>JRER01000197.1_pt1 | contig 14585 bp, 13 predicted proteins | sample 210161 | NCBI WGS metagenome assembly JRER01 (sample SAMN03019618, study PRJNA260268) | marine sediment metagenome | biome: Marine; feature: Sediment; material: Clay; isolation source: clay from marine sediments 136 meters below sea floor depth collected from... | place: New Zealand: Canterbury...
CATCGCTAAGAGGCTAACCAAAGAAGGGTTGGCCCAAAACCCCGACCATTCCATCTGGCGGTACAGGCCGCTCCTCCCCGTGGACGCCGAAAGCCCCGTCCCCCCTCTCCAGGTGGGCTGGACGCCCCTCTATCAGGCCCAGCACTTGGGAGAGAGACTTGGCCTCTCGAACCTCTATTTGAAGGACGAGGGGCGCAATCCCACCGCTTCCCTGAAAGACCGGGCCAGTGCCATCGGCGTGGTGAAAGCCCAAGAACTGGGGAAGAGGATCATCACTTGCGCCTCCACGGGGAATGCGGCCTCTTCGCTGGCTGGACTGGCGGCCAGCATGGGGATGCGAAACGTCATCTTCGTCCCCGAAAACGCCCCCAGGGCTAAGGTGGCTCAACTCTTGATCTTCGGGGCCCAGGTGATCATGGTAAAGGGCACTTACGATGAGGCTTTCGACCTCTGCCTTGAGGCCTCCGATGAGTTCGGCTGGTATTCAAGAAATACCGCCTATAACCCTTACCTTTCCGAGGGGAAAAAGACGGCCGCCCTGGAGGTCTGCGAGCAGTTAGATTGGCAGGCACCAGATAGGGTTTTCGTCTCCGTGGGGGACGGCTGCATCATCGGTGGCTTGCATAAGGGGTTCAAGGATCTCTTGGCTTTGGGCTTCATAGAGCGCCTCCCAAAACTTGTGGGCGTACAAGCGGAAGGCGCGGCTCCGCTAGTGCGGGCCTGGAAGACAGGCGCATTCCAGCCGATGGTGCCTCACACCATAGCGGACAGCATCTCCGTGGGTGTTCCCCGAGACAGGGTGAAGGCTCTCCGCGCCGTGCAGGAGAGCGGCGGCCAGTACGTGGCCGTGAGCGATGAGGAGATACTAGAGGCTATGAGGCAATTGGGGAGAGAGGCCATCTTCGCTGAGCCAGCGGGAGCGGCCGGCTTCGCCGGACTGGTCAAACTGGTGGACGAGATCGATCCCCAAGAGTTGACAGTCGTCCTGGTGACCGGGAACGGGCTCAAAGATGTGGAGAGCGCTATCAAGGCCACCAAGGAGCCGCCGAAGATAGAGCCGACGATTAAAGACCTGCGGCGGTTGAGGGAAGAGAGCCTCCAAGGTATACTTACGGCGACAGATCACGGCTCATCTTCAACCCGATAGCCTCGCGCAAACTGTTCGCAAGGCCATTGAAGAGATGATCGGAAAGCAAACGTTATGAAAGTGGCCATCATCCATGACTGGTTGAACCAATACGGGGGAGCGGAGCAGGTGCTCTCCGCCCTCCACGAGATGTACCCAGAGGCCCCCATCTACACCTCCATCTACTGGCCAGAGGCGATGCCCAGGGAGTGGCAAGGGTGGGATATCCGCCCCTCTTGGCTGAACCGCCTCCCCTTCGTAAACCAGTACCACCAATCCTTTCTGCCCCTCTACCCTTTGGCCTTCCAAAGTTTCGATCTCTCCGACCACGAATTGATAATCAGCAATAAAAGCGCCTTCTGCCACGGGGTAAGGAGATCGCCACGTACTTTGCATATCTGCTACTGCCTCACCCCCACCAGGTTCTTATGGAATTATGAGGAATATGTGAGGAGGGAGAGGATACCTTGGTTGATGCGGGCCTTTCTGCCCCTTTTAATAGATCGGTTGCGCCTCTGGGACCGGGCTGCGGCCGATAGGGTAGACCACTTCGTGGCCATCTCCCAAGAGGTGCAGGAGCGGATCAAGAGGTTCTACCAACGGGATTCGACCGTCATCTACCCGCCGGTGGACGCGGAGAGGTTCCAGGCGGCAAGTAGCCCTGAGGATTATTTCCTCATCGTTTCTCGCCTCATCCCTTATAAGCGGATCGATATCGCCATCCAGGCCTTCAACGACCTAGGGCTCCCCCTCTTCATCATCGGCGAGGGGAGAGACGAAAAGAGGCTCAAAGCCATGGCTGGACAGAACATTAAGTTTCTCGGTCGCCTACCGGATGGGCAGTTAACTTATTACCTGTCCCGTTGCCGAGCCCTCATCTTCCCTGGTCAGGAGGATTTCGGCCTGGTTCCTCTGGAAGCGATGGCCTGCGGGAGGCCAGTCATCGCCTACGCTGGCGGTGGAGCCCTGGAGACCGTGGTCGAGGGGGAGACCGGCCTCCTGTTCAGCCAACAATCGGCTGAGGCTTTGGCCACGACGGTTAAGAATTTCGATGATCGGCGTTTTAATCCCCCTACCATAAGGACTCATGCGGCCAAGTACGATCGTAAAAGGTTCAAAGCCCAACTTCAGGGGTTCATAGAGGAGAGATGGGCCCAGGCGAGGAGAGGAGGGTAGCATGGAACTCCGCCAATATGGGAAGATCGTAAGGCGACATTTGTGGGTGGTCATCCTACTACCCCTGGTGGCCTTAATAGCAGGCCTCCTCTCCCCTTCCCCCTCCGCTCCCCTCTACCAGGCTACGGTGCGGGTCACCATCGGCGTGGTCCCCCCTCCCAACACCTCCCCCACAGGCGAGGACCTCTACAATTACGAGTTGGCCTCCGAATATTTCGCCGATGATTTCAGCGAGGTGGTGAAGAGCGGGGCCTTCGCCCAAGATGTGAGCAACCGCCTGAGGACCCAGGGGATCGAGGTTCAACCGGGGGCTATCCAGGGCTTCACCGTGGCTCAGAAGCAGCACCGTATCCTCTCCATCATCACCACCTGGCCCGACCAGGGAGAAGCGAGGGCCATTGCCCAAGCCATCATCGCGGCCCTGGAGGAGGAGAGCCACAAATATTTCCCCCAACTGGGGGTTGCCGGGGCCCAGCTCTTCGTCATCGATGGCCCCCCCATCCCCGGCTGGACTCCCGTAAGGCTGGGGCCCCCTCTGCGCGAGAGGCTAGACCTCCCCATCCGGGTGGTTCTGGGCCTCATCGCCGGGGTGGGCCTGGCTTTCCTCCTCGACTACCTCGATGATTCCCTGAGGGAGACGGAGGAGGTGGAGGCTTTGGGGATACCGGTCCTGGGCCGTATCCCCGCCCCTTCTATCTGGGAACGGTTACGCCACCGGAGACCCTAGCCCTTTGCCCGTTAGGGGAAGGTGTGGTAAAATAGTCTTCGCCAATTTGGAGTCGAGAATGGAGTTGAAACGGTACGCCAGAGTGTTTCTCAAGCGAGGGTGGATAATCCTCCTGGTGGCGGTGATAACCGCGGCCAGCGCTTTAGTCTTCGCTAAGACGCGACAGGTGACCTACCGCTCCTCGGCTATCTTACAGGTGTTCCCCGGCCGACCAGATTTCGGCTTGACCAAGGCCGCCGAGACCCTTCTGAGGCAGTTCTGCTTCCAAATCCAGACCCCAGATCGGGTCCAGAAGGTCATCGACCAGTTGGAGTTGGACATCCCACCCGAGAGGTTGCTAGAACATGTCAGCGCGGCCTCGCGGGCCGACGAGTTCCTCATCCAGATCGATGTGGACTGGCCAGACCCGGAGACGACCCAAGGGGTGGCTAACGCTTTGGCTACAGATTTCGCAGAATACCAAGCCACCCGTAACCTGGGCATCGACCGCCGCCATCAGGTGGACATCCTCGTTCTGGAGCCTGCTAAGCGGGGCCACGTGCACTGGCCCAAGCCCACCACTTTGGCCCTCTCAGGAGCCATCCTGGGCTTGCTGCTGGGAGCGCTTCTAGCCTTCGGCCTCGAATACCTGGAGTCAGGTATCATCCGTTCTCCCCAGGATGTGGAGCGTTATGTGGAAGTGGCGGTGATAGGGACCATCCCCGCCCTAAAGCCCAAGAAGGGGGCCAGCGCTTCACTGTGGTGGCGGAAACAGAGAGGGCCAGATAAGGACCGACCATGGAATTGAAGAAGTACGCCCAACTCCTCTGGAGGCGCGGTGGGGTCATCATCCTCATCACCATCTTCATTGTCTTGGCGGCGCTCCTCTTCGCCAAGACTCAGAGACCTATCTATCGCGCCCAAGCCACCCTGCAGGTGACCCCAGCGGTTTGGGATTTGAACATTGTCTTATCGGCCGATTTACTGCTAAGACAATTCAGCCGCCAGATTCACAATACCCCCATGGCCCAACGGGTCCTGGATCGGGTCCCCCTGGCGCTCTCCCCGGAAGATCTTCTGAAGCGGGTGCACACCATCCCCGAGAAGGAAAACTTCTTGATCCAGGTCGAGGCCGACCTCCCCCATGGAGAGATGGCCAAACAGGTAGCCAACGCCTTTGCCCAAGAGTTCGTGGATTATCACGCGGAAAGAAACCTGAGCGTAGACCCTACCGAGAGGATAGAGATAGAGGTCCTGAAGCAGGCCAGGAGTTACTGGCAACATTGGCCGCGGACGAAACCCTTGGTCTTAGCAGGAGCCATCTTGGGCCTAGGTTTAGGGACTCTTTCCGCTCTTCTCTTGGAATACCGGGAGGCTGATGTCATCCGTTCTCCAGAGGATATGGAGCGTTATGTGGGGGTGGCGGTCTTGGGCTCCATCCCCACCATCTCCGCCGGGGAAGGGAGCGCCAACCCTCTTCGACGGCGATGGTGGTTCCGCCGCCGCAGATAACCCAATGTGTGCTGATGTGGAGGATGATAATGGCTAACAATCGCCAAGAGAGCCTGGTCACTATTAGCAACCCTCGCTCTCCCATCAGTGAGGCTTATAGGACTTTGCGCACCAATCTGGAGTTCTCCAGCCTAGATACGCCCCTCAGGACCATGGTCGTCACCTCCGCTGGCCCCGAGGAGGGGAAATCCACCACCCTGGCCAACCTGGCCGTCACCTTGGCCCAAGCGGAAAAGAAGGTGATCCTGGTGGATTGCGACCTCCGCCGCCCCTCTCAACACGAGATCTTCGAGGTGGGGAGCAGCGTAGGGCTGACCAGCATGGTCGTCGATGAAGAGGCTTTCAAGCACCCTCCCCTACAAGAGACGCCGGTCCCCAACCTGAAACTGCTCCCCAGCGGGCCCCTCCCGCCCAACCCTTCGGAACTTCTGGGCTCCCGGCGGATGGAAGAGATCATCGCCACCCTGCGGGAAAAGGCGGATCTTGTCCTCTTCGACGCCCCGCCCATCATAGCGGTGACCGATGCGGCGGTCCTAGCCTCCAAGGTGGACGGGGTATTACTAGTGATAAGCGCTGGCACCACTAAGCGAGATCACGCCCAGCGAGCGAAAGCGCTCCTGGAGAAGGTTAACGCCCGCCTAGTAGGGGCGGTCCTCAATAACGTGCGTATGGACATCAGCCTCCACCGCTATTATGCGGAACAGAAACAAGCGTAGAGGGTTAACTGGTGCCCATCCCTCTATCCTCATCGGGGGTACATTATGAAAGGCTTGATCCTCTCCGGCGGTAAAGGCACTCGTCTCTACCCCCTCACCTATACGGGGGCCAAGCAACTGGTGCCCGTGGCCAACAAACCGGTCCTCTTCTACGCTATCGAGAACCTGGTGGAAGCGGGGATCACCGATCTGGGGATAGTGGTAGGGGATACCAAAGATCAGATCATGGCCGCGGTGGGGAACGGCAGTAAGTTCGGGGCCCAAGTTACCTACATCGAGCAGATGGTCCCTCTAGGCATCGCCCACGGGGTGAAGGTCGCCCAAGATTTTATCCAAGAAGATCGGTTCGTCCTATTCTTGGGCGACAACTTCGTCCGCGATGGTATCGTGCCCCTGGTGCGGAACTTCGAAAACGAGGCCCCAGCCTGTCAGATTCATCTTTACAAGGTCCCCAACCCTCAAGATTTCGGTGTGGCGGAACTGAAGGATGGTAGAGTGGTTCGGCTGGTAGAGAAACCCCAAGCGCCCCAAAGCGATCTAGCGGTGATCGGGATATACATGTTCGACCACCACGTCTTCGAAGCGGTGAACAATATCCAGCCTTCAGCCCGTGGCGAACTGGAGATCACCGACACCATCCAATACCTCATCGACCAGGGATTAAAAGTCTCTCCCCAGATCATCGCCGGCGCTTGGATCGACACCGGAAAGCCGGGCGACATCTTAGAGGCTAACCGCCTGGTCCTAGAGGAACTCCAGCCCCACATGGAGGGGCAGGTGGACAAGGATTCCCAGGTCAACGGCAAGGTGACCATCGAGAAGGGAGCCCGAGTGAAAAACAGCGTCATCCGCGGGCCAGCCATCATCGGCGAGGAGAGCGAGATCATCAACTCCTATATCGGGCCTTTCACCTCCGTCTATCACCACGTCCTCATCGAAGACTCGGAGTTGGAACATTGCATCGTCCTGGAACATAGCCGCATCGTCGATGTCGAGAGCCGGATCGAAGATAGCCTCATCGGGCGGTATGTAGAGATCACCCGCTCCCCTAAGAAACCGAGGGCTTATAAGATGACCCTGGGAGACCATAGCAAGGTGGGGATAGTGTAGAAGGGGGTTAACTACTCTAGATCTTGGGAAGGAAAGATGAGCAGTGCCTAACGTCAAGAAGAAGCGAAAGAAGAAGATAGCCAAGCACAAGCACAAAAAACTCCTGAAGAGAACCCGGTGGCAAAGAAAAAGGAAGAAATAGCCCTCTATTTGAAGGTGGGCCGAGCCTCTAGCCAAGCAGCCTTAGCACAAACGGCTTTAGTCTGATAGTAAGGCAACCTTGAGATGAGCCTGAAGATCACCTTCATCTATCCCGGCATCGCCGGCTATGGCTTCCGCTCCTTGGGTCGGGGGATGGAAGGCGGCTGGATTAGCCACGGCCTGGCGCAACTCTCCGCCTGCGCCAAGAGCCACGGCTTCCAGGTCAACCTCATCGACCTGCGGGCCCTTTCCAGTTGGGACGATCTAGCCGCAGAGATCAAACGGCGCCAGCCCGACCTGGTGGGGGTCACCATGATGAGCGTCGATTACAACCCGGCCATGAAATCTATAGAGGTGGTCAAGGAGACAGACCCCCGGATTATCACCGTGGTCGGCGGCCCCCACCCCACCCTCGTCACCGAGGAGATGCTCGAGAACCAAAAGATCGACTACATCGTCACCCGCGAGGGGGAGATAACTTTCGTCAAACTATTGCACGCCATCCAAGATGGCGATCCGCCGTCACAACGCGTTTTGAAAGGCGAGCGGCCGGACCTCGATTCCCTGCCCTTCGTGGATCGGGACCTCTTTCTCCAAGAGTGGCGACGCCACGGCTACTCCCTCGACTCCCCGGAGGTTCACTTTGTGGAGGAGTTGCCGCCGCCTTTTGTGACCCTCATCGCCGGGCGAGGCTGCCGATACAACTGTAACTTCTGTCAGCCGGCGGAGCGGATCCTCTTCGGCCGGAAGGTGCGCCGGCGCAGCCCCGAAAACGTCATGGCTGAACTGAAGGAACTCCGCGAAAGGTATCATTTCGCCAGTTTCATGTTTCACGACGACACCCTCACTGAGGATGGAGAGTGGGTGACCGAGTTCTGCCAGAGATACAAAGAGGAGTTTGAGCAACCCTTCTTCTGTCAAAGCCGGGCCGATATCATCGTCCGCCATGAGGAAATGGTAAAGTTAATGGCTGAAGCCGGTTGCCGGGGTTATTTCATCGGCTTCGAGAGCGGCAACGACCGGGTGTTGCGCTTTCTACGCAAGGGGACGACCCGGCAGGTCAACCTAGAGGCGGCTCGCATCTGCAGGAAGCACGGCGTCAAGATCTGGGCCAACTACATGCTAGGCATCCCCACAGAGACCAAAGAAGAGGTGAAAGATACCATCTCCATGCTGAAGGAGATAGACCCCGACTACTACAGCCCGGCCTTTTACACCCCCCATCCGGGCAGCGACCTCTATGAGTACTGCCTGGAGAATAACCTCTGCCTCATCACCAGCCACGATCAATACCGCCGCAACCCCACGGAGACTAAGATAAGGGGCCAGGACTACGACTTCCTCGGGTGGGCCCTTGAGGAGTCTCAGCGGCGGAAACCGTTAAACCAACTTAGGCGCACCATATACCGTTACTGGAGGCGGTACGCCTCGCCACGAAAGGCGGCCAGGAAACTGGCCCGGATATTTGCCGGTTAAAGGAGGTCCCCATGGCCGAACAGCCCCAACCCAGAAGGTTGCGCTATGAGGAAGCGCTCCAGGCGGCGGGGCGCTATGCGGAGAAGGAACGGTTACGCGATATCTGCCTCCTCGAGGTGGAGGGAGGTATGGTAATCCAAGGGCGGGCCCTCATAAACACCCGCGAGGGGTTCGACTTCGTCCTTAGAACCAAGATCCTGAGCCACGATGACCTAGAGAGACTCCTGGAGAGGAGATAGGGATGAGACTCTTCCAAGGATTGCCCAAGACAGATTACCAGGATCTCTTAAGGACCATCGGCCACTATATCGACCAGAGCGGCTTCACCAACGTCCGCCTCATCGAGACCGAGGAAGGGATAATCCTCCAGGGTCGCGTCTCCACTACCGGGGATATAAGGGGCGAGAAGAAGACGGAGACCTATCTCCTCACCGTGGAGGATATTCAAGATCTGATGAGGGAAGCCTATGCCCGCCGGGGGAAGAAACTCTAGGAGGAGGCCCTGAAAACCCTGCTCGTCACCGGGGGAGCCGGCTTCATCGGCTCCAACTTCACCCGCTATATCCTGGAAACCTATCCCCACTACCGGGTAGTGGTCTACGACAAATTGACCTATGCCGGCAACCTGGATAACCTCCGCCATCTAGAGGATAACCCCCGGTACTCCTTCGTGAGGGGCGACATCTGCGACATGCCCCTCGTTGACAGAGTGGTCCAGGAGCAGGGGATCAACATCATTTTGAACTTCGCCGCGGAGACCCACGTGGACCGGAGCATCCTGGAGCCGGGCAGTTTCATCCAGACCGATATTTATGGCACATATGTTTTACTTGAGGCTACCAAGAAGTTCGGCCTGGAACGGATGGTCCAGATATCGACCGATGAGGTATATGGGGAGGTGATGACCGGCTCTTCCGTGGAGAGCGACTCCCTGCACCCCCGGAGCCCCTATGCGGCCAGCAAAGCCGGGGGGGATCTCATCTGCCTGGCCTACTATACCACTTACGCCACTCCGGTGGTCATCACCCGGGGCTCCAACAGCATCGGCCCCTACCAGTATCCCGAAAAGGTGGTCCCTCTTTTTATCACCAACGCCCTCGATGACCTGCCTCTCCCCCTCTACGGCGATGGATTGCAGGTGCGAGATTATCAATACGTCATCGACCACTGCGAGGGGATAGACGCCGTCCTCCACCAGGGGAAAATAGGCCAGATCTACAACGTGGGGAGCGGCGTGGAAATTCGCAATATCGATATGGCCAAGCAGGTTCTCCGCCTTCTTAATAAGCCAGGAAGCCTAATTCAATATGTGGAAGATCGGCCGGGCCACGACCGCCGCTACTCCCTGGATACCACCAAACTCCAGGCCCTGGGCTGGAGGAGCCGCCACACCTTCCAAGAAGCGCTGGAGAAGACGGTCAAATGGTACATGGAGAACGAGTGGTGGTGGCGGAAGATAAAGAGCGGTGAGTATAAGGAGTGGTATGAGAGGCAGTATGGGACACGGGAGATCCTGAAGCGATAGAAAGAAGTACGCCTAAATGGAAGCGCCGAGTTTACTGCTCGGTGTTTTTGGTACCAGGGGGCAAAGATGTCGAGCCAACACAGAGGAGGATCGACCATCTGGAGGAGATTGCCCCACTCAGCCCAGTCCTCTTTCTACGGTGTGTATTGGATGAAACTCATCATTCCAAAAAACACAACAGAAATTCCCGCTAAGGCATGTGCTAGCCAAGGTGCAACGATGTTATCTGTGCGTTGAAAAACATATCCCATTAGCAGTCCCAATGCCAAAGTAGATAGAAATCCGCTGACGGACGATACAGGTATCGTTGATGTTGGTGTGCCCTCGAAGGGAGGGAAAAGATGCCATAAAGCAAAACAGAAGGAGGTGACAGCCAATCCAATCCATTTTCCCATAGTGTCTTGAAACCTGGGTTGTATCCATCCTCTGAAAAAGAATTCTTGGAAAGGGCTCATTATGAGAATCCAAAGCGGGATACCGACGGCTAATTGTAAAACAAGCATAGGTGTGAACGAGGGTTCTTCCGGCAAAGAAATATAGATATAGAGTGTGAACACCAGCCCTGCTCCCACTCCCCACAACAAGGCTTGCCGCAGATTTCGCCGCGTGAAACCAATTGCGGCCCAATCCCGCGTAAGCTTGGCCCAAACTAGAGGAAAGGCGATTCCACTAACTACCACGAGAGGGAATACAAGCGGAACAAAACGACTTAAGACACTAAGGCCACAAAAGGCTACATAGGCAATGACAGCCTCGACAAGATGCCTTTGGGTTTCTTTCTTTGGATTTGTTTGATTGCTAGTTTTCATTATTCCTCTAGTGGAGGTGCTCCGCGGCGGTCTCCGTCTTGCGACTAGACAAAAAGATTTCTACGACCGCTCCCGATGAGGTGGTCGGCTTCTTAAGTAGATGGAAAGCGAAAACCTTATCACTAGCCGAATTAGTATTCTATCAGAGAGAAGACCTCGTACCCCTTCAGTTTATCTATCCCTCTCAGGTCGGTGAGTTCGATGAGGAAGACGAACCCCACCACCTCTCCGCCCAGCCTCTCTACTAGTTCCGCCGTGGCCTTGGCCGAGCCCCCGGTGGCCAAAAGGTCATCCACGATAAGCACCCTCTGCCCGGGCTCGATAGCATCGGCGTGCATCTCCAAGACATTGGTCCCATACTCTAACGTATAAGAGGCGGCGATCTTCTCCGCGGGGAGTTTGTCGGGCTTCCGCACGGGGACGAAGCCTGCCCCCAACTCATAGGCCATGGGGGCCCCGAAGATGAGCCCCCGAGCCTCTATGGCCACCACCAGATCTATCTCCTTGCCCACGCAACTGTCGAGCAAAGAGTCCACCGCCTCCTGAAAGGCGTCAGGGTCTTTGATCAGGGTGGTGATATCCCTGAAGAGGATCCCCTCCACCGGAAAATCGGGGATGCTGCGTATCATCTCTGCTAGTTCCATGCCATACCCCTCCTTTTCTCAAACCAAATTAGTCTATCAGAGGGCGGCTCCTTTTGCAACCCTAATCATTTTGAAAGAGTTCCTCCTCGTATATGCCGCTAGCGTTCCAGAAGAGCCAGCCATCAGCCCCGGCGTCATAGGCCGCCCGCTTCTGGGCCCGATACTCCTCCAGGCCGTACTGAACGCCGTGGAGGGAGTAATGTTGCAGCCAGGGCCTGATCTTAGTATCTGTGCGTTGCGCCGCCAAGAGAAGAGAACGGTAGACTACCTCATAGGGATGATGAGCCGGGTCCGGTATCTCAAACCGCAAAACCCCTTCCGTGTAAAGGGAAGGGTAGAGCATGGGGGAGAGGTAATCGACGTAGGGAGCCACGTTCTCTATCATCTGGCCGATGCCCGCTTCGTGGTCCACCCAGGGGGTGAGCCCAAAAACATCGGCCGAGATGAAGACCAGGGGATCCAGTTCCGCCTGTGAGCGGGCCATGAACCCCTCTATGGCCCGATAGCGGGATTCTTCAGTGCTGGGCTGGGAGTAGAGGAGGGTTTTCACCTCCCCATCGGAGGGGAAGCGGATATAGTCGAACTGCAACTCGTCGAAACCCAGGGCCGCCACCTCGCGGCCAATGGCGATGTTATACTCCCATACCTCCTCGCGGAAGGGATCGACCCATAAAGAGCCCTTTCTATCGGCAAAGAGAGTCCCATCCGGCCGCTTAACGGCCAAATCTGGCCTCTCCCTCGCCAGGACCGAGTCCTTGAAGACCACCAACCGCGCGATGGTATAGATGCCTCGTTCTCGACAGAGGCGGAGGAGTTCTTGGACCTCCATCAACCCCTTCTGCTCCGCTCCTATCTCTAGGGCCAGTGGGTTCTCGCTACGGTAGGCTAGCCGTCCCGAATCCCCTTTTATATCCACCACTATGGCGTTCAACTCCGTGCGGGCTACCATATCGATGAGGGCCCGTACCTTCTCCTCAGAAGCCAAGAGCCCAAAAGTGATGTATATACCTTTGGCCTCAAAGGTGGCCTCCAGAGGTTGCAAGACCACCTCCAGGGTAGTTGAATGGGGAACCGCAACCTGGAGATCTTTGAACCCTGGGGCGCTGAAAGTCAAAACCGCCTGGGCGGGTAGATCAGTCAGATAGTAACTCCCGCTAGCATCGGAATGAAAAACCCTCTCCCCCACCTGAACAACGACATCGGGAATAGGGATGCCGGTACCCCCATCCCTTACCACCCCCTGGAGGGTATGGGGTCGCAAGGCGATCTCCAGGATCCCCTCTCCGCCGTATATGACCTCCCCACCCTCGTAGCCGTCTCCTTGCAGTTGGAATCGATCTCCCGTCTTAACTCCCTCTATCTGGCTCTGCCCTTGGGCATCGGTTACGAAGGAGTCGTCTCCCCAGGATAGGAGCACCCCTGGCAGCGGCTGGCCGGTGTAGAGGTCATAGACCGCTACCACTACCCTGCTCCGCTGCAATACTACCTCCAAAGGCGAGTGGCCCTCATAGATGACCTCCGCCCCATAGTGCCCCTCAGCCAGGACGGAGATCTGGGCCCCTTCCTTCAAGCATCGCAGGAAGAGAACCCCCTCCTGGCCTCTCTCCGCTACCTCTTCCCCCGCCGAGACGACCGCCTCTGCGATGGGGAACCCCTTCTCATCCTTCACCTTTACCACCGTGATCCGGGGCTGAAGAAGTATCTCCTGGGCTTCCTCTCCCCGAAAAACCGCCTTCCCAGGCTCATACCCCGGGGCCACGATGGAGATAGTAGCCCCTCTTTTCAGGCGGCGAAAGGTAAAACTTCCTTGAGCATCGCTCCAGGTGATCTGCCTCCCTGCAGAGATCTTGGCTCCAGGCACAGGCTCTCCGCTCTCTCCATCTCGCACGGTGCCTATCAGGAGGTTAGGGCGGAGGATCACCTCTAAAGGGAACTCCTTAGCGAAGAGCCCCCCCACCTCTATGCGTCCCCTGGTCTCCAGATACCCCTCCGCCTGGACGGAGACGGCCAGGTCCCCCCGCAAGCCCTGAAAGCGGAAGCGCCCCTGGTCATCGGTAGCCTGGACGGTCTCGGCTATGGTGACCACAGCGCCGGCTAGGGGCAGCCCTGAGAGCTCATCGGTAACTATCCCTACAACCACCTTCTCGTCGAGATAGAGGAGCCAGGTCATCACCGCCGCCAACAGCGAGAGAGTCAAGAGGGTGAAGAGTATGCCCTTCACCAAGAGGCGATAACGCGCGGCGAGGGGAACAAGCCGCCTCCTCCGCTCTTCCGCTTGACCATAACTTTCCTTAAAAATCGGTCCCCTCCTCAGATTTTAAGGTCTAACATATTGTCAGAGGATAACTTCTCTGCTACAATAGAAAGCGATTTGCGGAACGGGCTCTTCTTCCCCCAGAGAGCCCTGGCCCGTCTTGGCCCGGCGGCTTACCCCAGGGGGAGAGATCCCTCGTGGCGTCCCATCACTTGGAGGATTCTTCGCTTCCAAGGTTAGGGCACCAACTTAAGACCCCGCAGGTACAATTTGTACCACCGAAACTTATCAAGGACAACCTAGTACGTTCAGCATCCCAAGATCGGGAAGGAGGCTCTCCTTTCCTTTGGATGCTGCCCTTTTTCGCCCGTCCAGGAGAGGCCGTAGAGAGCGTGGACGCCCATCGAATCTGGCAGGCCGCCCAGGGTAAGCTGCAACTCCAGATGACCCGGGCCACCTACGACACCTGGCTCAAGGAGACGTTTGCCGTCTCCTACGAGGACGGCCTTCTTATCGTGGGGACGGAGACCCCCTACGCCAAAGAGTGGCTGGAGAACCGCCTCTTGGGCACCATCAAGAGAACTCTGGCGGGCATTCTGGGCCACACAGTAGAAGTTAGATTCATAGTCAAGGCCCATCAGGCGCAACCCTTCCCACCCCTTCTATCCGTTCAGGATCCTGCTCTCCCCTTCCCATCCCTCGGGATCCCTGTGGGACGGGATCCTGTAAGGACGCCCCCTCTATCTTCGCTCTCCCTTAACCCCAGATACACTTTTGAAACCTTCATCGTGGGGAATAGCAACCGCTTGGCCCATGCCGCCGCCTATGCCGTGGCCCATAAGCCTGCTGAGGCTTATAACCCCCTCTTCCTCTACGGAGGCGTGGGGCTGGGAAAAACCCATCTCCTTCACGCTATCGGGCATGTGCCCCTCAAAAAGAACTTAAGGGTCCTTTACGTCTCCTCGGAGACTTTCACTAACGACTTGATCAACTCCATCCGCAACCAGACGACCGACGAGTTCCGTTTGAAATACCGTCATATGGACATCCTCCTGGTGGACGATATCCAGTTCATCGCCGGCAAGGAGAGCACTCAAGAAGAGTTCTTCCACACCTTCAATACCTTGCACGCTGCTAATAAGCAGATCGTCATCTCCAGCGACCGTCCCCCCAAGGCGATCCTCACCCTTGAGAAGCGGTTGCGTTCCCGCTTCGACTGGGGGTTGATCGCCGACATCCAGCCTCCTGATCTGGAGACCCGTACCGCCATCCTCCGCTTCAAGGCGGAGAGCCTGCCCCCTGGCCCCTGCCCCATCCCGGCGGAGGTGATCGATTTCTTGGCCCATAAGATCCAGAGCAATATTCGGGAATTGGAAGGGGCCCTCAACCG
>JRER01001631.1_pt1 | contig 14493 bp, 14 predicted proteins | sample 210161 | NCBI WGS metagenome assembly JRER01 (sample SAMN03019618, study PRJNA260268) | marine sediment metagenome | biome: Marine; feature: Sediment; material: Clay; isolation source: clay from marine sediments 136 meters below sea floor depth collected from... | place: New Zealand: Canterbury...
GCTTTATCAATGACATTTTTATCCCCGCTAACGGTAATAAAGATATCGCCCACCCTGGCGGCTTCCATTAGAGGCATGACCTGATAGCTATCCATAACTGCCTCCAGAGCTCGGACTGGCTCTACCTCGGTTACAATCACATGCGAACCCAGCCCTTTAGCCCTTAAGGCTATGCCGTGCCCGCACCAGCCATAACCACAAATTACTACCTTTTTACCTGCCCACAGGATATTGGTGGCACGGGTAATGCCGTCAATAGTGCTCTGCCCGGTGCCATAGCGATTATCAAAGAGATACTTGGTCTGGGCATCATTCACCGCAATCAAGGGATACTTTAGTTTTCCTGCCTTCTCCAGGCTACGCAACCTGATGACACCGGTGGTGGTTTCCTCAGTACCACCTATAACATTTTTAATTAGCTCACTCCGTTTGGTATGAAGAGTGGTAACCAGGTCAGCGCCATCATCTACAGTAAGCTGGGGTTTGTGGTCTAAAGCAGTATCAATGTGCTTATAATATGTTTCTTCATCCTCCCCTTTGATGGCATTAACCGGAATACCATATTCAACCAGGGCAGCGGCAACATCATCTTGGGTGCTGAGGGGATTAGACGCACATAGAATAATGTCAGCCTCCCCCTCCTTTAGGGTTAGAGCCAGATTTGCTGTTTCGGAAGTAATGTGGAGGCAGGCCGAAATCCGAATATCCCTCAAGGGCTTCTCTTTGGTAAACCTGTCTCTGATTAGCTTTATTACCGGCATCTCCCGGGAAGCCCATTCTATCCGAAGCCTACCAGCCTCAGCCAAGGAAGAGTCTTTAATGTCATAGTTATTCTTTATCAACCTCACCCCCTAATGCCTGAATTGTTCAGCAACCCAGTCGGGTATATCCAGTGTGCCCATAAGGAGCGGTTTTTGATGACAATCGCTACCCCCAGTGATAACCAGACCATGCTTCTTGGCGAATCCGATGTAGAAAGCAGTGGTCTTGGCATCGTGTCTTGAATGCCAGCACTCAACACCATCTATATAGTCTAGCATATATTCCTTGATAATCCTTGCCTGTTCGTCCAAATCAGGCGTTATGCTTACTAGAGAAGTCCCATTCGGGTCATTGGGGTGGGCATGTACCAGTATACCACCGGCATTCCTGATTAGCTCTGACGCTTCAGCCAGTGAAAGTGGGTACTTAGGGACATCGCACTTGACCAGATATTTATCAAATGCTTCTTGTTTATCCCTGACAATCCCTTTTTCTATCAGGTAGTTGGCTATGTGGGGTCGACCAAAGGCACCATCAACGCCAGCCTGTATCTCCTTGATGTCTTCCTCGGTGAATCTTTTGATATTCTCTTTATCAAACTCAACATTAAGTCTCTCTAAGATTTGACGGGCTCTTGTTTCTCTATGCTCTCTTATCAATTGAAGTTTATTCTTTAGTGCTGGGTTGCCGATATCATACTGGTATCCTAGGAAGTCCAGGGAGATAGACTCGCTCCCAGGATACTGGAATGTCACATTTAATTCTACACCGGGAATGTAGGTTATGCTATATTCTCTAGCCAGAACGATTGCCCTTTCCTGGCAATCTATAGAGTCGTGGTCAGTTATCGACATTAAATCGATATTTCTCCTTTTTGCCTCCTTGAAAACCTCTTCAATAGACAGATTACCATCGGAACCGGTCTTGGTATGGATGTGTAAATCTATCTTCATTTCTACTTCTTTTCCACGCCAGTGATGTACCAATCTTCCGGCGGGTCGTGCTGGGTATCGACTATTAAGTGGGTGATGCTAAGGTTGGGATACAAGTTCTTCAAGTCATTCAGGTCCACTTCTTCAAACCTCTTTTTATTGTTGAGGTAGGCTTGTTCGGTCAGGGCATTCGATACGTAATTTTCCTTAGTCCGGCTTAGTATCCGTCTGATGGATACCTCCTGTGGACAGTCCGTTTGAAGGATGACAAATGTTAGATTGTGTTTAGCGGCTATTGCCGCCGCCCGTCTCCTTAATGATTGAGTGACAAAGGTGGCATCAAGTATTACACCATCGCCCTTTTTCAGGGTCTCGTCTGCCTGTTTGAACATCTCGTCATAGACCATGGTTCGTTTATCCATATTTGAGGCGACTTTTTCATCGAAGATGTCCTCATTTTTCAGTACCTCTAGTCTAATTAAGTCGCTCCGGAGGAGGGGATAGCCCTTAATCTTGGCTACTTCCTCAGTGGTCTCAGTCTTCCAGGTACCGGGAAGCCCACAGGTGATAAGTAAAAAACCAGACCCCAACTCGCTTTCTATGAATTTCACAAACGGCTCTCTCAATTTACCGTCTCCTCTATTACCTGGCGTGTTTACGAAATGCCGAAGGCGCTAAGCCAGATATACCCTGTTATATGCTGTTGCAAGCCTCTCAATCTGTTGGGAAGTCAAGCTCATCTTCGGCTATCCCCTGTGCCCCTCCGTGCTCAATAGCTTCTTTCCAGGTTGACCTGTCATCTTTCATTATCTCAAACTGTCTGTCATTGTATACCACGATAATCTTGTTGCCTTCCCAAAAGTGAGCGTACCAGCCCTTCAGTACATACGGCTGTAACTCATCGATCTCCTTCTTGGAACACATTACATAATAAATATGCCATCTACCAAAATGACCGTCATAATCTATTGGCATACCATCTTTGGTTATTGTAGCTTTGTAAACAGCGAATTTGTTAATGATTGTTGGATCATACAGTCCCTCGGCAATTACGATGCCTTTGAAGTCCGCCATAATTCACCTCATAAAGCAGTAGCGCATAACAGCTATGCTTCAACTCCTCTCTATTCATACATACGATTCGGCAAGGTCAAAATAGCTTCTGGCAGTAGCTAAAACCTCTGTCTTTTCCTCTTCCGAGATATAAGAGTCGTCAAGTTTGAGCTTACCAACCTTTATTCTAACCCATAAACTTGCCTCGGTGTAAGGTATTGTGGGAACCTATCTAATAATGCTAAGCGAACAAGATAGCAAAAATAACATGCATCAACATATTTATCCTCATGTTTAATCTTGTATTCTTTAGCTAGAAGAGCGGGTCCTCCTCTAACCAAGGGCCTGCAGATTGGGTGCGAGTCAGCATCATAGTTCTTAGCCATCTTTGATAGGGAGGTTTTCCACATATTACCCATACTTAGCCCCTGACAGAGATGAACATTGCCGTACGGGTCAATGTGGACTCTCTCCGGAGATTTAAGGTTCTCATAAGGACATTCTGTAAATTCTTCCCACCATCTTTGTGGAAGCCCTTCTACCAATTTCTCAGCAGCTCTCCCTCTAAACATAGCACCGCCACCAATAACTGGCTCTCCCTTATCTTGCTCCTTATCTATACCTGTTTTAACCGTAGGCTTCTCAATGCGAATTTCAGTAATAGGCATGCTTAACTTCTTTGCTGTGTCTAAGGCACACTTGGCTGGATTTTCCTTTTCATCTTCATAATGAAATGGGTCATTACTTATGCTGAGGTCTGAGATTCCCAGTTCACAAAGGGGTTTTAGCCAAAGCTCGGCGTCCTCCTCAGATGTTGCGTAATACGCATTAGTTACCACGCCTACTTTGAACCCCATGCTACGAGCAACCTTGATTCCCTCAAACATTAAGGGGTAGAATAAAAACGGCTCACCGCCTTCAAAGTATATCCACTTTATTGTGCCTATCTTAGTTGCTTCATCAAGAACCTTCCGTATTTGGCTCAAAGTGAAAGTACCCTTAGCACTCGGGCCACTATATATAAAACAATGGTCACATTCTAAATTGCACATGTAGGTTAGAAGAAAATGTATTCCCGTTAGCATAATGCTCTACCTCTACTAGATACAGGCAATTTCACTTAACAACATAGACGAAATCTGGGTTTCCCTAATCCGATTTACTTTGAACATTCTATATTTCTACATACGATTCAGCAAGGTCAAAATAGCTCCTGGCAATAGCCAAAACCCCTGTCTTTTCCTCTTCCGAGATATAAGGGTCATCAAGCTTGAAGCTTTCTACCTTGCCTCTAACATAAGCAAGGTAGCACTTGTAGAAATTAAGTAGCCTCCCTAGCTCCTCATCCCGGCTCTGAGCTACATAAGCACTAACGAAGCTCTGGGATAGGTCAGCCCGCCCGTAGTGGTCTAAATCCATAGCCAGGAAGGCGACCTCTGAGGCAACATCACAATATCTAAACCTGTCATTAAACTCAATACAATCATAGATGCAGATGCCATTAATAAAGCAAATATGAGCAGCGTGAAGGTCTCCATGACAGTCTCTTATCCTGCCATCGGTTATCCTTTTATGAAATAAAGGGGTATTTTTCTCAATAAAGCTATCTGTATAGTCCTTGATGCGCCGGTATTTGGCTTGAGAAATAGTTCTGCCGATGTATTCTACTGTCTGGCTGAAATTCTCCTCAGTATTCTTGGTAATAGCATCAAGGTCGCCAAAGGCACTGATATTGACATTGGTCTCTGCCCGCTGATGAAACTCCACTAGCTTTTCCGCTACATTAGTTACCATCTGCGGCGACACTTGGTTATTGGCTAGCAGCCCATCCATCATAGCTTGCTGGGGGAGACGGCGCATCTTTACGGCATACTCAATAACCTCGCCCTGACCTTCTATGGAAATATTACCCTTGTCTTGGCTTATTGGCACTACCCCTAGGTAAGCATCAGGGCAAAGTCGTCGGTTAAGCTCAACCTCTCGCTGGCAATAGAAGTGGCGCTTGTCCAGGGTGGTATAGTCCAAATAGCCTAGGTTTACCGGTTTCTTTACCTTATACACATAGTCATCAGTCAGGAAGATAAAGGACATCTGGGTTTGCACCAGCTCTATTCCTTGTGGTGGGGTTTCAGGATAGGCTTTCGGGTTTAGCAATGCTTGAACCCGTTCTGGTAGCTGTGGCACCAGCCCTTGCCTCCTTCAACCTTTGTTGACATTTTGCGCAAAAATTTAGCTCTTTTATATCGGTATTAAACGGTTAGAAAAGTGCCTTCTAAAACCTAAGCTTTAGGGTTACTATCTCAAAAGGCTTCACTTCCAGCCTGAACTTGTTTCCTTCAAATGGCAATTCACATTCTTCCCTCTCCAGTAAATCTACCAGCGTTAATCTGCTAAGTGCTCGGAAGAGTTTGACCTCAGCCTCTGTGGTCTCTCCCTTGGTCTCAAAGAAACGCAGGATGACCTCGTCACTGTCTTCGGCTTTCTTCAAGGCGGAGAGGATAAGGTTATTTGGCGAAATCTCTATGAAGGAAGATTCTGAGGGTAGCTCTCCGCTGCTGTCGGCTTGGATAGAGATAGGCAAATGGTGAAATTCTTGTGCCTGTTTATACATCTCAGCCTGCTGCCAATCGCCGTTATGAGGCTGTAAAGCATATTCAAAGGTATACGGCTTTAACTCCAGAGCATCCTGAGTGGGGACTAAAGGCCCGGCTATGCCATCGGCAGACAGGCCATATACGCTCCTGAGAAGGGTGATGTAGACGGAGTCCTTTATTATTTCTACTGCCGGCAGCCCCTTGTTCATAAAGGTTATCCCTCTCACTCCATCGCTTACATCAAACCAGCTCATAAAATTAGGTATTCTGGAGGGTTGGGTTCCTCCCGCCCGGGTAAAGTACTCGGTAGGCTCAGCGATAACACCAAATTGTGTCTCCCGAAAGAAGATTTTTCTCTCTATATCGGTATCAAATTTAACCCTCAGTCTTATATTAGGGTAGTTATTATTTATTCTGGTAACAAATTCGATGCGGGGGATATCCCTATAAACTACCACCTCCTTACAAATATCCAGTGCTTTGTATTTGTAAAGCATTGGAGGGAACCTTTCCTTTAGCCTATAGGGCCAGGTGAGGCAGTGGTATTCATTTTCAAAAGCTATCTTCACTCTTGAGTTTTCCTCTTCTACCCGAAGGCTTTTAGGCTTAAAGCTTCCGTATGTGAAGCCTCCCCCTGATTCGCTCTTTATCAACTCGTTGGAGAACCGGCTGCGATGATAATAAAGGTCACCAACCTCGTCTTCAATAACAATTTCATTCCCGCTTACTAAAAGATTTCCGGCTTTATCAAAAACCTCAATAATTCCGTTCTTCTCACCTACTTTTAGGTTAAAAAAGGGCGTTTCTATCTTATTCCCGTCAACTCTTATCTTATCTGCTGGCTTCTTTTCCTCAGGGATGACCTTATATACCTTGTAGCCTAGAGGGGGAACATCAGCGACAAAGCCTCCCTTTACCGACTTGACCTCTTTATCTTCTGCGCCGACTTGTTCTTTCTCTCCTTCGGGCAAATCCAGGTTCGTTTCAACCCAATTGCTTGTCCGCCAGGGAAGGGGGTTAAAGACCACCATTCCTTTACCATTGGTGTTTACCTTACTGGCAATATAGTTTAGGGACTCGGCCAGGATTCTGGAAAGGTCAGCCTTGAGAATAACAAAAATTTCCCTTACGTCTTCATAAATCTCGTCCACCCCGCAGCCGGTGATTACATCATGGAAGGCAATATATGCAATTTCCTTCCAGGCATCCCGCAATTCATCGGCAGGATATGGAGCGCCGAGAAGCCAGGCAATGGTGGCAAATTCCTCAGCAGTACAAAGTAGCCCTTCGCATTCCCTGAAGCCCTGAACTATCCATATCCGGCTGGAGCATACTTGGGGGAATACGTCAACAAGTTCGTCATCATATAATTCACCCTCTATTACTTCAAACTTCTTTCCGGAACTCTCCAGACTTTGGAAGAATTCTCTCGGAGTAGCTATCTTCATTTCAATGTCAGCTTGGGTTTGGTTCCAATTCCTTACTGCTTGGGAGATTTCAGACTGAGGGGGCATGGAGCCACTGCCACAAGGCATTAAAATATTAGGGCTACAGGCAAATTTATTAAGCTCAACAAAAGACTGCTCCCATTTATCAATATCAAGCCCTGCCCGGTAACCAAGAGGCATCCAGTGAGCCAAGATGGTAGTTCCATCCAGTCCCTTCCACAGGAATTCGCTCTCTTTAATGTCTGTCCGGGCACCCCTTCTAAAAGCAAGCCATTTGTACCCCATTTTCTTATAGATTTGAGGGAGCTGAGCGTTCATACCAAAGCTATCGGCTACCCAGGCCACGGGAACCTCAACGCCAAATTTCTCCTTACAATACCTTTTCCCAATGAGGATTTCCCTTACTAATACCTCACCGCAGGGGAGCATGGTATCGGCCATAAGGTATTGCCCATCGACTATCTCGAGCTTCCCCGCCTTTATCATTTTCTTGAGCCTTTGGAAAAGATTGTGGTTCCTCTTACTTATTTGGTTCAGCAAAAAGGTTTGCTCCACGCAGAACTTGAACTCTGATGTTTCCATTAACCTTGTAGCTTCCTCAAGGATTCTTTCATTTATCTGGAGATACTCTTCCTTGGTAAAAGCCCAGGCGGCATCATAATGGGTATGGGGAACAAGGTAAATCGTCTGCATTTTAACCTCCATTTTCAAGTAATATCCTCAAGGAGCATTATACTATAGTTTGAGGGACTCTGTAGCTTTTAGCCAGTGTAGTAACCCTTCTAGCACCTGGTGGTAGGTGGCTCTGGTTACGGTTATTAGATTTACCTGGGGCTGGCGCTTGATAGCATCCGCCCATGGGTTAGCGCTGAGCATGATGGTGCCTAGAACCCTTTTCCCGCTGTCAATTATCTGTAAAACTGTTTCCCTGAAGTTAGTTGAAAAAAGCTCCATTTTCCCTATTTCGTCAATGACTACTAAATCGCACTCCTCGGTTGCCTTGTGGAGGGCATAAACACCTACCCGGTCTAAATTATCAATGTCAACCCCATACTTGCTTACCCGATATGGGCTGTGAATATTGACATGAGCCAGTATGGCACTCTCTCCGTCTAAGGTAACTAGCTTGAAGCCCAGCCTGGCTCCTCCACTTCGTATTTCCTCAGTGTAAAAACCGCCAGCTTTGCCTCTCATCCCGGCTACCGTTTGTTTGATAAGGCTGGTTTTCCCTGTCCCCGGTTTGCCGGTGAGCAGATAGACTTGCTTCATAAGTCTTAACAGTTACAGGTTATTTCTCAGCTAGAGTCTTCTCGGTTTTTCTTTTGGCCTCTAGCTTCTTTCTCTTGCGCCGATGCTTAAGGTCAGCTACCCTTTTTCTTTTATTCATCATTAATAATATAAACTAGATTAGCTTTTTCTGCCAGTTATATATAGCGTTTTCTTATCTTTGCCGATAACTCAGCCAGTAGCTCCAAGACTCGGGCAGCTGCCTCCTCAGTAGCTATAGCCCCCAGCCCATCGTTAGGAGTAAGCAGCCCTTGCTCTATCAGTTGCTTAAAGCGGATGCCCTTTCTGGTAAAGGGCGCCATTGCCTCCTCCAGGCGGTCTTTAAGGCTGGCTACCGTTTCCTTGGCTAGTGATTCTTCATCGTTAGGAACAATCCCCCAGGCAATAGTTCCCTTCCTGTCCAGGAACTTCTTTACCTCAGCCGGATAGAGGCTTAGCGACTGAGCATAGTTGTAGGTATCAAAGCTCGCTATGTCAGTGCTGGTCTCCAGCAGGATTGGCCAGTCGGTATTGCCGCAGCAGTGAATTCCCTTCAGCCCGCTAATACCACTAAAAACCTCTTCCAGCAGGCTGGAAATCTTTTCCCTGGATAGCGTGATGAAGCTGCTGGAGCCGTAGAACTGCATATATGGCTCATCAACAAAGATGATGGTGTTTTTGGAGATTTGACTCAGCGCCTTTTCCTGCCAGCTTGCCTTTAGCCTGAGTAGCTTAGCCACGGTATCACCTAGAACATCATCATAGATTATAGCCCGGCGGCTGTCATCGGCAACGCTTAACCCCCAGGTGACCGGTCCTGTTACCTGACCCTTAACTGCCAGTGGCGACAGGTTAGTTAAGGATAAAAACGAATGGAGTCCGGCGGCGTATTCAGCGCTGATGGGGTATTTATCAAAATCATTGTCTAAATAGGCAGCATAGAGCTTCTCCAGCGGCTTATCCAGATCCTGAGAGCGGTCTATAAAGATTTTGTCCTCCTCAATCACCACACCGGGAAAGCCCTCGCTGAACTGGGCATACATATTTTCCCGAAAGGCGCGCTTGGGTAGCTGGGGCCAGGCGGGGATGTCTTTGAGGTAGCGGCTGACCTGCGCGCATGCCTCGGATGGGTCAGTATGGGGCATGCTACCAATAACAGTGGCTCGGCAGCCAAATTCTAAATAGGGCATGGTTCCTTTAACTATCCCCCTTGCTCAAGTACTTGCCTATTAGCCGGTTTAGTTTTTTCTTCTGCTCGGCTGGTATAAGTTCTGGGTTAGTAACAATGGCTCCCTCCAGTGCCGTAGCGCAGCCGCAGTTACGTTTCTCAGGTATTCTGCTTACTGCCAGCTTGATGATTTTCTTGGCGGTATCAATGTTCTGACGCAGGACATTCAGGATAACATCTATAGTAATTGGCTCACTCCGCTCCATCCAGCTATCATAGTCGGTGACACAGCCAATAATAGCGTAGCAGATTTCTGCCTCCCGTGCCAGCTTGGCTTCGGGTAGGGCGGTCATGCCAATAATGTCAGCCCCCCACGAGCGGTAGAGCCGTGATTCAGCCCTTGTAGAAAAGGCAGGTCCCTCCATAACCACAAAGGTGCCCTTGGGATGAACACTGGCGCCCACTTCTTTAGCTGATTCATACAGGACTTGACATAATGTTGGACAAAAAGGCTCGGCAAAGGGGATATGGACAACAATGCCCTCACCAAAAAATGAATTAACCCGGCTCCGGGTGCGGTCAATGAGCTGGTCGGGGATAACCAGGTCGCCGGGCATTATCTCCTGCCTAAAACTGCCCGCTGAGCTAACGGCGATGATGTGCTCCACCCCCAGCGACTTTAAGGCATAAATATTAGCCCTCACCGGAAGCTCACTGGGCGAGATGCGGTGCCCCCTCCCATGCCTGGGCAGGAAGGCAATCCCCACCCCCTCCAGCTTACCGATGGTAATAGCATCACTCGGCTTGCCGAAGGGCGTGTCAATATCAACCTCTTCAATATCAGTCAGCCCCTCAATATCATACAACCCCGTCCCCCCAATAACCCCGATTTTAGCCTGCGGCATTAAGTTACCTCCTTCGATTCATAAGTTGTAATCGGTTTATCTTTCATTAGACCAAATACCCTTAATCCCCTCCCCATACGGCTCTTTTATTATACCCTTTTCGGTGATGGTGGCGGTGATATAATTATGGGGGGTAACATCAAAGGCGGGGTTTTGAACCTCAATGCCCTCAGGGGCGATACTTACTCCCTGAATGTGGGTTACCTCTTCCGGACTTCGCTGTTCAATGGGGATTTCATCCCCTGAGGCTAGAGACAGGTCAATGGTGCTGGTGGGAGCCGCTACATAGAAGGGGACGGCGTTCTCCTTGGCCAGAACCGCCAGACTGTAGGTGCCAATCTTGTTGGCGGTATCACCATTTGAGGCAATTCGGTCAGCACCAACAATAACGCAGCTAACCTCTCCCCGGCTCATAAAGTAGCCAGCCATAGAGTCGGTGATGAGGGTAAACGGGATATCAGCCCTCTTTAGCTCCCAGGTGGTAAGGCGTGCCCCCTGGAGGAGGGGGCGGGTCTCGGTGGCAAGAACCTTTATCTTCTTGCCCTGCTCTTTTGCCCACTTGATTACCCCTAGGGCAGTGCCGTAGCCGGTGGTAGCCAGAGCCCCGGCATTACAATGGGTCAGGATGGTAAAGCCATCCTTAATTAACTCAGCACCAAGTTGGCTGAGCTTTTTGGTTGCCTCAACCTCTTCAGAGTGTATTTTAACTGCTTCGTCAATGAGTGTCTTTTTAATCTGATCTATATCTTCACCGGCAGCGGCTACTTGCTCCATTCGGTCAATAGCCCGGAAAAGGTTTCTGGCCGTAGGTCTGGTAGCGGCAAGGGTCTGGCTGATGCCTCGGAGCTTTCCCAGAAATTCATCTCTTGACTTAGTTTCAATTTCTAAGGCACCTAAAGCCACTCCATACCCTCCAGCTACTCCGATGGCTGGAGCCCCCCTGATTTTCAATTCTGTGATGGCTGAGGCTATATCCTGGTAGTCACTAAGCTCTAGATAAACCTCTGCCTGGGGGAGCCTGGTCTGGTCAAGGATTCTTACCCGGTTACCCAGCCATTCAATAGCTTTCATAGAAATCTAGCTCCTCATACTCCTCCTGAACAGGATGATGCCGATGGCAAAGATAGCTACTGCCCAGCCAACCAGAAACAGGAAGTCAGTGGTTATTCCCTCAAGACCGACGCCGCGGGTGATAACACTCCGGGAGGCAGCAATGCTGTGGGCGTAGGGGAAGGCAAAGGCTATATTTTTAAGGTATGAAGGCAGCAGGTCTATGGAGAACCAGCACCCGGAAAGCGAGGCCAGGGGCATGGCAAACAGCCAGCAGAGAGGCTCAGCCTGGTTTTCGCTTTTGGAGAGTGAGGCGACCACCATGCCGATACCGATGCTGCTCAGCGCGGTGAGGAGGAAGATAAGAAAGGTCAGACCCAGGCTGCCGACTATATTCACACCGAAGCCCACGGCGGCAGCGATAAAGATTATTATCTGGACAATGGCAATGACAACAAGGCATAAGGTGTATCCTGAGATAAAGTCCACCGGTCTGGTCGGCGTGGGCAGCAGGCGAGACAGGAATCCCTTTTCTTTATCGCTGACCATTATTCGGGCTGAGGTCGGTATCAATATCAGGAGACCAAAGATTATAAACCCCGGCCCCATGTAATCAATATAGGTTATTTCAGTCTCTATGTAGATGGGATTGGCATTTATGGTTACCGGTATCTCAACGCGGGCAAAGGCGCGGGTGACGGCATTCATTGTAGAAATGAGCTGTTCTGATGTTATAATATCACTTTCATCATAGGTCATTTGCAGGCTAATATTGCTTTCTCTACCCTCCCAGTTTTGGGATACCTGCTCACCAAAGCCTCTGGGGGTGACAATATAGGCTTTTAGCTCTCCAAACTTGAGGTCTTTCAGGGCGGTAGTGGCGTTATCATAGCTGGAGACTTCCAGTGTCGGCACATTAGCCAGTGCCTCATCAGTGAAGGCTTGTGACAGCGGAGTATCGTCGTCATCTATCACGCCGATGGGGTAACTTGAACTGGTATCGCAGCTAAAGATAGCCCCGAAAAGCACCATAAACAGCAGCGGAAACCCCAGAAGGAAACCCAGAGCCAGCGGGTCTCTATAGGTCTCCTTAAGATTTCTTTTGGCTAATTCCAGAAATTTCATTCCCTTAATTCCTTCCCGGTTATGTGGAGGAAGACATCATCTAGGGTTGGCTCTTTGATATAGGCAGAGCGGACTACAGCCCCAGACGAGTGCAGGCGGTCAACGATTTCCTTGAAGTCGAGTTTCTTATCGGTAATTATCATAGTGCCATTAGTTACCTCTACCTCAGCGTATCTGCTTCGCATTTCATCTATGACTTTCTGGGTAAGATTCCAGGCGTAGATAATCATAGTATGCTTTTCTAACCTGCTTGTTTTAAGCTCAGTGCTGGTGCCTAGGGCGGCAATCTTGCCCTCATCCATGATGCCTATCCTGTCGGCAAGGAAATCTGCCTCGTCCATATAGTGGGTGGTAAGCAGGATAGTCTTTTCCCCTTTTAGTTGGACAATATATTCCCATATCGCCCTCCTGGCTTGAGGGTCAAGACCAAGGGTAGGTTCATCCAGGAATAGGACCTCAGGGTTGTGAATCAGCGCCATCATTACATTGAGCCGGCGCTTCATACCGCCGGAGAACTTTCTTACCTGGTCTTTAACCCGGCCGGTAAGACCCATTGTCTCCAACAGCTGTTGCGACCTGATTTTTAGCTCTCTGGAACTTATGCCGTGAATCTTGCCGATTAGATTGAGGTTTTCTTGAGGGTTGAGGTGCTCAGAGATAGCTGTTTCCTGGGGCGAGACACCAATAATTTCCTTAATCTTAAATGGCTGGTGGTTAATATCGTAGTCCATAATGGTAGCCGTGCCGCTGGTTGGTTTAAGCAAACAGCACAGCATATTGATGGCAGTGGTCTTTCCAGCACCGTTAGGACCAAGGAGAGCAAACAATTCCCCCTTTTTGATATCTAGCTCAATACCATCTACTGCCACCAAACTGTTAAATATCTTGGTAAGCTGATAAGTCTGGATGGCAAAGGTGTCATCCTTTACTCTTGCTGGTTCCATCCTGTGTGAAGTCAACTCTATCTCCTCTCAGATTGTATTAGTATAATAGCACATTTATAGTGGAGCTCGACCGCGGTTGTGTTGAACTTGCTCAGGCATAAAGCTTGACTGAGTCGTTTATTTAGAAGGCGACCTTAAGTTTTTGTTTGCTGTTTTTCCCACTGTTTACGGTGCGTCTCCATAAGCACGAAACTAAATCCATCCTTAGCCATATGCCCATAAGGGGTGAAACCGCATTTTTGGAAGCACTTCTGTGCCCGATTGTTTGAATCTAGAGTCTTCAAGTAGATTCGCTTGAGGTTTGTTTGGTGGAAAATATAGCTGACCAGAGTGGTTACAGCATCGGCACCATAGCCCTTATCCCAACAGTCACGGTCGCCAATCATAATACCTAGTTCAGCTTCACCTTTAGTCTCATTAATGCCATAATATACGCAGTTGCCAATGTGCCTACCGTCCAGGGTGTCTATAGCAAACTGATGTCTGGTTGAGGGGAGGTAACGCAGTTGGCTGGTGAAATCTGATAGATATTCCTGAAAAGTGGTAGTTAGTAGTGGGACAGCATCAAGCTGAGCTAGCTCAGGGTCGGTTCGCCAGGTATAGTCGTCTAGGGCATCGGCTAATCTCTTATCACGGAGTGTAATCTTGCTGCCGATAATCATACTATCCTCAAGGGTTTAAGCTCTGAATTGAGTAGCGGCTTGTCACTGTCAGCCAGGTCAGTAATGGTCTCCTCAATGGACAGTAACATAGTTGTCTCCGGAGTTCTATTCCTCTTCTTCCTCCTCTCCCCCGTGTTCCCAGATAGGCTCGGTAAAGTAATCTATATACTCCCCCATAGCTGCCGCCGCTACTTGCTTCATTTTCTCTTTTGTCTCTCTAGCCATCTGTGCCAGCTCAGCCGTATCAATTTCAATATCTAGCATTTTAGTCAGAACCATAAGTATAGCTAGGGCAGCCGTTGGGTTCTGTATTCGAGTGGCATACACAGGCACTTCACCTAGTAGACAGACACCATCAATATCCCTCTCTTTAGCTATGCCTAGCAGTAACCCATTTAATCCGGCAATGTGAAGGTTACCCTTTTGTATCAAATCATATTTTTTCAAATCCTCAGCTACCTGCTGGCTGGTGGCTACTCCCCAGACCCTGGGCTCCTCGGTGTGGTGGATACGAGTCAGAGCTGCGGCGCAGGTATATATTCTCTTGACCTGGAACCTTAGCCCCACATCAAGGACACAATTAG
>JRER01001790.1_pt1 | contig 14492 bp, 13 predicted proteins | sample 210161 | NCBI WGS metagenome assembly JRER01 (sample SAMN03019618, study PRJNA260268) | marine sediment metagenome | biome: Marine; feature: Sediment; material: Clay; isolation source: clay from marine sediments 136 meters below sea floor depth collected from... | place: New Zealand: Canterbury...
TAATGGACAAGCCCCCAACAAGCGTAGTCCTTCAATACGATGGGAGGAAGACCTAAGGCGTAAGGCGGAGGATTATCGGGTAGTCCTTAACCAGCAGGTTGCCGATGACTAGCTTTCCCTCTTCAATAGCTGTTATCATTTGTTGCTCGAAGCCTTCTAGGACGTCGATGCCCATCACTTTTTGAGCTGAAACGTCAGAGAGGATGAGTGTGGCATTTACCCCGGGATCCTCATCGGCCGCTATGCCGTCCGTCCACAACGCGATCAGCTTATCACCGTTTGGCAAAGAAAAACTGTTACTCCTTATATTTGTTGCCTCGCTCTGTATCTCTATTGGTAGGCTTGTGGGCTTGGCTCCTGCCAGGATGGTGCACAGGTTTTGAACAACTATCTTAGACAAGCGTAATTCATGGTCGAGAATCGTTCCTGCAGTAATGTCCATACCCAAGTGCATCACAATGGCTCTAGCATAGTATTTTGCGGCAACTGTGTCGCTGTATATCCAGGGGTCAGGATGGGCTGTTTCAGGGGTACGCCAAACCAGCTCCTCAGCTATGTATTCTCCCTCAAAGCCGTGAGCGGAAGCTACGTCCTTAATCTCCTGGATTATAGAAGGGTAGTCATAGTAGTACACTGGCTCGTGTTCAGGTGAGGTTCCATACATAGGGTGCCAGGAAACACCATCTACCAGAGGCATGATATCTGAGTTCAGAATTTGAAAAAGGTATTCGTGATGGCATTCTTCTCCTAAATAACAAATGGCTCCAATCACTATTTTTGCTTCTGGATCTTCTTCTCTGATAACAGGAACAACTCGCTTAACCAAATTTATGTAGTCATCTAATTCTAGATATTGTCCAATGTCCCCATCTGGTTCATTTAATATTTCATAGTATTCAATTTTACCTTTAAAATGATGAACAATGAACTGCACATAGTTGAGATAATTTTGTATTTCTTCTTCTGTCTGGAACCTTAAAAATTCTTCATCCCTCTCTTCATACTCTTCTACCTTTTCTTTAATTGTCTCGTCCCAATAGAGCAAAATATACATGATCTTTACATCTTTGTTGACAAAACCTTCTATTGCTTTATCATAGTTAGTATCGATTTGATATTGGGAATATCCTCCTCTGCTCTCTACTTCATTCCAGTCAAACCAATCAAAACTTGTGCGAATCCACTTTAATCCCATATCGTTAACTTCATCAACAAACTCATCAGCATCCCGCTCTGCGTAAACGTTTGGTTCCCATGTATCTCTCCCCCACATCTTTCCAATCCGGTTGTCTTCTAATTCTTCTGATAATTTTGGTTGCAGTTTGGTTATATCTTGTGTGTTTCCGGTTTGAAACCACTCAATTCCTGTTATAGGTTTTTCAGCACACCCGCTAATTAAAACAATTCCTATTATCAGTAGCCCGATTAAGATTTTTGTTTTCATTTTTACTCTAATTCTCATAATGTATTAACTTCCTTTCTAAGGCGGGGCGGAGTGAATTTCGCACGACTTCAGTATATCTGCACTGCGGATATAGCCCTTTTGAATGTTTTCTCTCATGCCTTACCTCCCCACGTATCCAAGGGACCTTCTAGCTTATTCAAAGCTCTATTACTTACATGTGTATATATTTTGTGCCTAGCCGATTTTCACCCTCATGTCCCTCGCCAGGTAGAGAGCGGTGCTGGGAGGGAGTCCCATTTAAATAGTCTCCCGTCGCGGGAGAGGAAATTGGTTTGGCTGCGCCCCGCAATGCCATTATTGGTTCAAGGGAGAGGATCAAGGGAATGGCTGTCTTCTTCAAGCATATAAATCCACGGGCTTGATATGTTTCTTATGGCCGTCGTAATCTACCCGGTATATTTGCAGGTCATCGGCGAATTCTTGGACCCAGCCATCGAGGGGGAAATCGTCGGTCTCCTTTATCGAGAGGATATACTGGACGTCGTAGCTGGCAGCAAACTCCCTTATCAGGGAGATGAAGTGCCGCAGGTGATTCTTATCCAGGTTATTGGCGGCTTCATCTATGATTACCGGCAGTCTGAAATATCTGGCCAGGGCGGTGAGTGCTGCCAGACTGAAGAAAGACCTTTCTGCCCCGCAGGGATGGGTTATCTCCCTATCTTTATAAGTGGTCTTGCTGAGTTGCAAGCTGCCTTCGCCCATTTCGATGCAGGAATTTATTAAGCCCTCATCCATAAGCTTGTTGTTTATCTCGACTATGATTTCTTGTATGCCGTGTATTACCTCCTGCTCATCGAAGGCATTGTCCAGGACGGCATCGAGACTCTTATCAATCCCATCCGCTACCGCAGGCACATAGGTTAAATCGGCATATTCAGCGTCGTTGTTTTCCCACTCAATTCTTCTCTGTTTGGTCAACTCGGTCCAGGTGCCTCTATAGCGTGGTATATCTTTCTCCATCTCGGTGAGCTTCGACAGTAAGCTATCTATCTCTTGAGTACTGAATTCAGCTACCTGTATGCCCAGATTCTTCCCTTTGCTCAGAATGTCAAGTTGGTACTCTGACTTCTTACGGGATACAATTTGCCTCACCGCTAACAGGAATGGCTCCAGGGCCCCTGCACATTCCAATTTGGGCATCTCCACATGCTCCTGGGTGAATAGAAGAAGCTTATTCTGTATGTACTTGACCAGGTTTGAGATTTTCTCCTTCTCGCTCCTCTCATTTTCCATCAGGGCTGCGCTATATCCGCTGATGCGAGTTAATCCGGGAATGAACTCGTTGTTAAAGAAGTTTTCCGCCTTGTCTTTGTCCTCACATATAGTGCGCAAATTCTCTATTCTTTTCGCCAGAATCCGGGCATATGCCCTTTTTTGCTCTTCAGGCGCTTCGGGGATAGGCTCCGGGCTTAGTCTGGTAAAAGCAGGGTCTTCATCCATAAGCTTTAATGGAATAAGCCCGTGCACGGACTCTTCGCCAGCCTCAGAACTAAGTTTGACCAGGTCAACCTGAACCCTGGGAGCGTCCCCGGTAAGAACCTCCCTGGTCAATAGGTTTAGTACCTTCTCCTTGTCGCTTTTGATTCTGGCTGGATTATCAGTCTTGAAGTCAATCTTCTCCTGCTGAGCCAGAGACAGGGCGTTGGAGTAACGGGTTTGCGCCTCTTGAAGTTTTTGGTGGATACCTCTGGCATGTTTATCTAGTTCGACATCATGAAATTTGCCAGGTTCCTGTGGCATAGGGCTGCCGAGCTTCGCTTCCCTCAATGCAGCCACAAGCAAATTGAGGCGTCCCTTATCTTGTGCGATTGCTTCTATCTTGTGGAAGCTGTCAGTTGCCAGTTGATAGCCATCAGTAAGCAATTTCCCTACATCCTCGGCATCCTTGGCTCGCTTTCTCATCTCGCCAATCCATTCTTTTAGCTCGCCCTTCTCAATGCTATCAATGTAGCCTTTTAATTCATTGGCCGCGCTGCTTACCTTCTCGGATGTCTTGCCGACCTCATATGTCTCAAAACCGCTCAAATCAATGGGCACATCTCCTAGCTCGTCCCTTAAACAAGCTGCGAAGGAGCTGTAATCCCTTTCTATTCCGGTGATTCTGGCAGCAGCCTCTTCTCTCAGCCTTTGTATCCGTTGCTTGAAGTTCTCAGTTAGCACCTTGGCGTTTCCAATTTCTTTGAATAGCTCCCGAATAACAGCGTCGATGTTTTTCTCGTTAAGGTGGTTAAAGCCCATAGCGCTGTCAGGAGCGAAGAGGGCATCGAGCAATCCTGCCTTCAATTCTTTATCTAGCGTCTTCCTAAAATCGAGCTCGCGAAATCCATCAGCCTGGTTCCTCAGGATTTTATTGTCATCTTTGTAACGGTCGATTTCCCTGCGGATTTCAAATTGCTGGCCGTCATGCTCGAATTCTATGGATATCTTGCCCACGCCTTCAGGAGGAGCTACTTCCTTAAATGTCACCAGCTTCAATTCGTCATACCCTGAGGCTCTCCTGGGGCTCACCACTTTGCTGAGGAAAGCATACCTGAGGGCGTGGATTATATTGGACTTGCCAGCCTTGTTTTCGCCATAGATAACGACCGCCTTGCTCTCCGGGAATACGATAGAGCCCTCCAGCTCCATCACGTTTTCAAAAGCGACCTTACTTAGCTTCATTTTTCCTTACTTTTAGAATTTAGATATTAGTATTTAGTGCTTTTTCCATAGTGGGTCGACTCTGAGCAGAAAGCTGTTTACATGTTCTGGCGGCACGCCGCACTGAGGGGCAGCTAATTCCAGCAGTCTCTGGAAAAGAAATCTCCCCAAATTGCTGTCCGCCCTCTTGGATAAGTTATCCTTGGTAAATATTTCATCGAATAGCTTCTGAGCCAGGTCTCTATCCGGCCAGGGCAGAGAAGTTAACACCTTCGCTTCCAGTTCGGACAGAGTTATCACCTTGTCCAGCCCCTTCAACTCGACTGCCTTTCGTGGCTCTTTTTTTGTCTTGATGGCTATCTCCATGGTATTTGCTTCAGGATACTTGTTGGTCTCTTTGGCCAGGGTGTCGGCAAAAGTAACTCCCTGGGCAGAAACCCATACCCATAGCTTGTCCTTATCCTCTCTTTTCATCAGAGCAGAGTACACTTCGTTGATTCCGGTGATAACCTCGGCAGGGGTATCTCCTTTAACTTCCACCTTAACTATACTTTGTATTGGGGCATATCTCTGCAAAGAAATCTCGTCACCGTCTAACATCAGATAGCCAAAAGGTGAGTCTTTGACTTCAGGGTTGTCTAAATCGCCAGGCCATTGGTATTTGACGGTGAAAGCATTTTTCAGCTCTCGTGATGGGATTAGAGCCGGCAAGGAGTAGAGGTTAGGTATATCCAGTGGAGCATGGGCATAGTGATGCATGTGACCGTTAAACACAAGTGAGAATCTCTGGCTCAGTTCCTGGAACAGTTCCGGCTCTAAGCCAGGCATACCCCAGGGCACTGTCTCATGCATGATGAGTACCTCCCCTGCCCTGGGAAGCTCCTCATCGAGGATTCTATAGTTGCCCTGGCGATAGCGGCTTTCCAGGAAATATACATGCTGGTCGCCGATTTCCTTCTCTTCATCTCGCGCAAAGTGAAATCCATCTCCCAGGTAGTCCTGAAGCTCCTTTAACATAGGGGCTGAGTCATGATTTCCTCTTAAGGCGTAAATCCCATATCTAGTGCATTCCATTAATCGCTTCAGTTCATTGCGAATCTCAGGCCAGTATTTAGCTGCTTCGGAATCAGCTATCCATTCTCCTCCTTTCTCCCTTTCATCGAACATATCCCCAGCGAGGATAACCGCTTCGGGTTCTTGTGCAATGACCTGGCTGATAACCTGGTTGAAATTCTGAAGTGAGATTTCGCCCCGTGGAGACCTGTAGTTCTCGTCCCTGAAACGCTCAGCCTGGATTAGAAGATGTGCGTCGCTAAGTATGGCTATTCTGGACATGGCTTAGTTTGCCTCAATCTATATAAAATCCCTCTCCCTTGAAGGGGGAGGCCAGGTGAGGGTGAATTTTCCTCTCCCCCTTGCCCCCGCCCACCAGGGGTGGGGGCATTATAAGGGACTTTGTAATTGACTATAAGTATACCACGTGGCAATTGGAATAAGCTCGCCTTCTAGAGAACGAGAGCAATTCGGGAATTTGGGGTATTTCACCTGAAACCGCCGCTAGACGATGGCTGGTTTCTCTTATTCTACAGGCATTCCAATCGCCATTTAATTTAGCATTCCCGGGTTTTGTGAAGCCGTCGAAGGCGGTTTGGGCAAACGAAGTAAGCCCAGAGCCTGTGTTGGCTGATTAACGGGCAAGGGAGCGAAGCGACCGCAGAGTTCGCCCGCTCCCTCGCCTTATCAGGGGCTTGCCACTGCTCTAGCGCGAGCGCCATGGCCCTTTTTCAACCTTGTGATAGAGCCTTTACAACTTCCTCTGTCTGGCTCACTGACAGGATTGAGTACGCCTTGAACTTCACGTATGGTTCGTATTTCGCTGTCGCTATGGCGATCTCCTCATCAGTTCCTTCACGGATGGCATATCCTGCCATCTCGGCAGTAAACATTCCCCACTCCTTAAGTCCGCCGCTTTTCAACTCATCCTTGACCATATTCGTCATCATAGTCCATGCGCCAATTCGCTCTTTAGGATCGACAGGCGTTCTGGTTCTATCCAACTCCCAAAGCAATAAAACCTTTCCCATCGTTTTCACCTCCTCTTTGTTGAATCCATCGGGCTGTTGAACTCGAACGAACTAACCTCTCCGCTGCCCGCAGGCGAAGAAGCCAGACTTAGCCTAGCATAGGCATCACCTCCCCACCGTAGAATAAAGGCCAGGCGAATTTCGGTTAACACCGATATATACGAACTCTGCCTGCTTTGTTTCAGGTTATATTTCTAATATATCACAGACTATAGGAAAGTCAATTGTTAGTTATTGCGACTGTTTCACCTCGAGAAGATGCATCAATATACGATGAATGTGAAGTATTCTGTGCCTGAAACTGCCGCTAATTGTTGCTGTTCGCTTTACAGATAGCTTAGTCGCAACTTAACATAACTTTTTGTGAATTTATGAAGTTCCAAGACAAAGGTGAGGGATTTGCGCGGAGTGAGGCGTAGCCAAATATGTGCTTAAGTGCTGTCTAAACAAACTCTCCCTTGGCAATCATGATAACCTTTCCGCCGACAGATACGTCTATTTTCCCTTCTTTGTCTTCTGCTTTTAGGAAGAGCAATGAAGGTCTGCCTATTTCGTAACCTTCTTCCACTCGAACGTCGATTCTATCCTTGCCAAAATAACGGTACTTCACTAAATATCCAGCCAGACAACCAGCTCCGCTGCCACAAGCAGGATCCTCCGGCACACCATAGTAGTCAAGAAAAGCCCGAACATTCAGGTCATTTTGCCGATTATAGGTCTGGGGACAAAAGATGAATAGCCCTTTGGCTGCGGTGTCCTTGACCAACTCGAAGTATTTGTCTCTGGCTACCTTAGCCCGTTTCAATGCATCCAGAGTCCTCAATGGGACTATGATGAAGGGTAATCCAGTTGACACTTCCTGAATGGGGAACTTATCATCTATGTCTCCTTTGTCGAGGTTCAATATCTGGGCGATTGGCCCCGTGTCGAAAACCTGGTTGAAAGTCGGGGCGTTCTGCTTCATCCATAGGATATCTATTTGTCCCCCGGCGTAATTGAGCCTAACAGGAATCTGCCCGACCTTGAAGTTCAAGATTATCGTCTCGACAGGCTCTGTGATAATCTCGCGTTGTATCACATAGGCGGTTCCCAGTGTGGGATGACCGGCAAAGGGCAATTCTCCTTCTGGGGTAAAGATGCGAACGTCATATCCGCCATTGCGCTTCTCTTCCGACAAAATAAAAGTCGTCTCTGAATAGTTTATTTCCCTGGCGATTTGTTGCATCTCGGTATCGGAGATGTCCTTGGCATCTGTGAAGACTGCGAGCTGGTTGCCGGCATATTTCTCTTCGGCAAACACGTCCACTGTGCAGAAGCCATGTTTTCCCATTTCATTTCCCTCCGTCAGGCATTTCAGCTAGCATTGAGGCAGGTGAACTCCATGCCTTGTCCTGGCTGCTCTGTCTTGTACTGTATCTTTAATATATCACAAGCATCGGTGGGGCGAAGCCAGTTATTATCTGCTGGGCCAGGGCCAGTCTGTGAATCCATGTGAGCAGGGATGACGGACTGGGAACAGCACCGGGTAGGCTAAGCCCGTTCATGCTACTATCGGTGACGCATTCTGGTCGAAAGGATTGGTTCTCACGGCAAGAGAGAAGAGATAGGGATAGTGCCCCTTCAAATATTCCATATAGTCCAGCCATTGACGTATGAGTAAGATGTATGCTCTTCTTATATCTCCGGCCAGGTGTTGTCGGTCGCTAGTTGGTAGCTGTGTGGTGTCTTTCCTGGCGGCCAGTTCTTCGGTCAAATGAAACACCGCCTGCAGAAGTCCGGTAAAGGATTCGTGCTCCAGTAGAGTCGGGTTTTCCAGCAAGCGTAGCAAAAAGCTACTTCTTCCCACGAGAAAGCCGCGTAAGTCCTCCAAATCAAGTTTCTCAATGTCGACTCCGTAATCGTAATTCTTAAGCCGTCGGCTAACAGTAGTAAATTCCTGTTCGGACCAATCGCTGGCTACCATAAGCTCCTTTCTGATCTTATCCAGCTTGGGGTCAAAGTCGGAAAGAAAAGCTAACAGCCTTGTTCCCACTTCGCTAAAGAAAGTACCTATGACCATCTGCAATTTTTCCAGCCGGGCCCGCTTTTCTCTCTCACTCAGCAACTGGTTTATTATCAGAGTGACAAACAGAACTGAAACAGGGAGAAAGGCGAAACTTGTCATACTCCAAAGGAAGATGTGGTGGGTATCTCTGAAGATTGCATAGTGAATGAGGTAGAGAATCGCGGACAGTACAAGCAAACATAAGCCTAGGAGAATTTGCCGGTTCAAGCGCTTCATGGGTTAGCACCTCCTTTTCTGTAAATGGTAACTCTATTTCTCCCCTTATGTCTTTACCGGACATAGCCCCATCGATTGGTTAGCGGCCTGGAGCCAGGCCCACGATTGCTGCTCCCTGCTCGCTCTGAAATTGGCCTGGCGACCTTAGACACTAAGTCTAAAAGGTGGATAGCGGTCGGTAGTTAACAAGAAAGCGTATACATCTACCCTTAAAGACCATCGGCATACTCCCACCACGAAACCAAAAAAAGACCTCGGATAACGGCCGGTAAATAGGATGGCAAACCAGGCAATCACTATGCACACCGCGGCAGCGATACCAAGGAAGCAAAGGACAATATAGTGGGGAATCGCCAGGAACCATTTTACCAGTGGCAACCCGCGATTGAGGTCTTGTTTGGCATCTGGGTATGGGATGTCGATATGAACTGCCTGCTCCTCGTCAGTTGAGGGATATTCGTCTCTCAGTAGCGCGACATAGGCGCAAACGCGGGTGCTGAACTTGGTTAGAGCTATATTCCAGTCAAACCACCACTTAGGATACTTCTGCCGAAAAAGAAGCATTAATATGGTCGGTAGCACCACGATTCCGGCAGCGGCATATCGGTAACTCCACCCACCACCTTCGCCCCAGTCGTATCCACTGCCAGTGCCGATGACTAACACCAGGATGATAATGATGGGAATTGCCATGAAGGCTCTGAAAAACGTAGTCAGCCTGTTTAGCTTTCTATCCGGGTAATCAATGGATAAGCTCATTGGGTAAGCAACTATAGGTTCTGCCATGATGGTTCCTCCTTATGCATATATTATGACTCTTCGTGTTGTTTTGGCTCTCGACCCTGAACCAACAAAGTTCTTATCACCTTCGCAGTTTGCGTTGATAGTATATGCGCAATTTGAATCATAACACTCTCTATCTCAGCAAGTGCTCCATGATGATATTGTGAGCGATGTGAGCTTTGTCCCCACCTCTGAATTCAAAAGTCTTTGGTTCAGACCCTATCGGTTGGATGGTGAGGGTGTCACTAACAAGAAAACCCTTCTTAATAATAAAGCCTTTGTTGTCCTCGCTAGCCACAGAGGCAATACGGTCATACGGTATGCTGACAAGAGCCTTTTTAGCCTTCAGAAACGCCTTGTCATGATAGATAATCCGCTTGTCAGTAATCCCTATGAATCCGGTGCCTCTACCTTTCAAATCGAAAACCGCTCGAATAATTTCATCCGGCAGGCATACGCCCTCAATCTTCTCCAGCTGGTCTTTTTTGTCCACTATAATATCTTCAGCATACTCCGTCATTATTTCGTGCCTCCTTCGAAAATGACCACAATATAATAGTATTTGTTGCTCAATTTGTTGTCAATGTTGGCAGCCGAGCGGCAAGGCTCCCAAGGTATACAAAGAGGCTCGTCTTAGTCATGCTCTTTTGAGCAGAGACATGATCTCCTTTTGTTGCTCAGGAGGCAACTTTTTTATACCGTCTTTGATTATCCAGTCGGTGTTGGGGTTATCAAGTAGCGCCCACTTTTTGCATAGCTCAAATATGAAATGTGGGTTATATTTTGAGGCGTTTCTGAGAACATTGGCCACAGACTTCTTGACATAAAGATTACCATCGGCCTTTAATTTCTCAATAACGGGAAGGACTTTATCGGGATTTCTTCTAGCGACATCCCTTAAGCCCTCACTCGAAGTTCTTCTGACGTTGGGGTCACTGTCATCGGCCCAGAGTAGCATTTCTTGAAGCACTTCATCTGTTCTCTTCTTACCGATTTCAACCAGGCAGGTGGCGGCTACCTCCCGCACTTTTCAGTCATCGCTTTGGGCCAATTGCTTGATTTTTGGGAATGCCACCTCGGGCTGTTTAATTCCGAGCTTGACGAGGTTCTTTACGTCGCTCACTTTGGTAGCCATTCTTTGCCTGCCCTTTTTCCTGTCTCAATTCGATGCCACATTCTTGAGCCAAACCTTGGATAATTTCCCTGAGCGCCTTTGCTTTAGCTTTTATATCCGAGCTATCAATTTGATTGCTGGCTAGCTTTTCCTTTAGCCCGTTTATCGCCTTATCAATTAGCTCAGAAGGCATAAGCGCTGCAGCCAGGCAATAGAAGCTCATTGACCTACCATCATTGTAGTTGTCGAGCAGATGCTCCAGCAGTACCCGCCGCTTTCTTTGCTTCTCAAGCCAATCCTCCATTCTGAATGCCTTGATGCTATTTAAGCTCTTCTGGGCGGTTTGGCTCCATTGGTCTGTCCCCCAACCCCTTCTAGAATATCTTTCACAGGGATATTCTTCGCATTCAGCGCAGGTGGCGAATCCTTTCTTCATCACGCAGCATCGGTAGATGCTACACCACGAATGCTGCTTACCTAATCGGCAGCCGATACACCGGCTAGGTGCTTTCGACTGGTATTTGGTGCACAAGCCACAGAAAATTCCACAGCAGCCAGCGAGATTAATTTCTTCCACTATATTCATTTGCTTTCAAACCGAAGAAACTAATCCAGAGTACAGCGGTGGGAGCTGGTCTCACTTTACCGTTTTGGCGAATTTTGCTGCGTGAAGCACCCATAACACTCCAGCTACCAACATCGGCAGTGGGTAAATGAAGAATATCCATAAAAGATTCATCGGCCTATCTATAAGCCTGATGGTAAAGAGTACCCCGGTGACGATGCCGCCTGCGATTAACCACCAGCCACCAATTTGTTTATGTTTCCAGGCTACAGCAGTAGCTGCAATCAGCGAGATGGGGCCAAACAACAGGAGGACAGAATCCCTGGGCCGGGGATGCCTCCAAAGTCCCCGCTGAGGCCCTCGCCGATGGCAAAAGTCAGAAATAGCACCCCAAAGGCAACGCCTATTCCTAATGCAGTGTAACGCGTCCATTTCATAGAGATCACATCCTTTTGCATTATATCATACGGATTTGGCCATCTCTTATTTGACGTCGCTTTCCCCTAGGCCTTATACTACTAAACTCGGAGGTATAAAAGAATGGAAATAGAGAGAAACATCGTTTATTTTTCAAGGCCTGGCCCCGAGAATACAGATGATGTGCTTCGCATAACTAAGACCAGAGCGGAAGAACTGGGTATCAATACCATCGTGGTGGCTTCCAGTACTGGAGACACTGCAGTGAAAGCAACAGAGATATTCCAGGGAGCAAGAATAGTGGTGGTGAGCCACGTTGCAGGCTTCAAAGAACCTAATACTCAGGAGTTCAGCGAGGAAAACAAGCTCAAGGTAGAGAGTAGGGGCGCTGTGGTATTTACTGCTACACACGCTTTCTCAGGCCTGAGCAAGGCCATGCTCAAGAAGTTCAATATGCATCTCTTTGAAGAAGTAGTGGCCAGTACCCTGCGGATCTTGGGGCAGGGCACGAAGGTAGCCTGTGAGGTTACTATTATGGCAGCCGATGCTGGCCTGCTGCGCACCGACGAGGATGTCATTGCCATAGCAGGCAGCGGCAGGGGGGCAGATACTGCACTCGTGCTGCGGCCGGTCAATTCCCAGGACTTTTTTGACCTTAGGGTGAAAGAGATCCTTTGTAAGCCACACTTCTAGTGATTGATGGCAGCATTTCTTCTCACACTGTGAAGCTCACTTCTTTCTGATAGGGTATCGAATGATGGTCTTCTGGACTTTGGCATCAGGGCTGGTGAGATATTCCTCCTCATGAACGCCTGCTATTTCGTAGCCGCTGTCCGCAATGAATTTGTGCAGGCGCTCAACGGTTGGATACTCTTGGTCATAAGGTCCGAGGTGAAGTACCTGGGCTACGGTGCCATATTCCCAGGTCTCAATCTTGACCTCAACATTAGGCACCTTCTGGGGTAGGGAAGCGGCATCTTCAGGAATGGGAAGACCTATGATATTGGTCCATTCCTCTTTTGGGACAAGATGGGCATCAGGATAGCGGGCGCGGAGACCGCTAACTTTGAAAGTAGGCATTCCCTTCTTCTTGAGGTCAAACTTTAGTGTGTAGACTGAACCGTAGAGAGCTGGCATAACTTCAGGGAAGATCTTATCTGAGGCGCCTTTCGCACGGACCACAGCCATCTTTTGTGATGGCATTTCCAGGATTTGTGGTTCTTTTGGGGAAATCGATTTCTGTGTTGCCATGTGAGTACCTCCTTTCTCAGCCACAAGTGCTGCTGACTAGCGATCCTGCTCGCAGCAACTGCATTCTAGCCCGTCATTTATTGATATTCAAATGCGGTTTCCTACCGCTTATGGAGCGTTGACATCAGCCCTCCTGGGTAATATCAATCCCACGCTGCAGCTCCCTCAGTAAGCTTTAGCACGACCGAGGTTTCAATCTGCCTGTCAGGGATGGTCCAATATGTTCGCAGGAGTCTATCCTTCTCCTCAGGTGACACTAATCTGAAGCCATGTTTCTCATAAAATTGGATGGCCCAAGTGGCATTGGCCCAAGTCCCCACCAAGATTTCAGGGGTCTTGGCTAAGCTCAGCAGATGTTCAAGTAGCCTGCTGCCAATGCCTCTGCTCTGACATTTTGTATCTACATAGGTATGCCTGATCAATGTAGTATCTTTAATAGCTTGAATTCCGGCTACCCCAAGTAAGTGTTTATCTTCTATCCAGCCAAAGAATCTAACGCCAGCTTCGATTTCCGCTTTTAGCTCCTCGGCTGACATATAGGGCTCTTTCCACCTGTCGCCTGGAATTACGCCTTTGTAAGCCTGGGCGGCGTCATTTATGACCCTTAGTGTAGCGTCAAAGTCTGAAGGCAACAGGCCGTGGATCACTTCTGCACCCTTTTTCGATTTCACTTCTTTCACCATTTGTCACTAGGTTGAAGCTACCTCTCTTGCCTCAGCTCGCCGCCTCCTTTCTGAGACCACTACTGCTCCTAGACCAAAGATGATAACAGCCAGCCCGATGAAAAAGCCCAAATGTGGGATTAGCCTTAACAGCTTGAGGATGACAAGTCCCAAAGCCAGAGTTCCGACCATAATGGCTTTGCCCTCCACACTTCTGAAACGACCAATAATCCACCTTCCTATAAATAGGCCCACAGGGATTTGGGCAAGGTAAATAGCTATCCCCCAAAGAGCCAAGGCGATTAGTCCCACGGGTATACCGATAATTGTAATGCACACGATTATGGCGGCGATGGGTGTGGCGAATAGGATGAGAGCTCCCCAGCCAGCGCTTGGCCCGGGTCTTGTGCGTATAGCTTCGGCAATAGATGTCAGCCGTCTTGGAGCAAGGAGAATGATAACCAGCCCTGCTATCAGAGCCATTAGGAAGCCTATTACCTTGCCTCCTATGCCGGAGAAAAGAGCAAAGGGAAAGGCTTTGGCTCGTTCTTCCTTTACGGGAGGTAGCTTATGAGTGGTCGCACCGGCTATTTGGGCGCCGGTCTGAATATTGGCTTCTTCCCCACTGGTGTAAGTTAGGTTACCTTGGATATTTGCTGTAGGCAATATGGTCAAACGCTCGACTTCAAGTTGAACGTTTCCTTCTACTCCGTTGCTGATGGCGATTTCGCCTCCTTGGCCTTTGATATCGCCCTCAATAAGTCCATCAATGCGGGCATTTCCAGCACCAAAAAGCAGGTCACCACCAATTTCAGCTGTGCTGGCTATATGCGCTTGGCTACAACCAACTATTACATCGCCGCTAACATCGCCGTTAACGATAATAGTCTCGCCTCCTGCTCGCACAGCATGGCCCACATCACCATTGATGTTAACTGTCCTGCCAACAGCCATAACGCTGCCGTTGACTACGCCATTGACGGTGATGCTGTTACAAGCAGCCCAGAGGTCGCCGTTAATGGTGCCATCAATGATAATGCTGTTGGCAGCCATATAAAGGTCATCGTCCACTACCTCTCCGCTAGCCACGGTGACTGTTGCTCCACTGCGAGCATCAAATGCCAGAACTGGCACTGTAGCGAATATCACCAACAATGTGAGTACAAGAATGGTAGCTAATCCTGCAAAAATATGTTTTGCCATACCTTCCTCCTTACCAGCTCCTTTCTG
>JRER01000107.1_pt1 | contig 14466 bp, 20 predicted proteins | sample 210161 | NCBI WGS metagenome assembly JRER01 (sample SAMN03019618, study PRJNA260268) | marine sediment metagenome | biome: Marine; feature: Sediment; material: Clay; isolation source: clay from marine sediments 136 meters below sea floor depth collected from... | place: New Zealand: Canterbury...
CGGTGTGGAAGAGAAAAAGATAAACTATTGATTTATAGGAGTTTTTAAACACCTGTTTCTCCCACCCACCCTCCCACAGGAGCTTCACTCATGAGCCTCGTAGGGTGTGAGGGTGGGAAGAGGTAGCCTAATACTAAAGGAGAGTTAAAGAGAGGCTTCGCCTCTCTTACATATCTTTCCCCCTCCCTTTATAAGGGAGGGGGACAAAGGGGGTTCCCTGAAAAATCGAAGATTTTTTAGGGTGCATAAAGGGGGAGGGTTATCAAATAAAAACCTATTAGGGGGTTAATTATGTGGCAAAATTTAGCCTTTATTCTGATTGGTCTGGGTATTCTCGCTTTAATCGGCTGGGGGGTTAAGGGCTTTTTTACCGCTAGTGACATTCCGCTGCTTATCAGGATAGCCGCCGGTGCCATTAGTGTCGGGGTATTGGTTCTCATTGGAGTGGCGATTAAAGACCGGATTAAAAAGGCTAAGACCGACGATTTTAAGGAGGTAGAGAAATGATTATCACCACCTCAGGTCAAATAGAGGGAAAAACGATTGCCAAAACTATCGGGCTGGTTAAGGGCAGCACTATCAGGGCAAGGCATCTAGGCAGGGATATTATGGCTGGGTTAAGGGGTGTGGTGGGTGGTGAGATAACCGAGTACACCAAGATGATGGCTGAGGCTCGAGAAGAAGCTATCCAGAGGATGGTAGAGGATGCTGAGAAGAAAGGGGCTAACGCTGTGGTCAGTATGAGGTTTTCTACCTCAATGATAATGCAGAATGCGGCTGAGGTTCTAGCCTATGGGACGGGGGTGGTGCTGGAATAGATAAAACCACAGCAGCTACGCCTCTCAGTAACAAACCGCACTATTGGGCAGGAGTTTCGTACAGCTTTGTATGGGTTACGCAATACAGCTCCCAAAGAAAGCCTAACTTGGACGGAGCGAAACGAAGCGGCAATCCGCTACTAATCAGACTTCTCTATTGGGTTCTTTTACTCACTATAGCAAGATCACTGCGAGGGCGTAGGGCAGCAAAGCCAGCAATGCCAACGTGGGATGCCCACGCCGCGTCGTGTTGAGCCTGTCCCAGCAGAAGAGATAGATCGCAAGCCCAAACGACAATATCCCGCCTGCCAGCAAGATGATGACCGACCAGAGCGGGTCGAAAGCAGCACCTTGATTCTGGGCTAACCCTTGAAAGGCATTCATAGCGTGAGTAGCAGGTAACAGTAGTCCAACTTTACCGAGCGCATCGGGCAACATGCTGAAAGGTATCATCAGTCCGCCTATCATCATTGATGGCAAGAAGATGAGTTGCGACCATAGCACAACGGCACGCGTACTAGATGAAATCACACTGATCAGCATACCAAGTCCGGCACAGGCAAAGGCCGTCAGCAAGAAGACCAGGATAAAACTAGGCCAGTTGATAGGTGGTGGTGCGCCGAAGAACAAGGGTGCTGTGGCAGTTATTATCGCAGCTACGACCACCATGTGCAATATGGTCGTCAGCGCTGGTATGGTCAGGATCGAAGTCGCAGGGACACCATTGATCTTGTAACTGCGAAAGATGCCAGCTTCCCGCGCTGTTACCAGTGGGTTGGGCAAGCTCAGCACTGTACCTGACAGGATTGCGACGATGATCATTGCCGGGATCATAGTCTCGACAAAAGGTGGGTTGAGTTCGGTCATAAGGAGCCCCAACATGGCATAAACGCCTAGAGGGAAGAGATAGTTCATCAAGAGCAAGGTCTTGTCACGCATCCCGGTGCGGAACTCAAACGAAAAGTGGTTGGCAAAAGCGTTCATTGGCCACCTCGTGTGCCTGTGATTTCCAGAAAACGCTCTTCGAGGGAGGGACGCTCTACTCGCAAATCGATCAGCGTGTCACCCTGCGTCTCGATGTGGGCGATAATAGCCGAAACTGTAGGTCCAGGGTCGGTGCTGTAGTAGATGGCGTAGTCATCTTTGAAAGCAACTTGGCTGACACCCGGGAAGGTGATGCTAGGATCGGACAGGCTGGTACCTTCTGTACGGACCGAGACTTTGGTCAGGCCAGCGCCGGTTGCGGTCAGCTCACGGGGGGTGCCAGTGGCGACAATCTTGCCACGCAATAAGATAGCGACGCGGTCGGACATCTTTTCTGCTTCAGCCATGTCGTGAGTGGCGAGGATGATGGTGGTGCCAGCGGTTTGCAGTTCGCGCATCAGGTTATGCAGTTCGATGCGCGATGGGACGTCAAGGCCGGCGGTTGGCTCATCCAAAAGCACAACGGGTGGATTGTGGGCCAACGCTACGGCAAGCGCCAGACGTCGCTGCAGGCCGGCAGACAGCGTATGGTATTGTGCGTTCATTTTCTCCCCTAGGCCCAGACGTTCCAGCAAATGATAGTGCGGGGCTACACCGTGATAGGCACAGAAGAATCTCATCGCCTCGTCGACACGCATGCTATCGGGGAGCCCCGAGGTTTGCAATTGCACGCCGATGAGGTTACGTAGCTTGCGTGATTCTCGGGCAGGGTCGATGCCCATTACTTGCAAAGATCCGCCATCGGGGGCGCGTAGACCCTCAAGGCTTTCCAGCGTGCTGGTCTTACCTGCGCCGTTAGGCCCCAGAAGACCAAGGATTTCGCCACGCTGCACCTCAAAGCTGATGCCGTCCACAGCTACGACATCGCCGTAGACTTTTCGGAAATCTCTGACTCTAATGATGGAGTCCTTCATCGAATCTCCCCCATTGCTCCTAGTGATTTCGCCTAATCCACTGGGATTTGTGAAAATGTAGCATCCGCCGCAGTGGCTGTCAAGCTTATTGCAGTATGCTCGCGATCCATCGAATGATAAACGGAGAAAACCTGGAGCCACCCATTTGTGAGCTTGAACCTTTTGCTATATTGTACAACACTAGGAGAGCACAAGGGTTCATCGCTTTGCCATCAAATACCAGAGGGAGCGCCATCTGCCTCCTTGCATTGGGTGCAAGAAAACCACTGTCCACCTTGGAAAGCAGTTCATTCCGAAAAACGAAGAGGCCTTATTAGAAGATGAGCTTGGTAGACACGTTAAAGATTGCTAATGAATGATGTGAGACGTTGTTTACAGGAAAGGTATGAGGCTACCGGGTAATCGCCTTTTACTCTCTGTGCTACAATGAAATTTAAGGCAGAGGGAAGGTAACTTTTGGCCCGGAAACTCGTTATATTATAATAGATAGACAAACAGGATAAATGGAGACAACACAATGAAAGCGAAATTGTTTATTTCTCTGGTACTAATTGGCATTATTCTCATTAGTGGGTGTGCTCCCCAAGAACCGCCACCCCCCCTAAACATACCATCGGTGGCAACCGGTGATATGTCCAATCCAAAGTTAGCACTAGCCTCCAACTACGAGATGGAAGGTTTTTCCGTCACCTTGGCTTCACCTGCCTACTCCTTACCGCTAGTCTTAACCGAAATCACCAATTCAGCAGAGATAGAGTCCAAGTTTCAGTTAGGGGAAAATCAAAAAGGACTCCTTCAGAAAAACGGGTTTGTGGTTATTCCGTGGCATGGTGACGATATAGTAGAGCCCTATAAGACTATGAAGGAATGGGAAGTTCCCATCTTCGTAACCTCCGACACGCTTCTCCATCTCTACCATATCCAGTTCAACGAAGTCCTGAAGCGGATTGAGGAGGAGGAATTCTTCGACCAGCTTATCGACATGAGCCAAGCTATGCTGGAAAGGTCTATCCAGGACTATAAGGGCTTCGCCGATTCAGACCTCAAGGAAGCAGCGAGGAGAAACGTGGCTTACTTTGCTGTTGGTCTAAAGCTCCTCCAGACGCCAACCGAGGGCTATGACGAGGCAAAGCTGAAAGCAGAGATTGAGAAATGGAACCAGGAGCACCCCTACGACAAAAGGGAATTCAAGCCGATAAGGAAGGTAAGTTTCAGTATACCCGGCTATGTAAAGAATGAAGTAAATGAGGAAATCAAGAACATTGAAGAGCACAAGGGCTTTGAGCCGAGCGCTATCTTCAATTCAGATACAGATTGTAGCTGCGCCGCTCCCTGCTGCTACTGTGAGGATTACTCCCAGTATGTACCCCGAGGGCACTATACCCGGAGCGAGACCTTAAAGAGGTACTTCAAGGCGATGATGTGGTATGGGAGGATGGCTTTTCTGTTGAAGGGTGGGGAAGGGAGTGAATGCACTGCCTTTGAGGGAGCTCTGATTACTGAAGAGGATGCCAAACTGGCTACTATCCAGGCCTCTCTAATTTCGGCCGAACTATCCAATGTTGAGGTGGGCGATGGCACTGCCCAAGAAATATGGGACCGCATTTACTCGGTTACCTCATTCTTCGTGGGCACAGCAGATGACCTTACCCCTTACGAGTACCTTGGTGCCGTGGAGAAGGTCTTTGGCATTGAGTTTGACACCAGTCTGCTTGCCAATGATGAGAATCTACTTGCCCTCAAGGCTGAGCTGGCTCAAATGAGAAACCCGGAAATCTATGGTGGGTCAGGCATCTGCGTGGTGTATCCTCCAATAACCAAGGAAAAGCTTTATCAGTGCCTGGCTAAGACCAAGGGGATGCGGTTCATGGGGCAGAGGTTTGTCCCCGATTCATACATGTTCCAGAACCTGGTCTCCCCGGCGGTTGGCATGTATGTTGGTGATGATGAGCCTTTTACCATGAAGATGACGATGCTTGGCCCAGCCAGAGGCTTTCCCCGAGGTCTGGACGTGATGGCCGTTTTGGGCTCGGAGCGAGCTTACCAAATACTAAAAGAAGAAGGAGATACTGAGTACGAGGGTAAAGATACAAGCTACGATAAGCAACTAAACGAGCTGAAAATCCAGTTTGATGGATTCGATGTCGCTGACTGGAACCGTAATCTGTATTGGGCCTGGCTGTATGCGTTGAAGCCTTTACTCGAGGAGTTCGGCGAAGGTTATCCCACCTTCATGCAGACACAGGCATGGCAGGACAAGGAACTGCAAGCGGCTCTGGCATCCTGGACCGAACTGCGGCACGATACTATCCTGTATGCCAAGCAGAGCTATACCCTTCCTACTATGGTGGCACCGCCGCCACCTAAGCCAGTAGTCGGCTATGTTGAGCCTGTCCCTGAGTTTTATGCCCGAATGCTGGCGCTTACCAGCATGACTAAGGAGGGTCTGGCTCAGCTTAATGCTTTAAGTGATGAGGAGAGGTCACGGCTAGAGAGCCTGGAGCGTATCCTCAGCAGGCTGTTTGATATCTCCAAGAATGAGCTGGAGAACAAGGAATTGGCTCAAGCGGATTATGAGTTCATCAAGAACTTCGGCCAGGAGCTTGATTTCATAGTCGCCGGAGTCGAGGCAAAGGGGAAAGAAACCACCATAGTTGCTGATGTCCATACTGATACTAACCCACCGAAGCAGGTCTTGGAGGAAGGGGTTGGTTATGTCGACCTAATCCTGGTAGCATACAAATTACCTGACGGTAGAATCCTGGTTGGGGCTGGGCCTGTTTTCAGCTATTACGAATTCAAGCAGCCTATGGCTGAGAGGCTCACCAATGAGAAGTGGCGGGAGATGCTAGAGCAAGGGGATGCACCTGAGAGGTCTCCCTGGATAAGCAGTTTCTATGCAGAATAGTAACCTACTCCAGCCTTAGCCTATTGTTCTGGTAGATTTTATTACCATTGAACAAACATCGGCATGTCTGTTAACTTGGGCGTATACCTGGACGCCAAAAAAGCACCTCAAAGGTGATTATAGCATCTCCTATCAGATGAGGCAATGAGGGAGCACCGTTCAATTAATGTACTCGGTGGATTAAAATAGAGGGCAGAGTTTTTTTGGTTTATAATGGTGGTAAACATGAGCACGGACGAGCAAAATGCTAGAACGCCAGAAGAAAGGTTGGCCGATACGATTCAGCCTTTGATTCCTTACATGGCACGTCGTTTGTTTGGCCCTCCTTACGGGTGTCTATTTGCTTACATTTGGGGTGAGAGACCGACCCAGCGCATGGTTGAAGCTTGGCAGAGATTACAGGGTGGCTTCCAAATAAGGAGCCTTCTCGTGTTCCTCTCCCCAACTTATCGGCGTTGGTTTCGAAATAAGATAAAGGTACAGTTGAGGCTATACTATCAACAGGAAGACCTTCCTCGGCTTTGTAGGAAGATGCTGTATGAAACTTGAGAAGCAATCAGAGAGGTGGTAAAAGAGATTGAACCTGATTTGCCACCAGCTGGAGACCTAGACAAGCGATTAGAGGCAGAAGATTTTAGCCGTATCCCTAAGTATAGCCAAATTGAAGCACAGGCTGAGGAAAGGGAAAAAGAAATAGTAAAGCATTCAAAGGAGTGGGCTAAAGTTTTTCCTCCTGTAGACCCCATAGTAGACCCACGCCTTAGAAGAGAACTTCTGGAAGAAGTTAACGGTTATAATGGATACGCTTGGGAAGTAGCCACGACCCTTGCCGAAGCCCAGATTAAGCCACCAAGCCTTGCGGATAACCTCACTCATAGGCAAGCTTTTTCGTCGCTGAGTGCCCTTAGTCATTTGTCTACTAAAGAGCTGAAGAGGGTCAAGCCATCCCAAGCACCTCACATCTTGAGCAAAATATTTGTTGAGCTATTAAAGTTACTAATCGATGAACGGAAAGGCAGAGAATTCTGTGGGCGTATCATCGGCAAGGTATTAATAAATCGCTTCTTAGACCAACCTTATTCTGAAAAGGAGGAGGTATCTCTGGATGAACCCGTTGGTGATGACCTGACATTGGAAGATACTATTCCCTGTGACCGAGCAGCTGAGCAGCTTTCGCTGCTTGAGAATTCAATATTCTTGCGCCAATATTTACTCAAGCATCTACCATCATCAGAGTGGGAAGCCTCAGACCTTGCCCTCCGGGCTGATGAAAGGGAAATAACTCTAGAGAAATTGTGTGAGGAGGAAAACAAAAATTACAAAACTATCCAACGAAACTCTGAACGGGCAATAGAGCGTTTGAAATCCTCACAAAGAAAAAAGCCGTAAGTCTCAGCTTGAGTTGAATATGGAATGGAGGAGCCCCCAAGTGGGGGCTTTTTATTTTTCTGCCACAAAATTCTTTTAATTTTTGTCGGTTTTCCCTCTTTTTGACCGCCTATATATTAGGGGGAGAAAATGCCGACCGCGATATTAACACTTCAATACCCTAAGGGCCTAAAAGGGCTACCTATAGCTACAACAAGTGATATTACTGCCCTCCGTTTTTTTAAGCGCACCGTGCTTGAGGAATGGGAGAGAAAAATCGATGAAACTAGACACAGGAGAGGCGATACTCTATCGCTTGGAATACCAAAGGCTTAGGGCTGCCCTGAATATTTTCGTGCCTGAGGAAGATACTAGCAGTGAAGAGCAAGTTTCAGCCTAAAGTTCTAGTCAACTGGCGACCAATCAATGACGTGCCATCGCCTCTCTGGCGAAGGCTATAGGCTAGGCTTTTACAGGAGAAGCGACGCTCCCCAACCGCCAACAATTGCAAGAATACAGGAGGCGACCAGAGAAAAAAGAAGTACCTGTGAGTTTACCGGCAGGAATGGGATTATGCATTCCTGCCTCTTTTGTAAGTTAAAGCTAAAAGCGGGGAGTGTATAGAGTGAGCGACGCGTTGGGGGAAAAATCGTCGCAAGCCATAGAGCCAACCCTTAGCGGAAATAGCTCGGAGGTTCGGGCACTTTGGCGTCTCTCATTAATTCTCCGGGAGATCGCAGAAAGCCTAGCCTCAGATGCTGAAAAAGGAACGCCACCTCGTCAGGCACCTGCTGGAGATGGTCTGACTAATGGCGAGGAGTTATCCCCCGTGAGTAGTACTAAAAAGCCAATGCCCCGGCTTGGCGACGCTCGGGGCAAGGCACAAGGAAGAATGAGGAGGTACTCTCGTGTCTCTTTCTAATAATAATCAGGTGCGCTTCACTGCCGAAGTGCACCTGGGCTGGAAAACTGAAGACGACCCTTGTCTCGCCAAGTCATCTGGGCGACGGGGCAACATTGCCCAGAACCACCCTCTACCGGTGCTTAACGAGGATGACTTAGCAGTTGCCACAACCCGATTAACTGGCAACGCTTATTTGGATTGGCAGCTTAAAAATAAAATCGTCGACATTGAGATAAAGAAAGCTTGACCTGAAAAGGTAGCTCGCTAAAGCGATGGAGAGAAAGGATGAATCTTAAAGCAGTGGAAAGAAAGCCAGGACGCCCCCGGGCGATACCTGAGACGTTAATCCCGAAGGTGCTTTCACTTTATCAGGAAGGGCTAGGCTACCGGGCGGTAGCCCGTGAGCTGAGGGAGGAGGGCATATCAGTGGACTGGAGCACGATCCGGCGGATCGTTAAAGGCCATACCGAGTCACAACCCCGACAAGAATAGCCATCAGACAGGTTCTAACACTATTTTGACACTAAGCATCTGGGCTGGGGCGATGGGGAAGTATCGGGCGAGAAAGGTCCCATATACGATTTTGAAATCATGAGGCGAACCATGAAAGTAACTGAGCACGTAAAACAGCTATTGCGGCAGGGGCACAAGCCTAAGGAACTTGTTCAATTAGGTTTCCCAAAGTCAGTTGTCACCCGTGTGCGCCGACAGTTGAGAGAGGAGAAAACCACCTCGGAGAAAGAAGTGCCAGAGGGGGCACCTCAGGCAGAAACCCAGCTCCAGACTCCACCAGAGTCGCCTGACAGGATAGCGGCGGTCGAGCAGAAACTCCAGTCTATGGCAACTGACATACAGAAAGTAGACAGTCTGGTGAAGGCGCTATCCGAGGTGACATTTCTGATGGCTGCTGCTCGACAACTTGGCACTTACAGGCGTGAAACCTGCCCATATCAGAAAGACGGTCTCTGTACCCTGGAGACATGGGATAGCCAGGATGAGATCCCTCAAGGTATAGGCGAGCTGGTACTTGTAGAAAATGAAAAGCCTGAATGGTACATCAAGCCGTCTCCCTTCTACTGTGTCATGTGTACCACGCCCCTCGAAAACCGCGTAGATGATATAGAAGACAAGGCATCCGATGACCCCCTCTGGGGAGCCAGATATCAAATCACATGCAAGGGCTGCGGGAGCAAGGGGGCAATCGCTGCCGCAATAAAATGCACCAAATGTGGGCGTGAAACCTATTGGGGCTGGTGGCCAAAGAAAGAATGATTGCTTTTCTTGAACCAACTGCTGGAGAGTCAGCCAGGTTGGTGATAAGGAGATGGTTAATAACCAATGAAGGCTTATCTTGAACCAGGGGAGGTAGCCCTGATGGAGAAGGCAGCCACATACTTTCGTGATCGGCTGCTCATCGGTCTCCTGTTTCGACTGGGCTGTCGTATCAGTGAGGCCCTAGCCCTGAGAGTAAAAGATATCGACTTTGATGCTGGTACCGTAACCATCCTGCATCTTAAAAGTCGTATCAGCTTGTATTGCCCAAGGTGTAGGGCGAGGCTGGGCAAAACTCACAAATTCTGCCCAAGCTGTGGCGACACTGTAGATAAAGCAGTCACAAGAGAAGAACTACACCGCAGGATGAGAACTCTCCCTATCGATGACAATACCTTGGAGATGCTGGCTGACTTCATTATAAGGGACAAGACAAAGGGCCTTATCTTCGGCATTAACCGGCATCGTGCCTGGCAGATTGTCCGTGACTGTGCCCAGAGAGCCGAGCTCCCCAAACTGGTAAACCCCGAAACCGGGAGAGTCCACAATGTCAGTCCACACAGGTTGAGGGATGCTTTTGCCGTGCATGCGGTAAAACTCGATGATTCAGGAGATGGTCTACGACTGCTTCAAGAGCACCTTGGTCACCAGAGCTTTAATACCACCGCAAAGTACAGAAAGGTATCGGGCAAAGAGCACCGCGACTGGTATCAAAGACTATGGGGGAAGAAGGGCTCATGAGCCCTTGGTCTCGGCTGAAGGAGAAGCAGAGTGGTTGAGCTGCTAAGGCCAGCCAGGGGTGGGTTCTTGCGCCCCTTCGGCTGCGGCTGGTTTATCCGCGAGTTTCTACTGGGTCACGGGCCAAATGGTTCACCCAGGATAGACCCGGATGTCGGTGCTCCGCAAGCGGACATCTTTCACCATTACAAGCTGGCACTGATGCGAGCCACGGCACTGGACAGGGCTGTTCGAACCGAAGAGAAGCGCGCCCGGCGGGAGAAACGGCCAATCAGCCCCGATAATATTGACAAGCTTGCCGAAAGGTATTTAGCCCGAATGCGCTATAAGGCTCAAGGCTGTCGTTACCACAGTTTTGTTGTCTACTTCTCCAACATCGTGAGGCTGAGCTGGGTAGAACCTACAGGTAGGGAGGAGAGGTCAGCCTTTCAAGACAATTATCCACCGGGCCCACCCAGAAGGTATTATCGCCTGACAGAAGCAGGGCGAGAGGCTAGTGATGCTGATTGGGCAAATCCTCATCTTGCCCTCTACGGCAGGAGCTAGGGGCAGAGCTGGCAGGCTCGCTAGAGCAAAGGCAAGCGACAAACCTTAATCCGTTACAACTCCACTTTTTCTATTCCTCAATTCTTATGATGAAAATATAGGTTCATTTTTTAATTTAACAATAGTTCCTTTTGTTGGATGATATAGCTGTAAAACAAAAGCACCTTAACAATTGAATAAAGCTCAAAAGCCAAATCTGGAACGCTTGTCCTCTTTGGGTAAATAAAGCTAAAGGGGGTAAGCGATGACTGGACACTGTAGCAATTGCGGTAAAATCTGGACACTAGAAACGAGGCAAGGCTTGTGCCAGTGGTGTAATAAGCCAGCAAGCTGTCAAACGACCACGACACAGCCCCGCCATATCAAGTCTAGGTCAAACGGTAGAAAAAGGCAAGCCGATACTAACGGTAATGGCTATGACCAGCTAACAGGCGATTGGCTACCTATTATAAGGTAGCAGGCTACTTTGTGAGGCATATCCGCTATGACGATAGAGAGGATTGGCTACACGATGCAATGCTTGAGATGGCAAAGGTCAAGGCAAAGTATGAGGTAACGGGAAAGCCACTAACCGAGGCAGGACTTATGCGGGTAGCCAGCTATCAGGTTACCGAATACTGGGTAAAACAAAGGCGTCTTACCACTTGGCTTGACTGTGGGCACTGTAGCAAGGCACAAAGGCAAAAATGCCGGTCAGAGGACTTATACTCCGGGTGCCCAAAGTATCACCAGCTAGTTAGCCTAAATGCCAAAGCCGATGGCGATGGTGGTGGTGAGCCTAGTGAGCTGATAGAGTTTATCGCCGATGACAAGGCAATTGACCTTGACCAATGGCTAGACGATAAGACCTTTTTGGCAGGATGCCCACAAAGGCTAATAGGCATAGCCCTTAAGATAAGGCAAGGGCAAGCCCTAACTCCATACGAGAGACTTTACCTCTACCGATTTAGAAAACGAGAGCAAAAAAGGCTGATTAAGTGATAACGATTTAGCCTCAAATCCCCATATATATAGTGGAAGCACTGTTTAGGCTAGCGGGTAGCAGCTAGACGGTAGCTTACTACTAGGGCACTCGGTAGCCTTGCCCACTACCGAGAGAGCCTAAAGGGGGTTAAGTGGAACAACTGAATATCGTGGGCAAGCGTTCAGGCGATGGCTTTGTCGCTCATAAGGCTATGCTGGTAAACGCCTTGTCCAGAGCATTAGCCGACAGGGTAATGCTACTTGACTTGATGATAGGGCGTAGAGGCTTACTCGGATACCTTAAGGCTTTGGGGGGTAGCAATATAGTCAAGGTTATCCCCGACGGTAGTGCTAGCGGGTCGCAGGCTAACGGACACAAGAGGCTTAAGGTTATCTGCGGAGCTAATACCAGCTACCTAGCCGACAATGAGTGGATAGGCGAGAAAACGCCTCTTACCCTTTGTGATGTTAGGGTTAGCCCAAACAACTCCGTCAAGCCCAATGTTGGCGGTATAGAGCTAGCCGAAGCACTAGCTAGAGTATTACCCTTTACCGCTAAAGATGATGAGGCTAGACCAGTTTTAGCCTGTGTCAACTTCATAGCGAAAGATGGTAAATTGACGCTAATCGGTGCTGATGGCTTTAGGCTAGCGGTTATCAGCCTTGACTATGATGATGGTGATGGGCAAGCCCTGATAAACCGTGATGAGCTTAAGGGTATGGTAAACGCCCTAAAGCGGGCAAAGCGGGCTAGGGTTAGCTTTGAGGCGGGGGGTGAGACTATTGGCGGTTACAGCCTCATTATAGACACCGAGCTAATTCGCTATAAGTGGGTAAGCGTCAACGGGGACTATCCCGACTATGAGAAGCTAATCCCTACCGAGTTTAATTGCTTTGCCCACTTTGACACGGTAGAGGCAATCAAGGCGGTCAATTCGCTCAAAACTCTATCCGACAATCCCAAAGCCTATCCGATAGACTTGACCATTGGCGACGGTAAAATAGTCTTGGCTAATCCCGATGATAAGGGGCAAGCCGAGCTATCAGCCGATACCGATGGCGAAGGCTTTGTGAGGATAGACGGTCAATACCTTGCCGAGGCGCTAAAGGCTTGTGGTGGTATGGTAGAGCTTTCTCTTACCAACGCCTATAGCCCGACGCTCTTTAGTGCTGACGGTTATCAACTGGTAGTAATGCCAATGCTAACCAATGAGGCAAATGAGCAAGCCAAAGCCGATAGAGAGGCAAAGGCTACCACTACCGAGCCAGAGAGCCAGCCAGAGGCTACCAAGCCAGCCGATAAGCCCAAAGGCAAGCGCCGAGCCAAACAGCCAGTAACAGCCTGATAATACGCTACAGCCCAAACAGAACCAGCCACGCAAGAAGGCGGGGGAAGCCCCGCTTTTTTGCTTTTCTCAGGGGGTTTCGCTCCCCTAGCGTGGGAGTGATACCCCCTTTTTTTGTGGCTAGAAAGGGGGTAATGTGTCTTGGCTCTATAACCACCGAGACCAGCTTGACGGTTACGAGTTATATGCCGAGATTGCCTACCGCTTCAGACCCAAAGTGTTGCCTGATGACAGGAACGATATTGAGATAGAGATAGTCCTCAAGCTCAAAGCTGAGGCAGACAGACACGACCAAGTAACGATAGGCTTCCTGTATGCTGTCGCCAGGAATATAGTGAGGACTTACTGGCGCAAAAAATACCGGGAGCGCAGAAGGATTAGCCATCTCTATGAGGGGGACAAGGGGGAGATGATTGCCGATGGCTGGAAGCTAGTCAGCTATGACCCCGATATAGAGGCTAGGCTTGACGCCCAAGCTAGGCTAAAAACACTACCCGAAAGGATGGTCAAAGCAGGTACTATAAGGGATGACGGCGGGAAGCTAAATAATGCCGACAAGCTGTATCTGTCACGAAGAAGGAGAAGGAGCGAAAACTACTACCACACTACCGAGGCAGAGGCGGAGCGGATACGACGCCTCTATGTGGAGGAAGGGCTACCCACGCCTAAAATAGCCCAAATCACAGGCAGGGCTAACTACACCGTCCAGCGAACTTTGAGCAAGCTGGGCGTTAAACTGCACGGCAGAGGTGGCAGAGGCGGCAGCCACTAAAATTGCCGGTTCTGAAGGGGCAAGTACGCCTAAAATTAGGGAGATTACTTCAGGGGGAGTGATTTTCATCACTCCCCTTTTTTTTACCCCTTTTTCAGCCTTCCGAATAGTTAAGGGGGGGAAAACCTTGACCACCCTGAAAAAGCGCCCAGATTTTGACTACAGAGCGTCTCTCGTTGTGAAGTAGAGGCTCTCCTAGGTATCAGTGGGAGAGCCCCTCTTTTTTCGTGTATAGGGCTGAACAAAACAAGCTTCTGTTACCCCTTTACTGGGTTTACATAGCTATTGGACTATTGACATTAACGAAGAGAATAGTTTATCGTTCATACCAAAAGGGAGGTAGTCTAATGCAAGCATACTGTATGAAATGCCGGGCCAAGAGGGAAATGAAGGATGCTAAGAGCATAACTATGAAGAATGGTAAGCCAGCAACTCAGGGTGTATGCCCGGTATGTGGGACGAAAATGTTCAGGATAGGCAAGAGTTAAGTCCTGATACCAACAGTATCGGGATTCGGCATAGGGCTGGATATTTCCATCGCTGGGATATCCAGCCTTCTTGTTACTTATCACACATAATGGACAACTGTGCAATGGTGGGTGAAAGTCATAATCAAAAGGCGGGATGCCACTTGCCCGATTACAGCTGAGGCTACCCACACGGGAGGGGGAGGTAAAGTATTTGAACTAGTGGGGAGAAAAGGTAAAACCACTAGTACCCCAGTTTCCCCTGGCAGAGCCCGCCGTACCATGAATTAATTAATAATCTTAACCGCTCCACTGGGTTTTTCAGTAGCTCTTTATAAACTCACACCCTGTAAAGCTCTGGTCTTCTATCTTCAAGAAAAGTCACTATCTGTCTCCACTTTTCTTCCCGGGCAAGGTCGATTTCTGCTACCTTCAAGCCTTCTTCCTCTTCAAATTCAGCAACTAT
>JRER01002118.1_pt1 | contig 14453 bp, 14 predicted proteins | sample 210161 | NCBI WGS metagenome assembly JRER01 (sample SAMN03019618, study PRJNA260268) | marine sediment metagenome | biome: Marine; feature: Sediment; material: Clay; isolation source: clay from marine sediments 136 meters below sea floor depth collected from... | place: New Zealand: Canterbury...
GACGATCGACTGGGCTCATATGTACGCGAGAGAAAGAGGCAAACTGAAAACAGCAGACGACTTTAGAAAAGTATTAGATGAGATTGAAAAACGACTGGGAACCGACACGATGAAAAACCTACATTGCCACTACACACCTGTCGAATTTACGGAAAAAGGAGAAAAACGTCATCACACAATGGACGAAGTTGGGTACGGACCTGATTTCAAGTGTTTGGCATCCCTCATCGCAGAGCTTGGTCTCAGACCTGTAGTCATCAGTGAGAGCCCAGTTTTGGACATAGACTCTCTAAAAATGCGAGACATCGTGTTAGAAGAGTTGCAAAAAGTTTGTTGACATACCGTCTAAAACATAAAATAGTATAACAGTTAAATTATCGTCGTGAATGAACATGCCGTTTACCCCGTTTCATTTGGGGCCTGCATTGTTTATAGGCTTGCTTCTGTTTTCATTGTTCGATTTGCCAACCTTAATGGTATCCAGCGTCATCGTTGACACAGAACCTTTTCTCGTGTTGCTTTTTAAACTGGATTATCCTCTACATGGTTTCTTTCATTCTTATCTAGGCGGTACCATTATGGCTGTGGCTGTTGCTTTTGCCATGTTTGCTGTAAGAAAAGGCATCCAGAGAATCATGTCTACATTTAAGCTTCAGCAAAATTCATCGTTTAGAAAGATTTTCTTTACTTCTCTATTCGGCGTGTACTTCCATATATTTCTGGATTCGCCTTTATACAGAGAGATTAAGCCACTTTATCCATTAGATTTTAATCCAATGTACCGGACGATTTCAGCGTCCTCTATATACCTATTCTGCATTCTGTCCTTTCTCGCAGGATTCATTTTATACGTTTACAAAATAAAAAGGAATAGATGACCCAGTCTTGACTTTCAGCCTTAGAGACAGGTGATCTCCCCCCGACAGGAAATCTCTATTTAAATCTAAGAGTGGCTAACATCTTATCGTACGTTTGGTGAACTAAACTTGGCTCGGCTCAAAGGATTTAAAAAACTCACAAGCATCGACAAGGCGTGTTCTACCCTTCTAAAGCAACTCAAGTTGAAAAAGTTGCGGCCTGTACAGATTCCCACTAGTATGACTCTGGGACACGTCGCGGCTGAACACGTTGTGGCTGAGAATGACCTGCCTCCGTTCGATCGCTCCGCGGTAGATGGCTACGCCGTGAAAGCCAAAAACACTTTTGAGGCATCTCAGTTTAGCCCAAGGACCCTTAAGCTTACTAAAAACGATAAACTTAGTGAGAACGAAGCGAGGGAGATATGGACTGGAAACCCACTTCCAAAAGGCGCCGATGCGATAGTTATGTTGGAGTACACGAAGACAAGGCAAAATAAAATCGAAGTGTGGGTACCTGTTACTCCAAGCAAAAACGTTTCTAAAAAGGGAGAAGACGTAAAAAAAGGAGACATTGCAATTAGATCAGGAACACGACTGAAACCTCATCACGTGGGTTTGCTAGCAGCTCTGGGAATAACGCATGTTAGTATTGTGAAAAAACCTAAAGTTGCCATTCTCTCCACTGGAAACGAACTCGCGGAGTTAGGCCGCAAACCCAAGCTGAACCAAGTAATAGATGCAAACCGCTTAATTCTTTCATGCATGTGCCAAGAACTCGGCGCAGAACCCCTAGACCTCGGCATAGCAAAAGATAACCTAAAAGAAATCAATGCCAAAATTCGTGAAGGAATAGAAAAAGCAGACATACTCCTTACCACCGGAGGAACAAGCGTCGGACATGCAGATGTCGTTCCCGCCGCTGTAAATCAAATAGAAGCCCAAGGAGTGATCGTGCATGGAATAGCCATGCGCCCGGGTATGCCAACGGCCTTAGCTGTTCTCTGCAGCAAGCCTGTTATCATATTATCTGGAAACCCGGTGGCGGCTATGATCGGCTTTGAAGTCTTCGCCCGACCGCTCATCCTCAAATTGTTAGGAATCGAATATGAACCCAGGCCCATGCTTGAAGCAGAGTTAACCCAAAAAGTTCCCTCAGCACTGGGAAGACAGGTCTTCCTGAGAGTCCAAGTTTTTGAAAGAGAGAGCAAGTTTTTCGCAGAACCTGTACGAATAAAAGGTGCGGGTATCCTTTCAACCATGACAAAGGCAAATGGATACGTGATAATTCCCGAAGACCGTGAGGGGCTCGACGAGGGCGAATCCGTTACCGTGCATCTTTTTGACAAAATTGGAGGAGCTCAACATGTTTAGAAAATTAGTCTCTTTCCATGAAGCAAAACAGATTCTCAAACGAAGTTTTTCATCTAAGCCAGTTGGTGTGGAGGAAATCTTTCTGTCCAAGGCGCACAACCGGATTCTGGCTAAAGACATTCTGTCGCCAATAGATGTTCCGTCTTTCGACCGATCGATGGTTGATGGTTATGCCGTGAAAGCCGCAGATACGTTTGGCGCAGACGAGGACCACCCTATCACCCTAAAACTTTGCGGACAAGTAACCATAGGTGCGCCTCCCAGTGTTGTGGTAGAAAAGGACACAACAGTTGAAACTGTTACTGGGGCACCTTTACCAAAAGGCGCCGACGCGGTTGTCATGTTGGAGTATGTGATTCGAAGAGAAAACAGCGTTTCCATGCATCGCCCGGTTTCAAAAAGGGAAAACGTGATGAAAGCGGGCTCCGACATTGAGAGAGGAGAAAACGTTCTAAAGAAAGGACAAACGTTGTCTTCTCGTGAAATAGGTGTTCTAGCAGCACTTGGTTTGACCCAAGTTGAAGTATATAAACGGCCAAAAGTCGCAATTCTCTCTACTGGCGAAGAAATCATTGAACCGGGAAAGCTTCTTCCCCCCGGAAAAATCTATGACATTAACGCTCATACGCTGAGCGCCGCGGTTCTAGAGTGTGGCGGAGAACCCATCAACCTAGGAATCATCCCAGATAATATGAACAAGCTTAAAATGGCGCTTAAGAAAGCGTTGGATTTGGCTGATGTTGTTGTCACTTCTGGAGGAGTTTCGGTTGGACCCAAGGACATCGTTCACAAAGTGCTGAATACGTTAGGCGAGCCAGGCGTCATCGTTTGCGGAATAGCCGTGAAGCCTGGAAAACCCACAACAATCGCAATGATTAACGAAAAACTGGTTTTCTCTCTGCCTGGGCACCCCACAGCCTCTCTCTTAATGTTCTACCTGATTGTTCGCCCCATCCTCTTCCAGATGACTGGAAAACACGAAAAAGCTCCCCTCACTCTCAAAGCTACAGCAGCAACGAAAATGTTTCCTGCAAGAGGCCGTAGAACATTTGTTATGGTGAGCCTCGCCTACAACAAATCGGGTAAGCTGCTTGCTTCGCCGGTTCCTTTAGGGCTGTCTGGTGCAATAACAACGTTGGCAAAGGCTGATGGATTCGTTGAAATAGAAGAGAAAAAGCAGTTTATTGACGCTGGAGAAGAAGTTACGATATATTTGTTCAAGCCGAAAAATAGTTGAAAAGTGTGTAGTCAGATCATTTGCCTACTGAAAATTTTCCCTCTTAGCCGCCACGTATATCAAAGCGGCAAACAACCCGATCATGTACGCAATCAATGTTAGGTTTAATAAAGATGTTTCTAAACTTGAAAAAAATGGTTCTATCGTAATTGAGCGATAGAGCAGAGGTGCACTGAAGGCTGTTCCCAGAAAGAAAAGAATAACCGTAAGTAGAACTGACCATTTTTTCATTCTAAACAGACCGTAGGCTGTTATCAGGCTTAAAAATGCCAGAACCACCATGTGTGGTATTGTAAAGTTAGAGAGCACTAAAATGGAAATGATCGCTACTCCTACAATTGCGTAGAAAATGGAAAACACTGCTGCTCCTAGGCTTTCCACCTTAAGCTTCGATTTCAACGTCATTTTGCAGACCTCTTTAGATTATCTTTATAATTTATTAGAACAATAAATCAATTTCGCAACAAACAAGCAAAAACATTTACAGCCAACGGTTCACATAACAAAATTTCAGGAGGATAACATAAACATGAGCTATCGCGAGCTTTTCACTTCTCCGTCTCCTGTTTTCAGCGACTGTCAAAAAGCATTTGACGAAGCTGACTACGCGGTTCTGGGGGTTCCATTTGACGTAACCAGCACGTATCGCTCGGGAGCTAGATTTGCACCATTAGCCATCAGAGAAGCCTCACTCAACATCGAGACCTACAGCTTCAGAACAGACATAAACGTTGAAGACCTAAATATTCATGACATGGGCGACCTTGCCATAATCGGCAAAGTTGACGAAACTCTGAAACAGTTAGAATTGGTTGCGAAGGAGCTTTTGAACGCCAAGAAAACGCCTGTCGTTATTGGTGGCGAACATACCATCACCTTAGGTGTGATACGAGGTGTTGGCAAGGATGCCGCTGTAGTGAGTTTTGATGCTCATTTGGATCTGCGCAACGAATACGTGGGTCGAACCGTGTCTCATACTACATTTATGCGGAGGCTCAACGAGCAGGTCAGACCACCGAAAATTCTGGAAATTGGCACTCGGGCGGTGTGTAAGGAAGAACTTGAATACGCGGAGAAATCTGACATCGAATTTTTGACTGTTCAACAAATTAGGAAAGATGGCATCGAAAAGACAGCTCATGCTGCCAAGAAGCTTCTTGCCAACCATGAAAAAATCTATCTAACAATCGACATGGACGTTCTGGACCCTGCTTTCGCGCCAGCGGTTCAAAACCCAGAACCTGATGGGCTGGACATGCACACACTTCTGGATATATTGTGTAAGGTGTGCGACTATAGAGTAGTTGCCTTTGATTTGGTTGAAGTGGCACCGCACTATGATAATGGCGTAACTGCTATTCAGGCTGCAAAAACCATGTTTGAAGTGTTATGTTGCATAGAAAAAACACGAAAAGGCTAGTTTCGTAACTTAATTCTCAAGGCGCATCAAGTAGTTTCTTTCAAAAGCTTTGCAACGAAAAACCCATTACACTCGTGAAGGTGAGGGTAAAGCCTTTGGCACGCAGTTTGCTCTCTCAATCCGGGAAGGCCAATTCTCGGCGACGCCTTTACGAGTGTAAACTCTGGATGCCACTTCAAAAATCTTTCAATCAACATTTCATTCTCCTCAACCGTAATGCTGCACGTTGAGTAGACGAGATAACCACCCTCACCCACGTAGTTGCCACATATCTTCAACATCTCCCACTGAATCCCCGCCATACTCACCACAGAACGTCTCGTAAGCCTCCATTTAGCAGAGGGCATCCTGCTAAAAGTGCCAGTGCTAGTACATGGCGGGTCCAAAATCACCAAGTCAGCGAGAAGTTTCGTCGATAGAGGTTTGCGCATGTCGGCAAGCATTGGAACAGCTATCTTGACGCCCATACGCTTTGTTTCTCGTTTCCAAATTTTCATTCTCCGCTTTGAATAGTCAAGAGAATAGATTGTGCCCTCATTTTCCATTAGCTGTGCTAAGTAGGTTGTTTTCGCCCCGGGTGCAGCACAAACATCAAGCACTATCATGCCACATTGAGGGTCTGCAACTTCTGCAACGAGGCAACTGGCTTTATCTTGGATGTAAAAAAAACCGTCATGAAAACTTTGCGTTCTTATGAGTGGCTGTTTGTTTTTTATCACCTTATGGGTGTGCTTTAGTTTTGGCACTTTTTCTAAAGTAATGCCGTCTTTCTCTATCTTGCTAAGTAAGGTTTCTTCCGTCGCTTTCAGCGTGTTTATTCTAATATACGTGGGCGTAATTTCCATGGAGTTTTCTAAATATTTCAACGCCTCCATTCTTCCAAGCAGTCGAAAGCAATATTTTACAAGCCATGTAGGATGACAGGTTAACAATCCCACTTTCTCTTCATCACTTATTCCTTTTACAACATCATCAATACCAATGCTGAGTATCTCCCCGAGCGTTTCTTCGACCCTTTGTAGTTCACGCCAGCCTAAAATTGAACGCCCAATTCGCGCTATTCTCACCGCTTTTTCAAAACTGGTGTGCACTATCTTTGTCTCATACGTGTACAAGCGAAGAAAAGCTCGTAGGCCAAGCTTAAAATCATTAAGCGACTGTGGTGGCAAAACTGAGTTTATGAGAAAATCAATGAGATTTTTCCTTCGACCTGTCTCACACACCAGTTTGTGCGCCAACCTGACAGCCGTGGAGTCATCTATTCCCAGTTGTTTTGCTGCTTTGGTCAAAGCTGTACGCTCGCTTATCCTTTGCAGTTCAATCCAACTCATTGTTTCGATAGCGAGCGTCCAAGCGTCTCGTAACACTTCAATACCCAGTTAGCAGTGAAGAAATCTTCATAAAAACTTGCTCCATCTATGTTACCTTTTTCCTATTTTTATTCATAGAATTCAAAAACGAAAGAGATAATCTATAATCAGAGAGTTTTTTAGCATATAGAGCGTATACATAATGGGTCATGGATACGACGATGAAAAAACGTTTAGATGACTTCTTTACCGTAGCTGAACCCGTGAAAGAAAAACAGACAGAATCTTCTTCACCTGAAGAAGGTTTGTCCAAAGAGAAAGAAACAGTTGTCGTTACAACCGTAGCTCCTCGAAATCTATCCGCTTCATATTTCGTCTCCGCCACCTACGATGGAAACAAGAGACGCGCTTGCATCAAACTGTACGAACCAGAATCTGGAAAAATTTACTTCTGGTATGACACAACCGGGCACAAACCATATTGCCTCACAAATCTTCCGCCAAGTCAACTTGAAAAAATCGCTGGTTTAACGTCACATGCTGGGTTTGACCACTTCGAAACTCTAAAGAAATATAATTCTTTGCTCGACCAACAGGTAACCGTAACAAAAGTAGTAGCTAAAGACCCTTTGGCAATTGGAGGACGCCCCAGAGGATGCATAAGAGACATCATACCTGAAGAATATCCTAAAATCGCTGGCGAGCAACAACAGGCAAAAGTTTGGGAAGCCGCCATCAAATATTATCAAAGCTACATTTATGACAGAAACTTAGCTCCAGGCATGATTTACAAAATCGAGAATGACAAACTCATTCAAGTTAGACACGAACCTTCAGAAGAAACAATTAAACAAATTTGCAGATTAGTCGAGGACGAAACCGAGGAATCACTGCAAAACATAGAATTGTGGGCAAGACTTCTCGAGTACCCAGTTCCTAATTTCCGAAGAGTAGCCCTCGACATCGAGGTTTTTTCACCGATACCTACACGTGTCCCAGACCCCCAAGAAGCGGCATATCGCGTTATTTGCGCGACGCTTCTAGGATCTGATGGAAAAAATAAGGTTCTGCTTCTGAGACGTGAGGGACTAGAGAAAGGTTCCGAGAGGTTGCCCCCTGACGTGACGGTTGAGTATTATGATTCTGAACAGAAGCTTATCCTAGAAATTTTTAAGGCGCTTTGGGACTACCCCTTCGTTATAACGTTCAACGGAGATGACTTCGATTTCCGATACCTTTACCAAAGAGCTCTGAACATGGGTTTGAAGAAAAGCCAAATTCCCATAGAGGTTAGAAGAAGGGTGTGTTTGCTTAAATATGGCATCCACATCGATCTCTACAAATTCTTCTATAACAGATCCATCCAAATCTACGCGTTCAGCCAGAAATACCGACGCGTAACCTTGGATGAGGTTGGCAAAGCGTTAATAGGGCTCACCAAGCTTGAACGCGCTAAGCCTATATCTGAGTTAACTTACACGGAACTAGCTCTATACTGCGCGAGAGACGCTGAAATCACACTTGAACTTTGCACCTTTGATGACGACCTGGTCATGAAACTTATTCTGGCGCTTACTAGGATCGCTCGTATGCCCATGGAAGACGTCAGTCGACAGGGAGTTTCTCGATGGATTCGAAACTTTCTTCATCATGAACACCGCCGACGAAACATGCTGATTCCCAATGCTGAAGACATACTTGCTGTGAAAGGAACAACTGCCACTAAAGCCATGATAAAAGGTAAAAAATATAAAGGCGCCATCGTGGTCAAGCCGGTGCCTGGTGTACATTTCAACGTGAAGGTTATGGATTTCGCCAGCCTGTACCCGTCCATAATCAAGGTTCACAACTTGGGTTATCAGTCTGTTCGTTGTCCTCACAGCGAATGTAAGGATAACAAAGTTCCCGGCACTCCTCACTGGGTTTGCAAGAAGTATAGGGCAATTGAAAGTTTGCTGATAGGCTCGCTCAGAGACCTCCGAGTTAAATGGTATAAACCGAAATCCAGAGACAAAACATTATCCCACGAATTGCGGAGTTGGTATTACGTTATACAAAGCGCTTTGAAGGTTATACTTAACGCGAGCTACGGAGTGTTCGGCGCAGAAAAGTTTGATTTGTATTGTCCACCCGTGGCCGAAGCCACAGCTGCCATCGGAAGGCATGTCATAACGCAGACGATAAATAAAGCTCGAGAGTTGGGAATTGAGGTTATTTACGGAGACACGGACAGCATCTTTTTGAGAGGACCGTCTGAGGAGCAAATAAACGCTTTAATGAAATGGTCAGAACATGAGTTAGAAATGGAATTGGATGTGGACAAAATCTACCGCTACTCGGTCTTTAGTTCGAGAAAGAAGAATTATCTTGGGATTTTTCCCGATGGAAGTGTAGATGTTAAGGGAATGACGGGAAAGAAGAGGCACATCCCAGTCTTTATCAAGAAAGCCTTTAACCAAATGGAGGAGCGGTTAGGTCGAGTAAAATCTCCCACAGAATTCGAAGAGGCAAAAAAAGATATTCAGCAAATTATTCGAGAACGTTATTTTATACTGAAGCGACGTGAATGGGGAGAAAGCCCTGAGGAACTGGCGTTTCACGTCGTACTGGGAAAGGTTCCTGAAGGATACACTAAGACTATACCGCAGCACGTAAAGGCGGCGTTAGTCCTTCGGAAAAAGGGATATGAGTTGAAAGCAGGAGATTTGATAAGTTTTGTGAAGGTGACGAAGGAGCCTCATGTAAAACCTGTTCAACTGGCTTCCAACAGTGAAGTAGACGTAGACAAATATGTGGGACATATGCATTCAACTTTTGCTCAAGTTCTTGACGCAATGGGATTGGACTTCGACGAAATCATTGGGTTAACGAAACTTGAACGCTTCATGTAGACGTTAATTCCATGTAAAGATTTAAGTGTCTTAAAAATTATTAACCAAAGTTCTGAAAGCAAGTGTGGTGAAAATTTTGCCAGAATGGATATGTTTGAAGTGTGGACACAAATGGGTTCATGAGGAGAAGATAGAGCCTAGGTATTGTCCTGTATGCGGTAGCCCAACAATTTATGTCCCAAAAATCGCAAAACCGAAACAATTACGAAAATAGTCTTGAACACGTCCTCTGTCAATCTTGTAATAGTTGCTTCAATTCATTTAGATACTGGCCTCTGTCCAATCTGTATTTAACACCCAAGATGCCTCCAGATATCACTGATGTCAACCCAACTAACGTAAAGAACAGCCCCAAAAGGTGGTATGGACTAGGCGTAATGCAATATGGAATGAGCAAAAACCAATTTGCACTGTCTGTTGCCATAATTGTTTCAAGAGTTCCTACCGAAAACAACACAACACCGACAATGATCAACAAATATGCTTGAGTTTCGTTGTGTCTAGACTCCGCAGCCTTCTCATGCAAGTAATCTCCGAGAGCCAATCTTTCTTCACATCTGTTGATTCCAGAACACAACAATTAAGGTTTATGACTTGAAGAGTCGCCAGCATAATATAGATTCTCAATACAAATCAAAGCTCTTGAGAAGACATATGCACACATTCGATCAATCGAAAAGGTATCCTATACCCACAGGATCACAAGTGCCAACTGTATTCCAGAGCAATCCTAAAAAGGGATGGAGGAACACATGCGCCCAAAACACACGAAACGGATTTAAATCTTGGATTTTTCCTTTAATGGTCCTATGCACAAAGGTACTTATTACAAGGACAAGCTTTCAGCCGATAAACTCCTTAGATGTTATGAAATAGCTCCTCCAAGGATCAAACAATATCTTAACGCAGAAATCCAATTCGTCATTTCTAATCTTCATGACACAGATCTAGCTCTCGAACTTGGATGTGGATATGGTAGAGTTATGAAAGAAGTATCACAGTTTGTTCCATGGATTATTGGAAATGACATTTCAAAAGGAAGTTTAGAACTTGCGAGGTCATACATGGAAAGTTGTCAAAACTATGCTGTATTTCTGATGGATGCATCCCAGATGTCATTTCGTTCATGCCTTTTTGATGTTGTGTTTTGCATTCAAAACGGCATATCCGCATTTGGGGTCAACAAAAAACATCTCATCGCCGAATCCATAAGGGTGACAAAAAACAATGGAATTATTCTCTTTTCCAGCTATTCTCCGAAAATATGGGAAGCTCGTCTAGAATGGTTTAGAAAACAATCGCAGTTTGGTCTTATAGGAGAAATAGATGAGGAGAAGACACGTGATGGAACAATTGTGTGCAAGGACGGTTTTAGAGCCACTACTGTCAGCAGTGACCAATTCGTTGAGTTGTTCGATGAATTCAGATTGAATGCGTCTATCATTGAAGTGGACGAATCCAGCATTTTCTGTAAAGTCATTAAAGAGTAGTTCATCGCCAAGGTTGCACAAGTAGCCTGCTATGCTATTATACTGAAAATCCTCAAGTTGATTTGTGCTCTGTATTCAAAATAAACAATCTTTAAGTAACAAAACCCAGAGAAAAAGAACGTCAAAAAGAGTGTTGGAAAAATACTTGTAGGTGAAGTCAACTGTCTGTAATGGAATATCTGCATGAAAAGGCTGAGGAGTCTAGACACAACGAAAACGTTGGATACATGATAACCCTTGCAGGTGTAGTGTTCTTGATTGGGGGAACACTCCTAACGGCTGTCACTGTATCGGACCCTGAGTGGTTCTTGATTATTCCTTATCACATTACGTCTCATCCGTACAGCCTCTTCGGACTAACTTTCACTATTCTTGCATACCTATTACTTGCCTGCGGAATTGCATTAAGCGTTTATTACACTACCCAAAGATCGTGGTACATGAAAAGATTAAAGGAAACACATACGATAGAGAAGCTGAAGAGATTTAAAACCAAAAAAAGCTGAACACCTATTCGTAAACGTTAGCAAGAAACACCCGGTTTTGCGTGATGCAGCTCATAAACAGACATTCCTTCGCCGAAATTATTGCAGAGTCAAGATCAATTTCTTCGCTGAAATTCACAGGAACATTTTTGACAAGAACCGCGGGTATCCGCTCATTTGCTTCGCCCATAATCAAATGCGCTGCACTTGCAAGATCATCAGCCAAAGCTTGTCTTGTAATGAGCAAGGGGTTGCCGTAAAGGTCTTTGTCAGCTCTACAGTCCCTAACAGGATCAAATCCAGCAATTCCTATGGCAACACCTGTTGTTCCCATTCGAAGCGGAGTAACTCGGCTGTCGATAATCAAAACTCCAACATGCTTACCCGTCTTTTCTAAGATTTCATTCCGAATTTTCTCAGCGCTTTCATGAGGTTTCTCGGGCCATAAAACAGCGTATCCTCTGGGTGCATTCTTGTGGTCAACTCCAGCGTTTGCTATCAACACGTTGTTTTTCAAGGCGAGCAAAGCTCTGGAAACTCCTCCATAAACTTTCTCCGCCTCCCGCAACACAACTTCCACAAAACTAGGTTCTAGGTTACATTTCTCGGCGATTTTCTTAGCTCTTTCAGAGGGCTCTATCGAACTCAATCTCACAAGACGCCCTTGAACAACGGCAACAGCTTTACTGGCAATCACAAGCACATCTCTATCATCCATTGATACCTTTTGCCTTCGCAAGCCATCAAGGATTACGTCAACAAGATTGTCTTTAGGCTCGATTAATCGGGTTTGTATCCCAAAAAGCTGCATCTGTTTTTCACTTTCCCCCTATTTCGTATCCCCATGCCCTAAGTGCCTTAATAAGCGGCGCTCCCATAAACGCAACCATCACTGTGATTATCGTTCTTTCGATAGGATATACAAAGGTAAGAGTCTGCCAAAGGGATGTCCAAAAATCCAATTTAGGATATAGTGTTGGCCAATACATCATCTCAAACATCAGGCTACCGGCAATCTGACCAAACAAAGCAGATATAAAAGAGATTACAGCAACTCCGAAAATCAGCTTTTCAGGATTCGTTTGTTGTGAAAGCACCACGGCTCTTAACTGTAATGGAGACAGCAAAACAGCTAATCCGATAAGCTGGAACCAAACGAGGTATGGATGCAACCAAGCTGGCCCTACTGTCGGGTAAAATGTAAACATTAGCAACAACACTGAATATAGGACAGCTGACAGCCGCCATTTATGACTGTATAAAAGACCGGAACAGAAGGCTGTAGCCGTCCAAGGAATAAAACTGAGAGCACCGAAAGGCCCAGTTTGCGCTATAGAGGTGCCAACAGCTCCGCCTAAAGCCACTGCAAAGGCCCCCATGTATGGCCCAAGTATTATTCCAATCAATGGAGCTATGACAGCCGTTACCTTGATGGATGTTCCAATGACACCGATTATTGGAAATAGAGACCAGAAAGAGAAGATTGTGCACAAAGGCGCGAAAACGCAGACTAGAGCCAAGTTTCTTGTGGCAAACCTTGAATTTGATGTTTTTCCTTTCACCTTTCCTTCGACCTATACTTTCTTCCAGCTCTCCGTATAACCTACAAAGGAGTCTTAAGAGTTTTTGATAGCTCACCCAGTTATTTGCTTGTTTCATTGACTTTCTTGAACAGGTTTGACTTTCTTAACCCCTTGAATTAACATGTAGCCTAGTATGTTGATGCTAATCATCGATCCAACACCGACACCCAACCACCAAATCCACGCATCCATCTGAGTCAGCCACGCTAGATACGTCCCCACAATAAACGTCACTACCACAGTGGCAACCGTGCATCCAACAAACTCATTTGCTCTCTTGTGATTCTTTCGACTTCCAATTTTCCAAGCCAACAGACTTGCGACAAAATTAGCTAATGCACCAAACGTCATATCCGTAACAACACTCGGCATCGGGCTTACAACATTTCCAATCACACATCCAATTGTCACCCCAACTGTCACCGGCCAGCCAAACACTATCGACAAAGGTATTAACGCATCTGCCACCCTTACCTGTACTAACCCAAAACTAATCCCAGCCAAAAAATACACTAAAACTGCATATAAACCAGCGACAACCGCCGTAAGGCTTAAATCTCTAACATCCAATTTTTCACCTCCCTATACCCGGGGTTTTTATGGCGGAACGGTTGGGAGGAGCCCACTCACCCGCCGAAAGAACAACTTCTTCCTTTCATGTTATAAGCGTTCCGATTTACGCCATTTTCTACTGCCCTACTTGTCTCTTTGTCCCTACCTGCAAACGCGGGTACACAGCAAAAAAGCATCTGAAGTTCTGTGTGTTTGAACGTTGCTATCCAGCTTTAACTACTGTGAAAGACCGAATGTTTATATGCCATCGGAAAAGATTTGAACACCAAAACACTAGTTGAAAACGCATTCATGAGGGAAATGTATGAGACTGATTCGAAACACGCACGCCATTGGAAGGCTTTCTCTTATTCTGTTATTGCTAATCGCATTCACGGTTGGAGCACTTCTTTCGTATCTCTGGGAAATAGGTTATGTCATGAGACTCGGCATTTCGGTTCCCGAGAAGCCCACAGTAGACATAACAAACACTGTGTTTCCCTATCAAGACACGTCTTTTTTCAATGTAACCATCCAATGTCCAACTTCTTACGAGTCAGAGGAAACAGCTAAAATTACACAAATCATGGTGTTAACAAATAACAACACGCGTGTCCGCAATGTAACAGAAGTGAACCCTTCGCTTCCCTACAAATTCCCCGAGAAGGGCGTGTCTGAAACATTTAAATGCATTTGGAACTGGGCGAACTACACGGGTGAAACCGTAGGAATCGTTGCTTTTCTTGAGGAGGGAACTGGGCCAACATTTCAAACAGAAACACATCTTGTGAACTTGAATATCAAAGACGCTTGCTTCAACTCGATGATAAGCGTTACTCATTTCAATATAACCGTTCAAAACGCCGTAGTGTCTGAAACATACGTTAATATTACGGACATTGTTGTGACTGCAAATGGAATCAAACAAAACGTAACTGAGGTAACTCCTATTCCATGGACGCTTAACCCCGGTGACACACAAGATTTCAACTGCGTATGGGATTGGACCGATTATCAAAACACAAGTGTAACCGTTGCTGTGCACACTCTACAAGGTTACATGAACTATACCATCCAAACAACACCGCTCCCAGTAACCCTAAATGTTACTGAAATCCTGTTCAACGTCGCAAACACAAACTACTTCTCAGTTAATGTTACAAACAATGAAGCCTCTCCAACCTACGTTAACATTACAAGAATAGCCGTAGCCATAGGAAACCTAACGGTTCGAGAATGGACTGTGGAAAACGG
>JRER01000555.1_pt1 | contig 14399 bp, 26 predicted proteins | sample 210161 | NCBI WGS metagenome assembly JRER01 (sample SAMN03019618, study PRJNA260268) | marine sediment metagenome | biome: Marine; feature: Sediment; material: Clay; isolation source: clay from marine sediments 136 meters below sea floor depth collected from... | place: New Zealand: Canterbury...
GGCCTAGCAATTATATCAAGCTAGGAACCACGTTCGAGTATATCCTAGATTTCTGGAAACCATAGAATTACAGCACCTTCTCTCTCTGGCTAAAACATGCACCCAATTTATCGGGAAAGACTCTAAAGCCTGTCCCATGGTCGTGAGTCGTCCCGTCGGGATACTGACCAATTCGTGTGTCAATGCAAATAACTCCATCACTTACAGCTTGCTTAAAGCCGTTGAAGTCGAAACCGCTTAAAAACCAAGCTTCATTAAACCAGAATTCCTCCCTCCCACCACTGCCTCTGTAATCTGCCAGGACATACAGGAGGTGGTGTAGTTTCTGTGTAAAGGAATTTTTCAGTGTTGGCTCGTCCCAATAAGCTAGTTCTTCATGTGTGGCTGAGACAAGAACTAGTTTTCCTGGTGTGACCTGAATCTTGAACCCTTGTTTCCCCCTCAATGTGTTATATCCTGTTGCCCAAGCGGTGGTATGTAGAATTTTCCTCCCACCACTCAGAGGAGTGAAATAGCCAAATCTGCTTAACAATTTGCTGTTAGCTTGCTGGGGAAGGGGTGACTTTGTAAATAGGGTAAGCATGCTCCCACCGCCCTTTCTGGCTGATTTTATTTCGGCAAACGTCATGTTGGAAATGGCTACGTTGTTTTCCTCTATTTCGAGTAGGTCTTCCAATGTTTTACCAATGCCAGTTTGCCCTGCTCTGTGCGTCTTCACATAGCCCCTAGTTTTGAGCTCGGCAAGCCGGTCCAGAGTTTCGTCAAGTGTTTTCATAGATAACCAAATGAATAGCTGCTGGCTGGGCTAATCATCAGGCAAGGTATACATCGTAATTGTAATTGTAGCACTTCCAGAATCAGAATTATTCGTTCCAGCCTCGCTCTTAGCCACTTCATTGTTAGCAATGCTGGTATCGGCGATTGAAGTGCTAGTATCGGCAATCCCTGATAAGAGTAAGCCTGCCAACATCGCTATTAGTGCGACTAAAATAATCAGCTTTGCATCATCCTAGTTAATTATATCTTGAACCAACCTCAAACAGAAGACCTTATTCAGTGGACAAAAGAACGCTAATTATTTCCGGTCTCCAAATCCGCTTGGCTGGGTTGCCCAATTACGTCACGGGTGGCTATTAGCCGACGAGCTAGCAGTCCGTCATCCTTTCTATAATAGTTCCTTGGGCATAGTTAACCATATACCAAGTTCGTCGCCAAAACCACAAAATAGGTAAGCTTCTCAATTGGGGGTCGCCCTCTATAGCATGTGCCAGGAGAGGTTTATCAAGCAAGAGCTTCTTGTATTTCACAATGACGGTGGGCCACTCCTCTCTGTGTTTTTCTTGCTCAGGATGAATCCAGTCTACAACTAAGCCCCTCTCTTTGAGCACCCAGTCAATCTTTTTTGGGGTAAGTGGCTCCCTGTGAAAGGGAGAAACAGATACAATCGTTGCTTTGGCATAGATGCCTCGGGTACCAGGTTCATTACCGGCGGACTTCCAGATAAATACTGTGTCCCCAGGTTTCATTTCGCTGGGCATTGTGTCAATATGCCAGTAGTTTATCTGTTTATAAGTCGTTGGTAACTCGTCTGAGAATGTATTTTCAAGCTCTTTTATTATGGGAAACCTACGTGGGTTGGATTGAAATATCCAGTAATTCATTTATTTCTCCAAATCCGCTGGCTGGGCTACCTCTCAAAGCTCACCGACTCAACCCTTAATGGTTTCTCAATGTTAAACAAACTCACTAATATAGCTTACTGTTTTATCGAGAAGATTGTAACGGTCTGTTAAGTGTCGCCACACAGCACGCCCTATCGTCTCCGATGAACCTCCTGCCTGCTTCAGTTGCACTGGAATCCCTAACTGGTCTTCAACAAGCTTTCGAGGGAGTCTCGGATACTCCTTATTATCTATTGTCACCCTAAAATGACCCTGCCCGTCATTTATAACAGAAACTTGATGGTCTCGAATTCCACCAGTCAATCTTCCCATAGCCTTATAGTTGATGGGTTTGGGAATAACAATTGAGGCTGTAGACTGCGATATTCCCCCTGTTTCCCTGTTTACGGCAGACATTAAGATTCTAAACTCGGCTGGATATGTGTAAAGCATTTTAAATAACTTTAGGCATTGCTCTGTCATATCTTGTTTTGCCTTCTCAAATCTTTTTGTGTAATCTATAGGCATACCTAACTCTCCTTTCAGCTCCTCCAAATCCGCTAGCTCGGCTATTTAGTGTTTTTAGCAGTCATGTCTCTCCTTGAGACGAATACCACACAACCGACGCCTTTCGCTATGATGAAACTCCTCTATTTGCTCTGGAATAGCATCTCGAAGGATAGCCAAAATGATATAGCCTACAAAGCCCCACCGGCGGCTCTCAGGTATTTTATCGAAGTCATCTTTTGTTACTTGGTGGTGTGTCACTAAATAGTTATATGTATTGACAATGTCTTCCGTGTGAGGCATTGATGGTCTAGGCTCACCTGTGCTCTTCAGCAGCCTCACCTCTGCCGCTGTTACTTGGCTCACTGAATTAGGCTTCCGCTGCTGAATCGTGTATATCGTCCTTCCTTCAAGACGCTTTACTCTCTCCCAAAGTTCGTTCTCAGTTAGTGCCTTCATAGATTTACCTCCAACCTTACTTGGCTTCACTCCTCACCAGGCAAGTATACGGGAGTCATTGTAATCGTGATTGTAGCGCTTGCAGACGGATTGTTGGCTTCACATACTTCGTTAACTACCTTGTTATTGGGGGTTGTAGCTTCAGTGTCGCTTACTTCGAATAGGAGTAGACCTGCAAGTATCGTCGCAAGGCTAACCGATAGAAGGAGCTTCTTCACGCCCACGACCTCCTAACACGATTATATACCCAGCCAACCTAAAATGAAAGATGTGACGAAGGTAGCTAGGGCATGCGAACGTTGCGGTATACGCTAATGCCCCCGCCAGTCGTCAATATCAGGATGCCTGAAGGCGTAAACGACGATTGCTACTAGCATTATTAGGCAGAATAGAATGTCTGGTCTAGGTATGTTTATCCCTCTCCAAATCCGCTGGCTCGCTTATCTGAGCCAAAGTATACCCCTAACCAGCTCGAAATAGAAGGCCTCATAGGTATTGAATAGGAGGAATACATCAAAAATATACCCATGCCAATAAAACAGGAACTAGAAGGATAGAAAGGATATCCCCCTAGACGTAATATGAAAATCTGGTCTAGCTTTACACGGCTTAGGGATTTCTCATTTTTTCTGAGCAGATATAGCGGGTTTTGTGTAGTTTTATACGAAAAATAGGGTGAGTTTCAAAGCTATTATGAGAGATATTACAAATAGTCTAGGGTCTGTGTCTTGGCTTCCCATCGCCCAAACCAAAAGGGGGTAGCCCCTCTTGATTTCCCAGGGGCGCTCACACAAGTGTAACCCTAAATTTTGATTTTGCCTTGATTTTGCTTCTTAAGTGTTTTTAGCAGGTTTTTTAAAGCCTTTATTTCTTCTTAAAATGCAATTCCCAAAGCTAAAATTTCTTATTTATTCGTTAAAAGCATAGCTAAGAATGATTTTCTCGTAGCTAAAATGAAGGGAAAAATATGTTGCTATTGACTAGGTGGTGCAAGAAGTCTAAACTGGAAAACGTGAACCATAGAACAGAGTTTCACTTAAATTAGCAATGATGTAAAGGAGGCTAAGGTGAATACAAAAGAACTATTCGGCAAAGAAGTTTTGGACGCAAACGCTGATAGGGTGGGCAAGGTTAGTGACATGAATTTCGACTTGAAGCAGGGCATTATTAAGTCCATTGTAGTAAAAGCAGGACTGACAAAAAAACATGAGATTCACTTGGACAGAATAGACAAAATGGGTGACAAGGTAATCCTTAATGTTGCAGTGTCTGAACTAGGAAAGAAACCCTAACTGCCCGGAAGTGGTGGTCAACCAGGCACATTAAAGAAGACATTCCGAATTTTGAAGAGGCATATCTCTCTAGCCTTTGGAATTTTGAGGTAATTTTTGCCCCTATACCGTCTATTTCGGGTGAATTTATTCCGCATGACTGGCAATCATGTGTTTCAACAGAAGCTATCGAATTCCGATTCGGTCAAAATTCTCACACCTGTTTTAAGCTTATTCGATTTTCATGGCTATTCAACGGGGATTTCAAACCCTGAATGGCATATTTGTAGCGCCTTGATTCTTTTTTCAGCTAGAAAATGCAGGGGAAAATCCCCTCTTTCGTTCCTAAATGACGGGCGGCGAATTATTTTGTTATAGCTAAAATGAGGGTTAAAATGATATCAGAGGAGTGACTTGATTCTTCTAGCTAATAAGCTGCTTTTTCAACCTGCCTATGTTCCTGCCTATGTTTTTTTCAGCGATTTTGGGCTAATTTAGCTATAAAATCTGCTGCCCGTCTAGGAAGTCTAGGATGTCCTTATATTTAATTTAACCTTTTAAGAAAAGAAGAATATAATAAGAGAGAACCTAGACATCATAGACGGCAAAGCTAAAATCTGCCTAGGTTGTCTATGATTTCTGGGGTTTTCCGTCATTTTTGCCTGTTTTTGGGAAATTTGGTAGCTTCAAGAAATTGAGACCGCAAAGCTAAAATTCTCCCAAGTTTTTTCTGATTTTGATACCACGCCAGCAATAAGCTCTATGTCCGTCACTGCTAGAACGAGTAGAGCCAATCTTCAGGGTGGGTGAATTCTTCAGGTTTCGGCCAAAACTTTCCTTGGAGATAGGGGGTATTCTTCTATCCTGGCAGTATTGGACGAAGGCATCGTATAAGATTTGCTTATCCCTAACCGCTGAGCTAGTTCTACTTGTTTCATCTTCTTTTACCTCCTCTTCGTTACTGTTGAAATCAACATAACACAGTTTACCTTGCTTGCCGATATCTTTATTTGACTTATAGGTAACTTTGTGCTATAAGTTTGTTCTGGAGGATAAGAATGGAAAAGTTATACAAGTTAGACGAAGCAGCACAAATGCTAAGTCTTAGAAGGTTGACCATTTACCGATGGGTAAGAGCACGGAAGATAAAAGCAGTGAGGCTTCCTGATGGAAGGCTAAGGATAGCTGAGAGCGAGCTAGAGAAGGTGGTAGAGCCCGATGAAGGACGAGATAACACTAGAGCAAGCATTTAAACTTCTTGGTCTAGAAGAGGTAAGCTATGACCCTTGGGGTAATGGGCTAGCCTATCTTCGGTGGTTATACCACATGAAGCTCGATGACATTTCACACGACAGCCTTGGCTTCTGGATACATGTTCGCACTTGTGGAACTCTCTACTTAGCATGGACGTATTTTGTGACTGCACAGCATACCATTGATTTCCATTCAATGCGTGGAAACCTACTCCTCTTTATTAAGGAGCATGGGATGCTCATCGAGGAGCTGATACAGAAGCTCATACCTAAAGAGGAGAGATGGCGTAAACTCCTTGATTACACAAAACCTCTTCCCCCAGCTTACATTGGTCACCTATGGATGCACACAGAATACCCACTAAGGCAATTCATTTCCGACACAAGATGCAATATTCTAGGTAGGCTTGCAGGCGAGGAGTTCCATAGGCGTACCAAGACATATCCTGAGCTTGGTAGCGTCGTGGGTTGTATCATTGGTCATTCACCATACTACAAGCAGGAAGCCATAGACAGAAGCTTACCGATTCCTAATAAGGACGAGGAATCTCTGAAGCTATGGGATTATGCCGAGAGGACGATGAAGGGAAAGATAAGTGTCGGGGGGATAAAAAGCGAATACGATTCTGACGATATAGGGCAAGATAAAGCGGAAAGCATCATTGCAGAACTCCGAAAGGCTGGCGGTGACAACCACAAGGCGGTGCTAGAACGAGACAAAATACTAGCTAGTGCTCTTGATGGTAAATTAGGCGGATACCTCAATGGGGTAACCATGCATGACATTCAAGATATTACAGGCAGAATACGGAAAAGGAAGGAAAAGGAAAGTCTTGAGACTGAGATGGATGCCGGGCGTGAAGCTGAAGGAATAGAGGTCAATGCATCCTTCCTTGACACTATTCCTAGCCCAGAACCGATGCGTGAGGAACCGATAGACCTGGAAGAGCTTGGGTTTAACGTAGACGAGCTTACACCGAAAGAACTCCTGCTACTGGGTGAGCTTCGTGACGCAGTCGATAAGGGTTACAAGCGAGATTCAAAACAAGGCCTCAGTTTAAGACAATACTGGGATAAGGATTATGACCGCAAGATGAAAATGTTGAAAAGGCTTGAGGCTAAACAAAAGAAGCCTTAGACCATAATACTCTAGAATAGCTTGTAGGAAGCCGACTTTTTCAGTCGGCTTTTTTTGTTGCCCAAAATGTCCAATTTGCTCCCGTCTATTTCGCTTATATAGGTAGAGGAATGAAAAGACCAATCCTGGTGCTCCAGTATCCAGACCCACATGAAGGAAGAACAATCGCTATTGCTGCCACTAGGAGTCTAGAAGCACTTCAAGCCTTCAAGAAAGTTGTGCTAGAGGAAGCTCGGTTAGCAGTGATGGATTGGGAGGCTGACGAGGTGCTTCACGCTCAAAATCAGACAGAGGTAAAGAGACTGGAGAAATTATTAGGTTTACTCATACCAGGTAGTGAGAATGGTGACAAAGTTGAGTAAAGCGGAGAGAAGTAAGGTAGATAAGAAGGTCAAGTTAGAAGTCAACTGGCAACACGTGAAAGAATCAAGTCCAGCTTTCGGACGGTTGATGACTTTGTTATTGAGAGAAAAGAGGGAGGAGAGAGAAGGTGCTGTAATTCTATGGTTTCCAGAAATCTAGGATATACTCGAACGTGGTTCCTAGCTTGATATAATTGCTAGGCCAGCCAAAAATACCTGGCTGGTTAACAAGGTTTCTTCTATCCCAAATTAAGATATTCCGCAGCTCATAGCCTACTTCGGCGAGTGCCTCAACAACATAGACGTGAGTAGGTATCCGCTTGTTTTCCCACCACAAATCATTCATGTCAATTACACAATGTCCCTTGGGCTTTAATAACGGCAATATACCTTGATAAATCTCCGCCAGCGCTTTACTGAATGCAATAGGCTCTAAAGTTCCCACGTCATTCGGCTCATTGGAGTATTGCTGCACCGTCAAGTAGTGCTCATTTTCTCGCAAGTTACCCCGCATGCTCTTATTTAGTCTAGGTTTATCAAGAAATCTTGAATAAGGGGGTGAGGTAACAACCAGCGCTACGGTCTCTCTTTTCAGATACTGTGGTATATTACGAGCATCATCACAGATTGCGATTTGATTACTATCCAATTTGCCTTGTATTAATCTTGATTTTGCAACATCAATATATTCTTGCTTTAGGTCAAAGCCTACAGCGTTTCTATTGAGGTCTTGTGCGGCCACAAGCGTGGTGCCAATCCCTACAAATGGGTCAAGGACTAACTCTCCTTCATGCGTGAATAGCTTTATGCACTTTGCTGGCAGTGCGATTGGAAAAACTGCTGGGTGGATGTTCTTGTCACGTATATCCCGTTTCTCATAGAAAAACTCCCATATCCCTACTTGTGAACGAATCCATTCCTTGGGTGTTAAGCAATTAATGTGACTCGGCCGGCAGTTGCAAGTTCTCTCATAGCCTATGTCAAGTTGTTTGGTGAGTTCAGTCACTTGCATCGCTCTTTAATACCTTATTAGTCATTATAATGCATTCTGTTGGAAGAGTAAAAGCCACCTCATTGGCTAATAGCCAAACCCTTTCTCAAAAGTTGCCCCCTACAATCACTAACCCTGATAGTCTTTAGCCATAGTTTAGACCTTTAGATTGACAGTCAAGCTTGAAGCTGTGCCTCAAGCCTACGATAAAGCCTGACGCTATCCTCAAAACTCAAATAGGTCAGACACAGGTATCTGAATATCAAGAGGGGGGTACCCACCTTGCGATTGGGCGATGGGATTGCCCTTACTCCGAAAATGAGCTATTTTATACTTCCATAGGTTCAAAAATACGGAAATCTCTCTTTGTAGTATATTAGTCACCAGTGGCTAGACTAAGTAGGCAGCAAGCCAAGGAGATGATAGAAGGATGCCTTGCTCAGCATCCCAATGCTAGTTTAAGCGAAATAGGTAAGGTTCTTGGAGTCAGCAAGCAGAGAGCACATACCCTGGTTAAGCTGGTAGAGGATGTTAAGCCTCCTTTAACAGACCGTGAGCTTAAGATACTCCGTTACATTGCCAGTGGCAATAGCAATAGGCAGATAGCTGACACCTTTGGGGTTACTGAGTCGACTGTGAAGAACCAAGTTACCGTTATCCTCGCAAAGCTCGATGCCAGTAACAGGGCTCACGCCGTGGCCTTGGCAATGCAGCAAGGGCTTATCTCGCTAGATAAGGTAAAATCAGCTAAAACTGCCTCAAAATAGCGCCTTCTATTTGCGGTTGGTTGAGAGTATAATTGAGGTAGGAGACGATTCCAAACTAGACTAAGCGGGGTAATGACTGCGTCCTGCCTAATGCCACAAAATCTTCATTCTCCGTTCTATGACAGGGCCCGTTATCCAGTATATAATTAGATGGAACACTGGAAGGAGTAATGCAATGGCGCCAAAATACACCAAGGGGCAAAAAGTAACAATCGTTTCAGTGAAGAATCAGCATACGCATCTGAAGTACCCACAATTTGAGCCACACGTGTCCAAAAGTGGAACAATCATTGAATTTTATTGGATAGGATTAGAAGGGATAAATGTCCCAAATGTGCCAAGAGACAATTACATTTACACTGTACGTATTGATGACAAAGAGGTTGATGCTATACCAGAAGAGTGTTTAGAACTATCCATTGACTAACTCCTCGAGTTGGGATAGAGGGAATGAAAAGGCTAGTCGGTTTGGTCATTTTGGTGGTGATACTGGCAGGGTTCCTCTTAGCAGACATTGTTGACACTAGTACTTCTATCGCTGATTCCAGCCTTCCTAACAACAATGAGCCGACTAGCGTTGCAACTGTAGAGGATGGCTCTGATTCCTATGCAAGTGCCACCATCACGATAACGATGACTCCCGTATCTTTGCCTGATGGGTAACCAGGTAAGAAAGTGAGTAAAGCTAAAGGTAGATAATCGAATTGGGGGTAAAGGTTCTTGAATTTAATCAGGCCGAAGCTAAAACCAAGGCTGAGGCAAAATTAAACGGCCTATTAACTAAAAGGAGGTAAAACCAATGAGAGTGTGGGCAGGGAAGCAGAAGAAAGGGGTAGTGGTTGAAGGTAGATGGAAGGGAGCAGAACCACTGTGGAATATCGGCATGCACATTAGGTCAGAAGAAGTTCAACAGGGGTTAAAGGTAAGCGAAGTCGAAAGGACTATTGTAAGCGCACTCCAGGCCAAGTTTCCATCGTATAAACTAGTGATAAGTCCAAAAGCGCAGGAAGTTTTACAGTTAAAGCACGATGGTTTGACTTAGTTAACTTGCTATACAAAGGAATGCCGAGGCTGAGTATCAAACGGTCTTTACCTTTGATAAGAGAGGGGGTAGGGAGTGAAGAACAGTATCAAAGAACTCGAAACTACAAGTAAACTCCTGCAGGCAAAAGCTGAAACTCTTAGGCAGGAAGCCAATTTTCTTACTCACAAGGGTTTTGTTGCAAAGGCACAGGCTACTTGGGAAGCAGCCCAAAAGATACACAACCTTAGTGAAGAGTTACATATCCAATACCTTGTATTTAAGAAGCTAGGCTTAAAAGAACTCTCTCCTGAAATTATAGAAAGGCTCAAAGAGTTCAAATAGAATTGAAGGGCAATAATGACACCAAATCCACGTCGGCATGGGAGAGGCTGAGTATCAAGTGGTCTTGTGGCGGGATTTACTAAACTGAGGGGGCAGCTATGCCTGGAAATTGGGAAGAAAAGCGGAATCGACTCTATAAGAGAGATGGACACAAGTGCCACTATTGTGGCATTGATGAGAAGGATTTCATTCCAATATGGGGCTCACTCTACGGTTGTAAGAGAGGTTGGAGATTAGAAATAGACCGTAAAGATAACAAACTGAAACACGAAGATGAAAACTGCGTTTTGGCTTGTGCCCTCTGTAATATGGCTAAAAGTGATAAGCTCACGTATGATGAGTTTAAAAAAGTGGGTAATTTAATAAGGGAAATATGGCAGCAAAGAAAGAAGTCAGGAGTTCCAGACAGGCATGAAAATGTCTGAAACTTTAGCTTTAATACCTAAACATATTGAAAGGCAAGCTAGGAGAATGAGTCCTGAGCGGATTAGGGAATGCCATGCTGTTATAGAACACGCTTGTGTGAGTGAGAAGTAGCCCAGCAGCGGATTTGGAGAAGACAAAAATGAAGAGAGACGAACTTATTAGGAAGGTTGCCGAGGAGCTAAAACATATCCCTCGTGGTTCCTTTGACCAGAATATGCTTCGGGAATACTATAATGGTATGCGGAGACATGACCTTAGTCTGAACCCGGCACTTCCAGCAAAGGACTCTTTACGAACAGCTATAGAAATAGTGACGAAAGATAAACCTGATTTCTTGCCAATTTATGATAGGGATTTCTTCCACACTTAGACTAGCCAGTGGATTTGGAGATGGGATAGAATAAACAATGATGGAAAGGAGGTAAAGATGGCTCAGTGTAAATTAAGGTTTCATGAATTTGAGCTTATTCTGGAGGGAAACGAAGAGTGGATTAAAGAGCAGCTAAGCAAACGGCAAACCGGCTTAGCATTGTTGCTAGCGACCGAACTTGGTCTCAGTGGAGCAGAAACTCCTGAGAAGCTTATGGCTTTCAGCGGTATTGCAAAAGGGGTTCAGCCAGAGCAGTTTGGGGAGCAGTTAAGGAAATTATTTGAGCCATAAGAGGTTCAGCTTTGAAAGATGCTCTTGACTGCCAGTGCCAGCGTTTCTCTGATATTGACGACTGGCGAGGCCACTAGTCGTATACCTCAACCTTCGTCATATCTTTCATTTTAGGTTGGGTGGGTATATAATCGGGTTAGGAGGGCGTGGCAGTGAAGAAGCTCCTTCTACTGGTTAGCCTTGCGACGATACTTGCAGGTCTGCTCTTATTTGAAATAGCCGACACTAAGGCTACAACTGCTAACGACAGAGTGACTAGCGAAGTAGGTGAAGCTAACAATCCGTCCGCAAGTGCTACCATCACGATTAGGATGTATACTGTGGCTTAGGAGTAGGGCAGTTAGGTGAGTTTGGAGGGGGCAAACAGGGGAAGGTCTTGGATGGAAGGCAAAGAGCACTTTTGCGAAAAGCTGACAGGACAAACCTGTATGGTCTTAGGGGAGAGGTGTCTTAGGCTCTCAGCCCGTGAAAAGTTCTGTGATATGCTCGATTATTATAAAATGCTCACACAGATAAGCACAGACACCCCGCCGATATCACGGGAAGCAAGGGAAAACATGCTTGAACCATTTCTAGCAAATTGGAAAGAACATGCACAATTCCCACAGCCTGGCAAAAAAGACATGACAGCACGGCCACTTGAGAAACAGCTAAGAGTCATCCTGAAGTCACAATTGAGCCCTCTTACTGCATTTGTATATGACACCGGTAGGAAATTCAAAGTGTGGGAAAACGTGCAGATAATTGTGGATGCACTTGCCGAGAAACAAGGATTCCCTCAGTCTATCTTCTCATTTAAGACATGGATAGCCGAAGGCCAAATCAGAGAAACCTTCGGGTATGCGTATCTGTCAAAGACATGGCTGGGGCAAAGGAACATTAGGGTGTACATGGTTGGGCTGGTGAGTATTCCCACAACCTTGAGCAGCTTAATCGAAGCCTGTAAACCATACATCGACGGGGTATTTTCTTTATGCGGGCCACCATTCCTGGATGACTTGGTCGAAGAAGTGAGGCGAATGTATTCGGAGCACTAGCTACAGATTCCTGAGCCCAGCCAGCCGATTTGGAAAGGAGATATAAAAGATGCAGAAACCTAATGATGGGGTTATTCGCTCTTTTAATATGCTACTCAATTCAAATGAATCGGGCTATGACCAAGCTGTGAGCCGACTCCCAGAAGAGCCTGGAGTCTATCTAATCTACGACAGAAAGCAAAAGAAACATATCTATGTGGGCAAGACCAAAAACATAAGAAAGAGAATCCGGCAGCACAGGCAGCATCAAAATGAGAATGCTCGCTTTTACGGCCAGCCAGTCCAAAAAGGACTAATCGGAGAGGGCCTCTGTATCAATTCCGTGGCAGCCCAGCAATACTTGTCTTCAAACTGCACGGTAAAGCATTTGGTTGTTCCCGATGAGAAACGCGAAAGGTGTCCTTGGAGGGCACGCTCCCTTCTAGAGCATTATGCCATTTCTGTCATTGAACCTGAATACAATATCGCTGGCGAATTTGAGCATTAGTCTATCAAGCCAGTGGATTTGGAGAGAAATGAGGAGGTAAGATGAAGAACAAAGAAGAACTTGACCGAGAGTGCAACCAGCGACTCGCCGAGTATCTGGAAGTGCTAACAAAGCATAGGGAGTTGCTTAGTCAATTTTATTTAACTTACTGGGGTGAGCCCAGTCGACCAATCCCGAAACGTGGGCTTGATGAAGCCGCTTACAAGAAGATTCGAGAGTCAGAACAAGAGGTTGAGGATGCCTGCAAGAAGTGGGATGAAGCTGTAGCCCGATTTCTGAAAGACCGCCGCTAGCAAAGCAAGCTGGTAGCCTAAGAGCCAAATCCCTTCTCAAAAGTTGCTCTACACTATTGCCTTATGAGGCCTCAAGCTATCCTCAAAACTCAAATAGGTCAGACACAGGTATCTGAATATCAAGAGGGGGGGTACCCACCTTGCGATTGGGTGATGGGAAGCCAAGACACAGACCCCAGACTATTCGTAATATCTCTCATAATAGCTTTGAAACTCACCCTATTTTGCCTATAAAATTACACAAAACCCGCTATATTTGCTCAGAAAAAATGAGAAATTCCTGAGCCGTGTGAAGCTAGACCAGATTTTCATATTACGTCTAGGGGGACATGACTATTGCCTTCTTTGTCCCTGTTTTTATTGCTATGGGTATATTTTAATGTATTCTTTCTGTTTAACACCTGTGAGGTCTTCTATTTGAGGTTGGGTGGAACTATAGTCAAATAAGGTAGAGGGCAATCATTCTAGCTCGTGATAGGTCGTGACCTCATACTCGAAGCGAGTAACACTATGGAGAATATCACTTTGCCCCTGATGATTTGCATGTGGAGGACTGGAAATCTCTTCTAGCCTCTCCTACGCTGGCATAGTGGCTTCGGGTCATAATCCCGCTCAAAGTCTTGGTAGAATTCCTCATCACTGAAGGACATACGGTAGTAACTATACGCCCGCCCAGCGGGGCTATCCCACATTGAAGACGGCATCGGATACATCCTCCCGCAATACTCACAAGAGTTAGCGAAGCTATTGAAGCCGAAGGTTGGGACGTTTGGTTCGATGTATATGGTATACCGACCACACCACTTGCACCGGACGCAGAATTCGAAACTGCGCATCGTCCACCTGAGCCATTTGGGAAGCCCACGCCAACGTGTCAGCTTAGCTTCATACTCAATTTCGTCCCTTTCGAGCGGAGTAGACAGGACATGGGCACACACCCTCATGTAGTAAAAGATGTACGGCTCAAGGGTAGGCATTCTCTTCAGCGCCCAAGTTAAGAATTGCTGTGCCTTCGAGTACTCGCCTGCGTCATAATAGGCGATTGCACTTCCCATCCACTCCCGCAATTCGTCATCTTCTTGAAACCCAGGGAGCTTCGTTATCGATTCAATGTAACGAACGGGCAGTGTCTGAAAGTCAGCACCACTTGCCCGAATCTGTTCCGCGCCGTGTGAGTCAATATACTTTTCACTGGCTAGGCGGTGCTGCTTCTTCCCTACGTTTTCTTCCGTGCCCAAATTGACGACCCTCTACTTCTTCCAGAGCAGATATCCAGCTTGTAGACCAACAGCCACCGCAATCCCCATAATGACCGGAGCCAAGTCACTCTTGCCAAGCCATCCCAACTCCCTAACAAAGATAATAACGGCGATAACCAGCGAAGCCCATAACAAGACTCTCATGCTTTCAGTTTATCACCATACCTGTTATTGTCAATACCTAACCGCTCTACGTGGAAAGGTCTTCCATTCCCATTTTGTTAAGGGTATAATGGAGCTAGGAGGCTGTGGCAGTGAAGTGGATAGTGACCTCATCTGCTCTCCTAGTACTGCTAGCAGGATTCGCCCTGTTATACATTAGTGATACAAGTGCTTCAGCTACCCCTACCGACACTCCTGATAATGAGGTAACTGGCAATCTAAGTGAAGCGAATAATTCCTCTGCAACTGCCACAATCAGGATTACTATGACTCCTGTATCTTTGGATGATGAGCAGGCG
>JRER01004358.1_pt2 | contig 14364 bp, 11 predicted proteins | sample 210161 | NCBI WGS metagenome assembly JRER01 (sample SAMN03019618, study PRJNA260268) | marine sediment metagenome | biome: Marine; feature: Sediment; material: Clay; isolation source: clay from marine sediments 136 meters below sea floor depth collected from... | place: New Zealand: Canterbury...
TAATCAGCGCGATGAGGACGGTGGGAGTCATGGCTTTGATGATTGTAGAAGCTATCCGATAGGGGATTTTGTATCTCATAATGAATCGAGCCTGTTTCGCTGGTTGAGATTCTTTGACAATTTGCTTTAAAGCATAGAGTTTAGAATCTTCTGGAGGTTTATCGTCAAAGAGAATTGCCTGGGCCCGTTCAGAAGGCACAATGTGAAGGACTGCATACATCCGCTTCAAATCTTTGCGGGCAAAAAGAATCGCTGAATCCAATTTATCGGGATCAGCTTCCCGTTCCCGCAAGTATCTTAAAATCTCGGTCCTCATCGAACGAGGAACATTCACTTGGAGACCATACTTCGGTTCCGGTCGGCCTTTGATGAAATCTAGAACCCGACAAACCTCATAAGGTGGGAATTTCCGGAGGAGTGCCAGACCAATGTCTCGGTGTCCTTCAAAATCGCTCAGGGAAAGGTTAATGATAAACATTTCCTTGTGGTCTCTTATTTCACCCTTATCCCAATACCATGAAGCTAATTGCTGATAGAGCAAGGGATCTTGTTCTCGGGTCTCATTATGAACTGGATAGAGTTTCTCTAAGTCTCGGTGGGGCGAAGTCAAGAGATTGTTGAAGAGGGAAAGGCGTAAATCTTGTTCAGCTGTGGTCATGATTTTACTCCTTTAAAGGATTTGAAGAAGTTTTCTAACTTATAGGAAGAAGAAGGGAGGCAAGCGATTCTCAGAATTTCTCATTGGGTCCGTAGCACTCCCCTCTCCTCAATTTCTTTCATCTTTTTATATACAGAATCTAAAAACTTAGTCTCGACAAACTTCATAGCATAGTTATTCACCCGACCTTTTCTCCAATTTGGATGTTTACCTTTATAATAAACTTTCATATTATCGTATAATTCTCGCCAGAATGGAGTCCTGTGTTTGATAATAGCTGTGCAAAAGAAATACAATGCTCGTTTTAAATCGTGATTAAATTTCTGGTTTCCTTTCTTTTTCACCATTCCTGCGTAATGTCGAAGGGAATACCGATCATCAAATCTGGAGGCTCGCTTGATAGTGGCGATTAACCCGGCGGCAGTTGCCGGGCCAACGCCTTTGATGCTTTCAAAATAATCATTCATTGGATGGGCCTTGACCATCCTCTCTAAGACTCTGGTTTGCACGCCAAATAACTTTTCTCGTTCTTTAATAACTTTTTCGCTGCGCTCGATTAATTTGTCTTTATAGCCGTCCAAGGAAATTAATTCCAATCGCTTCTTAAACGCGAAAAATCGATTCTTTTCTCTAACCAAAGTTTCTTCGGTATTTCGCCGTTCCATGAATACCACAGCGATCCGAGCAGTAATTTCATCTAGCTCCTGAAATTGATAGAATTTCTCAGGATGGAGTTTGGCGAATTTTCCCAGGACCACGGCATCAACTTTGTCGCTTTTAGGTAAACCAAGCTCATCCCGGTAATCTTTGATCTGCTTTCCGGGAATAGTGAGGACTTCATGGCCCGCTCTTCTTGCTTGGAGTTTATAAGAGCTACCTCCACCTTCTTCGAAATAGAATTGGGTCTTGGTTTTCCCTTGCAGGAATTTGGCGAATGCTTCTAGGGTTGGGAGAATGGACTTGAGTTTATCTTTCTGGATGTCATAAACTTTGAGTTCTTTCTTTATGGCCCAGTCTATGGCATACACGGTTTCTCCTTTGGATAAGGGGCGAGAGCAGTTCGGCGGTAGATTCTCTCACAAGATTTATAGCATCTCGCCCCTGGTTTTCAAGGAGCGCAGAAGGCAATGAGATACTAGCTAAGAGAAATCTCTTGCATAATGAGTCTAGCACTTCTGCTCTTATAGGGAGCACTTCCCCGCAAATTTCTAGAATTAAATAAAAGAATTTAAATTGCAGTTTGCTCGGTTAATATGCACAAACCTTTTAGCATATATGGTTAGTGCCGTATAGCAGTAGGCTCATAGCGTACTAACCGAGCAAGAATTCGAATCGGATTTCTTTTTTTATCGATAGCAAACCAGAAGAATTTGTTCGGTTTCATGGACAAGTTGGATAATGCTTGCCAAATACGGCCTCGGGGCGGATGGTAAAGTTTCCATTGGCGTGGCGCTCAATCACATAATTCTCGAGCTTAGAGACTTCCGTATCAAGGAGATTTGCCACAGCCTGCTTGACTTGATCATCGGTGGAAGCGACGCCAACATCGAGTTCGGAAAGAGGAACGTCGCGGGATTTTCCCTCAAAGCGGATGTGGAGGGTTGGTTGAGTTTCCTGAGTTTCTTGAGTCATTTTTAGTCCTCCATGGAACTTATTTCTAAATTATTGCTTTCTAGCTCTGGAGCACGAAAGAAGCCTAAAAGTTCAGCCTCTTGCTCCGTAATCCAATCGATTTTTAGATCTTCTTCAAGATTTAAGACAGTATCGCAGACTGGGCAGTAGGCCATTTCTACTCTAAGACCGCTAACTTCATGTCTGAAAGTTTCAATACTAATTAGAGTCTTCTTCTTACATTCCGGACAAAAGGCTACGGGGCAAGTTTCTAGATCAGCTAGTTCCATTATTCTTTCGCCTCCGTTTTAATTTCGAACCAGTCCTCCACTTTATCAGCATATTTCACAAGCTCATTTAATTTCTCATTCGCATTCTCGATCTTCTTTCGGGTCCGGAGGCACAAGTCATCTAAAGCATCAAGACATTCCCTAAATCTTCTCACAAAACGAATAAGATCTGCAAGTTGCTCGCGGACAACATCGTCTTTCATCTTAAGACTGACAACTACTTCTTGTGCCTTTGTAGCGGGCATATTGCCCCTCCATTTTTTTTAAAGGCTCTTTGCATAGTCTCAAAAGCATTTCAAAACTCGCCCGGAATCGAACCGGGCAATCTTCTTTGTCCGAGAAGCGCAGAACCAGTCTGCACAAGTTTGTAGGCTTTCGATGTGGGTGCAAAGAGCCTGAAGAATTGCTAAATCCAAACTGGTTCGTCTTTGAAAAGCGCAGCATCCGGTTCTTTTGGATAAAACATTTTATACTCCGCTTAAAGATTGCTTCCCCGCTCGATTAAGGCGGATAACAGTTGTATGGGCCCGCATCGAGCGGGTGCTCCCCGACGAGCAAAAGATTGCGACCTGCCCGATTAGCAAAATTGCGGCTCATTGGGAGCTTTTTCATCAGGCAGGGACCTTTAACTTCCAGAAAGTTTCCATCTGACTCAGTGCCACTTCTCCCTATGGCTCGGATCGAGCATCTAGTTAGAATGCCCCCCGAAAGAACTACTTTCGAGTCTTTTAACCGAGTCAGACGAGAACTTTAAATGCCCGGGCGCCTATCTTTCTCAGCAGGCAGTTGATAAATCTGCTCTGACAGGATTCTTACCTGATTCGAGAGACTTTAAGGAATTAGCGGTGCCTGCGTCCAGACTACATAATTCCCACAGGAGCGTTTAGCCGTATACAGCCGTTCTCTCAGTAACCCTCCCTGCGTTTTCAGCAGAACGCCACAGAGCAGATAATTGCGAGGCTCTACCCAAGTTCTAGAAGCATTTCAAACGAGCGAAGCGCACACGGCGCTTCGTCCATATCTTCTTGAAGCAGGTTTGTAGGCTTCTATAGTAGGAGACAGAGCCATTTGAGCAAGAAGCTAAACGCCGAATGTCAAAAGAATTGCTGCTCTGTCTGAGTTCAGGAAGCGTTTTTAAACAAATTTGCGGAAATAGGCGATCCGCAGGCGCATCTTCTGAATTTTGTTTGTATGCTTCCAGCATAGGAGACAGAGCCCATATACCGTCCTTAAGATAGCTAATGAGCCTGCCAAGTTTTAGAAGCTCGTGTTTCTTAACTAACGGGACTTGAACCCGCAACGTTCTGATTATAAGTCAGACGCTCTAACCATTTGAGCTATAGTTTGTAAGCTTCGAAAGTAGGAGCAGGCTCTAATTTTATTCTAGAGAAAGAACAAATAATTTGACATTCTCTCCCACGGATAAATCCGGGGGATTCTTTCTCGGCAATCATACCGAGCTACACAGAGCATGAGGTTTGTATCTCAGCCCAATGGGGCATGCCATAGGCCCGACTACTGGGATTTCTCCCAGATACTTTTGTCTGATATTAAAGCTGCCAACTCCATCTCTATGGTATTCAAATCTACACTTGGGACATTTATAGTTTCGCCCGTTGGGTTTGTGCTTTGCTCCACATGCAGGGCATATTTGCGAAGTATATGCTTCATGCTGAAGAACTACCTGCATACCTTCTCGTTCAACTTTATAGGAAAGCATCCTCCTGATGGTTCCATGAGCCCATTGATGGAGCTTTTGGTTTGCTTTCTTGCCATAGTCGATGGACTGTCTAATATCACGCACATCACCAATAACTACCCTCTGCGTGCCTCTACTTTTGAGCACGGAGACAAGTTTGGTAGTCTGTTTGTGCATAATGTCTCGAATCTGATTGTTCAGCTTTGCAAGCTGTTTTGCTTTAGACCTTTTAAGTTTCTTTCTTCGTGTTGACGCTCTTTTCTTAACATCTAGTTTTGAACTGAGAGTAGCTTTGAGCTTGTTCTGATACTGACGCTTTGAACGAAGTTCTCTGCCGTTTAAGATAAAGCATTCTGAGCCGGTATGAGCTACGGCGGCATGAATCTCGCCGAGGTCTATGCCTACGACTATCCCTGATTCAACAGGTACTGGTTCGGGCAAAAGGTAGCAAGCTCTAAGCTCGAATTGCTCACCATCCCAGCCCATCTCCATGAACTTTGGAGCTTCCCATTTCCAAGGTATTTTCAGAGGTTCATTGCCCTTGCCGTTTGAAAGAACAAGATAGCCGTTTTTGAGCCGAATGGCTGAGTCTTTCCACTGAACTTTATAGAATCGAGCTCTTCGCTTTGGTGGATGTGCATTCGGGTCTGTTTTACGTCTGAGTCGCCAAGACTTCAAAGAAGCATAAAAGCTCTGAACCACGGCATCGGCACTATGTGCATGGAGACTTGACGAATTCTGCCAACGCATAAGACTCGATGGCTTGAGCCAAATACCTGTATGGTTGACTGTCCTCCAAAAGCTGACAAGCGTCCGTGTATAAAGCTCACCGGCAGTTAGGGCAAGAGAATCAAGTTGTTCAGACTTGCCAATCTTTAGTTTTCGCACCGTGTAGTTAGACATTCTTCTGCTTCTCGATATATTGCTTGATAACCGCCGGAGGAGCACCGCCAACAGTTGAAATAAAATAGCTGTTTGTCCAAAGCGTAGGTAGTCTTTGTTTCAATCTTGAAAACTCCTGCCTAAGCAATCTTGACGTTCTGCTCTTTAATCAGCTTGACAAATCGGTGTATACCGAATTGAGGATCTACATAATGCAAGCAACTTTCGAAAACTTTCCCAGCCCTAAAAGAGCGGGGCTTGCGCGAGATTTCAGTCAAGTTTACTATAATTTAAATCTAAAATTTGTCAAATTTTCCCAATCCAAACTAGCAAATTTGGCAAAGCAATTATCGCCAGATAAAGGACAATAGCTAAGCGCATAGCCTTGCCGGCGAATTCTGGTTCTTGTTTGCCAAGGACTTCCAGAAAATAAATGAATAAAACGGACCAGCAAATTTTGAATATGGCGAAGTATCCGGCTCCCGTCTCAAAAAGAAATCTCATCAAAGGATTGGCTTCAATAGCCAACTTAGCTTGGACAAAGTAAAGGCTCAAGAAACAATCGGCTAGACAAACTGATAGGAGAATTCTGCCTTCCAGAGAAATTTTTCGCATGAAATCTAACAATCCAAACTCCCATTCGTATAATGGCGGTGTAGCAAAATATTTCGTCTTTGGGTCACCAATCTGAATGTAAGGTGAAGATAGGTTATTTAAAAAACAAGGGCTGTCAAGCCTATTTAAGGGTTTGTCAACATTGTGGATATTTATTATTCAAGTTTTAAAACAGTGCCCTGTTCTCTCTCAAGAGATATATAAAAAATACCTTCCCTAACTTCATACCTTTCACCTTTCTTCACCATGTCCTTAGCCCTGTTGAATCTACCCAATTTATTAGATAATACTATCTGTATGTTCTCCTTATCTTTGTTCTCGATATTGAGAAGGTAAATATAGTGAGCCTTCTCATTTTTGAAAAAACGCACCTTTACCTCATTATTACTGGTACATATGTGCTGTGTAATTCCGGCAAAATTGAGCACATTCCTGATAAAAGAGGCAGCTTCTACAATATTTTCCCTATAATAGGTTAAGCCTGGGTACGTTCCTATGAGAAGAGTTCGACCTTTCCCAAAGCGGTTTTCAACTATTCCAATGGACCCATCCGGGTAGAAGCCACAGGGTTTGCCAGCTTCAGGAAAGAATTTTTCCTGATGGAGGATAGTTGGAACTGAGAAGCCCTGCCAATATAGAGAAAGTCCTTCCTCTGAATCCACCCCTTTCTGCACTGCTCCAAATACCTTATCCAGACCTGATCCGGGTACCTTAAAGGAGCAGTACCCATGATCGGTAAAATGAGCTGGGCAGGCCTCGGAGACGAGTATTCCACCTTCCTCAACGTAGATTTTGATCTTATCGGCAGTCTCTTTTTCCAGCATTAGTGGAAAAGGGAGGTAGAGGAGTTTATAGTTTCCAAAATCATCAGGTTTGGCAAAATCCACCTGAACATTTATTTCCCACAGGGCACGGTATACACCTTGCAAGGAGTGAGCATAAAAGTCGGTATTCCCCTCTGCTGCAAAACAGAAAAGTTGAGATTCATTTACCATAGCAATAGCTAGATCTCCTTTAACCAGGTTAGCATCCTTTAACTCTGCGTTATCTCTTGCAAAGTGCGCAAACCAGGCAGCCTCCTTTGTCCTTTTTGTAGGAGATCCATCCAAATCACAGAGACCAAATCCAGGAGACTCAGATCCCAGAAGTTCTGGTCGCCACTGCCAGTACAAGACTCCCTTGCACCCGCACATAAGGGAAGTCCAGTTCCAGATCCTGTAATCACCTAAGGTAGGAGTTCTGCTGCGCCGGATGCCTCCTGGGGCTATAGCGTTGCCACTTTGTACGTGTCCTCCTTGAAGTTCCTCCTGCCAGATGGTTTTTCCTCGAGCTGAAGAACGGGTAACATCCACCCACATAAAATATTTGACTGGATCTGACTTTTTCTCAACTTGAGGATAGGCCCAGTAAGGAAAGGTCGAAAGCCCCCATTGTTCAACCTCATCTGCATTAAACCAGTCATCATTTAACCTGTATGGAAGTTCACCCAAGGAACCTGCTATTCCATGGGAGAGCATCTTGTGCTTCCTGTCACCTTCTCTAAGAGATGCTACTCGCCAGTGCATAAGATTTTTATGGTTCTCCAAGCGAAATTTGAGCCAATCCAGCCAATCGGGATATCCTCCTAGGAACCTCGGAGGGATAACTTGCTCCCAGTTAGTATAGCGGCGGTACCAGTTATCCGAAAGATTTTCTATAGTTTGATATCTCTCCTTTAACCACCTTCTGAACCTCTCAACCGATGCACTGCAGTAGCAATACATTCTCTCCTTGCTAAAATAGCCAGGTGGTTCGAAAAAAGCCTCATCCCAGACGTCATACCCATACAGAGAAGGATGATCCTCATATCTCTTAGCTAAAGCCCTCATAAACTTCGTAGCCTCATCCCTTACCTCTTTATTATCCAAACACAATCCAGGCCATCCTCCCCCTGGAGAATTAGGTCTTGCAATGAGGTCAATCCTTAGTCCATCATGGGCTACGTACCTTGTATGAGGATATTCTTGAGCAAGCCAATACGGGGCATTCTCAATTATTAAACTAATTACAACTTGAAGCTCATTTTCAGCTGCCAACTCAAATAATCTATCAAAATGAGAAAAATCAAATTCTCCCGGTGCAGGATGCATGTAATTCCACATGGCCCAGAACTTGACCGTGTTAAAACCTAACTGCTTCATATTCCTTAAATCTTTTGCCCACTCATCTTTGGGTGGATTGGGTGTTCGGTAATACTGCGCACCGTAGGCAAACATAGTAACTCTCCTATCTTATATAAAACTTTAGGTAGTTCAAAGAGTCCTCCTCACTATTTGACAGCTCCCGCAGTGAGACCTCCTACGAGATATTTTTGAAAAGGGAGGAAAAACAGAACAGGTAAAATTGCTATTACAGAAGCTGCCATAAGATGTCCCCAGTAGATAGCGTACTGGCCTACTAGACGGTAGATTGCCACTGGTAAAGTAGGATATTTAGAACATAAATAGAAGTAACTTTATCTATAGTCTAAAGCTAATATCAAAAAGGTTTCTAACTTAGGGGCAATGAATTCCACATACTCTTTTTTCACCTCATAGGCTAATTCCTTTTCCTCTGGGAGCTTTATTAACCTTCGAGGTTCCTTTTTGTGCAATCTTACCTTAAGCTTGATTCCTTCTACCGGAATATTAGGGAGTTCAGCTTGAAAATTCAGCAGGTTAATAAGATAACGCTTTTTGTCTTTTTGATGAAATAGGGTTACCTCTACAGGCTTAGGAGCATCTGTTTGAAAAGAGAATGGCTTTTGGGAAAGCAACTTAATTAAATTGGTAAAAACTACTCGATGAGCTTCCTGGTTGGCTGTTTCTAAGTCTGCTGCACTGTACACGACTTTTCCTTTACCATATTCATTCAAAACAACGGAAGGATAATCAGTGGGAATACCGGGAGGATTGCTGTGAATAGAAGCGAAACGAGTGGGATCTTTGGGATCAGTATAAGGAAGAGTAATGGTCGCTAATACCTTTGCTCCTTCCCTTGGTCTCACCTTTAACTGGGAGCTAAAAACGCTCAAAGGATGCTTTATGCTGTAGGTAGAGAGAACATGCTTTCCTTTATCAGCAGGAGCTATGTAGGTAACCTTCTCCTTTGTCTCATCAAGGAAGGATGCGCCAAAAAGATCAGATAGGAGAAAATCTTTTCTTCTTCCCTGGCTACCAAAAAGAGAGGTGTATCTGCTTGCATAGAGACTGCCCCCTGAGGCAACGAAATCTCTCAATGCTTTGGCCTCCTCCTCATCAAGTGCGAGGACATTGGAAAGAATAATAACTTGGTAGGAGGAAAGATCCTTCAGGTTCTTTCTGGTGAGAACACCAAAGGGAATATGCTCATCCAAAAGGGACTTGGCAGCATTCTGTGCTGCCCGAAAGTGAGGAGAGGAATAATCAAGAGAATTCTCCACTTCACTCACCTTCTTTCCATTCTCCTCGAGGCCAATGTTCGACTCATAACTTAAGTAAATACCCACATCCTGACAGAATCTACCTCCTGGGTACTTCTCATATTCTTCTACATTCTTGAAGATATCCCCCATGATCTTATACACATCTTTATTTAATGTTCCCACAGGATCGATACCATCAATGAACACAAAAGCAGCATCATTGGCTAAGGATGCATAGGTTTGAACCTCTAGAAGTTCCTTTGGTTTTATTACGGTATGTTCACGTAAACTGGAATCACAGCGGGAGGTCATAAATTCAAAGGGTGTATCCTCACTCAAACTGTAGAAGAGTTTGGTGAAAAAGGACTGTTCCAGAGGGCCTCCGAAAAAATCTTTGGACATGTAGTCACTTGCTTTTGTAAGCTCTGTACTTGCTCCCCATTTCCAATCTCTGATAAATGCAGCAGACTGGTGAGTGACAGTAACATCTGGTTTAAACTCCTTTGCACAGGAGGTAGCAAATATACCAAAATCTGCAAGCCAACCTTCTCTTTTTCTCTGAAACTGAAGCCATTTTGAATCATCCCAGTTAATGATTTTGGGAAGATCTCCTCCAACCTCTGAGGCATACCGTCTCTTACACGCAGGGCAATAACATATGGTAGGCCAGAAGGTCATATCCAGCCAGAAACCTTCAAAAACATAGCCAGTGCATAGCTCTTCCAGTTGTGCTCTGGTGAAGTCACGATAGGATTTGTTATTGGGACAGCACACACCATAGCGTTCCCTTCCTAGGCCCTTTCCTCCTTTTCCCTCTGCAGTGATGATACGCCAGTCTGGATGATTATCGTAGGCCCAGTTGTTGAAAATAAGACTGTAGTAAATGACTACATTTATTCCTCTTTTGTGCAAGAGATTAACTATCTCTCCTAAAATGTCTCTTCCTTTTAGTCCTTCATGCATATGGCCACTCTTAGTCGGCCAGTAGCAGTGCCCCACATGGGAGTTAGCGTAAACCTCAGCTGTATCAATATTGGCTTTTGCAACTGTATCTGCGTATTCTTTAGCATCGAGCTCAGAAAGAAATTTCTCATCCCAATCAGGGATATGCATATCCACCAAGTTACGCCTAAAACTTCTTTTGAACCATTTCTCTTCCATTTTCTCCTCCATTTATTTTTTTTCAAAATTTCTCTTAAAAGTTTCGAATAATACGTGTAGTTTTCAAATGGCACATCAGGGGAACTCCATGATCTACAAATGGAAAGTAACTACCTTGAGAGAGCAGGTAAGAGACCTTACTCATTACTTCTTCCCATATCGTTTCCTTGCCAATCGATATGTGATGCACCATAGCCCTTATTAAAAAATCGCGAGGTTATTATTGTTTGAGGCCACTTAAGATGAAACCCTTAACAATATACTTTTGGAGCATTAGGTAGACAACAAGCATAGGGATAACAGCCATAACTACACCACATATCACTAAACTTTTATTGAGGTCAGCCTTCATTTGAAGGATCTGAAGTAGAACGGGTAACGTCATTCTTTCCTCAGCTTGAATAATCATAAGGGGCCACAAGAAGTTATCCCATAACATCATAAAAGTAAGGATAGCTACTACTGCCAGGCCTGGCCCCGATAAAGGTAGCATTATCCTCCAATATACTGAAAACTCGGAACAACCATCTATTTTAGCAGCGTCTATTAGCTCATTAGGTACACTTATCATAAACTGGCGCATCAGAAATATACTGAGAGGAAACATAATGTAAGGCAGGATCAAACCCTGATAGCTATCGAGCATTCCTAAATTTTTTATAATAACATACAGGGGTATCATCACCAGAAAGAATGGGAGCATCATCGTGGATAGAATAAAGATGAAGATTATGTCTCGACCCGGGAATCTTAGCTTCGAAAAAGCATAACCCCCCATCGAGCCAAAGAAAAGATTGGTTAGCGTGACTATACTTGCCACCAATAGGCTATTGAAGTACCCCTTGAATATAGGTATCCAGCGTAGTGTCTCCTTGTAGTTTGACCACACGAGTTTAGAGGGAATTATCTTTGCCGGTACAGCATAGAACTCAGTACCTGATTTCAGGCTCGACAAAATCGTATATCCTAAAGGACCTATCATTACTATTATGCTCAGCACCACAAACACTACCACCAAAATCCTGCGTATTGAAACACACTTTGTCTTCATCCGTACGCTTCTACACCTCCTTTCCTCATTATCTTTATCTGCATAAGGGTCACAAGCAGCATCACTCCGAAAAGCACCACCCCCATCGTTGATGCATAGCCGAATCTCATATAACCAAAAGCATAATCGTACATCTGATATACAATGGTCGTCGTCATATTCGCTGGCCCTCCTCTAGTCATAATATAAATGGTGTCGAATATCTGGAAGCATGATATGAAATTGATCACCATGGAAAAGAGAAGAGCAGGCTTAAGGAGCGGCAAGGTTATCTTTGTGAACATCTTCCATCTACTAGCACTGTCTATCTTAGCGGCCTCGTAGTACGTTTGGGGGATCATCTGAAGTCCAGCAATAAATATTATAGTGTGATACCCCGTCCATTTCCATATTGTCATAACTATTATCGATGCCATTGCCTGATTAGGATTGGATAGAAATCCCTGAGATGGAAACTCTAATTTTATGAGAATCGTGTTGAATAGTCCGTATGTTGGTTGATATAGAACCCATCTCCAGAAAATACTAACCGCGACTACTGATAGCACTGGGGGTATGAAATAGGAGACTCTCATCAACGTCGAAAGCTTTCTTGTTAGAGAATTGATAACGAGAGCAGACAGTAATCCGGTAATTGTTAACCCTCCCACCGTTGTTCCAGCGTAGATCATCGTGTTTAGAAACGCTGTGTAGAAGTAGTCATCCCCCATAAGGTCAAGGTAGTTCTGGAGGCCGATAAACCACATAGGGGAAAGACCGTTCCAATCGTGGAAGGAAGTGTATATGGCAAATAGCACGGGGACTAATTTGATAGCAAAAAAGAATAAAAGAATAGGTGCTATAAAAACGAAGCCTATAAGTGTCTCTCTCTTTACAATTTTCCTGCGACTTATCTTTTTAGAGTACTCTATGGTAAGATTCCTTCTATTAGAGTATAGTCAGGAGTTCGAAGAGCTCCTGACTATACTCAGTTACTCCTTTTCGAGCTCTTTACTTAAGACGAGCTCTTCTTTCAAGGATCTTATTTATTCTTTTTGTGGCATCATCTATCGCCTGCTTAGCGGTCTTTTTGCCAAATAAAGCATTTTCCTCTTCGATTGCCATGATATCCTGAATCTCCTCATAGTCAGGCAATGGTGGCATCGGTCTTGAGATGGGAATAGATGCCAGATACGTCTTTCGGATGTACGGGTTTATCTTGTCCAAACCTATCTCCGGCCAAGCATGCCACCCAACCAACTCATCAAAATTCTTGATGGGTGGTATGCACCCAATGACGTGAGCATAGAAATCTAAATATCTAAAATTTGGAGGTCCGTGTAACCAATGAATAAACTTCCAAGCTTCTTCTTTGTGCTTACTTACTTTTGAGACGCACATAGTAAACGAGCGGCGGTAGGAAACAAAATTTTTCCCGGTTTCAGTAGGCACGAAAGCAGCCCTCACATCATGATAGTCCTCCAGTACTTCTGGCCCTATGGATCGGACAGTCCAGATTGGAAACCAAGCATCCAGTATTGTCATAGCTCCTTTACGTGCTTTCCATGCATCGCCCCAGAGTATCCAGCCGACATTGGTAGAGTTATCGTTTACCATGTCTACCAAGAACTGAGTTAGTTTGACACCACCTTCACTGTTGGCAAAGCACTCAGTGTAGTCCTCATTGAACATCTCATCCCCTGTAGCCAAGTGCATAGCCATATGCCTATTCATCATGCCCTCATCGAAACCAATAGTGAATAAGAAGCCAGCTCGCACCTTGTTGCCAGCTCCGTCAAACTTTGTCAGCTTCTTCGCGTACTCTCTAAGCTGTGCCCAAGTAGTCGGTGGGTTCTTTGAATCCAGACCGGCCTCCTTGAAGAAACTGTCATAATAGAACAGCATGCACAGATTAAAATCATTGGTATACCCCCAGAGCTGTCCATTTATAGTTGCTAGCTCAATAGCTTCCGGTCGGTAATACTTTCTAATCTCAGCCTCGTACTTTGGTGGTGGAGGAGAGAGCATGTCGTCCGCTACCATATATCCTAGAATATACCCATTTGGATTATACATATCGGGTTCTGTTCCAGCCATCTTGGCAGCAATCATCTTCTGATGAAACTCCCTGTCTTCGTCTGACATAGTATCCGCCACGATTCTTACTCCATCTAGTTTTCCTTGCGTTTCATTGTACTCTTCAATGGTTTTCTTAAGCCAAGGCTCGGCGGCAAACTGATCCCATAAGTGCAATGTGACTTTTTGTGCTGCCTGCACAACGAGAGAAGCACAAATGAGAAAAGTTATCACCATAACAAATATTCTAATTACCCGCCAATTTAGTTTCATTCTTTTTCCTCCTTATCAACATCTGACTTGGTTCATTTTTCTCTGGAAAGCTCCCAAAAGAGAAACTCATCTTTCAACAATTCTCTCCTAAAAAGCTTTTCCTTTATCCTAAACTAAACGGCCTTCTTCTTTCACCTCCCTCCGGCCTTATTTTTAGCTTTTGTGCTTTATTTCAGTTTTAAGAATCGTCAAGCTGGTGATAGAATCTCAAGCCTGTCCATCAATCCCCACAACAACAACTGTATGGAGAAAGATCTGGAGACTTGAGAGATTTTTGAACTCCTGCATTTATCTTCTTCTTTTCACATTTTCAGGATTTTTCTGAGCTTCTCTAACAGTTCCTTTGCTCTCAAAATATCCTTAGTTTGCTGTTCTCCGCTAATCTCCCTCTCTATGGTCAGGGGACCAGTGTATCCTATCTCCTTCAACTTCTGGATAAATCGTTCAATACCGACATCCCCTTCTCCTAGAGGGTACTCTGTACCTAATCCCCCTTCTCTTTCAGGGCGTTTCCCATCCTTGCAATGCACTCCTATAACGTATTTACCTAGAACATCCAAATCTTTAATAGGATCTCCTTTATCGTATAAAAGCATATTCGCAGGATCAAAGTTTATCCCTATGTTGAGTCTATTAACATCTTCAATG
>JRER01002400.1_pt1 | contig 14333 bp, 15 predicted proteins | sample 210161 | NCBI WGS metagenome assembly JRER01 (sample SAMN03019618, study PRJNA260268) | marine sediment metagenome | biome: Marine; feature: Sediment; material: Clay; isolation source: clay from marine sediments 136 meters below sea floor depth collected from... | place: New Zealand: Canterbury...
TGCGCGTATCTACACCCGGGCCGAAGTCGACCGTTGTCGGGGGAGGGTGGCGGAACTCGCCGCTCGCTTCGCGGCCAAGGAAGCGATCTCCAAGGCCCTAGGAACGGGGATATATGGCCTAACCTGGCAGGAGATGGAGATCCTCCCCGACCCTCTCGGCCAGCCCCAAGTCTATCTCCACGGCTCCGCCCTGGAGCGCGCTCGTGTTCTAGGGCTAACGGATTTCGCCATCAGCCTCTCCCATTCACAAGAGTACGCCATAGCCTTCGTGGTGGCCTCAGAGACCCGAACATCCTAGGTCCCAAGCCTTATAAACTCTATGCTCCCCACGGCGGGAGCATATTCTACGTTCAGGCTAAGGAAGGAAGCCTTACTGCTTTCAGGATTGCTCTCAGGGGTGCAGGCTTCCTAAGAATTGCCTGCCCTTGGTAATTCTTACCTTCGATTTGCTCTCCACGCTTAGTACCTTTTCGCTATTGACCCTCAGATGTGCAATGTGATAGACTTCATAGGAACGAACAGAGATTGATGCCTTCTCGCGACGATAAGGGCAAACCCATCGAAAGGTGGGGGCGCAAAGCCATGGGTCTAACGCTCCCAAGAAGCCATGATCGCCAGGCCGCCGAAAGCGAGGATTTCTTATGCCTGCTTTCACTAGCGTCTCGCGAAGCAGGCTTTTCTTTACGTGACATCTCAGCCGCAGTGCTGAGAGCAACTGCCTCACCTTTTGTGCGAAACCCGCTGTCATAGGTGGGATGCTATGCCGTTAAGATGGTCAAAATCTGCTATTCTCTTAGTTAGAAGGGATAATTTTATGGAAAATCTCATGGCTCAGGATGGATTGGGGGATCATGACGCAGGGTGAGCAGAAAAACGAAAGAATGAGTATTGAGGAGAAGTACAAAGCCCTGGTAGAGACCGCCGCGGATGCGATCTTCGTCCTGGATTTGCTCGGCAGGTTCACCTTCGTGAACCCAGCGGCGGAGAGGATCACAGGCTATAGCGAAGAGGAACTACTGGGCAAGCGTTTCAGAGAATTGCTGCCCGCGAAGTATCTTCCAGCCTGCCTCAATGCGTTCCAGAAGGCGTTGAGAGGACAACCTACCCCTCCCATCGAGGTCGAAATGATCACCAAAGAGGGTGAAAGAGTACCTCTCGAACTGCTGGGCAGGCCGGTCAAGAGAGGGAGAAGAATTGTCGAGATACTTGGCATCGCCAGGGACATCACCGAGCGCAAGCAGGCTGAGGAGGCTTTAAGAAAATCAGAAGAAAGATACAAGAAGCAATTTGAAGAGGCGATGGATGCTATCTTCATCGCTGATGCTGAAACGGGTATAATCGTTGACTGTAACCGTGTAGCATTGGAATTGGTTGGCAGAGAGAAATCAGAACTCGTTGGTAAACACCAGCGGATTCTCCACCCTCCGGAAGAGATCGAAGGAGAACTTAGCAGGACTTTCAAACAGCACCTCAAAGAAAAGGAAGGGCAGGTTCTGGAAACACAGGTCATTACAAAAAAGGGAGAAATCAAAGATGTGGCAATCAAAGCCAACATCTTTGAACTTGAGGGCCAGAAAATGATTCTCGGGATATTCCGAGACATCACCGAGCAAAAGCGAGCGGAGGAGGCGCTGAGGGAGGCTGAGGAAAACTTTAGGGCTGTAGCCAAGAACGCCAATGACGGTATCCTGGTAGCCGTGGGCGAGGGAGTCCACGTCTACGTGAACAAGCGGGCCGCCGAGATAACGGGTTACAGCGTGGCCGAGTTGCTCGAAACCGACATCAAGGGCCTCGTACACCCTGATGAGTTCGAGAAGATAATGGAAAGGTATACAAAAAGGCTTGCGGGGAAGCCTGTCCCGACCCGCTACGAGACCTTCTTCATCCGTAAAGACGGGAAGAGCGTGCCGGTAGAGTTCACAGCCGCCAAGACGGTCTGGCAGGGGGAGCCCGCCTCAGTGGTCTTCTTCCGCGACATCACCGAACGCAAGCAGGCGGAGGAGGCACTGCGGGCTGAAAAGGCGCTGATGGATGCGCTGATGGACAACATCCCAGACAGCATCTACTTCAAAGACCGGCAGTGCCGCTTAACGAGCATTAACCGTAAAATGATGCGAGACTTAGGCCTGGAGGAGACGAGCCAAGCCCTCGGGAAAACCGACTTGGACTTGTTCGGAGAAGAGTTTGCCCGAGAGACTTTGGCTCAAGACCAACACATCATGACAACAGGCGAACCGATCATAGGCTTGATTGAGAGTAGGCGATTGGAGGATGGGCAGATCAACTGGACGTCGACCACCAAAGTCCCACTGCGCGACGCCAGTGGCCAGATCGTGGGGCTCGTAGGGGTCACGCGCGAGATCAATGAACTCAAGCAGGCGGAGGAGGAGGTACAGAAACGGCTGAAGGAGATCACAGCCCTACACAAAGTATCGGAGGTCATTAACTCCACCCTCGACCTGAAGGAGGTGTTCCAACGAGTGGTCGAGGAACTCTCCACCACCTTCGGGTACCGCCTAGTGGATATCTACCTATTAGAGGAAGAGGGGCTAAGACTCCAGGCTAATGTCGGGTACGATGATAAGACCACTATCGAATTGATACCCCTACAGCGTGGAGTCGTAGGTCGCGTAGCCCGCACCAAGAAGCCGGCCTTCATCCATGATGTCCGTCAAGACCCCGATTATATCTCCGCCTATCCAGATATCGAAAACGAAATCTGCGTCCCCATCATGAGGGGAGATACTCTCCTCGGTACCCTCAACGTGGAGTCAGATGGCACAAGACCCCTCACTGAGGATGATTTGCAACTCCTTCTCACTTTGAGCAGCCATATCGGCGTGGCCATCGACAACGCCCGCCTCTATGAAGAGGAACAACGCCTCAGCACTCAGAGAAAGACCATGGCCGAGGTGGGGCGCACCACAGCCGCCATCCTGGAGATGGACGCCTTACTCACCCAGGTGGTAGACCTCATCGCCCAGAATTTCGGATACTACCGCGTGCATATCTTCCAAGTTGACCAAGATTCTGGGTATGCTGTGCATAAAGCAGCCACAGGGGTGGCCGCTGCTGCTATTGCTGAGGAAGGATTGCGCCTGAAGATCGGGGAGGAGGGCCTCGTCGGATGGGTGGCCCTCCACGGCCAACCTCTTCTGGTCAACGACGTCTCCCAAGACGCTCGCTATTATTCTCATTCTGAGCTCCCCGACACACGCTCAGAATTGGACGTCCCCATCCGTGTCGCCGAGAAGATCATAGGGGTGCTGGATGTGCAGAGCGAAGAACGCAACGCCTTCGATGAAGGCGATCTGGACACTTTGCAGACCCTAGCCCACCAGTTAGCGGTGGCCATGGAAAACGCCCGACTCTATGAGGAGACCCAGCGATTGGCCATCACCGATGGCCTCACCGGCCTCTATAACCTCCGCTACTTCTATGAGACGCTAGAGAAGGAGATCCAGCGGAGCGAGCGGTACCATCGCTCGGTCTCCCTCATTATCCTCGATATCGACGGTTTCAAGGCCTATAACGACCTTCACGGCCACCTGGCAGGGGACGATCTCTTGAAAGAGTTGGCCCAAGTGATGTCCAAGGTGACTAGGCGGACCGATACCCTGGCTCGTTACGGCGGGGAGGAGTTCGTCATCATCCTGCCGGAGACGGAGACAGAGGGGGCCGGCTTCCTCGCCGAGAGGCTGCTAGAGGAGGTGAGGGAACATCGCTTCTCCATACAAAATGGCCGGGCCATGGGTCGGATAACCATCAGCCTGGGGGTAGCCACCTACCCTCATCACGCCGATAGCACCAAAGCCCTGGTCGACGCCGCGGATAAAGCGTTACTGAGAGCCAAGCAAGCGGGCAAGAACCGACTCTCTGTTTGCGGGGAGAATTGACCGAACTCGAACCCCGATAACGCCCCCAGATAGTGACTAAACCACCAGAGCCGCGAAACCTTCCTCGCGGCTTTGCGTATTAATAGACGTGATGGTAAACTGTCCCAAGGAAGGGGGGTACTATGAGAAAGGTTTTGATACCGCTTATTCTCGCGTTCTTGCTCGTGGCCTGCGATATCTCCATCCCCGGATTACCGAAACTGGAGGTGGGCGAACTGCGCACCAAGGAACTCTTGGTCCCCTTGGGCGACGCTGAAACCGCGGAGGTTCTTCTCCGCTTCGGCGCGGCCAACTTCCATCTGAAGCCTGGAGCCACCGAACTCTTGGAAGGAAAGGTCACCTATAACGTAGACCAACTGGAACCGGAGACGGAATACTCCTCCACTGCTGGCAAGATCAAGGTGGAGATAAGCCCTCGGAGAGGAACGGAGATCAGGGGCCTACCCACCGAGAGGGTGCGCAACGACTGGGAGGTCCGGCTGACAAAGGAGATACCTTTGTCGCTGCGTGTCGAGGCCGGGGCCTTCGGTGGCGATTTCGATTTGAGTGGGCTGCGGCTCATCAATCTAGAGATGCGCACCGGCGCCGCCAGGAGCACCGTTTCCTTCGAAGAACCGAACCCCAAAGAGTTAGAGAGGATAGAGATCGAGACCGGGGCCTCGGAGTTCGATCTCCTGGGGCTGGGGTACGCTAACTTCGAGGAGATGACTTTCAAGAGCGGCCTCGGCCGCTACACCCTCGATTTCGCCGGACCGCTTAACCGTTCGGCCGAGGTGAGGATCGAAACCGGGATCAGCCGGGTGACCATCATCGTGCCGGAATCCACAGGAACCAAGGTCATACTAGAAGAAGAGGTATCGGATACGGATATCTACGGCTTCCGCAGGTTGGAAGAGAAAGAGTACGTGAATGATGCCTTCGAGGAAGCCAAAAACACCTTGGTTATCAAGGTCCGCATGGGGCTGGGTAGCCTCGCCTTACGCTCAGAGTAGATAGGGCAACGCCAGGCATCGGAGAGGAGCCTCTTGGCTCCTCTCTGCTTTTCTCGGGCAGATTAGGCAAAGAGCAAATGGAGAAGAGAGCCTACGATAGCCCCCAAAAGCGCATTGGCGAAGTTGACCAGGTCGTTGTTAAACCAGCGCCAGCCACGGATATGGGTGGTCTGGTAGCCACAACGGTGAACCACCCTCTCCGTCTCCACCCGGCACCGAGGACAAAGATAGATGCCTTGAAGCGTAGCCCCTAGAAGGCTATCGAAAAGGGAACCCAAAAGACCGCTGGAGGAAGCCAGAAGAAGTATGGATACCGAGGTGGCGGCACTTCCTAGAGCCAGAAGTAGCCAAGCGACTCCCCCCATGGTCAGCGCGCCCGCGATAGAGGCCATTATGCCCCACAGGGTGACGCCCCCTGAGGTCCCCGTGGGCACCACCTTCCCCGTGGTGATGAGCCTAGGCGGACTGGGGCTCAGGACCCCTAGTTCGGTAGCCCAGGTATCGGCACTTACCGCGGCCATGCTCCCCAAGAAGGCACTAAATATGAGATCGTTCGGCCGGAGGAAATGAAGGGTAGCGAGAAGGGCTCCCAACCCTCCATTGGCCAGGACCTGCCCTAAATCCCTCCGGTGGCCCTTGGCGAACTTCTCCGCTAGCGCTTGCTTCTGGCCCCTCCTATGATGAGATAAGAGACTAGCCAGGACAAAGAAGGCTATGAGCAATAGACCCCACCTCCAGCCTCCCAGCCCAAAGGTGATGGTGCCCACCAGTATGGCTCCCAAGACCCCGCTCCGGGAGAGGGAGCGGCCCTGATAAGCGACAGCGGATATAGCTAGACTCAAGAGAAACCCACCAACTAAGTAGAGCATCTAGACCGCCAGCAAGAGACAAAGGAGCCCCGTGGAGAAGAAGGGCACGCTAAGGTTGTCCAGACCCCAGGGGGAGAAAGCCTCCACCAGGGTGGCCCCTAGAGCCACGAGCAAGGAGTAGAGAAAGCCCTCGGCTGGAGAGAGAGGCAAACCTACCAGGAGTACTAGAAAGGTGGCCAACAGACTGAAGAGGAACATGGCCGCCGAGCCCTCCCAGGAGCGACGGCTGCCCAGGACCTCGTACCGGTGGCGTCCCCATCGCACTCCTATCAAGGAGGCGAAAGCGTCCCCCCAGGTCATGGGCATGACCCCCGCGGCGACTACCCCCTCTTGGCCCCGCGGCCAGAGGAGGAGGAGAAGGATGGTGATGGAGAGGGCGAAATAGACGGTTCCCGGCGTCGAACCCCGGGTATCCATCGCTTTGAAGATGGTGAAGCGATAAAAGATGTAGTTGAGGATCACGAAACTGGCCGTAGGGACGACCCCCCACCACCAATGGTCGAAGATGTAAATGATGCCTATCACCCAGGAGCCAGCGGCGACATGGATAACCTTGCGGGTGAACTCCGTGGGCCAACCTCGCCAAGCCCTCACCACCTCGGCCAAACCTATGAGGCCGAAAGCGAAGATGTAAGACAAAGCCAACCCCAGAAGATCCCCACCCGAGATCACGACCCCCTCCTCTCTGGCCTGATGGGGAGAAAGACTCCTCCAGCCATCATAGTAAGAAGAGCGCACAAGAGAAAGGGTAGATCGATCTCTTGCGCCACCAACAATCCCACCAGCGTGGGCATAATAATGAAGGAGAGATCTATCACCCCATCGAAGGTGGCCATGTAGAGCCCTTTCTCTTCCATAGGGGCTATCTCCGCCACCCAAGCGCCGGACTGTACGAATATGGCACCCAAGCCGGCTCCCAATAGACCCATGCTTAGCATCATCTCTTCCGCTTTGGCAAAGGCAAAGAGCCCCAGAAAGCCCAGGGTAGCCACTAGAGAGGCCAAAACCAGAAGCGGCTTACGATCGACCCTTTCGGAGAGCACCCCTACTAAGGGCTGCAGCGAAGAAAGGGTAGCCCAAGCCTATCTCTCCGATGTGCCCACCCAGGGCCGTGGCCACGATGACCGCGGCCGCCTGCGCCGAACGATAGAAAGCCATCGATCTCCCCGTCTGCTCGTACTCAGCGGTCAAGGCTAGGCCCGCCGGACCGCAGAGACCCAACCCTACACCCTGCAGGACTCGGAAGAGAACCAACTGGGGGAAGTTCCGAGCCAGACCGCAAGCCAAGGCAAAAACCCCATAGATGAGAAGACCTATCACCAGCAGCCTCTTGCGCCCGTACCGATCAGCCAGATGGCCGGTATAAAGCTGCAGTAGCGACCAGGTGGTGGAATAGGCAGAGAAAAAGAGGCCCACCGTAGTCAGAGAGACGCCGAAACTCTCTACATAAAGGGGCAAGATCGGCGAGACTACCGAACTCCCAAAACTGAAGGCGAAGGCTATCATACAGAGGGCGATCATAGTGGCTATGACACCCTCCCCGAGCCAAGCCTCCTCAAGAGACTCCAGATATATTGATCGGCCTGCACCACAAAGACGCCAAAAACAACAACCACTAGACCTATAACCATCCTAAGCGTCAGTTCCTCCCCCAGAAAGAGCCAGGCCCAGAGGGCTATCTGCAGGGGCATGGTATTCGCCACCATAGCTTGCTCAAAGGCCTTGAGGTGTTCCAGGGCATGATTCCAGAGCAGATAGGCGAAAGCCGTGTTGACTACAACCAGCCACAGGAGGATCGCTATGCCGGTCATGGTCAGCCGAGGCAGGGGTTCGAAGGCCCCGGGCAGAAAGAGAAGCCCGCCTCCTATCCCCAGGCTGATGATGGTTAACCATAAAGGGCCGGGAACGCCATCCCGGGAGAGGTCTCGAACGAGTATCATCTGATAGGCGAAGGATAGCGCCGCCCCCAGGGCGATGATGATTCCCATAGCCTGCCCCACGGCCGCATCAAGGGGGAAGAAGATGTAGGCCCCGACCAAGGCCAAACCTATCCCCCCAGCCTGGAGGAGCGAAGGGCGCTCGCGCAGGTGGAGCACCCCCAAGATTGCTACCAGAAGAGGTATCAGGCCCTGTATAAAGGAGGCCGTCACCGCAGGGATCATGGTGAGCGATAGGAAGAGGAAGCCGTTGCCCAGAGTATATGCTGCGATGCCCACCCCTACCAACTTGGCCCATCTGCGGAGGCCCAGGGCCTGGGGCAGCCCCTGCCTCCTCAGCGCCAGGGCGAAGGCCAGAAGGACCAAGAAGCCCCCGAAATACCGTAGGCCTGCGAAAAGGAAAGGGGGCAACTCCTCCAGGCCCCACTTGATGAGAACGAAGGAGGATGACCAGAGGATGGTGACCAGGGTGGCCTCTAGTAGGGCGAGGAGATGCGGGTTAATCATAAGCGCGTTCTCGGGTCAAAACTCCAGGCCAGGAAAAGCAATCGACACTTACCTCAGATATCATTCAAAGTCGAGCCGTCTCTCTCCCGTTGCTATCTCTCTCAACTCCTCTACAAACTCTTTCGCAAAGGCCAGCGCCTTCTCGGCTTCTTCCCTGGAGATGAAGCCCAGGCCTTCATATATATATCCGATGTCGCTTGCGCCGCATCTGATCGAAGAGATCGGTCGGCGAAGCAAACTTGGGGCCAAGTGCCAACTTCGTGAAATCAACCACTATCTTGTGATGATCTTTCTCTCGGGCTCGGTAGCCTTTAGAGAGCATCAACGCCTCAGCCGCTGTCAGGACAGCATCGTATGCCAGGCGGTATGCGTTGTCAAAACTATTGCGACTCATAAGATCTTCGGCATCGGTCAAGTGTTGCGCGGCGTCCTGTAACCGCCCTTGTACCTGCTTCGGCCTGGCTCGGCAAGGCTTAATCAGCCCTTTCTGCTCCAATTCCCGATAGCCCATCCTCACGTCCGATCAGCATAACCCTGGGACCTTTCAAGACATCTTCAAGGAAGGAATCCCCTTGGTCTTTCCGCTCCTTGAACTCTTCAGGGCTATAGACAACATAGTTGATAGAGCGTCCTAGACGTTCTTCTAAGCCCGCTATCACCGGAGCGAGAGCGAGAAGGTCTACCTCTCCCACCAACATCAAATCGATATCGGACGCTGCATCCTCCTCCCCAGCAGCCACCGAACCATAGATGAAAGCAGATTCGATAGAGCCCAGGTTCTGCAACTCCTGTCGCAGCAGATCGCCTAGCCCAGCCGTCTTAAGTATTATGCTTTTCAGCTCCGGATACAAGGGAAAATCTCGCTCGACAGAATAGTACTTCATGCGCCCCCGGGTATGGGAGGTTAAGAGCCCCAACCTTTCCAACCGTCGCAGTTCCCGCTGAACGGCGTAAGGGTGTTCCCCTATCCGTCGGGCCAGTTGACGGATGTAAAACTCTTCATCAGGGTTGGTGAGAAGAATGACCAGCAACTGGACACGCACATTAGATGAAAACAACTCTTCAAGCATCGTCCATGCCTTTGTACAAATATTTTGTACAATTGTACAACAATTTTGTACGAATGTAAAATGTGGCTCAATTCCTCTCTATGAGACCATGAAAACCATGGATCTTCCCGCTACTATACCACAACTGCCCCCAAACCTCTAAGCCTTGGAATCAAAAGCGGCCTCCTGAGGAGACCGCTTTGCTTTTTCCTATCTCGATAATTTATCTTTCCGGCTCCAGAATCCGCACCTCGCAACTGCAAAGTCGCTTGAATTTCTCTGCATCGGCTCGGGAGCCCACGATCTCCCCATAATGCATAGGGATAGCCACTTCGGGTTTGATCCTCTCCGCGGTTTGGGCTGCCTCCTCAGCGGTCATGGTGTAGGTCCCACCCACGGGAAGAAGGGCTATGTCGGCCTTGATCTCGTCCATCTCTGGGATCAAATCCGTATCCCCAGCATGGTAGATACGGCTCCCTCCCATCTCGATTATGAACCCCACCCACCCATTGATCTTAGGATGATTCGGCTTGTCGGTATTATAGGCGGGCACGGCCTCGATAGTCACCTCGTCTATCTTTAGGCTATCCCCTGGCTTCAGGATGCGCACGTCGCCCTTGAACTCATCAGCGCAGTCGGCCACAGTGACGATCACCGTCGTCTCTCTTTGCAACCTAGCCACATCTTGGGGCGAACAGTGGTCGTGGTGGGAGTGGGTGACCAGGATTATATCTGCCGGCTCAGCCCTGCCCAGTTTCCAAGGGTCGATATAGATCACCTTATCGTCCCCGATCTTGAAACTGGCGTGTCCTAACCAAGCGATCTTCTCTATCATCCAACCACCTCAACTCAAGAAACTAGAAATTGCACTTGAATCTTATGTTGAACTGATGGCCCGCCTTGCCCCACCACGAAAAGGGGAACTCCGTCTTTGGCGATAGAGCGCGGGCACCGGGAACACAACTTTCCATTATGGTAAGGTAGTACTTTGTGTTCGCCCCTGGGGAGCCCCAAAACGTGTGCTTCCATTGCCCAGGCTGCCAGGTGTGGGCCGAGTCCCCGCTCACCACGCACCATGTACCTAGATCGATATGCTCAAAATAGACCCCGAGGTCGTTTCGCCCCGCATCAGTGGCATCGAGGATGTAGCCCTCGACCTCAAGGACCGGCTGCCCTTCGCCTGGTTTCCCACCCGCCGACTTTTTCCTGCTGCCCTCCACGTAGGAGCAGGGTTTCACCTCCGGCGTAGGGGTGTTTGTAGGGGTAGCGGTTGGTGGTGGAGATGTAGGAGTGGGCGGAGGGATAGGGGTGTTCGTGGCCGTAGGCGTCGCCGTCGGCGAGGGGACTGGAGCGGGGGTATCGGTGGGAACAACAACCGGGGTATTCGTCGCTGTGGGAGTAGCCTCCGGAGTCGGTGTATCCGTTGGCAGGGGGGTGAAGGTGGGCTTAGGTGTCCTAGAAGGTGTAGGGGTCGCTGTGGGTGCTTGAGACACCAAGTCACCAAGGGCACAGCCCGAGATTCCAATAAGGATAGAGATGGTGACCAAAAGGGCGATCGCTTTTTTCATGGAGCGACGCCTCTCCTTTCCCTCGAATTAAACGGAACCCCTATAGACAAAAATGAAACGATGGTGGAAAAAGTTGCCTGAGGATGCTGAAAAAACTTAACCCATCAAAAGAAAACGAACCTAGAAGACTACTCCGGCACCTCGAATCGGTATCCCACCCCGCGCACCGTTCGCAAATATACCGGCTTGCTCGGGTTATCCTCGATCTTCTCGCGGAGCCATCGGACGTGGACATCCAAAGTTCTTGTATCCTCTGTCCAGTCAGTGTCCCACACCTCCTTCATAAGGAACTTGCGGGTGAGCACCGTACCGTCGTTGTTCATGAAAGTCTGGAGCAAAGCGCACTCCTTGGGCGTCAAGCGAACGGTCACCTTGCACTTAGTAACACACCGGTTCTCGAGGTCTAAAGATATACCCCCGGCCTGGAGATGTCCGGCCTTTCTTTTCCTGCGGGTTCGAGGGGTTTTTCGCTTTGCCATCCAGTTGACCTTGTTACCCACATCCGCGGGAGGGTACAGGGGAAAACGACCTTTCTAGTATACAACGATGTCGTCCGATTGTCAACATCGTGCATTATATAACAGCCTTTCTCCTCTTGGCAACCTTTGACCGTCGAAAAGGAGAAAGAGCCATCGAATAGCGATGGCCCTTGAAAATCGATCCTTTCCGCCTGCATCTAATCGCGGTCCCTGCCCTTTCCGCGGTCTTCGGGAGGGCCAGGCTCTTCTTTCTTCTCCTGTCCAGGTGGCTCTTCGGGAGGGCCAGGGTGTTCTTTCTTCTCCTGTCCGGGTGGGACCTCGGGCCGTCCTCGTCCGATAGCCTCTGCAGCCCGCTCATGGCCCCGTCTTGAAGCCTCAAGAGCCCTCTCCAGAGCAAACTTAGCCTGCTCCGAAACAACGCGGCCACGGACTCTTTCAAGCACCTCCTGCTGGCGCTCGGTAAGATCGACCATTTTCTCAAAGAGGGTCTCGCGATTCCCTTCCGGGGCTACCTCTATCTCCTCCAAGGTTTCTTCTGTTTCCGTGGCCAGTTCGACTAAGATGCTTTCCTCCACCTCCTCGCCCCTGTTGTCCAACGCTTCTATCTCCTCCGTCCTACGCCTTGCGAACTCCAAGCGGAGATGAGTCTTCCCCGGCGGGTCACGAACCACCAGGAGCCCTAGCCTTTCGGTCACCCTCTTTACAGGATACAAGGGGTCTCCGGGTATACTGCTTTGCGCTGCCATGGCGGTACCGGCGCTGGCTAGCACCAGGGCCAGGATCACGGCCAAGACGGCTGCCCATCTCCTCGCCCTTCCAGGGGAAAAGATAGGAGTCAAGTACCGATCCCAGAGAGAGCGCCTCCCGGCTCGCTGGAGAGCCCTTGCCTTCTCAACTAGGCGTTTTTCCAAGTCGCCCACGAAGGCCTCTGTTGGCGGAGTTGAGATCTCCTGGATTCGACTAGCGAGTTCCAGAAGAGGCTCTAACTCCTCCTCGGCCAAAGACTCCAACTCTTCGTCCTTGCGAAGGCGCTCTAAACTTTCGTCCAGCAACGATTCAAAACCGTTTTTCACTAGACGTTCTCCACCCGTTCACTACGCCTTTTTACGACGTTCTTTCCCCGAGACCTCTTAATCCCAAGAGATGACCATCAGTTCCAAAAGCCCTTCCATGGTTCTCCCCATCATCCCTCCTTCTCCAGGCACCGCCTCAGCGAGGCCAAGGCCCGATGCTGCAGAGACTTCACCGCTCCTTCGCTCTTCCCCAACATGTGCCCTACTTCCGCATTGGTGAGCCCTTCTCCAAACTTGAGAACTATCACCTGCTGCTGCTCCTCCGTCAACCGCCCAAAGGCCTGGCGAAGGCGCTCCCTGGCCAACACCGCCTCCGTTGTAGCCGGGGGACCTTCACCAGGAGCGCTAAGCCCCTCACTCAGGGAGATAGTTTCTTTCCCGGCCTGACGGCGAAAGTAGTCCACCACTCGATCATGGGCGATGCGGAAGAGCCAGGCGACGAAAGGCACCCCTCGATAGTCGAACGACTCTATCCCCTCCAGCATTTTGAGGAAGACATCGGCGGTCAAATCCTCGGCCAGATCCTCCCGACCAACCCGTAGATGGATATACCGATATATGGCGCTCACATGCCGCCGATATAGTTGGCTGAGGGCCTCGCGGTCGTACTCCTTCGCGCGTCGGACAAGCCGCTCTTCATCTCGCACTTCTGGCCCTCATTGTCCATACCTTATACCGCAGCCGGAGCCAAAAAGATACGGACCAGAAATCGGCTGGCCATAGGCCGTATCCTTTTGCCCTCTTCTACGGTATATGAAGTGAGCACTCAGTCCACCTTAAACGAGTTCCTTCCCCTGTGCCACCATTTGAATCATATCACAGTAGAGTGGAGTAGGCAATAAGAAAGGAGGCAAAATGAAAACGCGCAAGAGGGTTGCTACACTCTTCATCCTGGGAGCCTTGCTTCTCTCAACGGTGACACCAGTCCTAGGAGCACCAAGCCTCGATGAAGTTGAATGTCCAGAGATCACGGACATCGACGTGGACATCGGCGAATGCCAGGTGGACCCCCCCACGGATGGCCAGCTGAAGCGCAAGGTCACATTTACCCCTACGGTCACAGGACCTGATCCCACTGATTACGAATGGACATTTGGTGACAAGACCGGCAAATTTGGCCCGGGGCCTCCGGGGCCGGAAGAACATCTGTATGAGGCAAAACCCGACCAGGCACCTCAGCTGTGTATTGAAGGTCCCGATGCGTGCCTACGAACTTGCCAAGAGGTTCTCCTCTCCGAATTCGAGACGTTCGAACCGTGTGCAGACTTCACCGCCTTCATCGAATATGAGGTGACGGACTGTCTGAAAGTAACCTTCACCGGCTCAGCCACAGGAGGCGAAGAGCCCTATGAATTTGATTGGGACTTCGGCGACGGGGTTGCTGGCGAGGGTGACACTGTAATTCACGACTATTCAGAGACCGGCATCTACGATGTCACCCTTGAAGTCACCGATAAAGACGGGAAGACCGCTACCGCTGAGGAGACGCTGACGCTGTGCTGCCTGGAGGCTAGCGCCAGCGCCGATCCCGAACGAGCCATCTTGGACAGCACCGGCGAGGCCACTATCGAATTCACTTTCTCGGCCACGGGGGGAAAACCACCCTATGACTTCGCCTGGGACTTCGGTGATGGTTCGGCTGAGGTCCCCAAGGACAACACCATGACTGCCACCTATACGGTCACCTATACGGTCACCTATACCTATGCCGTGACGGGTACCTATCACGTGACCCTCGACGTGACCGATGCGCTTGGCTGCTGGGATGAGGATACGGTGGTGGTGACGGTGAGCAGCGAAGAAGCGGAGAACTTGGTCGGCGATATGTTGGCCCGTTTCTTCAACATCACCAACGATGAGATCAACCGATTGCGCGCCATGGGCTGGGGTTACGGCGAGATCGCCAAGGCCTACTTCCTGGCTCAACGGAGCGGCGAGGATGTAGAAGTCATCATCGCCATGC
>JRER01002235.1_pt1 | contig 14307 bp, 16 predicted proteins | sample 210161 | NCBI WGS metagenome assembly JRER01 (sample SAMN03019618, study PRJNA260268) | marine sediment metagenome | biome: Marine; feature: Sediment; material: Clay; isolation source: clay from marine sediments 136 meters below sea floor depth collected from... | place: New Zealand: Canterbury...
GAGCGGGACATAACCGGCCTGGAGATGATCGGGAAGGTAGCCAAGGCCATGTTCGGGGGATCTTGATCCCCTTCCTAGTGGAGGAAAAGGATGATAGAGAAGAGCATCAGGCAGTTTCTGACTGAGCATCCAGATATGAAGTACGTCTTCTTCGGCGGCAAGGGCGGAGTGGGCAAGACGGTGATGGCCGGCACAGCGGCGCTATGGTTGGCGCGGCAGGGTAGGCGCACTCTTCTGGCCTCCACCAACCCCGTGCACAGCCTAACCAGCCTTCTGGATCAGGATGTCTTCGGCGCCGAGATCCCCGTGGCGGGCGTGGAGAACCTCTGGGCCTATGAGATAGATACCAAAGACACCATCGAAAAGTCGAAACGAGAGATCAAGGGGAAGATCGAGTGGTTCCTGAGGTTCGCCGACGTTAAGGCCAAGGCCGATGAGTTCGTGGAGTCGGCGACCATGAACCCCGCCTTTGAGGAATCGGCCATGTTCGAGAACATGATCGACCTCATGTTCAAGGATGAGTACGAGAGTTATGTCTTCGATACCGCCCCTACGGCCAATGCCCGACGGCTTCTAGGGATGTCCTCGGTCTACTCCCTCTGGGTCAACAAGATGGTGAAGAGTCGTGAGGAAGCCAAGTCGCTGCGCGAACTCCTATCCTATAGCAAGAAGAAGGAGGAGAAAGATCCCTTGATGGAATACCTCCTCTCCTTCCAAGAGAGGATGAAACACGCCAAGGAACTCCTCACCGATGAGGAGAGGACGGCCTTCTTCTTCATCACCCTTCCCGAGGCCCTGCCCATCGCCGTGATAAAGCGTTTCATTGCCTGGTTCGAGGATTTCGGCATCCCCGTGGGAGGGGTCATCGTGAACATGCTCATCGAGAAGGAAACTCTGGGGGAGGATGTACCGGAGTTCGTGCTCAATCGACTGAGGATGCAAGAAAACTACATGAAGGAGATCTGGGACTCCTTCGATGGCATGGTGCGGGCTCTAGTGCCCCAGTTCGAGACGGAGGTGAGGGGCATCGAGATGCTAGAGCGCACCGCAGAACGGCTTTTCACCTAAGGCGCAAAGGGGCAATGATCTTTGGAGTTCACCCCTATCTGATCCTCCCCCTGATATCCCTTCTCTTCGTCCTGATCTTCGGGGGCTTATCCCTTCTGCGCCGCGAGGGCCTCTCCAACCAGTTCGCTTTAGAGGTGCTGGTCCTCACAGGCTTGACTCTTCTCTTCTCCTGGGGGTTGAGGGTCATCATCAACCCCATTTTCTTCCTCATCTTCGTTTATCTCTTCTCCATGCGCGCTCGGCTGCTGGTGGATGGGGCCAACCTTCTCTCTACGCGGGGCAAGCACCAAGTGGCGGAGTCCCTCTTTCAACTTGCTTTACGCCTCCGGCCCGATGCAATCACTCGCTTGATTGTGCTCATCAACTATGGTGTCACGCACCTACGCCAGGGTAAATTCAAAGAGGCCATCAAGGTTCTGGAGGAGGTCCTCAGCGCCAAGCCGTCAGGTACGCTTGCCCCCAAGCACGAGGCGGCTTGCCACTATAACTTGGGGTTAGCCTACCTCCGATCAGGGGAGGAGATGAAGGCTGTGCGAGAGTTCAACGAGGTGATAGATCTCATGCCTGACTCCCTCTATGCGGTGGGCGCAAGGACAGCCCTGCGAAAGAGGAAAGAGGCCAAAATAAGACCAAAGCCTGCGGAGCCTTCCCAGAAGGAAGATGGCTAAGAGCCTTCGCTGTTCCCTCTATGGCCAAGAGGCCAAGCGACCATCGATAGGGAATCCGTGGGGAGTGTTCAGAGTTTGAGGCCATCTGTGGCCTGGAGTGCCACTAACCGGCTATCTCCATCACCTTCTCTAGAAAATGGAAGAGGCTCTCGGCCGTCATCCCCTCCAGGCCAGAGAGGTGGAAATTGGCTATCAGGTGAGGGGACCTTTTCCTCAAGGAGAGCCTTACCAGTCCAGCAGCCTCCGAAAGCGTGGATGTCAACCTGGAAGCGATCTCCGTATCCCTCTTGAAAGCGATGAACATCCCCTTCAAACTATCGACCGTCCAGCCCTCTTTCTCCAGGGCCCTCATGGCCCTTCCGGCTCCCCAACCTCGGCGCGTCAGTTCCAAATCGGTCTTGGGCTTAAGGCGTAGGTCCCCTTTGATGATCAGTATATCACTTCGCCCCCTCAGACGGTTGATTATCCAGAGGAGGAGCACCTCTCTAGCCTCCAAGAGGACCATCATACCCGCTTTCTTGAAGGGGCCTAGCGCTCCCTGCACATCGACCCGAAACGCCGAGCCCCCTACCCAGGTCACCGCTGTTTGACCTTCGTAAGCCCTTATCCCTTCTCTGAGCCATCGGAGAGCCTGTAGGCCGCGACGCCGGTTCATCTGCCGCCCAAAAGGGTACCAGAGGACGAGGAGAACGGAGAGGCCGATGATGATCTGGGTTGCCAACTGAGAGGTATGCATATTAAACTCCAAAACAAATGGGACTTTCGCTTAGCCTAGCAAAAGAACATCTCGCTGTCAACCGCAAAGGAGGGATCGTAAACCAGTTAACCCTGGTAGCGGAACTGATGTCCATCTCCGCTAGAACGGCCCCCAAAGCGGCGGGCAAAGACTTCATCGTCACCGCCATCGTGGAGGGCGAGGATCTTGCGGCCCTGGCTGCCAAGATGTACGAGTTCGGGGAGAGGAGAAGGAAGGGGAACTTCGACCGGGATGGGGCCAACGTGCGAGATTCGGATGCCCTCCTCCTCATCGGCATAAAGGACGCAAAGGTGTTGGGGCTCAACTGCGCCGCCTGCGGTGTGGAGAAATGCATCAAGCCCAACACCTTCGAGGGGGAGTTCAAAGGGCCTCACTGTGCCCACCGCCTCCTGGACATGGGGATGGCCATCGGCTCAGCGGTGAAGACGGCCTGCCTCTTAAATGTCGATAATCAGGTGATGTACCGATTCGACTGGTAGTGTCCGGGGTCAGCCTTACGCTACGCCTGAGCCAAATAGATGCGCCAAGTGCTAAGTGATGAACGTAGCCTCTAAGGACAAAACCCTTGCAAATGCTTTCCCCCTATGTTAGAGTAGCCGCGAGGCTATCATGAAAGTCGTCTCTCCCCACCCTTGGGAGGTGATCCCTGCCGAGGGGAAGAGGATACAAAATGAGTTGCGGGAAAAGGTATCTACCACCTGGGAGCCGATTGATGTCAAGACGGTGGCTGGGGTGGATGTGGGGATGGAGGGGGAGATGGCAAAGGCCGCGGTGGTCGTTCTGAGTTACCCAGAACTCAGCCCCCTAGACCAGAGCCTGGCCCAGGTCCCCGTCACCATGCCCTATATACCAGGGCTTCTGGCCTTTCGAGAGGCCCCGGCTATTCTCGCCGCCTGCGAGAAACTGACCTCCGAGCCCGATCTACTCATCTTCGACGGACAGGGGCTGGCTCACCCCCGCCATTTCGGCATCGCCAGCCACGTGGGGGTGATCCTGGACGTGCCCTCCATCGGCTGCGCCAAGTCCCGCCTCTGGGGCAGCCACCACGAGCCGCCCAATGAAGCGAGATCTTATGCCCATCTCTACGACGGCGAGGAGATAATCGGAGCCGTAGTCCGCACCAAAACAGGGGTCCACCCGATTTACGTCTCCATCGGCCACAAGATCGACCTCCCCACCGCCATTCAGTTCATCCTCTCCTGCTGCCGAAGGTACCGGCTGCCAGAGCCTATAAGATTCGCCCATCGGGTGGCCGGAGGGGAGAAACTCAAGATAGAGGGGGAGCAGAAGTCCCTCTTCGACCTTCCGTAGCGTCGGCTTGTCCTGGCTGTAGTGGGCCAGGGGCTTGTCCTGAGGCTTTGTCGAAGGGGCTTTAGCCCGACGAGAAAACGTCGCCCTGAAGGACGCCGCTACGAAAATCGGGAGGGGTTCAGCCCGATGAGAGAGGGGTTGAGTTATGGACAAGGGTTTGATCGAGAAGGCAGCACGGCTCATCGCTGAGGCCAAGCACGCTGTGGCCCTCACCGGGGCGGGACACAGCACCCCCTCTGGCATCCCCGACTTCCGCAGCCCTGGTAGTGGCCTCTGGAGCCAGGTCGATCCCATGGAGGTGGCCTCCATCCAAGCCCTCTATCGGGACCCCGAGGCTTGGTACGCTTGGTACCATGAGCGAGGCACCATGTTCCTGGACGCCCAGCCCAACCCGGCTCATGAGGCTCTGGCAGAGTTGGAGGAGATGGGGCGCTTGCAAGCGGTGATCACCCAAAACATCGATAACCTGCACCAGAAAGGGGGCTCCAAGCGAGTAATAGAACTCCACGGAAATACGCGGGAAGCCATCTGTCTGAGATGCGGCGACATCATCCCCGCCCGGCTCCTTTGGGAGAGGTACGTTGAAGAGCGACAGGCACCCAGATGCGAGAAATGCAGCGGCATGATGAAGCCCAATGTCATCCTCTTCGGGGAACTCTTGCCCGAAGAGGCCCTCTCGGCGGCCTGGGAGGAGACGGACAAATGCGACCTGATGCTGGTGGCCGGTACCTCGTTGGAGGTGACCCCGGCGGCTCATCTCCCTCTCATGGCCCGGCGGAGAGGGGCAAAACTGGTGATCGTCAACTTCCAGCCCACCCGGGCTGACAGTTACGCCGAGGTCGTCATCAATGAGGATGTGGCGGAAGTTTTGCCTAAGATAGCGGAGATATGTCGCGAAAAGAGGTAGACAGTCTGGCGGCTATAAGCACGATAGGTCAGCGAAGAGAAGACGACCTAGATGAAAGTATCAGTAGGCCTGAGCGAGCAACCAGAAGATAATCGTAACGTTTATTATTTAGCCTCTACCTTCTCTCTGAACCTATCCAGGTCGATAATAAATCGGATATGAGTCCCCTCCCCTATCTTCTCCCGTTCGTCGAAGGCCTCCGCCTTGAAAGTGAGCCTTCGCCCCTCGACTTCTACTAGTTCGGACCTGACCGTTACCTCCATCCCCCGGGGTGTAGCCGCTAGATGGCGCACCCGGATCTCGCTCCCCACGGTAGCCTGGCCAGGGGGCAAGAGATGATCCACAGCCTTCACGCTGGCATTCTCCATGAGGGCGATCATCCTGGGAGTGGCCAAGACGGCTACATCACCACTCCTCACATGCTGAGCGGTGTCTTCTTCCGTGACCACCACTCTCGCCTCTCCCCTGAGGCCAGGGGTAAGCCCTTCTTTGGCCATGGCTAAAAACTGCACTCTTCGTTGACCAGCGCAAAAAAGAGCCGAGGCCCTTGGCTCGGCTCGTCTATCGTCAGCAGATTATATCAGGCTGGCACCCCAGAAAGGACAGCCTCCAGTTCCTCCCCTTCCAAGGTTTCCACCTCTATCAATTTCTTGGCTAGGCGGATCAAGGTATCCTTGTGCTGGGTGAGGATGCTCTTGGCCTTCTCGTGCGCCTCGCTGATGAGGCGGCGGATCTCCTCGTCGATGGCTCGGGCCACCTCCTCGCTATAGTTCCGTTGCTCGCCTATCTCCCGCCCCAAGAAGACCAACTCCTCCTTCCGCCCGAAGGTGAGTGGCCCCAGCTTCTCACTCATCCCATACTCGGTGACCATCTTACGGGCTAACTTGGTGGCTCGCTCCAGATCGTTCGCCGCACCGGTGGTCACATCGTTGAAGATGAGTTCCTCCGCCGCCCGTCCCCCCAGAAGGCCAGCCAATTCATCCTCGAACTTGGAGCGGGCCATCAGATACCGGTCATCCTCGGGAAGGGGCATGGTGTAGCCCAAAGCCATCCCCCGGGAGACGATGGAGACTTTATGCACCGGGTCGCAGTGGGGCAACATCTTCATCACCAACACGTGGCCCGCTTCGTGATGGGCGATGATATCCCGCTCCTCATCGCTGATGAGGCGGCTCTTTCTCTCTGGCCCGGCGATCACCCTCTCGATCGCCTCCTGCATCTCCTCCATGTCGATAGCCTTCTTGTTGCGGCGGGCAGCGAGGATAGCCGCCTCATTCACCAAGTTCTCTATGTCAGCCCCGGTGAAGCCAGGGGTCTGCTTAGCCACGACGTCCAGATCCACCCCCTCAACCAAAGGCTTACCCCGGATATGGATATCCAGGATGGCGCGGCGCCCCCTCATATCCGGCCGATCCAAGACCACCCGTCTGTCGAAACGGCCAGGGCGCAGAAGCGCCGGGTCCAAGATATCCGGTCGGTTGGTGGCGGCGAGGACGATGACGTTGGTATCGGTGTCGAAGCCGTCCATCTCCACCAGGATCTGGTTAAGGGTCTGTTCCCTCTCATCGTGGCTGCCACCCAAACCGGCGCCTCGATGGCGCCCCACGGCGTCTATCTCGTCCACGAAGAGGATACAAGGGGAGTTCCGCTTCGCCTGATCGAAGAGGTCCCTCACCCTAGAAGCGCCAACCCCTACAAACATCTCCACAAACTCGGAGCCCGAGATGGAGAAGAAGGGAACGCTCGCTTCCCCGGCTACCGCTCGGGCCATGAGGGTCTTGCCACACCCTGGAGGCCCCACCATCAGCACCCCCTTGGGGATGCGAGCCCCTAGAGCGATGAACTTCTCCGGCTCCTTGAGGAATTCTACCACCTCCTGGAGTTCCTCCTTCGCCTCCTCCACGCCCGCCACATCGGCAAAGGTGACGGTGGGCTTATCGCCGCTGATCAGGCGGGCTCGGCTCTTACCGAACGATAAAGCCTGGCTGTTGCCGCTTTGAGCCTGGCGCATCATAAAGAGAAGGAGACCGCCGAAAAGGATGACTGGGAGGAAAGAGGCCAAGAGACCGATCCAGTTGCCGAATCCGCTGGGCTCCTTAAACTGGAGGGAGATGTTGCTTAACTGATTTTCCGTTACCCCAAAGTTCCCGAGTACCTCGGTGATATCCGAGGCTCGCTCCTTATGGGAGCGTACCTTCTCCCCAGAGGCAAGGGTTACCGTGAGTTCGTCACCTGAGACGACGATCTCCTTTATATCACCTTTCTTGGCCTCCTGGGCCACTTCATTTAAGGGAACGGTGGTCAAACCCTCAGGACGATAGAAGACGTTGAAGAAGAGCGCCCCCCCGGCGACGATGATGAGAAGATAGACCAACCCATTTTTGACCCACCTAGAACTCACACTTTCCTCCCTACTACACGCCCATCTACCAAAAACCTCTTAAACTCGTTCTCTCTGCTTAACATTATACACCAAAAAGCAAGGAGAGGGCAAGTGCGTACTTGGTACTAGGTCCGTTCCGCTATCTAAGTAGTTATGTCAACAACTATGATCTCCCACGTTCCCCTCCCATCGATAGCCGATCCCCCTTTCCGTGTGATCATCATAGGTAGAGCCTCTATGCCAGGTTGGAAAAAAGGTTCATTACTTGTCAAGGTCGCTTCATCTGGTATAATGGCTGAGCGGAGACCCCGGTGGAGGAGAAGGAAGCCTACGATCTGGCTCAATTTATAGCCAAGGTAGAGAGGGTGTTGCCTGATAGCCAGGAGACGACGGCCAAGCCGGTGCTTCTCCTTCTATGCGGGCTGCCGGGAACGGGAAAATCCTTCTTGGCTCATCGGCTGGCGGATACCCTCCCTCTCGTGATCATCGAGAGCGATATGGTACGGAAGATCCTCTTCCCCCAGCCACGATATACAGCCCAGGAGAGCCGTTGGGTGCATCGTACCTGCCACGCTCTTATGGCCAAACTTCTGAAGCGGGGAGTACGAGTGATCTACGATGCCACCAACCTCATCGAGTACCACCGGGAACTAGTCTACCGGATAGCGGAGAGAGCGAGGGCGAGGCTGGTGGTAGTGAAGACCGTGGCTTCAGAAGAGGTGGTGCGAGAGCGGTTGAGGGCTCGCCAGGAGGGAGCCGCAGAAGTCTCCGATGCCGATTGGAGGATCTACCGGCGCATGGTTTCCCGTCAGGAGCCGATACGTCATCCCCATCTGGTCATCGATACCAGCGAGGACCTCGAGGAGGCGGTAGCCAAGGTTCTGCGCTTCATACGGAGATGAGGGATGAAAACCCTTGTCATCTTCAACCCCGGTGCAGGGCAACGGAATGCTCGTAGAGAGCTAGAAAAGGCCTTAGAACTCCTTACCAAGCGAGGTTGGGAGGTAACCCAACGAGAGACGCGAGAGAAGGGCGATGCTCTGCGCTACGCTCAAGAGGCTGTATCTTCTGGCTACGAGGCGGTTATCGTCGCTGGGGGCGACGGCACCGTCAACGAGGTGGTGAATGGCTTGGTGGGGAGTGGTGTGGCTCTCGGTGTCTTGCCTTTGGGAACAGGAAACGTCTGGGCCCGAGAGATAGGGATGCCCTTCGCCACGCCCCTTCGCCCTCCTCATCTCCTCGCTGGAGCCCAAACGCTGGCTGAGGGGCTTATCTACGCCGCTGACTTGGGACAGGCCGGAGAGAGAACCTTTCTGCTCTGGGCAGGGGTAGGCTTCGACGCCCAGGTAGTAGAGAATCTGAACCCCGGGCTGAAGGGGTACTTGGGTCCCTTGGCCTACATCTTCACTGGTCTTTCCATCGCTCGAAACTCCCTCAGCACCCCGGTCAACCTCACTATCGATGGGGAGGAGATATCGAGAAAGGTGCTTTTCATCGAGATCAGTAACGTTCGACTCTACGCGGCCATTCTGCGACTGGCTCCAGAGGCCTGTCTGGACGATGGCCTCTTGGAGATCACTATCTTCAAAGGAGAGGGTCTCCTAGCCCTCATTCGCCATTTCTTTAAAATGCTCATCTGCCGCCACTTGCGTGACCCCCAAGTGGAACGGTATAGGGGAAAAAAGGTAAGATTAACCGCCGCCTCGCCTCTCCCCGTTCAAGTGGATGGCGACTATCTGGGCACCACCCCTCTTGAATGCACCGTCCTTCCCCAAGCCCTGCGGGTGATCATCCCAGAGATAGAAACCGATCTCTTTCAAAGGGTGCCAGAAAGGTGAAATACCTTAACCTTCTACTGATATTCATTCCCTTGGCCATAGCCACCCCTCTATCTGACTTTGATGCAGATGCACGGCTGGTCTTCGCCTCTGCGGCCTTGGGGATAATACCCCTGGCTGGGATATTGGGAAGGGCCACCGAGGAACTCGCCCTTCACGCTGGGCCGCGAGTTGGGGGGCTCCTCAACGCCACTCTAGGCAACGCGGCGGACGTGAGCTTCGCATAACAGGGTCCTTGGTTACGTGTACCTGGTCTATGAGAAGGAGGAAAGCAAATGGGATGGCTTTCAGACCCCCAAGTCTGGGTGGGACTGGCCACGCTGACTGCCCTCGAAATTGTTCTCGGCATTGATAACATAATCTTCATCGCCATCCTCGCAGATAAACTGCCTCCCCATCAACAAGCGAGGGCACGTAGGATAGGGCTAGGATTGGCCATGGTATCGCGGATTGGGCTTCTCTTCTCTCTTACCTGGATCATGCGACTGGCCGAGCCGTTGTTCACGATCATCACACTGGAGATTTCCGGCCGTGACATTGTTCTCATCGCTGGGGGATTGTTCCTATTGGGCAAGAGCACCCTCGAAATACACGATAAACTGGAAGGAGAGGAGGGCCGGTCCGCGCGGCAGATACGCACATCGTTCATAGCTGTCATTGTGCAAATCGCGCTGCTAGACATCGTCTTCTCACTGGACTCGGTCATCACCGCGATTGGATTGGCCAACCAACTTTTCATCATGGTTGCAGCAGTTGTCGCTGCCGTGATATTCATGATGGTATTTGCAGGCCCGCTAAATGAGTTTGTCGAACGACACCCCACAATCAAGATGTTGGCGTTGAGCTTTCTTCTCCTAGTTGGATTGACATTGATTGTCGAAGGCCTGGACCTGCACATTCCCAAAGGGTATATCTACTTTGCTATGGCTTTCTCTGTGTTCGTAGAAATGCTAAACCTGAGAGTACGCGCCCGCCCAAGCGCTCCCGTTCAGCTCCGCAAACGGTTTGCAGATGAAGTCAAAAAGAGAGCCCTATGAGCCTTCGTTTCACATGGGCAAGAGGATAGGTAGTGCATGAGCAACGATTGGCGATTCGTTCAGCAACAAGTCTACCAAGTCAAGGTGAAGGGGTTCTGGACGAAAGTCGGTCGGACTGGTTCGACGGCCTCATAATCACCCCGCAATCCAGCGACGAAACCTTGCTGACTGGCCCGGTTGCCGATCAGGCCGCCCTGCATAGCCTGGTGGCCAAGATACGAGGCCTGGGCCTGCCGGTGGTTCAATCTCTGGGGGTGACCGAGTTCTTCTTGGGGGTGATAATCGTCTCTCTAGTGGGGAATGTGGCCGAGCATCTAGCGGCGGTTCAGACCGCCTGGAAGAACAAGATGGATCTCAGTCTCGCTATCTCCTTGGGTTCAAGCATGCAGATCGCCCTCTTCGTGGCTCCCCTTCTGGTATTCATCAGCCTTCTGGGCCCTGAGCCCCTGAGCCTGATCTTCAACCAGTTCGAACTCATATCGTTAGGGGCCGCGGTAGGGATCGCAGCCCTCGTCTCCTTGGATGGCGAATCGAACTGGCTGGAGGGAGCAGAACTTCTAGCCGTATACTGCATCATCGCCATCGCCTTCTTCTTCCTCCCCTCCTAGTTTGTCGAAAAGAGAGGGCGATGATATAATTCTCCTTTGGAGGTAGGTACTTTGCTTAAATATCTACAGATAGTCCAGATCATAGTATCCCTAGCCCTTATAGTGGGCGTCCTTCTCCAGGCTAAAGGAGCGGGATTAGGAGGTATCTTCGGGGGAGAGGGAGGGATCTACAAAAGCCGGCGGGGGGTGGAGAGGACCCTCTTCAATGTCACCATCGGGCTTGTGGTCATCTTCTTCATCGTCTCCGTAGCCACCGTTTTCCTCCAACCCTCTTAAGGAGAGACCTTTGATCCGATATATCCGATGGTCAGCCCTCATCGCCGTGGTGGGCACTCTGCTCTTGGGTGCCCTTCTCATCTACCTAGCCTATACGACCACTACCGTTATCGTCCCCGCCGAGGGTGGTACCTATGTGGAAGGGTTGGCGGGTAGCCCCACCTATCTCAACCCCCTCTTGAGCGGCTACAACCAAGTGGACTCCGATCTGGTCTCCCTCGTCTTTTCTGGCCTTACCGTGATCAACGAGAGGGGAGAAGTGGTGCCGGACCTGGCTCGGAAATGGGATATCTCCGAGGATGGCCTTACCTATACCTTCTACCTCCGCCTGGATGTGCGTTGGCACGATGGGGAGCCTTTCACCGCCGACGATGTGGTCTTAACCATCGAGGCCCTCCAAGACCCAGGTTTCCAGGGCCCGCCGGAGCTGGCTACACTCTGGCAGGCGGTTACTGCGGAAAAGCGGAGCGATCACATCGTCTCCTTCACCCTTGGAGAGCCCTTCGCCCCTTTCTTGGCCTACACCACGCTAGGCATCCTACCGAAGCATATCTTAGAAGGGGTCCCAGCCACGGAACTTCCCCGCCACCCTTCTAGCGCTCATCCGGTGGGTACGGGACCCCTCCGCCTCCTAGAGTTGACGGCGGAGCACGCCCTCCTGGAAGCCAACCCCTATTATTATGGCCAGAAGCCCTACCTAGATAAGGTAGAGTTCCGCTTTTACCGCGATTACGGGGAGATCTTTGCCGCCTACCAACGAGGGGAGGTAGAGGGGATAAGCCGCGTCCTTCCCCCCGATCTAGAGCGAGTGCGCCAAGTGGAGGGGCTAAACCTCTACTCGACGTGGCTATCCCGCTACACCCTTATCTTCCTCAACTTGGAGGCCCCGGTCTTCCAAGAGAAGGAGGTGAGGCAAGCGCTGCTTTGGGCTATAGATCGACAGAGGATCATCGATCAAATCTTGGATGGGCAAGGTCGAGTGGTCGACAGCCCTATCCTCCCCAACTCCTGGGCCTATGATGAAGATATCCCCCGCTACGAGTACAACCCCCAGCGAGCCAAGGCCCTTCTAGAGGAAGCGGGCTGGGTGGACACCAACAACGATGGGGTACGAGAGAAGGAAGGGATCCCCTTGGAGTTCTCCCTTCTCACCAACGACGATCCTTTGAGGGTGCGCATTATCGAGGAGATCGCCAGGGAACTGGCGGAGGTGGGGGTTAGAGTTCGTACCCAGATTCTCGGCTACGGGGTGAGCGAACGGCTCCAATCTCGTCATTTCACAGCCGTGCTTTATGGATGGGGAGATCTTCCCCCCGATCCAGATCTCTATGAGATGTGGCACTCCACCCAGGCCACAGACGAGGGGCAGAACTACGGAGGCTTCGCCAATCGGGATGTGGATGAACTCTTAGAGGAGGCGCGGTTGATCAACGATCCCGCCCAGAGGGCAGAACTCTACCGGCGCTTTCAGGAGATATTCGCCCAGGAGGTTCCCGCCCTCCTCCTCTACTACCCGATCTATAATTATGCGGTGAGCGAGCGGGTGAAAGGGGTGCAACTGGGGCCTCTTTCGACCCCCAGCGACCGGTTCCGCACCATAGCCGACTGGTACGTGAACACTCAAAGGGTGATGGTGAGCGAGACGCTTCAGTAATTGACAAGTCGTAGGAGTGGTGCTAAAGTAGAGTTGAGCCGAGGTGGCGGAATAGGTAGACGCGCTGCGTTCAGGGCGCAGTGGGCATAAGCCCATAGGGGTTCGAGTCCCCTCCTCGGCATCGAGGATCCAGTTGAGCACGATTCTGGTGATAGATTCTGACAAGCGAATAGCGGATCGTATGGCCAAGATCCTCCAAGCGGAGGAGATGGTAGCCTCCATTGCCACGGAAGGGGAGGCGGCTCTGCGGCACCTAGACGGAGAGCCTCCAGATGCCGTGGTCTTGAACCTAGGTCCACCGGGCAGTTGGGAGCACGACCTATGCCGGGAAATACGAGAGCGGACCATTGCTCCTTTGCTTGTGGTGGGGAAAAGAGGGCAGGAGTTTGCCTTGGCCCGTAGCCTAAACGCCGGGGGCGATGCCCACCTCCTCAGGCCTTTCACGACGCGGATGTTTTTGGCGCAGTTATATGCCCTGCTGCGCCGTGTGGGTTTGTCCCGGCCAGGCCACGCTGGACAGTTTGATATCGGCACACTAGCCATAAACGTCTTTCGACACGAAGTGAGGGTGGAAGGTCGGCCAGTGGACCTCACGCCTATCGAGTTTGAAATACTTCGTTGTCTGTTGAACAACTCCGGGCGTGCTCTTAGTTATCGGAGCCTCGTGAGGCACGTACAGGGCTATGATTGCTCCTCTGAGGAGGCCCGCAAGTTGCTGAAGGTGCATATCCACAACCTACGAAGGAAGATCGAGCCCCTTCCCGAACAGCCGGCTCATATCCTCAATGTCCGTGGCTTCGGCTACCTCTTCGAACGACGAAGATTCAACCGTGAAACCCTGACCCAGACCCTATCATAGAGCCATCTTAACCAAATCTTAACCAAAAACCATTGACAGGGCTTGATTTCTGAGCAATTCCGTCGTATAATGGTACTAAAGTACTATAGTCTGCACGTCTGTTATTAGTTGTCCACGTCGGGGTAGAGGCAATGAATCGTCGCTTATACTTGGGCACCTGAGCGGCGAGGAGCCAGTGGTGCAACCGGCTACGAATTTGAGGCGTAGCCGGTTTTCATTTATTGAGGGGGAGAAAGGAGACTGAGGCATGAAGGGACGCAAGTCCGCCGCGCGACGAACGGATCCGCCCTGGCCCATCGGCTATAAGGAGGCGGAGGGCACGGGAAGTAGACGCGGGGAAAAGGGGATGAGAAGACGACTGTCAAATAGTTTCTTGTCTATTGGTGTTGGCTTACTCATCCTGAGCATGTTGCTGAGCGCGGTATCCCTGGCGGCGGTGCCGGTGGCTCCGCTATTGCAGACGGGAAGTGAATGTGACCAGGACCCATGGTGCCACAAAGTGGAGGGTGGTGATCCTGGCCCCGTCTGCTGGACGGCCCCAGAAGGCTCCGTGATTTGGAAGGTGGTAATCAAGGCGGGCGACGCTTATTTCCCCTTTACAAGCAATGGCGGCGATGGCTGCTACACTGTCTCAGGTATCGGTGCAGGAACCGCCTGCGCCACCAGGGTCGGGCCAGAAAGCTCCCAATGTCAACAAATCTCGCACGTCCAATTCTGGTATACCTGCGAAACACCAACCAGTACGCCTACTGAGACGCCGACCAGCACGCCCACCCAGACTCCCACCAGCACGCCTACCGAGACTCCCACCAGCACGCCTACCGAGACTCCCACCAGCACACGCCTACCGGGACTTTGACACCTACCAGCACGCCCACTAACACGCCTACCAGCACGCCCACCAGCACGCCTACTAACACGCCCACCAGCACGCCTACCAA
>JRER01000599.1_pt1 | contig 14171 bp, 11 predicted proteins | sample 210161 | NCBI WGS metagenome assembly JRER01 (sample SAMN03019618, study PRJNA260268) | marine sediment metagenome | biome: Marine; feature: Sediment; material: Clay; isolation source: clay from marine sediments 136 meters below sea floor depth collected from... | place: New Zealand: Canterbury...
CACTTAATAGAGAGCATGTATAATGATGGAAAAGAGGTAAAGGTTGAAGCTGCGGTAACCTATAGAGATGGCAGGAAAGGTATAGTAACAACTGGCATTAAGGTAAGGTCGGTACAGGAAGGACTTATAGAAAATGGCTGAGCTTCTCCAATTTGCGATTACCGGAGTAACGGTAGGCATGGTCTACTCCCTAATTGCTCTGGGCTTTGTTTTGATATGGAAATCCAGCGGCGTTGCCAATCTAGCATTGGGGCAACTGATGCTGCTTTCTTCATGGTTCACCTATGGAATGCTGGTTCAGGCTGGCCTTCCCCTGTGGCTTGGCTTTCCACTGGTTATCCTCTTCTCCCTAGCTCTCGGCTGGATGATTGAGAGATTTATCCTGCGTCCACTTATTGCCCAGCCTATCTTGTCCTTAATCACAGTTACACTGGGGGTGGCCTATTTTATTGAAGGCGCGGTGAGTTTTATCTGGCCTAAAAGTGTGGCTGCTTTACCTCGCCTCTTCCCACAAGAGGTTGTCCGCATAGGCACAGCGGTTGTGTCACAAGAATACCTCTGGGCAGCAGCTATATCCCTGGTTCTATTTATTCTCCTATCCTTGTACTTCAAATACAACAAAATGGGTGTCGTAATGAGGGCGACTGCCGATGACCAGTTAGCAATCCAGGCCTGTGGTATTCCAGTAACCAAAATTTTTTCCAGGTCATGGATGTTTGCCTGTGTGCTGGCCGCTATTGGCGGCATACTTATGTCCAGCATTGGCGGCATAACTTTTGGCTTGGCTGAAACCGGGCTCAAGGCCTTCTCGGTAGTGATACTCGGTGGCCTTGATTCCTTCCTCGGCGCTATCCTGGCCGGACCCATAATTGGCCTGGCCGAAAGCCTTGGCGGCGGCTATCTAACCCCATTAACTTGGCCAGGCATTAGAGAGGTTATCCCATTTATTATTATCATAATCGTTATGTTCGTGAAGCCTTATGGGCTATTTGGAGAGCCCCGTATAGAGAGGATTTAGCCAATTGAATGTAGATTTACCCGCTGGTACTCGTAATTATTCTTACGCCAAAGATATGGCTATTTTTCGAACCAGAGCCCACTGGGCATTGCTCTTATCTCTGCTAGTCTTCGTGTTCACCGCGCCACTATATTGGGGAAACTACTGGTTGGGTGTCGCTAACCTGATTGGCATCACTATAGTTGCTGCCACCGGGCTGAATATTCTGACTGGTTACTGCGGGCAGTTATCCATCGGCCATGCTGGCTTCATTGCCGTGGGTGCCTATACCTCTGCTGTGTTAACTAACCGATTTGAATGGCCCTTCCTGATAGGGCTAATCGCTGCCGGGCTTGCTGCCGGGCTCATCGGACTTGTCTTTGGCATTCCTTCAATGCGCGTCAAGGGCTTTTACCTAGCAATCTCCACTATTGCTGCCCAGTTTATCATCATCTGGGTCATCAATCACTGGACCGGTTTAACCGGCGGTTTTACTGGCATAAGAGTACCACCGGCTTCAATCGGTGGCATTACCTTCGTTAGCCAGGCCAGTCAGTTCTATCTAATCATGGCAATCACGGCGCTGACAGTTTTCTTTGCCAAGAACCTGGCAAGGACAAGGGTAGGTAGAGCCTTTGTTGCCATCAGGGATAATGATCTGGCCGCCGAGGTGATGGGGATTAACCTCTTTCGCTATAAACTTATCGCCTTCTTCATTGGTTGTTTCTTGGCCGGAATTGCCGGTTCACTACTTGCCCACTGGACGGGCTTTATGAACGCAGAGAATTTCACTTTCATGGACTCAATCTTGTATATTGGCATGATAATCATCGGCGGCTCAGGCACCGCTGTCGGTCCCATTTTTGGCGTCATTTCTATTCGGATGCTGCAACAGGGAGTAATGCTCATCTCACCGATACTGGAAGGCAGCTTTCTGGATTGGCCTGCCGGGTTTACCACTGGCATCGGACCAATGGTATTTGGTCTGGTAATTGTCCTGTTCCTGATACTGGAGCCCCGCGGGCTGGCACACCGGTGGGCGCTGTTTAGAACTTCCTACCGGCTTTGGCCATTCTCATATTAGTCTGAGTAAGGAGGATAGAACAATGTAATACCGCCTAAAGACCTTGTGGATTAGACTAAAGGAAGGAGGAATAATTAGGTGAATTCCAAGAAAACATTGAAAGTAGCAGTAGTTATGTGCCTGACATTAATTATAGCCACAATACCACTGCTGAGCGGTGGTTGTGCCGGTGGTGCTGATAGTGGCAATAAGGTAAAGGTGGGCTTCAGTATTTGTTACACGGGGGTTGCTGCTGAAAAGGGGCGTCCCATGGGTAATGCTAAACTGGACTGTATGAAATACATTAATGAGGAACTAGGCGGCGTCGCCGGACACCAAATTGAGGTGATATGGCGTGACAATCAATATGATGCCGCAAAGGCAACCACCATCATTAACGAGCTAATAAGCAAGGGCTGTTTGTTCTTCACCACTAACTCTTCCAAAATGATGGGGGCATCTATGGAGGTCGCCAATCGCGCTGAGTTTGCTGGCTTCACCGTCTTCAGTGCTCCAGCACTCACTCATCCACCACAGCATATCTATGGACAGATGCCTGATTATGGCGATGACTGGGCCGCCTTTGCCAGATACTACCTGGAGAATATCTGGCAGGGGACAGGAAAGGCCAAGATGGCACTACATCTCCTGAACAACCCTACCGGTTATGGAGCCAGAGATGCGGCTCAGGCCTTAGCCGATGAACTAGGTATTGAGATCGTGACCATTGAGGAGCATACCGCCACAACTATATCTGAGATAGAAAGCCTGACCAGGATTAAGGCGCTGAATCCCGATATCCTGTACATATCCAGCACCCCACAGCCTACTTCTATCATCATCAAGAATGCCGTGCAATTGGGTATGTATCCAGGTATCACTATTGCTTGTGGCCATGCTAGCTTCACTAGCGTTCTTGTTGAGCTGGCTGGAACTGATACTGAAGGTGTCTACGGTGTCTTCCCTACCGTGAATTGGGGCGATAACGTGTCGGCTATGGCCAAGATGACCGAATACTGTCAGAAATATCACCCCGAGGATTATGGCAACATGGACTATATCACCTCGTGGGCAGAGGGTCTAATCGTGGCTGAGATTCTAAGACTGGCAATCGAGAATGTGGGTGTCGATAACCTCACCCCACAAGCAGCCGAGGAATATGGCTTCAAGAAGCTAAACAACTTTGCTGTTGGTGGCCTGCATGGCCCGGTAAGTTATACCCCAGGTGACAACCGATTAAGCAAATCGGTCAGAGTTTTCCAAATACAGGGTGGCGCAATCGTGCCCATTAGCGACTGGGTAGAGGCACCACTGATAAAATACGAAGATTTTGAATGGTTCGGCAAATAATGATTCAGTCGGGAGCCCCTGTCGGCAGCAGAGGCTCCCGCCAACAGAAGGTTTGGTATGCTCAAACTGAATAACGTAGAGGTTGCCTATCTTAATGCTATACGGGTGCTCCATGGTGTTTCCCTAAATGTAGAGGAAGGCTCAGTTGTTGCCATACTCGGGGCCAATGGCGCTGGTAAAAGCACCACTCTCAAGGCAATATCGGGACTACTCCATGTTGAGGAGGGCGAGGTAACTGATGGCAACATCGAGTGGAACGGCAAAAGAATAGATAGAAAAAGCGCCGAAGAAATAGGTAAACTGGGTATTATACAAGCACTCGAGGGACGTAGGGTCTTCGAACATCTCACTACAGAGGAAAATTTGCTGGTGGGGGCTTATCAGCGCAGAGACCGTCGTGCTGTCAAACAAGACCTGGACATGGTTTATGGCTACTTCCCGCGACTCAAGGATCGTCGGCATAATACTGCTGGCTATCTTTCCGGAGGCGAGCAGCAAATGCTGGTCATCGGCAGAGCTATGATGGCTACACCCAAGCTAATGATGCTTGACGAACCATCACTGGGCCTGGCACCGCGGCTAGTTGAAGAAATATACCATATTATCGAGCGGTTTAATATTGAACACAAAACGTCAGTTCTCCTTGTCGAGCAGAATGTCAGAATTGCCCTAAGTATCGCCCAATATGGTTATGTTATGGAAAACGGTCGGGTTGTGCTCGACGGTACGGCCGATTTCCTGAAGAATAATGAGGATGTGAAGGAATTTTATATAGGGCTATCTGCCATGGGCAAGAAGAAAAGCTACCGAGAAGTAAAACACTATAAGAGGCGAAAACGATGGCTATAGCAGGTAATCAGGATAAATTCTTTGACGAATTGGAGACAATGGCTCCCGAGGCGAGAGAGAGGTATTTAAATCGGAGATTATGTGAGGCAGTTGATCATGCTTACCGCAACGCTCCTGCTACCAGGGAGATATTTGATGGGGCCAAAGTCAATCCAGCCGAAATCCACACAATAAGAGACCTGGAAAGATTACCCATCATCAGGAAAGCCAACTTGATAGAGTTACAAAGGGAGAAACCACCCTATGGAGGCTTTCTTGCCATTCCGCCTGAAGATGTTGACCGTGTATTCATCTCACCAGGCCCTATTTATGAGCCACTCCATACCGGGGCTATCAAATGGTTTGCTAAATCATTTTGTGCTGCCGGCTTTAGAAAGGGAGATGTGGTCATTAACACGTTCACTTACCATTTGTCTCCGGCCGGTATTCTATTTCACGAAGCCTTGAGGGATTGTGGGGCTACTGTTGTCGCCACAGGCACAGGCAATACTGAAATTCAGATTAGGACTATGCGTGATTTGAAAGTTACGGGATTCGTGGGCACACCCTCTTTCCTAATGACCATCATTAAAAGAGCAGAGGAAATGGGACATAATTTTCAGCGGGATTTTACTCTTGGGCGCGCCTGGTTTACTGGTGAGATGCTCCCGGACTCACTGCGGAAAACCCTGGAAGAAGACTACCAGATTGCCACCACACAAGCTTATGCAGTTACCGAACCAGGTGGTGCCATCGCCTACGAATGCCGCCAGAAATCGGGCATGCACGTTATGGATGAATACATAGTAGAAATAGTTGACCCCGAAACAGGAAAACAGCTAGGCCCCGGGGAGATAGGTGAAATAGTGGTAACCCCAATTCATAATAAAGCTTGGGGCATTATCCGCTTCGGCACTGGTGATATGTCATCCTATACCACCGCACTCTGCCCATGTGGCCGGACAGCCAACAGGCTGATAGCAATTCTTGGCAGAACTGGTGATGCAATCAAAGTGAGAGGTATGTTTGTCATTGCTAAACAAGCCGAACAGGCAATTCTTGGCTTAAAACCGATTTCCCGATTCCAAATAGTGATCAAGCGTAGGGAGCAACGGGACGAAATGACTCTTAAGATTGAGCTGAAGGATGAAACCCTAGACAGAAAAGAACTAGGTGATGATTTGAATAAGAGATTCCAGAACCTGTGTCGAGTTAAGATAGATAGGATTGAATTTGTGGAGAAGGGAAGCATACCAGACGGGCATCAAAAGCTAATAGATGAAAGAACCTGGAAGTAAGCCAGACACACCTGCGACTATTCCTCTTTCCCCAGATAGGCGGAGATAACTTGCGGATTGGTTCTAATTTCATCTGGAGTACCTTCAGCAATCTTCCGTCCAAAATCGAGGACTACAATCCTATCGGCTAAATCCATAACCACTCCCATATCATGCTCGATTAGAACAATGCAAGTAACACCATCCCTCAAAACTGCCGCCTCCCTGTATGTATCCCCCTGTCCCTCAAATATATCAATGATAAATCGGGCAATATCTTCCTTCTCTTCCAGATTCATTCCTGCCATTGGTTCATCAAGGAGCAGTATTTTCGGTTCCAGAGCCAGGGCTCTACCCAACTCAACCCTCTTACGCATTCCATAGGGAAGGGCGCCGACGGTTTTCTTTCTAATCGGCTCTATTTCCAGGAAATCGATGATGTCTTCCACTGTCTTACGATGTTCAATTTCCTCCTCACGAGCCCAGCCGAAATACAGGGCTCCACTAAGGACATTCTGCCTCATAAGGACATGCCTGGCGGCCATTATATTGTCCAGGGTGCTTAGCCCTGTATATAGCTCGATGTTCTGGAAAGTTCTGGCCAGGCCGAGACGAGCTGCTTTATCAGGACGAATCCGAGTAATATTCTGGCCTTCATAATATACTTCACCTTTTTGTGGCTTGTAAAAACCGTTTATACAGTTTAGCAGGCAAGTCTTGCCAGCACCATTCGGCCCTATAATCGCCAGGATCTCATTGTCTCTTATATCGAGGCTCACGTCATCAAGAGCTTTCACACCACGAAAGGAGAGTGAAAGGTTCTCGATTCGTATCTTTACCTGGTTCTTGTTTCTCATCTTTAGCCAGCTCTGCTACTTTGGGAAGGCGCAATTATTTATCTACTGGTTTATTCTGAGCCCCTCTTTTGGCTTCCTCAGAAAACAGCTTCTCTTTATACTGAATCACTCGGTAGCATTCCAAACCTGCACACCCCAGTTGTCTTTTTAGCTGTCTACTCTTCTTCTTCAGTAGTTTAATTGTGTCCTTACTCGGCTCACCATACTTACTGCAACCAGTACATTTGACTGACCAATCCTTGTACACCAATAACGTTACTTCATCATCCACCGCATCACAATAAATAGTAGTTGCGGTTACCTGCCAATTTGTCATGCTCATTCAAGCCCGCTCATCATGAACAGTATCATATTAGCATCGCCCAACCTGAGATTCAATGAATATTCATTATGGACTGGTGCAAAAGATGTACCCAGTATACCCGTAATTCAAAAGCTGTATAGTATGTCCTGGACACCGCCCAAAGCGTGCGTGTGTTGCTGTCCAGCGAAAATGTCACCCTAACTGTTCAGCGAATTTGTCACCCCCTATCGATATGTACCCTTAAAAGGTTTGCGCCAGGGATGGTCTGGCCCGGGCTTCCATGGAGCTTTTGGCGATGATGGTTTCTTTGCCGCGGCGATGGGCACAGCAGGTTCATCAGAATCAAGCATCCCTGGTATAACGCGAGCTATATTCCTCGCCCTGAGCACTGGAGCCTCTGACGGTGCTGGTCTGGCAGCCAGGAGATGTCCCTGGTAATATACCGCAAGGCTGCCATCCATCCTCTCATGTACTTCTACCCTGGCACGGGCATAACTTACTCTGCCATTGGTTGGCCTTATCTGCAGTCTATGCCCTCCAAAGCGCACCACATTGTCTAGACCTACCCTGCGGTAATACTTGAAGCAGAATACCTCATCGGGAATAAACCCCTCCTCTGGCCTCCGATAGGCTGAGCCTGGTTGGACTGCAGGAACACTAAACCTCTGGCTATACCGGGGTAGAAACTCCCACAGCACCTGGTTAGCCTCTCTAATGGTGCTTGCTCCTGCTAATCTCAGCTCACTTGCCAGCCGATCCTGAAAGGTGCCCCACAGCCTCTCAATCCTTCCCCTGGCCTGAGGTGAATATGATGGGATAGATGCGATGCCCAGTTCCTCCATCAGTCGGCCAAAGTGGGTTGGTTCCCTCCTCCCCTCAAGCTGTTCTTCCAGCGACTCCGGCTCCCTCTTAGACCGCTCAAATATGCCATGACGATCATGGTATAGAGCTATAGGTACACCACGGCTAGCCACAATGTGGCGCAGCAGGAGAAAATAGCCCTGGGCATCCTCCTGCTCCCTGAATAAAGCATAAGGCACCTTGCCGGTAGCATCATCTATGGCACCTATAAGGCTCAGCCAGGGCCCTCTGCCCTCCAGCCAGTCATGGCGGCTGCCATCAATCTGCAGCAGCATCCCCTCCTGAGGATAGCGCTCCCTGCGGCTGCGGTGCTTTGGCGCTCGTCTCTTTCTCGGGCTTCTTATCCCGGCCCCGAGGAGAATGCGCCGTACCGAGGACCGGGAGAGAGCTATGCCCTCCCGTTCAGCTAAAAGCTCAGTTAGATGCTGATTGTTACAGCCGGCATAGGTTGACCCTGCCAGCTCTGATACCTGCCTCCTCAGGCTCTTGTCCAGGGCATTATGAGGCTTTTTCCCCCGATTGCCATGTGCTAATGTCGTGGCGCCCTCCTTTCTGTACACCGCTAAAATCCTTCTCACATGGCGCAAGGACAGATCCAATACCTCGGCTGCTTCCATGCCTATCATCTTACCCCTCTCTACTTGATTTAATACCACCAACCTCATCTGTTCTTTCCTGTTCAATGTCACTATCTCCTTCATGGGTGACATTTTCCCTGAACAATTAGATGGTGACAAGATCGTAGAACATCAACACGCCCAAAGCGTGCGTGTTGACAAATTCAAGCTGTCCATGCTAGCATTCCCTGGAGAATTGAATATAGAGAAAGGCTGAGAACGAGATTAGTACAGCTTAGAACAGAGTTCAGAGAGTCGGGTTAGGTGTGAGCCGATACTTATGTGAAGCTGGAATGGACTCGGGAGCCGCAAGCTGAAAAGTTCATAACTTAGTAGGTTTCGCCGCAAAGGGTAGCGTTATCATAACCTAGGGTATAGAGACACAAAAGGGATAAGTTGGCTCCGTACCTGAAGAAAAGATGGTTGTAATCCTCCCCCTTGATTGAGGAACGACTAAATAGGGTGGCACCGTGAAGGCTAAGCCTCTCGCCCCTTGGACGAGAGGCTTATTATTTTTGTTATTGGAGGTAATGAATATGTTTAACATATTAAGAACATGGCCCCCACGGGGGCGAATATCAGTATTAAAACGTAAAGGTTGAAAATTAAAAACAATTAAAAAAACAAGAAAGGAGACCAGAAAATGGATAAGAGAACAAAGTTTACTTTAGATGAAGAGGAAATACCACGATACTGGTACAACATTCAGGCAGATTTGCCAGAGCCACTACCAGCGATTTTGCATCCAGCTACAGGAAAACCAGTAAAGCCTGAGGATCTAGCTCCCTTATTCCCTATGGAGTTAATCAAGCAAGAGGTAAGCACTGAGCGCTGGATCGAAATCCCCGACGAGGTGCGAGATATCTACAGACTATGGAGGCCCACAACTCTATATCGAGCACACAGATTGGAGAAAGCCTTGGATACGCCAGCCAAGATATTCTACAAATACGAGGGAACAAGCCCTCCTGGAAGCCACAAACCTAACACTGCTATAGCCCAGGCTTATTACAACAAGCAAGAAGGGGTTAAACGTGTGGTCACAGAAACTGGTGCTGGGCAGTGGGGGAGTGCCTTGTCCTTCGGCGGTGCTTGCTTCAACCTTGAGATTAAGGTTTATATGGTCAAGATTAGCTACAACCAGAAACCCTATCGCCGCATCATGATGGAGACATGGGGAGGTAACTGCGTGCCCAGCCCCAGCCCAGATACCAAGGCAGGACGAGACATGCTGGCAAAGGACCCTGATTGTCCAGGTAGCTTAGGTCTAGCCATCAGTGAGGCAGTAGAGGATGCTGTATCCCGTGATGACTCTCACTATGCTCTGGGCAGTGTGCTTAACCATGTTCTGCTGCATCAAACTGTCAATGGCTTGGAGGCAAAGAAACTGATGGAGAAAGCAAATGCCTATCCAGATATTATTGTGGGCTGTATCGGAGGTGGTTCAAACTTCGCTGGGCTATATTTGCCCTTTGCCAAAGATAAACTCGATGGAATGAAACCAGATCTACGTATCATCAATGTAGAGCCCGCAAGCTGCCCTAGTGTGACAAAGGGGCCCTATGCCTATGATTTTGGCGATGCAGCTAAGCTTGCTCCCATAATTAAGATGTTTACCTTGGGGCATGGTTTTATTCCACCTCCAATTCATGCTGGTGGTTTACGTTATCATGGGATGGCACCTATCATATGTCATCTCTGTAAATTAGGGTTCGTTGAAGCTAGAGCTGAGCACCAGATGGCTACCTTTGAGGCTGGTGTAACTTTTGCCCGTACCGAGGGCATTATCAGCGCTCCAGAGCCAAACCATGCCATTAAGGTGGTTATTGACGAAGCCCTCAAGTGCAAAGAGTCTGGCGAGTCAAAAACCATACTGCTAGCTCACAGCGGACACGGACATGTTGATATGGCTGCTTATGATGCCTATCTCTCAGGTAAGCTGCAAGACTACGAGTATCCGACTGAGAAGATAGAGGAAGCACTAGCTCAACTACCAAAGGTAGGCTGAGGAAAAAAGGGAATGACACCGGAGCACTAGACTGCTCTGGTGTCATTCCTAAATACAACCACCATACAGTCATACAGACATAATTTCACTACTTGCTAAATATTCCCGGAAATTTTGGCCGCTTCCCATTTAATAGATTATTGAGACATCTTTTTTTGCCGCTTTACAAATGAGAAGCATATATAATATTCCATAATAATCAGTAAAGAAGAAAAAAGATTCATATAGTTGAGGTAATGTTCAATGGCTTGCTATTAATCTGAAATTGCAAGAGGGAGGTATGTTGCCATAACTGGTGTTAGCAAATGGTAAGGATAGCAGTGGATACGATGGGTGGTGATTATGCCCCGGAAGAAATAATCGAGGGGGCAGGCTTGGCTGCTCAAAAGGGAGATGCAGGAATCATACTGGTTGGGCCAATAGAAATCCTGAAGGAAGAGCTAGCCAAGCACAACAGGTAAATAAGGCAATAGCAAGAGCGAAACACGCAGTTGAAATTGACTTGATTGGCTCTTTGAGGCAGAAATGCAAATGAATGAACTATGAGCCACGCTAACTACCCCAATTCTCAAACAACAGCAACAGTGATATAATTGGACCGTGCAGGCAAGATGCTAAAGAAAATCAAATATATCCTTATGGCATTAGCGCTACTAAGCCTAACATTAGGCTCCAGCGGCTGCTCTTTAGCCTTACCATGGTCACCCACTCCACCTCTACCCACTTCACCTCCACCCAGTAACTCCAGTGAATACACCAACCCTGAGTGGACATTTCCTTCAGAGAACAGCCAGACAGCTCAGCCACTACCTGATATTGCCAGCGTCGTTAGCGAGGCAATGCCCTCCGTAGTCTCTGTTACCACTGAGATAGTAGTGTATGATATTTTCCAGCAAGAACATAAGCAAACTGCTGCCGGCTCTGGATTCTTAATCCGCAGTGAGGAAAAATATGAGGGATATATTGTTACCAATAATCATGTAGTGCAAAATGCTGAAAGTATACAAGTGAAACTAGCTGACAGCAGGACTTTCCCCGCCAACACAGTAGGCGCCGATGCTCTAACTGATTTAGCAGTGCTCAAAATCGAGGGAGCAGATTTGCCTTATGCTCGCCTTGGTGATTCAGACCTGCTTGTCATAGGTGATTGGGTAGTAGCCCTCGGCAATGCCCTAGGACAAGGAATATCAGCTAGCGAAGGAATCGTCAGCCGCTTAAATGTCTCAGTGACCGTCCAAGGAAACAGCCTTTCAGGTTTAACCCAAACCACCGCAGCTATCAACCCTGGTAACAGTGGTGGACCGCTGGTAAACATATCAGGTGAAGTCGTAGGCATAACCAGTCTTAAAATAGCTGCAACCGGAATAGAAGGCATGGGCTACGCCATAAGCATCAACAGTGCTAAACCCATTATTGAAGCTTTAGTCCACCAGGGCTATGTAACGCGCCCATGGCTAGGCATAGCATTATATACTGTGGATTCCTTCATAGCCGCGGTGAACAACCTTTCTGTTGAGAAGGGGGTACTTATTGTAGAAGTGGTTAGCGGTAGCCCAGCCGAGACTGCCGGACTAAAAGAGGGAGATGTCATCATCCGCTTCGATGAGAAAAAAATAGACACGAAAGAAGATCTTATCCAAGCTATACTTACGTGCCAAACTGACCAGCAGGTAAAGATAACCTTTGTCAGAGGTACAGATACCAAGACAACCTGGGCACAACTGCAGCAAAGTCCACCGCCTCCAGATTAATTCACCTGCTTAACCGCCAGCAAAATATCGCTGCCTGAAATACGATGTTTCTCAGTGTAAGACCCGTGAGGCGGAAGGCCATCAATGAGTTCCCGAGATAACGTTTCCCGTTTGATATAATCTGCAAAATCAATCATAACCTGTTCAACCGAGTCTGCTGCCTGGTAATAAGCAACGACGTATTCAGCAACGTCGAAGTTAGCCGCGCGACGCATAACCTGAAGGTGCCGCACGATTTCCCTGCTTATTCCCTCTGCAATCAGCTCGGGAGTCAATTCAGTGTTTATAGCTACCCAATACCGGCCATCAGCAGCCACGCTGTAGCCAGGTACATCCAAAAAGGATTCCTCAAGGGAAAAATCCATATTCTTGACATTTATTTCTTCTTTGATTTCGGCGGCCAATTTGATTAAAACCTCCGTTTCTTCTTCAGATTCCACCTTGGCTACAACCTTTGCCAAGGGCTGGCGTACTTTAATTCTTGCCTTCGCCCGTGCTGCCCTACCCAAACTCGCTATTCTCCTAATTAGATCAATTTCGCGATTCAGTTTATCATCTATTTTAGCCTTATCAACTACAGGGAAATCAGTTAGGTGTACGCTCTCTTTAGCTTCAGTGTCAACAGAACGAAGCAAATTTTGATAAAGCTCCTCTGCAATAAATGGGGTGAAGGGCGCCAAAAGTTGAGATAAGGCCACCAAACACTGATACAAAGTGGTATAAGCTGCTAGCTTATCAGCATCGCTCTCACTTTTCCAGAATCGCCGGCGATTACGCCTCACATACCAATTGGAAAGTTTATCGATAAAGCCTTGAATATGGCGCGCCGCCGATACAGGATCATAAGCATCTAGTGCTTTAGTTACCTCAGCTATAAGTAGGTTAAGCTCCGAGATAATCCAATTATCCAGTTCAGTAAAGGATTGTGAAGCTGAAGGCTGGGGAACAAAATGATCGATGTTGGCATAGAGAGTAAAAAAGGAATAAATATTCCACAAAGTGAGCAAAACTTTCCGTATGGTCTCAGTAAGCATTCGGATAGAGAAGCGATGAATATTTTCCGCTGGCGCACAAGTTAATAAATACCAACGAAGAGCATCGGCACCATATTCATTAATCACTGCTCCAGGATCGATTACATTACCCTTGGTTTTACTCATCTTCTCACCATGCGCATCAACAACATGTCCCAGGCAAATCACATTTCTAAAGCAAGGTCTCTCAAACAGCAAGATAGATATGGCATGCAAGCTATAGAACCATCCCCGCGTCTGGTCAATAGCCTCACAAATAAAATCAGCAGGAAAGTTTTGCTCAAATTGATCTTTATTCTCGAAAGGGTAATGCCATTGGGCTATAGGCATGGCGCCTGAATCAAGCCAACAATCAACTACTTCGGGAACACGTTGTAACTCACCCCCACATTTAGGGCAACTAAAAGTAACCTTATCTACATAAGGGCGATGCAGATCTAAAAGCACATCTAAGCCACTAAGATTTGGCTTCGCCTTTAATTCGCCAATGCTGCCAACACATTCATAGTTGTCGCAGGAAGAACAGTGCCAGATGTTAAGGGGAGTCCCCCAATACCTCTCTCTGGAAAAAGCCCAATCAACATTGCTTTCTAACCAATCACCAAAACGGCCGTGCTTAATGTGATTTGGATACCAATTTATATCCTCATTTCCAGAAATAAGCTTGTCCTTTACTGCCGTCGTCTTGATGTACCATGCCCGCTTGGCATAGTAGAGAACAGGCGCATCACATCTCCAGCAAAACGGATAGGTGTGAACAATCTTCTCACTGTGGTAAAGCAAGCCACGCAATTTAAGGTTATCAAGAATAAGAGGGTCAGCATCCTTAACAAACTTGCCGGCAAAGGGGTACGTACCAGTGATTTTCCCCTCTAAGTCCACAGGCTGAACGAAATCAAGTCCTTTGTCCATTCCCACGTCGAGGTCAACCTCACCAAAAGCAGGAGCCATATGAACAATGCCTGTACCTTCCTTCAAGGAGACAAAATTAGCGCCAATCACTGGATAGGTCAAATCCTCCTTTGCTACTTGCATATTTAGAGAAGGCAAGGTTTTACGGTCTACAACAAAATCATGCGGATTAAACAAAGGTTCGTATTCAAGATAGAGAAGAGCTTTTCCTGATATAATAGCCAATTCCTTATAGTCCACAAGTTCAATTTGCCCCGTAAGTTCTTTAGCTAGAATGAGGTAATCCTGCTCCCCTTCCATTACACTGTATTC
>JRER01000408.1_pt1 | contig 14152 bp, 12 predicted proteins | sample 210161 | NCBI WGS metagenome assembly JRER01 (sample SAMN03019618, study PRJNA260268) | marine sediment metagenome | biome: Marine; feature: Sediment; material: Clay; isolation source: clay from marine sediments 136 meters below sea floor depth collected from... | place: New Zealand: Canterbury...
GTGTGGAGCAATTTCTAAAGGATCAAAATCTTCGCCTTGAAGGAGTTCTCCACCGTCTGGAAGGCTGCGGAGCAATTCTTCAAGGACTCCTGGAATGTTTGCGAATTGCACGTCAATTACTTGTACGATTAATCCTTTTCCAACATCGCCATCTTCAATAAGTAGGTAGTCGCCTTTTTCCACGGTTTCATTTGGGAAACTTAGAATTTGGACGATGTTACCTTCTTTCTTGTAGAGCTTCATGAACAGTTTTCACCTTTGCCGAAGGGTCCAAACAAAAGCCTGTGCATGTCTGGTCTATTGATGATTTTTAGGTCGTATTTGCGTACGATGAAATGTTGCATGGCTATGACTTCGTTTGCTGTAAAAGTGCAGAGGATGTGAGCCAAACGGAGGGTTTCAGGATAGCTTTGTGAGAATAAGTCGTTTCCTAACAGTTTCTCAAGGGCTTCGATTTTTCGTTCAATAGAGACTTGTTTGTCTATGTCAAGTCTAAAGGCGTAGTTTCCTTTGGTTAGTCTAGCCACGTAAACATCACCTAATAACACAATTGGAGGTTTAGGCTTGAGGCCAGCTATCTCGAACAAATAAGGCGGCTTATGATTGACTAGCAGGTCTGTTATGAGGTATCCGTTGAATCTTAGACTGGTCATTTTTGAAAAGGCTAGAACTACGTTCTGCTTTTTTCTTGCGTTGTCTAAGATTTCTTTTATGCGTTGTGTTGGAGTGTCGTTGATTCCTGAGGTTAGTGAGCCGTCGAAAAGGATTAGACCGTTGGTTACTGTTTTTGAGAGCATTGTTTGTTGCCATCTTTCGAGGAGGCTTGCTATTCGTGTTGGCATTTGTAGAAGACTTGGCGAACCATTGTGGTTGTGTTTGTGTGGGGAGTTGAGATATGTTCTCTTTAGTGCAGTGTAGACTTGTTTTTTGTTTTCTTCTGTTACGTGAAAGATGAAGGGTCCGAACCTCATGTATCTGTAGTGTCTTTTGTTTTTCCAGATGGTTGCTCCTCTGACTGCTATTACCATGCCTTTGGTTGTTTCGCCGATTTTTATGCTTGAAGTGTCGACGGCTGTAACCATTGTTTCTTTTAGTCTTGGCTTTAACGGTATGGGTTGTAGTTGTGTTCGTGTGGTTTGTATTTGTTCTAGGAGGCTGTTGTTTTGTTGAAAGAATTGTTGATTTAGTTGAAAGGGTTGGTTTTGTGCGTGCTTGAGTGAGTGTATGCTTAGTTCTGTGAGGCGTTGGGGTAATGATGTGTCTATGGTGGGTTGTGGAAAACTATATTTTGGTGTTGTTGTAATAGCTAATTGTTCAATCAACATGATTCACCAATAACCAGTTGTTTGAGAGAGGAAATATTTAAATGTTGTGCATGTACAAGATGCACAATTCAATATGCAATAGGTGAAAAGTTGACAGAAAAAGAAGTAAAGCCGCCTATACACGTGAAGATGAAGATAGGAGATATAGAATTCGAAATAGAATGCCAAGAAGAACAGCTTCAAGCAACGGTTGACAAAATTCTGTCAGCAGTAACGGAAAAGCTGAAAGAAACACGACTAATGACTGAAAGAACGGCACCGCCGCCGAGAGCCGCAACGTGTAAAGGCTTAATCCAAAAACTTTGGCAAGATGGATGGTTTGGAACTTCTAGAGGCTTAGGTGAAGTACATAGTGAAATGGCGAGGCGGGGATTTCATTATGACCGCACGGCTGTAGCTCATGCACTAATAGACCTAGTCAAAGACAACATATTAACAAGACAAGGAAAACCAAGAAGATACCAATACGCCCAAAAAAGACCACCATAAGCACTAAGGAAAAGCCTTAGGAATGTAGGAAAAGGTTTTTAACTATACTATTGGCGACATCCCCTGCAACTCCTCCCTTTTTTGTTTAGCTACGACTTTGTTCACATTCTTTCGTCTTCGATGGATGTGCTCTCTTATATACTCGTTATAACTTTTCGAAATTTGTCTTTTTCGAAGGCTTTGTTGAATTTTCTCTCAAATTCAAGATCTTCACTTTCTAATAGATTCCAAACTTTTTTCATCGTTTCGGATCTAAGTTCTAATCTTTCTTGGACGATTTTTCCTTTGGGTTTTATTACTTTCCCGCCAAAACCAAATCTTATCTCTGCTATGCTACCAACGTTTGGATCAACACTGCTTACTTGAGATATTATATATGAGGTAAGCATTGTTAACTGATATAGAGTCAAATCACCTGAATAAAACTGCTGGATCAGTAAACTTCCCCCGGTGCTATATCCACTGCCTACGCAACAGTAACCAGGATTATCATCCATCCTCATTGGAACGCCATCAGTTTGAACCTCGTAAAGGCGAACATCGGTGGCATCTGAAAAGCCCAGGATAAGAGAAAAGCCACTCTGCTCTATTATATCTGAATGAGACTTAACTATCTCTCTAAGACATGACTTGATGCTTGAATTGACTACAACATCAAAATCCTCACATCCCGCCTCTTTTCTAAGTTTCTCTCGAAAGCCCAAGAATACTTTCTTTAAACAAAAAACAGCATGTCTTGATAAGCTAACTGACCCGGGTCCTCCTACAAGTATGGGTAGATTGCCCAACTGGAAGACTTTTTGCATCGGTTGCTTTATGTATGAGGTAACCTGAGTATCGGAGGCTACTACGATTCCTTGGGTATTACTATCCCTCGCAATCCTTCCTTTCAGCGCAACAATGAGTGTCAATCTGAGCACCTATCCAGTTTTGAATTTGACTAAACATATAAGCAACCTTGGATAAAAACAGCTAGAGTCAAAACCTGAAGGTTATAGCTGACCCACACATGCGTGGTGATATCTACCGCGCAATCCCTCTTTTCTTTAGATACATTCGCTGAAATGTTTCCCATGCTGGAGATATCCCCCGCAAACTCCCCTTTTTTCTTCGTTCAGATGAGGTTGCATGAAATTCTGGTGCCTCTTAGAATTTGACCTTATTTGACTAGTAAAATGCCTTCTTATAACATGTAAAGCTGCAAACCAAATTCGTGAGGTTTATCAAGGCACAAACGAGAAAAAGAAGGGGATGTGGTTTAAGTTGTGTCTTATGCTTTGATGGTGTAGTAGTGTCCTTCGACTATGATTATGTAGTCTCTGTCTTCCATTCTTTGCTTTGGCAAAATAAACACTAGTTCAATTTCCTGTCCCGGTAGCAATTCTGCATAGTTGTCGTCGCTGTAAAGCAGCGATGTCGCCACATTACCGTCAACGGAGTGTATGGCAGAAATCAGATGTCCTTCTTTCACATTTATTGTTGCTTGTGGGCTTGTGTCTAGACTAACATAATCGAGTTTGTGGATGCCCATGAAGAAGAGTCTAATCTTCAATTCTCCATTTGCATCTGGCAGATAATTGGAGAGGTCGACGATTTCGGTTGCCCATCTTACTCGAGTGTGCAGGGCTACAACGTCATTCCAGTCCTGTGTTGAGTTTAAGACCTGAACGTGGATGCACAATTCCTTCTTAAACTCCAAGTCTGTGTAGAGCACCAGCTTTGCACCGTTGCTGACATCTAGGTTTCCAAAGTCTAGGATGAGGTAGTCGTCTGGATGTCCTGTGTAATAGTTTTTGTCGAATGCCTCTATGATTGGCAGCAGGTCGTTTTCATGGTTGTCGATACATGATGTTGGTGGAGAAGGATTTCTGTAGGTTAGGATTTGTCCGTCTGGGCTGACGGCTACTTTTACGTCTGAGTCGTGGTCTACGGCTAATAGTTTGACTTGGTCGATGTAGGAGTGTTCGTTCTCAAACTCGCTTAGCAACAGCGAATGCAACGAGAACCACTTACCCTTGTAGATTGGAACGGGCGTTTGCTCCAGCCTATAGTAATCTGTGACATCAGTTCCGCCTGCGTGTTCTGATGTAGCCAAGAGATTGTTGTCAAGTATGTACCGGGTTCCGTTCCAAGTTGAGACATAGGGGCACCCTTCTGGTTCGGTGGCATACGGATCCCAAAGTAGTGTATCAAGTGCGAGTGTAGTACCGTCAGATGTAGGATAGAAATATATTTGTTCGCAAGGCCATATATATGGATAGGGCCAAGTTTTGTAGTAATAATTCGCGTCGACATTATCATAGGGAGCCCCTCCCCATACCATCGTGTTATCCAAAAATGCATTAGGGCCATCCGTTGAGTATGCAAAGGCGACATTTGTCCATGATGTCTCTCCCGTCTTAATGAAAGAAGGAAAGCTTATGCGCGAACGCCAACCAACCTGCCCAATGTTATATTCACTCCAAGCACCAGGAAATTGGAACCACTTTACCGTCCCAGGGAAAGGCCATTGTCGCCCAACAGTGCCCGTCATAAAATAGTGAGATGCGGTTTCGTTCGGAGTGTAGGAGTACATAAGATAGGTCGTTCCCCCTACTTTCGCGTAGTAGTCCAACGTGTCTGCACCCCACTCCATAGTCAGAGTCACCGAAGAACCGATTGTGAGGCCACCAATGAACCCATTCCAGCTGGACACACATTTTGCCCACCAAGGCGGGATGCAATCGTCTCCCCACTCGTGACATTCCCAAACTTCTGCGTGAACAAACGGATTTGAATATATCCCAGGAGCCACCACTAGAGTAAACGTGTATCCCCAGTCAATTGCAGCGCATCCGCCGTATACAGTGTCAGGTCCCTGGGCGGCGATTCCAGCCATTAACCAGTTATCGCTTTGGATGATGGATTTGTCTGTTCCGGCAAACGAAACGGTTACACGCACTGCGCTTGCAGAACCCTTTCCGGGATTGCGCCAAATCCAATCGGTTGTCATATAGCCTGCTATGTAAGGTTGGCTACTGTTTTCCCCAGGTACTTCAAGATCCAACATGGGTTCAGATTCTTGAATCCAGATACTATTCTGTCCTTTTGCTGGGTCAGATAAGGATAAGGGCGCGAGAAAACAACACAAGCAGGCCAAACTCACAATGTAATTCTTTCCAATCAACGTACTTTCTTCTCCTTAGCTAGGTGGTTACCTTTATTCTTTTATAAATTTTTTCTATCCACTAATATCTTCTCCTACTTTGTTCCTTCAAACCGCCTCCATTGTACTAAGCGAGATTTACGTTCGAGACAGATCCCATAGTGTTAGCGTCCTTCATTAGCGTCGCCAAATGTATCTTAACCTTTTCCTTAAAATGAATAGCCAAGCTCACCTTAAAGCCTAACATCCAATATCTGATGTCACGCTCATAAATTGCAAGGCTATGGCAAATAGCCCATCGTTGTCTGTGACGGTTAGCCTCACAATATAGTAGCCGGCCGCTACGTAGGAGTGTTCAACTGTCATACCTGTGCCATTTGTTCCGTCTCCAAATTCCCAGTAGTAGCTGACAATTTGTCCATTTGTGTCGTAGGATGCTGAAGCATCAAAGGTAATGATCTCATCCACGCATGGATACTGTGTTTCATAAGTGAATGTCGCCACAGGCATATCGAATGGGCTTAGTGTGATAGCTAGCACTACCATTACCTGTTTAGTCCCTGTATCGGTTAGCCTGTCGTTGTCTGTGACGATTAGTTTCACGGTGTAGTTGCCAGCCTTGTCGTAGATATGGGTCGTGACCGGATCTATTTCAGTGACGATGGTACCGTCTCCAAAGTTCCACTCGTAGCTGACAATGTAGCCGTCTGGGTCGTAGCTTTCTGAGGCATTAAAGGTCACGGTTTCGTCGACGATTGGAGCTTCAGGCGAATAGGTGAAGGAAGCTACTGGGAGTTCCCCTTCAACACCAACACCAGCAAATGCTGTGAGAAGAATACCGATCATAAATACCAAGACCAGCATTGCCATAGATTTCGGCTTCGTTGCGCTTTCCAGTTGATTTATTGCGCGCGCACCGGAAGCCAATCTAGCAATTTGGCTCTTTGCAATCGTTGTATCTACCCCAAATTTAGTAGTTATACCTTTTTGTATTTATGCTTTTTGAACCAGTTCTTCCACTTCATCTCTCCAGCCAGTCTACTAGACTTAGACCAGCAATGGGCTGACCAAAAACTTAACATGATCAATTAAAATACCACAAATAGATGAAATGGATGTAACGGGGGAAACGCTTTTCATAAGTTTAACGAGTAGGAAAATCTAATGTTTGATCCATAAATAAATTAAACTGAAAAGTTAAAAAGCAAAAAGAGTTATTCTATTACTATGCGCTATGTTGAAGTTGGCTTACTCATCTTCCTGTTTGCGTTCATATTGTGCTTCCCTGGAGAAGTGATGGTTGTAGGTGAACCTTGGCGTCTTGTGGCTATACTTGAGGCGAATCCACATTTTTACTTGGGTTACGTATGGGATGCACTGCTTTATTTGATATTGCCTCCGGCTGTGGGTGTAGCTTTCATTATTGTCGGATATATAAAAGAGAAAAAAACTTTTTTCCAATGGCAGTTAACAGTTGCTGGTGGCATTATTGTTTTTTGGGGACTTTTTGGACTTTGGCGCGTATATGCCTCTTATTGCGATGCCGTGGATCAGATCACGCAATATAACATCCCAATTGGCAATCTCCTTCTAACAATTTATGCAGCACTATCGGTAGCTAAAATTCTCTGGCTATTTGCAGGCGTTCTCTCCATGCATTCATATCTAAATAGTACGCTACGCAATGAATGGAGCAAATACAGAAACCCTCAAGACCTATGATACTGAGAATTTTTGCCCCCATAACGGGCTCCTCCTAAATACAGGGGTGCACAAAAAATTCCTTTCATTCCTAGAGAAGCAGAATTTGACGCTTTAATAGCAAGTTGCGGACCTAAGACCTCCACTTTTTAAAACTCCTAAAAGAAACTGTGGCTCGAGCCGGAGAAATAGTGTCTTTAGCATGGACCGACATAGACTTTGAAACTGCAACGATACGAATAACACCTGAAAAAGGAAGCAATCCTCGAATATTCAAGGTCTCAAATAAGCTGCTTAATATGCTTAATAGCGCGCGCGCGCTAAACTTTACGCTTTATGTAAGATGCGTAAAAACTTATATGTAAGAACGACAACCTCTAGCATGGGTGTTGCCTTGAAAACCGTCAGAATCAAAGACGAAGCACATGCGGAATTGTCCAAGGTTAAAGGAGAACTAACAACACGAAACGGTGCTTCAAAGTCTTATGACGAAGCCATTATGGAACTGATAGAGTTTTGGCGAAAGAATCACTAAGCTGGTGAAATGATGGAGTTTAAACTGAAAGAAGGCTGGTGGGATTATCTCTGCTCAGGTATCTTTATTGGAATTTCGTTTGTCCTTTTAGTCACTTTTTATGTGTTTGAAGAATATCTGAGCGCGCGCGTTTCGCGTAATCCTTTTAGCCATTTTTTCAGTGTTGATGTCTATAGTTTCATTCATAAAGGGTTGCAGAGTCAAGAGGGCTAAATAAATGTCTGAGCGATGAAAGTAAAGGGGGAACAAGTGGGTAAGGAAGAAAGAAGGCTGGTTCAGTTATTGAAAGTCATGGAATTGTTGGTAGTTGCGTTCATGGGCTTAGCAACTTGTCTAGTTGGACTTATCCTTGTACTTCAAGAGAGAGTCCTACACTACGAAATAGGAGGCTATGTCATTACTCATCCCTATTGGGAGGTTGGCTTTGTATTAATTGTAATTGGGATGACCGTGTTCATCGTCGCAATAGTCATGATTATGTTTAGACGTATAGAAACGAAACTAAAAAGAGGGGCGCGCGCGCTTTTTGGAATAATGTTTTCACTTCTTCTAATAAGCATGTTAACACTGGCATTTAACATTCAACCAGTTAAAGCAGAGCCTAAAACAATAATAGTTCCTGACGATTATCCGACAATACAGGGGGCTATTAATGCTGCAAGCCCAGGATACACAATCTATGTTAGGGCGGGAACATACTACGAGCATTTGGTTGTTAATAAGTCGGTGTCGCTTATCGGAGAGGAGGGCGCAACAATACATGGAAACAGTAGTGGCAGGATGGTTGTCAGGTTAACGGCGGACGACATCTCCATACAAGGATTCACCATAACGAAAAGCGGAGCCGGCTGGCGCCCCATATATACAAGCGGTATCTACGCTTACAAATGCAATAACATAACAGTCAAATACAACACAGTAACCTGGAATCTTGTTGGCGTGTTTTTACATTCTTCCAACAACAGCGTCATTTCAGGAAACGAGGTGACAAGAAACGCTCAAGGTAGCATATGGATCTATTATTCTTCCAATAACACGATTTCGGGAAACATCATGGAAAAAAACTACGCTGGCTTGACGGTTGGGTGGTCGTCCAATAACACCATTATTGGAAACAATATGACAGCAAACCATTATGGTGGCATGAGTTTTTGGGCGTCCACAGGAAACATGGTTAGGAACAATACGATGTGGGGTAACAAACAAAACTTCCATGTCTCAGGGAAGCAACTCTCACACTTTATGCATGACATCGACGCTTCCAACTTGGTTAACGACAAACCCATTTACTACTTAATAAACCAAGAAAACATGCTCGTGGACCCCACCAACTTCCCAGAAGCTGGTTATCTGGCGCTAGTTAATTGCACCAACGTGACAGTCAAAAACCTGAAGCTGAACGAGTCCATGCAAATGGCTTATACTAAAAACGCCAAAATAACCCGAAACTACATAGTAAAGACTAGTTGGGGCATAGATCTCTTCAATTCCAGCGGCAACCTCATCTCTGAAAACAACTTGACAAAGAACATGTACGGTGTCAGCCTCTCCAATTCCTCTAACAACTACGTTATCAGAAACGAGGTAACACAGAACATGGTCGGCATAGGGCTTTCTTACTCATCCAACAACACCATTTCCGGAAACAACATAGTACTAAACGATTGGAGTGGCGTGAAGCTTGAGCATTCTTCGAATAACAGGATTTTCCACAATAATTTCGTAAACAATAGTTTCCAAGTGCGCCTGCGCGGGCAGTCGGTCAACACTTGGAACGACGGCTACCCTAGCGGAGGCAACTATTGGAGCGACTACACCGGCGTTGACTCATACGGTGGTCCGGGTCAAAACGAAACTGGAAGCGATGGAATAGGCGACACTCCATACGTTATTGACGAGAACGATGTGGACCATTATCCACTGATGAAGCCGTACGTTCCATTACTTGGCGATATAAACGATGATAGGACAGTCGACATATCCGATGTGGCTATAGCCGCTATGGCATTTGGAAGCTACCCTGGGCATCCGAGATGGAGCCCAATAGCCGACATCAACTTCGACAACATAATAGATATCCACGACATCTGTGCAGTCGCTAGAAACTTCGGAAAAACATTGTAAATAAAATGCGCGCTTGATGTATGGATAAAGCTTATATGAAAAGTGACGGAAAATGAGATAAAGGGAGGGGAGAAAGATGAATAGGTCCATTCATTTCTTGCTGGCCGTAGTACTCCTAGTTTCGCCTTTCTTCGTTGAACCCGTACCGTCTGTTGAGGCTACTTCGGATCCCATAGAAAATTGGGCCATAATTGTGACTGGCAGCGATGGATCAGATGCATGGTATAATGGATCGATGACAGCATATAACGCACTCTTAAATATAGGATACACGAACGACACCATATATTATCTAGATGTTGTGAATAGAGGACCTTTCGACGATTTCGCCACAAAACAAAACATCAATAGCTCAATTACAAACTGGCTGGCAACTAACTCGGATGGAAACGACGTATGCGTTATACTTTTCAACAGCCATGGTAGCGATTTAGATTTTCTGTATGTGAACAATAACACAGAAAACCTTTATTATTCCGAAATAAATCAGTACTTACAAAGTGTGGAATACGGCAGGTTAGTAATAGTAGTTGATGCTTGCTATTCTGGTACCTCCATCGATGATTTAAATGGAACAGACAGAGTAATAATCTCTTCGGCCAACGCGGATCAACAGGTGGGGATATCACTCTTTTCGAACTATTTTTGGTCAATCACCGTGAGCAAGAACATAATGCAAAGCTTTAATAACGCCTCTTGGGAAGCTTGGAACTTCACAAAAACTTATCCATTTCTTCCTGAACCCCAAACTGCTCAGATTGATGACAATAATGATGGAGTGGGAAATTGGAGTCCTAGTGATCCGTTGCCAAATGGCGGTGATGGATATCTAGCCAAAGCTACCTACTTAAATCCGGCTGAGATGGTGAACCTAGACGTTTCCACCGAGGGCACAGATGGCACCGAGCTTACTAACGTAGATGTCACGATAAACGTGACAACAAATGAGGATGTTGGGAGTTTATATAGGCTGTCTCCGGTGCACATAATCCTCAGCAAAGATTCGTACACGGTAGAAGTGGATACTTCTGTTACACAGGGAGGATACACGTGGAATTTTGACCATTGGGAGGACGATTCAACAAGCAACCCGAGAAATTTAACATTATACACAGACAAAACCGTTACAGCATACTACGAAACTGGGGGATGTCCCTACGTGTACGTTTGGAACGGACAAGAATACGTGGTGGATAACAATCTTTTAGGCTATTCTGAAGCAACTACCGGAGCCGACGTGGAAGACTATTATAGGCTGGAGCAAACGCTCGTTCCACGATATGAGGACACACGATTTTCGTGGTACTCACTACAGATCAGCGAGTTTGAACAGGAACACTCCTACATCGACCAGGTGAAACTCATAGCAGTGGACCACGAGTCCGACGTGAACATCGCTGTGAGCCCCTACGGAGAATTCCTCACCTACCGAGAACCCTCCCCACCCATCAGCTGCATCGACAACCATGGAAACAACCAACTTGCCATCATCAACACCATAGACGACAACTACTACAGAAGCCGTCCAGAAGACCATCTCACCCTAGACTTTGGAGACTTAGACATCAGCAACGGCGCGAAACTTGTGCTCCGAGCCAACGCGGAATGGAAAAAAGAACTGTGCATCCACATCCAAGCGATCGATTCAACAGGAAGTTGGATGGATGTCATAGCGTTGCGTACCCGAGTGCGGTGGGCAACCGAAATCGTCGACCTTTCTGGCTATCTGCCAGATGCAAATGGAGAACTAAAAGTTAGACTGTACTTCACGGGCATTCATAAGCTCGACTACGTTGGCCTAGACACAAGCCCACAAGAAGACTTTGAACTGCACTACGCCCACCTAGTCTCAGCCACCCACTCAGCAGAAGGCAACGTAAAACAGAAATTAATGAAAAGTGACGGTGTCTACGCTGAGCTTACCCCAGACCAACAAATAGAACTCACATTCCTACTACCAAACGACCCAGAAGAAGCAAGAACCTTCATAATATACATAGAAGGACACTACGAAACCATCCCATAAACTCCCTCTTTTTCTGTTGTTTAAAAGCTTTCAGTTCATTCCAGAAAACCTTAAGTTTAACGTTAAAACAAGCTTATTTTAGCCCATAGTGAAAGGGCAGAAAGAGAACAAAGGGGGGATTCAAATGGATAAATCGTTGATGGGCACGTTTGTTTTGGCGTTAATCCTCGGTTTCATACTTGGGGTTCTTTCATGCTGCACTAGATTTATTTTTCTTAATTATGAGTACCTTTGCATCCTTTACATGGAAATTCTTACCATAATCAGACTTGCATTTAACCCCTTTCTCATATTCACGGTTTTCTATCTTCATGGCAGAAAAGTTGATTTGAAGGCGAAGCTCGGTGCCGTCATAGTGTCGCTGTTCGCCGGTTTGTACGTTGGAAACCTTTTAGGTCACACCGTTACGTTTTCAGTACTCACGTACTTACTGCAGCCTTGCTTCTCCCCAAGCTTCTCTGTAATGGTTCTTCCAAATCTGCTTCCAACAGTAATCTTCAGTGCTTTCTTTGTCGCCTTATCCGCCTCAGCCATAGCTTACATAAGGAACATTAAAACCTCAATTGAAGAGAAGAAAGAGAACAAAAAATAAAGGAGAAAAGAAGATTGAAAGCTGTTGAAAAGACGGAAGAAAAAGCCATAGAGGTTTGTCCTCTATGCGGTTCTAAAATGGAGAAGGGCTTCATAGGTGTTTGGAGAGGAATCTTTTGGAGCGATAAAAAGCGTACAGTTGTCTGGAAACTGCCATTTGGAGAGGATATGATCTTTAGAGCAAGTTTGAAGAATCCGATGATCGAGGCTTACCGATGCAAAAAATGTAAGCTGGTAATCTTCAAATATGGAGAAGAGCGCTAGACCGTTGCGAAATTGAGCAATAATGTTTTTTAATCGCTAATATTTTACAATATTATGGTGGTTGTGTGATTCCTTGGTGGCAGTTGGAGTTTGCTGCGCTGGTTCTGGAGAGGAGTAAGGTTGGCTCCATAACCATTCGTGAGTTGGTTTCTGCAAGTAGATTGAGCCGTCAAACTGTTCAAAGATACTTGAAAGATTTTGAGCAAGCGGGGTTGGTGGTTAGAAGCAGGGTTGTTGAGGGAAGGGGCCGGCCGAAGCACCGTTACAAGCCTACATTGAAGCTGGCTAGAGCGGTTTCGACAGGCTTGGGGGGAGAGTTGGACAAGGTTTTGATCAGTTTCAAGATCCTGCGGAGAGCGTGTAAATGGTGTAAAGGAGGATTCTGCAAGAAAAAAGTGAAACAATGCACCGCCAGCATTTGCCCAATAATCAAAGCCTCAAAGGAAATAATGTAAAATATTGTAAAATAATGTAAAATAAAAAACAATAAAGCTCAATAACGCAACACCCTAGCGCGCGCGAACATTTGCACCATAATGGATACGTTCGCTGAAATGTTTCCTGTGCTGGAGACATTGCCAACCGTGCAATCTCTCTTTTTTAACTATTATAAGATTGAGAGAATCCATACGACTTACGGATTTCTCCCACATCTGAATCAGGATTTCAGTATGTATTCTTCAATTTTTTCGCATAACTTGTTATGGTTCCAGAGTTCAATTGGAGCTCCGGTGACTTGCCGATATGCGTAATCGGTAAAATCAGACGTTGTGACAAATATGGCTTTATTGGCTTTGTACTTGAACATAGACCCTAAAAGCCTTTGGATAGGTCGGTTTCCAACCTTGTTTGAGTAATCATATCTTTTGACTTGGACAACTACACGATCTCCACCCTTCATAGCTATTATGTCAGCGCCGAAATCTGCTGTTTTTGGTGTGAGTTGTGTTTGGTAACCCATCTCACCAAGTAAAGCGGCAACTAATTTTTCGAACTGCCAAGGAGAAAGTCGTGCAAAATTGTTTCGCATATCCGTATCCACCCTCTTCCACTCCTTAACCTGCTCCGGGCTTCCCCACCTTTCCCGCCCTAACCTATCCACAAAACACACAAGTCCTTTTGCTTTCTGCTCGATTAGAAACTTTATTCTGTCTCTCTGTTTTAGTTTTTCCTGCAATTTGTTCCGCGCCTCGCGTACTGCTTTCTCTACCCTTCCGAGTTTCATATTGATTTGGCCACGTATTTGTACTTCATTCCAGTATTCCGCCTTCGCTGTTGCAACGGGGCGACTATATCTTCCCTTTAACGTGTATATTACGGAAAATGTAACAATCGCAAACAGTAAAAATGACAGAAAAATATAAGATCCCGTCCAATCAATGACAAAATGATAATCCGAACCATGACCTTCCCAATGTCCGGAGTGGGGTACTATCTGCCAGAATAACCCCACGAGAACACCAATCGAGGTTATAAAAATGGTAAGTCTGCTTATGGGGATGGCAATAGAATAGAATCTATTAAATTTGTTCACTTTCACGTCAAGTTTACTTTCCGCCTTAGCGGTCTTTTTGTCCTGCTTTTGAAGTTCGTCAGTTACTCTGACAAGCATGTGACTTAGCTTTTTCACCTTGGATTTCAATTCACTTATCTCTTTCTCTGCCGTTGACAATGCCTTCTCAAACTGCGATTGCTGTCCTTTAAGCGTTTTTATTTCATTCTTGTGATGTGTTTTTCGGTCATCCGACATTTATGTATACCAACGTGCTATCTAGAATCGAAAGTGCTACCTATTATGTTACTTTTTTTGGTATTTGTTCCTTTAGGCGCAAGGTGGAGATCTCTCCCGCAAATTCCCATTTCATTGGCCTATTTGGATCCAAATATCATAGAATGTTAAAAACTATAGGGGGTCTATCGTTTTTGCGTTGCGAAAAAAAATCGCGGATGTT
>JRER01000734.1_pt1 | contig 14106 bp, 12 predicted proteins | sample 210161 | NCBI WGS metagenome assembly JRER01 (sample SAMN03019618, study PRJNA260268) | marine sediment metagenome | biome: Marine; feature: Sediment; material: Clay; isolation source: clay from marine sediments 136 meters below sea floor depth collected from... | place: New Zealand: Canterbury...
CAAGGTTCTAGAGCGAGGAGTTCAGCCAATTCACCTTTGAATCGGTTGACCATGTGTGAGTAGATGAATTCAACACACGAGCCACATTCATGATCTGAAAGAGTTGTTTCGTCATCGCTCGTCAGAGCCTCAGGTTCGTCGGGATTGCGAGGGCCATATTCGATTAAGCGTCGAAAGAGCTTGCCTCGCGGGTGCTCCCCAATATCTCGAATTGCGGCATCCAATGACCGTTTAAATACATCCTGGACGGTCTTACCATCAACAAGATAAACAAAAGGACATCCAAGTGCCGAGGCCACCAACCTATGAATGGCTGACGCAAGCAGTCGATTGCCTATGATCGAAGCTATTTTCTCATTTGATGGTAATTTCATTTATCGGGGACTCCTACCCTTAATGTCTTGGGGCAATTTCATATAACCTCATCGGCACAAACGAAGTGCGAACGTAGCGAACATTTGGGCGTGAGTCGTTTGTGCCGTGTTAGCCCCGTCCGTGCGATTACGGACCAAGCCGAAGAAATACTTGATTGCCGCTTTCCTTCCAATACTTCGGCTGTTCCGGGATTATCTTGCCGTCAGCAACCGTGAAGCCAAATATCTCACTCTCTACATCAGCAAGAAGGCGAATCTTTTCCCGTGCCAATTCTTCCAGCGCCTGGCGATCACCTTCTATATTAGGGTTTAAATGATGATAATCATCCCGCTTCACCCATATTCTGAGGAGAGATTTTTTTCAGTTTACCGGAGACAACATTCCTCACAGAAAGTTTCTCCACATTCTTCTCGAACTTTTTGGCGGGTTTCCAGGAGTTTCTCTGGCAAAGGAATCGTGCGAGAGCCTCTGCTACAGCCTGAGTAATGGCTATACACCCGTAGAAATGCCCATCCCGAAAGAGTAAGCTGCACTCAGCCGATACTCGGGAATTTTCTTGACATCTGGTTTTCGAATGGTTCTTATCCTAATCCTCCGGATTCCGTTTATCCACAGATCGGCTCTTTTGAAGCGAAAGTAACCCTACCAGTTCTGCATAGAAGATAAATCCGAACAACAGAACAACACCAAGGTATATTAGATTGAAGAGTTTCACTTGTGGGATCAAGATCGGGGAGAGCCCAACGGGGTAGGTGCCATAGCGTAAGATCAACTCTACTATCGGCTTATCTCTGTATTTTCGTTTGAGGAATCTCTGCCAATCTGGGAGGAACCATACAAATATGAATATCGTCCCCAGTACGGAACTGAAGATGAAAGAAGAATCTTCTAAAAATATCCAGAATACTAGGTCAGCACATACAAACTGAACCAGGACAGCAGTAATTATTAGAAAATTGTCCCTACCTATGTTCCCAGAATTCAGTGTCTTTTTGCTGTGTTTCAATGACAATAGGAGCACGACCACCGCAAGACCACTTATCGCAAGAGACAAAATCCAAAAGATGAACGAAGGATAATGGACGGACAGAATCAAGAGGTTAGCCAGTGAGAGAAAACAAGAGATGACAAAAACGGGGTATCCGCCAGCTGGAAGAGATGGAATGGAGATTTCTTCTGTTGGGTCCTGCTGTCGTGTCCATACCCTGAGAAAGACAGACAGCCGTCTCCCCTGCTTATACCAAAAATAAAAAAGGTAGGCAAAGGGAAGGGCAAGATGCATTATCTGCATATTTGCTGTCTCCAGAGCGAGCGATATGATGAGATAGAAGAACATAACCGCAGCGAAGAGGCCCCCGATTATGACGATATGACCAAACAGTCCTTTTGCGAGGTGTTTACTTGCCGCACCATGTAGCGACGAAAAAATGGTCTTCTCGGCTCCCGGAGAGCGCAGGTGCCAAACACCCCACAGGACAACAGAAACGAGAAAGATCAGCGACGATAACGAAATAACTACAAAAAGAACTCCGAAGGAAAGGGCTATAGCCAGCCATAGCAGTCCCGGAGCAAAGCTCCAAGCCCCTAGAGTTGCTCGTCTGACCAGTTTGTCGGAAATAGCTCCGGCCTTGGCGTACTCCTCTCTTGCACTCTTATTGTCCATTCTGGCAAGAAGAGTCCAGAGATAGCCTGCTGGCCCTCGCATTGTCCCTAACGCCGATTCTGCAGCCACTAGTCGGTTGAACACCAAACAAAGAACAGCCCCGAGAAATGACGACAACAATATGATTGGAAGGAAATTCGTATGCAGGACCCGTGTTAGGAACATATCCGGGTTGTAGGGACCAACCATGGACATTACGACAGTGATCCCGACTAGGGAGCCGTAGAGGACTGTCAGTGTGTCCATGAGACGTTTTCTCCTGAATTGCCCGAATAACGATCGACTAACAGCCACCTCCACGTTGTAGCCAATCGCAAATAGGATTGCCCAGGTTACAAGAGTGGACAGATCTTTGGAGAAAGCACCAAAGATGCTATCCAACGTCGGAATTATTCCAAGCAAGCCCGTCTTCGCCAGCAAACTAGTGAACCAGGCGAAATACTTTGTGAGCAAATAGAAGGGTATGAGTAGTAGGGTTGACTTGAATGATTTGTTAAGTTTACGATTAAACATCGAGTTACTGCCAGAGGGAGTCACGGTAGTTCTTGTTTTCGAGCGCCACTATGCAACAGTATACCCCTAGAGAACTCGGCAAGATGACATCTACTCGAAGTATAGTACCGTCCGTTCGCCTTAAGAAACAGGTCCAAGAAAACAGATGCTTCTTCAACCGGCATACTATTCAGAGAATATCCTGGAAAATGGGATTCAAACCAGAGACGGTTTCTTAAAAGGGTCTTATCACTGGCGATATATGTATATATTGGATTTTTCAAATTGATTGAAAACAGCCTGAATGAATACTGCTGTCGTTCTATCCAATTCATTCTTACTAATCTTGTCTTTCTGATATATCTTTCTAGCTACTGATTGAACATTCTCCATTCGGTACCCAAAGGCCATTTCTATGCACGAGTCTGATACTTTTTGTGCAATTATTATGGCTTCAATTTTCGAATCACCATCCAACCTCAACTCATATTCCATAATATTCCTTAATTCATCGTGTCGAGTCTCCAAAGGAGACCTAACAAACTCCAAGTAATCAGAATCATGATGCCGTAGTATGGCAATAGCCAATCTATCATCTTTGTTCAACAAATCGTCAAAACTATTTGAATCTACGTGAACCTTAATCTTTCTTGCACCCTTCAATATTGGTCTGCTATCCATGATCACAACAAATCACCAGAGACTGCTAGAATTTTTGACGTCCTCCAGTTTATTGGCTGCCGGGTCCATCAATTTGAAGAAATCATTTCCTATGTTTCCGTGGTTTACGGATGGTCAAATCTAGGAAAAACCAAGAATCTCCCTTTGTTTTGTCAGATGATGGCCAGAACATAACTATTGCTTCACCAAGAATTTTGCTATTTTCAAACCTCCTTCGATCCCTTTTCTTACTAGAGATTTGTTGATCTCTTTTTCGGAAATATCTCCGTGCATAACACGATTACGGATTTTTCTCAAAACATCGACTGAAGATATGCTTTCTTTTAATAACTCTAGTTGAGTTTTAGCTAGGCTCAAGGGTAGAACCAAATTTAAGATGTTATTAAACGTTAGTTCATCTTTGAGGTCTTTAATCTTGCTTTTGCTTATTCCTTTTTTTTTCAGAATACTACGAGAATACTCTCGAAGCATCGTTTCCAAAAGAATCGAACTTTCCAGAAGAGCAATCTTTTCTTGTCCCCAAAAAAGACGTGATTGTATACGAAGAATTTCGATAATCTCTTCTCGCGGGAAATTTTGGTTATCTATGGCAGTCTGCATTTTACCCCACTTCTCTTTTGTCAATAATTGGTCGATCTTATAGAGCGGATTCTTTCCCCTACGGCCTGTGGGTATCTTGGGCCGAAACTCTTTAGGTTCTTCCCCCTCAGACCACCAAGTGACTGGTGCTTTGTCCAACCCAAATGCGCTATCTGCGGTGAAAAAAAGTTCGAAAGGAGCTACTCGGGTATCCGGTAAGTTCTTCATCCCTCCAACCGTACGACACAATGCCACAAACTGAGACATTACTTTTTCATAAATATCGTAGATTCTCTCAGCAGTCTCCAAAGAGAGTTTCCCTGAGCTCTTTAGGCCTCTAACAAAATTTGTGCTTGGACTAGGATATTCTATTTCCATATGTTCTCCTAACAAGATTGCTAGATCGCCTTTTTCTGAAGGGACCAGTTCTTTGTCAAGGTAGAATCTCACTTTGACGTTGTTAATAGTGAAAGCGAGGGGGACTCTATAGTCCTCATCTGACCATTTCCACGTACCAAAATCCGGGCAATATAGACCCTCTATTTCTGCGCGAATCGTAATCTTTTTGCCTTTCATGTTCTAGTTTTCGTCTGGCAAGTTATATCTTAGTCTACGGCTTATGGAAAAACTTCTTGATGATATCCTCTCGAGAGCAAACGTATCTGAGCAAGTGAAGCGCAAGGCAAAAACGATATCAGGCGAAGTAGACCATTTACTCCGTAACCCTCACCCTATGAACTTTGTAAACATTTCCGTCCAAATCTTTGTAATCCCAATCCCTTCCAAGATCGACAGACTCACAGATTTGTCGCCACATTGTATGTAAGTTTCGCTCTACTGTATCTCCGAGGTAAATCTCTCCGGGTTTAGCCTGTGCTTGTATCTTAGCAGCTAGGCTTATGACCCTACCGATAATATCCTTGTGCTGTTTTGTCTCAGGACTGCCGATAGTTTCAACGTAGGCTTCGCCTGCATCGAGTCCAATTCTAATGCCAATGGGGGGAAAGCCTCGCTCTTCTAGGATTGGATTTAGGGCTTTATAGACGAGCCGGCGTAATGTAAGTGCACAATCAATCGCAAGGTCGTTTTTCGTGATAAAGCTAGGTTCCGGGAAATAGGCAATCAGACCATCCCCTGTATACTTAAGAACATGTCCATGAAATTTTGGGATGACCTCACTCAGCTCATAGAGCACCGTAGAGATCAACCTTGCGTAAGTTTTTGAATCTGTAACTGTTGCTAGCTTAGTGGATCCTACAATGTCGAGTGAAATGATAACAAAGGCTAGCTTGTCAACTGCCAAAGACTGTAGAAACTTCTCCGACTTATCCTGGAAGGTAGGTGGGCGCTCAATTCCTTCAAGCAGACCTGCAATAAGGGGCCGACGTGATTTGACATATGCTTCTGCGTCATCAATTCTGTTCGGTTGGAAGTAAATTGGCTTTCCTTTGAGCTGCTTAAGGGCTTCAAAGTAATCCTGCTCAAGGAAGTAGACGTCATCGAACTTGTCATAGAGATAGCGCTTTCCGCCAATTTTTTTCCATTCATATCTGCGAGGATCAGGCTCCAAGATTCCAGTAACTGTTCTGGATTTCTCGTCTAGGGAGACGATTTTCTGGACGAAATCCATTCTAAATCGGTGTAACTTACCCGACATTATGACTCCTCTTACTGATTTCACCTAATTGGTAATATACGAACCACCTTTACTTTAGCCCAAATAAGCCAAAGGACACTTTGGGGGACATCCTTTTCTCCAGTTTTAACAGCTCCATCCTCCAGAATCCCAACCTTAAGCTATTTGCAGATGAGCTTCTATATTTATGGCATTTTCTGAAAGGCTAGCACTATCTTCAAAGTCGCCTCTGCAAGCAATTTAAAAGTTTAGTTAAGCTTTCCTCATACATGTCCAAAGCTTTTAGATAAAGATTGGACCAACTAGGAGGATATTTTCCAGTTATTCTTATAACTATTTCAACAAATTTTGGATCAGTAACATGAACAGGGAATCTTTTGCTCCTCATGGTCATTATATCACGGAGGTTTGATACAATTTCAGGAGGAAAATTCTTAATTTCTTTCCTCAAGAATTCCTCTAAGACATTGATAGAACCCTTTCTTTTTTCAACAATTTTCTCCTTCATTTCTTTAATACTTAATTGGTCAATAAGCAAAGATAAGGCTCCGATATTGTTAGTGAACTCATTTCCGCTTCTGCATGGCTTCATTATTTGAGAAATTGCTTTTTCATTTGAGCGCAAGAGTTTAAAAGCAAAAATCTTTTCCCATAAATTATTTATCTCCTCTCTCATTTCAACTATGTTTCCAATGGTTTTAACTTGTCCCTCAGCAACGCTTCTGGACAAAGGAGCTAGACGTGCCTTTATATCTTCCATGTCTTCTTTTTTTATAATTTTACATTTCTCTTTCTTTGAGAAAACAAGCAATTGGATATCTTCACCAACACTGGGGTCCATTTTTGAAGTTTCTAAGATAATATATACAGCAAGTTCTTGAGCTTCTTTTTCCTCAAGATTTTCCTTGTAGAAGTTCCTCAATATATATTCTGCATATGCCCTTCCGCTACCCTCACATGCATAGTCGTAAGCTTCTTCTGAGTATCCTTTTTCAAATATTCTTCTTATTCTCTCGGGTGATACGGCTATGAAGACAGGAGCACCCTGTTCCTCTTCCAACCTTTCGGCATTTTCTTTAAACCATTGAAAGTTTTCATCTGAAAGATGAGAGACTACATCATCAAATGAAACAAACTGCGAATTACAAAATGCTTTGACTGCTCTGAGAACGTCATCAATTGCTCCAAGCAACCCAGCGGCTGCAATACCAATATCGCTTGTTAGGGGTTCGAGTTTCCTTGCCTGGTCTCCTTTCATTTCGCCATACATTACACGACTGTCGCTGGCAAGAACTACGCCACCCTGGTATTTTAAGGCAACAATCAATGTCATTTCGATTCCCCCTCATATAGTAATCTTATTGCCTATTAATAAGTTTATTCCTTAAGTTTGTATTTGTGGGTGGCAGTTTACAAAATTCCGTCCAGCTCTATTTGAAATTATGATTACTCTCCCTCCAAAATCTTCTCTACCGTTGTCTTTCCTAGTTTTGCAATCTTGAGAAGGATCGCGGCTGGAGGAATAATTTCCCCCTTCTCGTATTTACTTACCATTGGTTGAGTGATCCCTAGCTTTGTCGCGAATTGCTTCTGATTCAAATCTAGATCAATAACTCTAATCTTCTTAATTCTTCTTCCGGCATTTTTCTTATTGATATTCATGGGAGCCCTTGACAATATAAATATTTAGTATATAATATAAACAAAAGGGATAAAAAATAAACACTGTTACTTATTCATAATCTAGTTTATACAAATATTCGTCATTGTCAACCCCAGGAGCTCGCAAAAGGCTCTGACATTGGCTGAAAGGAAAGGTAATGAACAAAATCCTTATAGACGTGAAACAGCTTTCAGAGTCAACAGGGTTAAGCGTTTTTACGCTCTATTCCTGGATTAACCAGAAGAGGATTCCTTATGTCAAAGTGGGAAGGCTTGTTCGGTTTGACCCAAAGAAAATTGAGAAATGGATTGAGGGAAATACCGTAGAAGAGAAGAATTTTTAGGGAGGGACTTCATGTATGGCTTGGAAAAGCAAGAATTGGATTCTGCAAGAGATACAGATAAATCATATATAAAAGGAAATAGTAGAAAAGAGGCTCTTCGAAAGCTGGCTCAGTACCTTAGGAACGAGAGGGGCTATTCGGAGAATGAGATTAAGAAGTTTATGGCTGAATCCTTTGTTGGAAAAATAGACTACTAATTCTTAACTATTTTACTAAGACTCATATTTTCAGTTGAACATATAAGAGAAAGAGATGGGCGTCTATAAAAGAGGAAGAATCTGGTATATAGATTATTACGCTGGTTATAAGCGAAGAAGAGAGAAAATTGGACCCAGCAAACGGCAAGCTGAAACAGTATTAAAGAAGAGAATGGTGCAAGTTGCCGAAAATAGGTTCCTCGAAGTTGAAAAATATCAGAAGATCAAGTTTGAAAAAATGACCGCCCTTTATCTTGAGAACTATTCAAAGCCAAACAAGAAGTCAAGCAGAAGAGATGTAACAAGTATTAACAATCTCAAGCCCTTTTTTGCAGGAAAATACTTACATGAAATAACCTCTCTTGATATGGAGAAATATAAGAGAGGACGCCAGGGTCAGGTAAGTAATGCAACTGTGAATAGAGAGATAGCCTGTCTTAAGCATATCTTTACCAAAGCTATCGAATGGGGAATAGTGAAAAAGAATCCGGGAAGGAAAGTCAAACTTCTACGAGAGAGAAATACAAGACTTAGATATCTAGATGAAAAAGAAATAGGAAAGCTTTACGATGCCTGTGCCGAGCATCTAAAACCCATAGTGATAGTAGCATTAAATACAGGGATGCGAAAGGAGGAGATACTCAATTTAAAATGGGAAGATCTAGACTTTCGAAGTAGGACAATCTATATACTGGATACGAAAAATAGTGAAAAACGAGAAATGGCAATGAACGATATTGTCTATAGAACTTTACTGGCGTTACAAAAAGCTGATAGTCCCTGGGTTTTTTGTAAAAAGAATGGCGAGCGGTATGGAAATGTCAGGAAAGCTTTTGAAGGGGCGAAAAAGAGAGCCGGAATAGTTGATTTCAGATTTCATGATTTGAGGCACACATTCGCCTCTCACCTAGTAATGGCGGGAGTAGACTTGAAAACAGTTCAGGAACTTCTGGGTCACAAGAGTTTCGAGATGACTCTAAGATATGCCCATCTTTCTCCAGAACACAAAAAGGCAGCTCTGGATACTTTGTGTGAAAGACTAGTCACAATTTGGTCACAAAAGGTGAGATTAGCAAAGTGACCCAAGAAGGCGGGCCTTGAAAGCCTTTGTGGTAGGCAGATTGCTGGCGCGCCTGGCAGGACGTTGTTAGAACTTTTTCCCAAGAAAATATAGAGATCCCAATCTACGATATTCCGCTACGACAGCGGGTTAGAGCACGCTAGGCCAAATCTCAGCACTTGTCAATCTGGGAACAGCGTGGACTCAACTAGTTCCTGCGATTGTAACCTCACAGGCAAGAGAACTAGCCGGGGGTTTTACGATGGTATGTTGTTCAATCACTCAACATCAGCCACTTTCGAAGCCACGCATCTCCTTTTGGTGGGGAACTACATAGAGTAACCGCAGCATTAGGCCATATTTGATGGGCTCTTTGAGTTCTCGATTCTACGTCAACTAACAGGACAGACTTAACATTAGATTCAGAAAGCTTCAGTAAGTTTAACACCGCCTCGTCATAAGGGTTAAATGCAAAACCAAAAATAAGTAGACGAGAAACAGATTTAAGGATATTCTCTGCTTGGTTCCAGACAGACCTCAAGAGTCTAGGTGGTTGTTTCTCAGGTGTGGGGGCTACGATTAAGGCGCCGCCCGTTATACCTCTTCTTCCGTCTGTGTAGCATCCTGTTTCATCCCACGAAATGCTGCCGTGAATTTTCGCTAGGGAAACCCTCCCTGTCAGGGTCACCGGGTGTCGCCACTCAGAAACAGGATACGGCCCTCGACCTATCAATGATTGGTTTGGAACACCGTAGTTAAATCCCTTTGTACCGAGTGCATATTCTACAATCATATCATAGTTTGTAGTGATGACGCCTGCCAATAAAGGGCCGTACAATGGCTGGAGAAAACTCCGCACCTTGATAATCGCTGGTAGGCTGAATTTCCGGTTTTCATCAATCATCAAGACATGCCTTCGCCATCTCTGTGCATGGAACTCTTTCCAAATAAACGGTGCTGAGAGTCTGTGGACAATGTACCAAAGAACAGCGTCCCTGTCTTTATCTGGAAAACGCAATGCCTCTGTAATGAATTGCTCGGATAGCCCATTTGGATGTGCCGAGTCCCATCGACGTTTAAGAAGCTGCACAATCTCAAGCTTTCGATTGTCACGAGGACCCCACGGCTCAACGTCGAAATCAAATAGCTCCTCAGCCAGAGGCAAATTCGCTGACCACTTTGAAAATCCGGCACCAAGAAACAGAGCTAGCATGCCTTTTATCATCTAACGGCCTATGGAGAGTGCTGTTGTCAAGGAAATCACTCTGCTATACTAATTAACCTATTCAACAGCTCTTCAATTGCATCTTGAAACATCAAGGGCGCAGAGTGAAGCGAGGGGAAAAGGACAAGACGGTAGAAAATCAGTTCTTACTGTTCCTTCTTTCTTTCTGGGCTTCCCCTTCCATATCTTGAATAAGCAGCGTTATATTTACGTAGCTGTACTCGTCAATTGCCTTCGTGAATGTTCTTCTGTGGTTTCTAATATTCATATTCTTAAATAGGTCTTGTGTATCTTTAAGAAATTGAAAGTAGCCTTCTCCGTTTTTCTGATATTTCTTGGGCCTCCAGCATCCCCTTTTGACAATGTCAAGTGCATCGTAATATCTCTTTGGCTCATCTCTACTGATATAACGATCCCACATAACGAACACGGACCTATTTCTAAGGTGCATTACCTTTGAGGCACCTGTATATTGAATGCCTCTAATGTGGCACAAGGTTTCGAATATCGCCACGATGTCGTCTCTATACTTGTCGAAATCAATTATTCTGAAGTCTTCGCCTTCCATTATGCTGAACCGAGAATTGAGTTCCTCAATTGTTTGCCTGAATCCGACAAGATCAAAGTCCTTCACTGCATATCTAAAAGCGGCAAAATTCCAAGTTGCAAGAATAAGACAATAGGCTTCTATATCAAAGCCGTTATTGATAAGCCCAACCGCCATATCATAGAAACTTCCTCGCTTCTCCAATACATCGAATTTTGATGCCGCTTCGTTGAATTGTTTGTTGGTAATCATAATGAATTCCTTCGGCGACCCGGGCCAAATCTCAGCACTTGTCAATCTGGTTTTTGGAGGTGTGACGCGAATCCTTTGTGAAAGTGCATCTGGCCCTATTTATCCAAATCTGTTGGTCAATGAGCTCTTAGCTCTCATGTCTTCACTTTTAGCTGGGGTGCTCATTCAGGAACACGAATTGACTCCAGGTTGTTGAAGAATCAGATTATTTGACAGCAGGGAATAGACCTGGCGAATAGCAGCATGACTCTATCGAAGCTCAGGCAACGGGCGAAAATGGTGTTGATCCTGTCAAGGATTGAGCTCGAGCCTTTGTCGAAGAACACAGTCCAGAGTATGAGCATTGGAAGAAGTTGTTTGCTGAGCTACATCAGAAAAAGGGGGTTGCGGATGAGAAGAAGGTATTCACAAGTGAAAGAAAGAGTCTCGATTCTATGGTGAAGAAAAAGAGTGAAGAAATTGCGATTGAAAACGGGAAAGTCGGATGCTGACGCTAACGTGAACGCAAAAATACTGGATTTGGCGAGACAGTTGTCATTCAGGCAAAGAACGCAAGTTTGTAAGGTATAAGGTCAATAATTATGTGTGACATCATATTTAGTTGCCTAGTCCCTATTGACCCTGTCCATAAATCTCTTAAATTGAGGAGAACGGTTCTTCTGTTTTTCCTTTTGCCATTTTAGCGACCATTTCCAATCTTTCGGCATAGGATTGTGGTACTTACAGTTCATACAGTACTTCCTCTTAAAACTCTCATACAGAGAATCAAGACTCAATGCACCAATAGCTCCACCGTATTTGCAGAAAAGGAATTTTGAGCCTGCTGTTGGCAGCCCCAACATCTCTCCCGGAACACCGTAGGAACCCACAGCAATCTCGAGATGTGAACAGTTCTTCAGCACTCTCTCAGGATTTCTGTCTTTCAGACCAATTCTCACTATATTCGCGATTTCATCCTCATCTTTTTCTAGATCTATTCCGGCCGCTTCAGCCAGTCTTCTGTGTATCTCATCTATCTCTTTGTCAGATCTTTCTTCATCGGGTGGCAGCTTTGGAATATCATTCGGGCCCTCAGGAAAACGGCCAAACTCCTCGAATCCTCGCAGAAGGTTGTCGGCAAGTTCCACATAGTAATTCAATTTGTGCTCTGATGCGAAGCCTCTCAGCGATTTCAACACGGTTTTGTATTCATCACGATTTTCATGGTGGAGTAAAGTTGCTTTGTTTTTGAGAATCTCACACTTCATATCATAGCGACTCAACGCTTCCGCCAACTTCAAGGAGTTGTCAATTAATACCCACGTGTTTTCCAACATTGGTTTTAGCTCTCCCTTTGTCCGCTCTAAAACCAAGTGTCCATAGCGAAAGATACTAATTACGATGAGACGTATCAGCAAATCCAATGATACGCTGTACTCCTCGTCGCGAAACGCGTCACCGATGTTCTCAGAGTATTCCACCGAGATTTGCATTAGGTTCCGGTACTCTTCTAATTCGAACAACTTAAGGAGTGGTTCCGTACCAAAAGCCCTACGCTGTTCACCAACGACCTTTTGAAGAAGGCGATTGTTTTGGATACGTTTGGCCAACTTGTAGAAAACGGCTTCCAGCATCGAGCCTCTAAAGAAATAGGTGAAACGCTTATCTTTCACCTTCTCCGCAATCCTACGTCCATAATCAGACAACTTGAAGACCTCAAAGTTCTCTTGTTCGTCCATAACTGAGTAAAAGAAAAGAAGCCCCTCAACAGAACGCAGATGTTCCTCTATGTGGTCGCTCTTCCCCTTTGTTCTCTCGTAGACATCTGCAATTAAGCGATGACTTTTTTCTCTATTCTCGGTTTCGTAGTATCTCATGGCCAGTTGAAGATCCATCTCATTCTGTTCGGCAAAATGCTTTTTTCTTTTGGTTTCGAATTTGCCTATGTCATCTATGGCGCCACTCACGGTAAACGGAACTGACCAGTGAGGAGCCCCGAATTGAAGTATGTGAGTGTAAACCATGCCCTTCCTTGCCTCTGATTCGACCTCTGCGGCATTACTATTGTCAAGTCTGTTCTTTTTTGGAATCTTAATAGTCACCGACTTCTGTTGGTTCCAATCGGGGTTTTCGTTTTTCAGAACTTCGTTAATGTATTTTTGGAGAAAAAGCCAATAGATTTCCTTCTTTTGCGTGAGGACCACTACGAGAAACACGGGAAAGGGAACTTTGTTAAGGTAGTATCGTATCGTATCCGTCTTGAATGACATCAATATTGAGTCTTCTGTTTCTCTGTATTTTTCTGTCCCTTTTAGCTGGATCCTGAACCATATCCCTGTCGATTTCCCTTTGTGAAAGATCTGGATTTCATAGTCAATTCCATAATCTGGATCTTGTTTTCTTGCCACCCAGTCAACCGGAATCCTAGCAAAAAAAATTCTTTGGGCTTGCGTGTCAATTTCGTGCGACTTCGTTCTTTTCATTCAAACACCCTGTATCTGGAAACCTTTTTGCTAATCCTTCTTGAGCACCGGATATTCATATCCTGAGCGTGCTATACCTTAGTATACGCTTTCTCTGTCAACGGTCAAGTCTCTCGCGTCAACGGAATAGGGTAAATGGGCCACGAGATTGTTACCAGAGGGACCCTTTGAAAGGAAAGGGAATGAACAAACTTCTTTTAGACGTGAAACAGCCTTCAGAGCTAACAGGAGTAAGCATTTTCACGTTCTATTCCTGGATTAGTCGGAAGAGGGTTCCTTATGTCAAAGTGGGAAGACTCATTCGGTTTGAACCTAGAAAAATTGAGAAATGGATTGAACGAAATAGTGTAGAAAAGAAGAATCGGATGGTCACAATCTGGTCACAAAAGGGAGAAACCTGAAAAGTGACTAAAGAGGCAGAAGCTGAAACCCTTTATCCTAAACAGATTGCTGGCGCGCCTGGCAGGACTCGAACCCGCGACACGCGGTTTAGGAAACCGCTGCTCTATCCTCCTGAGCTACAGGCGCATGAGAGAGATGATTATTCTAATAGTCAAGCAGGTAGGCCTCTTTTCCTCAAAATTGAATGAATGCAAACGGAAATAACTATGACTAAACCATAAATCAACTGGGTCCAAAATCCTGAAAGTCCTATGCTGATAATTCCAGTCTCTAAGGATCCTATGATCATACATCCAACAAAGGTTCCAAAAATAGTCCCCATCCCTCCAAAAGCTGAGGTTCCTCCCAGGAAGACCGAGGCCATCGTTTTAAGAAGATATCCTTCTCCCAGTACGGGCCAATAATATAACAATTCAAAACTAGCTACTATTCCAGCGAAAGCAGCAAAAAATCCCAATTGTGCAAAGACGAACATTCTCACCCTATTCACAGGTATACCCATCATTCTGGCACTTTCTATATTATCTCC
>JRER01002049.1_pt1 | contig 14042 bp, 15 predicted proteins | sample 210161 | NCBI WGS metagenome assembly JRER01 (sample SAMN03019618, study PRJNA260268) | marine sediment metagenome | biome: Marine; feature: Sediment; material: Clay; isolation source: clay from marine sediments 136 meters below sea floor depth collected from... | place: New Zealand: Canterbury...
GGAGCTTGACATTTTGGAGCATTTTCTGTTTGGCTTTGTGTTGTCTGAATGTGTAAGCAAGACCGCTGACTCGATGGGTTTGAATAAGATGGTGGGGTGGAAAGATTCTCGGCGAGCGGATTTGCTGGTCAGATTGTTTGGGTTCTTCTTGATTGGGGGTGTGTTGTGGGAGTTCAGTGAGCGTTTTGTTTTCCCTTTGTTTGGGTTTACGGCTGATCCGTTCTTTAGCTTCCCAATAACCTTGAGCAATGTCGATGGAGCGGTAGATGTGGCTGTTGGAGCGTTAGGATCCGTTGTGGTATGGTATCTAAAGAAGCGTCAATGAATGTGTAAGTGCACGGTCGGAACAGTTTGTGCGATGGATTTTTAGGAGAGGATTCGGTAAGGATGGTTAGAGGTATGTCGGAGTGCTTTTTGAGCCCGTTGAGCAGATAACCAAGAGAATCTTGCGCCAGTATAACAGGCATCCGGAGGGTTGGAGCGTCTTAGTTGACAGCAAAGGGGATGTGCTCGTTATAGGTCCGAGCTCGGGTTACAGACTTAAGCTGGTTCCTCTCAGTCCCCGGGAGTATACTGGCGTAGGGGTGAGGTTTGGAAGGTCTAAAGGGCTGCGGGAAATGGTGAAGAATATTCCACCATACGGGTTCAGACCGTTGTCGCGTGAGGAAACAAGGGATTTACTCTCTGCCATCCATCAGAGAGGCAAGCCTACAGACAAGCGGATTAAGGAATTGTTAGAGATGAAGCCTGTGCCGACTTGGGAGATAGATAAAAAAAGACCTGAGGCTGTGGTGACTGGGCCGCTTGTTGCCCATCCAAATCTTAGCGCTATTTCTAAGAGGCAGAAGGAGCTGGAAGCGAAGCTTGCCGTGGAAGCGGATAAGCTTTTCAGAAGGAAATATCCTTTGAGAGCGGGGACATACGGCTAACCTCTCATAAACTACTGTACTCGCATTAGCCTCCATTCTCTGTAATCCGTTGCGACCTTTATGTAGCCTCTGAGTGAAGCGTCAACTTTCATATCGCCGGTGTCGACCCGTAATATGCCGCCTTCGATGCCGCGGATTTTGCTTTTGGTCGCCCCGACTATGATTTTTTCTTTTCCGACTCGTCTTATGATTTCAGGGCTTATCTGCTGGTTCCCACGTCCCAGTAGCATGCCTTGACGGCCTATGGGTGAGAGCACTATCCATGTGTTTTGCCAGTCTTTGATTTCCTGTAGTATTTTCTTTTCGTTTACGTCTTTTATGACGGTTCCGTTCTTGTAGATGTCTATGCCGAGTAGGGTTTTTTCTATGCCGAGTAAGTCTGCGAGGCGTTTGATTGTTGTGCCTGGGCCGAGGATGTAGGTTCCCTTTGGATTCATCTCCTCTATTATGAACCTTGATACTGCCGTCTGATTTTCATGTTCATCAACTGTCTCCGGGCTGACTTGTTTGCTTCCTTGTATGCGCATGGGTACAAAGGGTCCTTTCAGAAGTCCATATAGCCTCATTGAAAAGCGGTCACTTCGAATGGCGGTTTCGTCTACGTCGATTATTTCAAAGTCCATCATTTCAGTCGTTTCTTTGGCGAAGGCTTCACCGATTTCTGCTGCGTCTGAAGGGTTCACGGCGAATATGCCGCTGTACATCTTGACGCCTGAGGGAACGCCGAGGACAGGCGTTTCGTTTAAGCCTTTCATCGCATCTGAGATGTCTCTTGCTGTGCCGTCTCCTCCAACGAAAACTATTAGGTCAACTTTTGGCGCGAGCATTAGTTTGACGGCTAGTTTTGTGTCTTCCGCTGTGGTTTCGGATTTTAGAGGCATCTTGAGAATTTCGGCTGAAAGCCCGGCGGATTTTACCTCGGTTTCGCCCATGATGCTGGGGCATGTCAAAATATGGATAGGTGGTTTAACGTGGAGTTCTTTGATTTTTTTTAGGAATTCGACTGCTCTTGCGGGTGCTATTGGTTCTGCACCCATCTTAGCAGCTTTTTTCGAGATGCCGTCTGTTCCTTTTAATCCTACTTTGCCGCCCATGCCTGCGATGGGATTTACGATGAAGCCCATTTTCAAGTTGTCTATCACCATAGAATTTCTGTCTGCCTCTGTTATCCTCGTGTATATTCAAGGTTCAAGAACTGTCTTATACTTTTAGCTAACCCTTTCTGTGAGAGATTGTGTTAACTTGTTAGGATGGAAGATGTTTCTCAGACTCTCACACACAGTCTTTAGACCTAGCCTAATAGAAGTAAAGCATGTTATTGTTGTTTTTTGATTTGGATTCGGTTGAGGTCTTTTTCAGGTTGGTTTATGTGACTGGTAGTCTTGTTATTCCTTCTATTTTTTCGAAGTCTTGGTCGAAGGAGTAGAGTTCTCTTATGTCGCTTGACCTCATGGTTTCTATTATTAGGGCGTCGTTTGGGTCCAGTTTTAAGTCGCGTCCCAGTTCTGTTGCTGCGAAGTATGTTTCTCTGCTGACGCCGATTATTTTGACGTTGTCGAGCATGAAGAGGCCTAAGATGAGGTTGATTAGGTTTTCCAGTGGCATGCCGTGTTTGAGGATGTTGACTGTTTCTGCGATGTGTATGACTGTGGTTGTTACTTCCTCTTTCCCTTCGTTTATTTTTTTGATGATTTCTTTGGCTTCGTTTTTCATATGTTGTTCTTTTTGGGTGAGGGTTCTTTTGGGTTTGTAGTAGGCGTAGATGAATACGTTGGCGTCTAGAAACTTCATTTACCGCCCTTCGTAGAACCTCTTTTCGAACTCTCTCCAGTTTCCAATGGCTTCCACGCCTAAGTTGATTTTGTCGAAGAAAGCGCTCAGGTCAACCCTGCGTTTTGGAAGAATTTTCAATGATCCTCTACGCTTTATCACGTAGACTTCCCGAGCTCCAGCGATCTCAGATTCACGCCAATCAGCAGGCAAGATTAGACGCCCTTGAGAATCCACTTTTCTAACTTCCACTCCTATTTGCAAATTGTCCACCACTAAATTCTATTTCACACCATAATATAAGCTTTCACCCCTATTTAGTGTGGTGTCGCAACGTTTCCTGAATGCTCTCAGCCTATGTCTTTCCTACTCCTTCAAAGGCCACTCATATATCTCGGCGTCCACGCTTTGTTGGAAAATCGGCAACCACCAACAACTATGTTGAGCCGTAAAAATAAAAGAAAATGGGAGTGTGTTTCAATTATATCTTTGGTGCTTTCTAACTGTTCTTAGATTGCTTTGCAGGAAACATCAAAGCTAATACAACAAAATCATCTACCACATCAACCTTCCACTAAACATCAGTGTCTGTTATGTGCCAGTTGATGAACGTGGTTTAGTTGACTTTTGGGGGTTCAAAAACTATGAAGAATCGTGCAAATAACGTAATGTAACGGTTATGGCTCGTCGTTGACTTGTTAGGATTCGTTTGAGGTCTTTTTCGGGTTGGTTTATGTGGGGTTTGTCTCCTATTTGGCGAAAGATTTCCAGAGCCTTTTCAAAATGTTCTTTTGACTGGTTGCCTCTATTCGAAAATGAATTCGCGTCGTGGTTCAGCTTTTTCCTCCAATTCCTCTATCATTGCCATACTGGTTTTAATACAAGAAATTGCTATAATCTCGTATCCCGATCGATCGTTTATTACACGCTATTTGTATTGCAGAACATATCTCACCTGTAATATGTTTTTAAGCATGGCCTACTGCTGGAGCCTTTCATATACGAGGTCGCCTAACCTAGTTAGTTTCCCTTGCTTTATTAAACCCATACTTTCGAGTTCTGAAATCAATCCTTTTCCATTTACAATCTCTTTTCTTGCAGCGATTCTTTTTAGAGCATCGACGGCTTTAGGTCTCTTCTTGACCCACCTATAGAGTTCTTCAGTCACATTCGCGCGACTGCGCGCTCTTTCCCAGTAGTACTGGAATAGGTCCCTGCACCACTTGTGGGATCTTTCATCTGTCGCGGTGAACCCCAAGTAGTCGAATCTTCCCTCTAGGATGGGGAAGACTACTCCAGCTACCTCTTTCTCGGACATATACAGGCATACGCCGAGCCGCTCCAGTATCCTCTCTTCTAAGAGCCCCGTCATTCTCGCCCGGCGTGCAACCTCCATGTCCTTAGCAGGGTAACCCTCTTTTATTTTGGGAGGAACAACCCAGTCTTTAGCCTCTATGTGTTTTACCTTCACCTCTCGTTCAAGCGCTTGAGTTGTTAAGGGGTACCAAGTGCTCAGGAGGTACTGGTCGGTAATCACCCAGATGTACTCCGCCGCCTCTCGAAACACCTTATCTACGTTGTAAAAGGCAACCATGACATCATCTACATGTGTGCTGTTTGCTAAATCTCCTATCCTGCTCACGAACTCTGAAGGAAGATGTACCAGGGAGTGGGAGGTGAAGTAGTCCCTATGCTGTGACATGAACTTTAGTCCCTCAAGTTGTTTCAGAGTCAGCTCACCGTAGAGGGTGAGACGATAGAAGCCCTCAACGTCCTTCTGAGTCAAACCAACTTCGCCTAGTCGGGAAACGTGTCGGCTGGATTCCTGGGTGGTTAGACCCAACGCTTTTGAGAGGTTCGTAACATTCATCGCTTTCTTGTTTAGTTGGTGGAGGATTCTGAGTCGGTCCTCGTTGGAAAGCTCGAACAGTAGGTCGCAAAGATTCTCCAAACCGAACACCTGCCAATAATCAATCTTAACTTCCCCTAATCGATATTAATATTCCTACATTCTTCTTGCGGACACTTTATTAGAAAACTCACTATTCTAAAGCGCTACAGAAGGTGAAAGAATGAAAGCGAAATACCGAGTTCACCGATTCAACATTAAAATGACAGCAGACCAGAGCAAATTAGAGCAATTCCTGAACAACTTGGAGGGTGAAGTCGTAGCGATTATCCCAAACGTTGCTCCCAAGTTTACTCCCGGGGGAATGGGCGCCGACGTGGACTTTCTTTTGATTGTTGAAAAGGTGAGTTAAGTTGAAAGAATGGGAATGCGTGAGAGTGAAGAAGCACGAAGATATCAGTGAAACAATTGGTGAATGGCAAAAGAAGGGCTGGTGTCTGCACACCTATCAAGCGATAGGAACATCAGGTAATCCCTCTCATTACTTGCTGTTTGAGAAGGGTGAGTGAGACAAGCTGACTCTTAACTTTCCCATTTTTGTTGACTATATGAAGTATATGAAAGATTCCGAATGTGAAGAGCTTAGAAAACAAAGGAATGGGTGATGATAAATGGAACATGCATTCTCTATAGAGATGAAGTCCAAGAAGCATGTGAGGCATATATCACTATCAAATGAGTCGCACGAACATGTGCTGTTTGAGGGGTCCCTAGGCAAACTAGAGGAACTATCCATGGTTGAGGGTGCAGTGCTGGAGGTCAAGGGAGCCAACGGGGTCCTGAGAATAGACCTGAGTGAGGATGAGCTACGGAAAATGCTCTTCCAGAAGAAGGAGGCTGAATAAGACGATGAATGTTGTCATCAAAACCGATAAGTTGTCTAAGTATTATGGTAAGGGTGGCGAAATCAAAGCTGTGGATGAGTTCGACCTTGAAGTCTATGAAGGAGAAACTTTTGGTCTGCTTGGTCCAAATGGGGCAGGTAAGACGACAACCGTTCGCTTGTTAAACTGCATCATAAAGCCGACTAGCGGCACAGCCACCGTAAACGGCTATGACATTCTCAAAAAGGAGACGGACGTGAAACGGGTTACAGGCTTGCTTGCCGAGTCCCCTGGATTGTACGAAAAGCTCAGCGCCCATGAGTTTCTGGAGTTCATGGGAGCCCTCTATGATGTTCCAGATGACGTTCTACCTAAAAGGATAGACGACTTGCTGAAGTTATTCAGTCTTTATGATCGACGTGATTACCTGCTTGAAGGCTACAGCCGAGGCATGAAACAGAAAATCTTGATCGCAGCAGCCCTGATCCATGACCCTCCTATTCTGTTCTTTGACGAGCCCACTTCGATGTTAGACCCCCGTGCTGCTCTCATGGTGAAGGATCTCATCAAGAAGTTAGCAGACAGTGCAGGAAAAACTATCTTCATCTGCAGCCACATCCTTCCAATAGTCGAGGAGCTTTGTGATCGAATAGGGATAATCAATCAAGGCAAGCTCATTGCTATAGGCACAGTAGATGAAATCATAGCTCAAACAAAAACGAAGACTTTGGAAGAAGCGTTCATCGCCATAACTGGAGGAGTGGAGGAGAAGGAGCTCTTGGCTTGGAGGGAGCAGAAGGGTGCCAACCCCTAAGTGGCTCGTGGTTGCGAGGAACGAATACCGCATCCGCATAAACAACATACGTAAGATAAGACCTTACTTTCCCTATCTAGTCATTGGGCTGCTAGCGGTTTATGTGATGTTCATTGCGCCAGCACTCGTTGGCCTCTTCATCGACGACTTTCTCGCTTTCATTCTATCCCAAGTTGCCCTAGCAATGATGCCTATCATAATCTTCATGATCTTTTTCTACCTCATAATACTTCCAATCACCTATACACTGCAGGGAATGCAAGCTGGGCAGGTTGAGATCTTTCTCGCAGCCCCCATAAAGCCTAGCGACGTTTTGCTTGGCGAGTTTCTGGGCGTAACGCCTTTCTACGCCATTGCCATCACGGTGGTGACTGGCTTTTTCACGGCTGCTCTGAGTCCGTTGGGGCTGGACATGCTTCAGATAGCCATAACCGTCATAATTTTCGTGGTCACGTTTCTTTCCGCTCTCTGGATCGGCACAGTAATTGCGGCCTTGGTACGCACAAAGTTTGCAAAAACCGCCCGTGGAAGAGATATTGGAAAAGCCCTATCACTTATCCTTGCTTTACCCATGATTGCAATAATGTACGCGATTATGGGTGGAGGCTTGCTTGAAGCTCTTGCCAATCCTGGGACAAGCGGAATGGTGAAAGCATTCCTCAGCGTGTTGCCCAGTTCCTGGGGTGCAGAGCTTATTCTCAGCTTCGCATCTAATCCTGGCAACATCGGTGCGGTTGGTTTTGAGACACTTACCCGATTCGGAGGTCTTGTCACCTTCTTTATAGCGGTGCTGTGGCTTGGCACAAAAGCGGCTAGTCGCGCCTACAGCATTGAACCCACCACCTTCACAGCTTCTAGGGCGAAACCTGACGGCTTCTTCTATAAAGCCGTTAGACATCTGGGTGGAGGCGGATCTTTCGGCACTCTCTTAGCATCAGTCTTTAAAGACTATGGCCGAAGGCTTGAAAACTTGTCAAGAATCGCCTACATTTTGGGTATATTTATTATGGTGAACGTATTTTTTGTGGGAGGTTTTACCGATCCCGAAGGCCCCCTTGTAATGGCTCAGTTTCTGTTTCCTTTTTTTGCAGTGTTTATGGTTGGTCAAATAGCGGTTCAAGGAAAGGAAAGCCTATTTATCTATAAGAAAACACCTTTTGGTGTAAGAAGATTTGTGAAAGCAAAGTTAGTGCAAGGATGGCTAGTGGCAGTCCCGATTGCGGCGGTTATCACAGCTATTTTGCTAATCTCAATTCCGCAAGCTTCGGTTGTTTCTATGTTGTCTTACGTTATACTCATCATACTACTTGTTGCAGCGAACGTGGCGTTAGCTCTCGGCTTGGCTCTCTTAAACCCTCAGTTCTCAGAAAATGTTCGCGCTCAGATGGGTGGATTGATGATAAATGCAAATGTAGCTATGTTTGCCTCGATCGGAGTATTCATTGGGTCCATGGTTGTTCTGGACTTGGGCATCTTTAACACCATGTTATTGCAGAATGCAGTGATCTGGCTGTTAGGAATTATGTTCCTCTACCTTGGAAAAAGAAAACTGAGCAGAATCGAATAGCAGAACTAAAAAGGGGAATCAGAATGGATGCTGTTTATGTAGGAAATTTGACCAAGAATAACGCTATTTCCGATCAACGATACATTAAAGGCGTACGCGTTGTCTAGAAATTAGAACAAGGTGTTCTAAAATATAGGGTTATTAGCTTACTCGCTACTGATTAGATTGTAGCATTGAAATACTTAAATGGAGGTGATTGTATGCGTCTGAAAGAGCTAAAACTTCCCGTTTTGACTCTTTTAGCGATTGCTTTTACCATAGCTTTAACATCTATAACTTTAGAGCTTCCTGGAATGCTCAACAGCATCTTAAGAGGCTATTTTCCAGACATATATTGGGAACCTGAAAGTATAGAGGCTTTGATGGATTACGCGAGACCAATAGGCTATGCCTGCCTGGTGGTGGTCATCGCCTTAATACTCGTGGGTTTCATCACCGAAAGAAGGCGCTTGTCCTCTTTAGGCTCCTTCGCCTTCTTTCTCCCTGCTTTCGGGTATTTTGCAGCCTCAATGTTCTTCCTTACCGGTATAGGAATTCTAAGAGTTATGTGGCTACCTTTTTGGGATTCGTCTCCAGCTCTCTTGAGACTAGGCGATATCTCTTATCTCCCATACTGGATTGTAATGTACCCCTTGAGACTTCTGGGCGTGGGAGGAATGCAACTTTGGCTAGCCGGGAATCTTCTGGCAAGCCTAGTTATAGGCGCAGGTCTATTGCTATTCTGCGTAGGCACGTTTACTTGGTTCTACGGCAAATCTGAAAATAAAAAGGTCTTTGATTTTTGGATCTACAAATATTCAAGACATCCGCAGTACTTAGGCTTCATTCTATGGAGTTATGGAGTCATGTTGCTCACAACTCTCGCACCCGTCCCGTTCGGAGGATACCAGCCAGAACCAAGCTTACCTTGGTTGATCTCCATGCTCCTCGTCATTTGTGTGGCGTTGACCGAGGAAATCACGATGATTAGGCAAGCTGATGAAAGCTATTTGATATATCGAAGAAGTGCTCCTTTCATGCTCCCTCTGCCTAGGTTTCTTTCGAGGATGTTCACGGCTCCGAACCGAGTGCTATTGAAGAAAGACTACCCAGAAAGTGGCAGACAGGTTCTCTATACCTTTGTCACTTACTGTACCATCCTCATCTTGCTCTCAATCCTCATTCAACAACTGAACTTGTTTGGGGGAGTTTTGCGCTTCTTTTAGGAGTCCAAAAACCATAAAAAACGATCCAATAACATAACAAACACAAAACGCATGAAAACACTCCGTGAGTAAGCATACAACATCTCCATAAAACAAATCTTTAATACAACGCCATAATCAAATACCCAAACAACAAGAAACTCAAAACAGTCACACATTCACATGTAAAAACTACGAGTCTGATAAAAATGTATGCAATAGTCAAGAAGAAACGAGAACCAAAAGCTGAACTCACAACAGTAAACACCCCAAAAATCAGCAACAAAGAAGTCCTCGTCCAAACCAAAATAGCCTCCATATGTGGAACAGACGTACACATATGGGACTGGAACGAATGGGCACAAAACCGCATAAAAAAAATCCCACTCATAATAGGTCACGAATTCACAGGCGAAGTAATTGAAGTTGGCAAAGACGTAACCAGTGTGCAAGTAGGAGACATGGTGTCAGCGGAAACCCACATTGTAGACGGCACTTGCTATCAATGCAGAACTGATCGCATGCACGTCTGCCAGCACCTAAAAATTCTAGGCGTAGACACAGACGGAGTTTTCGCCGAATACGTCGCACTGCCTGAAAGAAACGCTTGGAAGAATCCCCCTGATTTAGATCTAGCTATTGCCTCCATTCAAGAACCATTAGGAAACGCTGTTCAAACAGTTCTACCGAAAGATCATATTGAAGACGTTGCGGGAAAAAACGTGGCAGTTTTGGGTTGTGGTCCAATAGGTTTGATGGCCATAGCAGTTCTTGACACATTAGGAGCTGAGAAGATTTTTGCAACTGGTGGTGGTCGGAACATGGTGCGCATGGAACTGGCAAAGAAGTTAGGGGCGGATATGGTTCTCAACGCCAGAGAAGAGGGCGAGAACATTGTGAAGATTATACGGGATGCGACGGATGGTAATGGTGTGGATGTTGTGTTAGAGATGTCGGGTGCTCCGTCGGCTTTGAAACAGGCTTTTGAAATACTCACTCCTGGCGGAAGGGTTTCTCTCTTTGGTTTGTTTGATAGACCTATGGAATTCGATTTGAATAACGCTGTGGTTTTTAGAGCTGCAACTGTTTATGGCATCTCTGGACGAAGGATGTTTCAAACGTGGTATCAAGTGAGGGGATTGCTCTCTAATCCCACGTTTAGAAACAAGATTGACTCGATTATTACGCATCGTATTCCAATTAAGGACATAGCTGAAGGCATGGAAGTAATTCATTCTAAGCAAGCTGGAAAGGTTGTTCTTGAGCCTAAGTGGGAATAGGTAAATGTTAAGAGAATGTTCGTCAGATTAGAAAGAGAGGTTTAGACTATTCATCAAAAGGTGATTCATATGTCAGTAAAACGACATCCAACAGGATATTTGGGCGAGGAATATCAGCGCTTAGTCCGTGAAAGCCTTAATTGGGAACTTAAAGAACTGCAGACCGCCAGCGAACCTGTCTGTACCGTCGACGGCAGAGAAGTCATCATGCTCTGCGCCAATAACTATCTCAATCTGTCTACCCATCCAAAAGTCGTTAAAGCAATGCTCGAAGCAACCGAAAAGTACGGAGCAGGGGCCGGTAGTGACCGATCGATCGCTGGCAACATGACAGTTCATGAAGAGCTGGACCGTCATCTTGCAAAATTTAAACGGGCACCCGCCTCGCTGACTTATCAAACAGGCTTCATGGCAAATGAGGGACTTATCCCTCAACTTGGTGGCAGAGGAGATCTTTTCGTGTCAGACGAGTTGAACCACGGCTCCATCATTGACGGTGTGAGACTGACCCACGCAGATCGCGCTATCTTCAAACACAAGGATGTTGAAGACTTAGCACGGGTTATGAATGAAGCAGAAAAACACAAACCACCCTACAAGCACATCTGGATCTTCACCGACGGCGTCTTCAGCATGGATGGCGACCTCGCTCCCCTGCCCGAAATCGCGAAAATCGCTGAAGAACATGGTGCAGGCGTGTACGTAGATGATGCACACGGAGAAGGCGTACTTGGAGACGGCGGTCGCGGTATTGTCAGTCATTTCCACCTTGACCACAAGCAAGTGCATGTCGAAATGGGAACGTTTTCAAAAGCCTTTGGAGTTGTCGGCGGACACATTACTGGTTGTGAAGACCTACGAAACTTCGCTTACAACAAGTCAAGAACATGGTTACTCAGCGGAGGCGTACCCCCCGGAGTAGCTACGGCATGCAGTGCAGCAATCAGCGTTCTTGAATCTGAGCCACACCACGTGAAGAAGGTTTGGGAAAATCGCAACTATTTTATAAAGGCAATGCAAGACCTAGGCTTTGACACAGGGAACAGCGAAACACCGATCGTGCCAGTGATGTGCGGCGAAAGCAAGAAGGCAAAGGATCTCGCAGATTTCATTTGGAAGAAGGGTTTCTTTGCGCTACCAATAGTCTATCCGATGGTGGCCCGTGATAAGGCAAGAATTCGGGCTCAGTTATGCACCAAGCATACGAGAGAACAGTTGGACAAAGCCGTTGAGGTGTTTGAGGAAGGTGGCAAAAAGCTCGGTTTAATTTAGTTGTTCAACGAGCTAAACCTGCCCAAACTCCATTCCTTTTTCGAAGGCTTTCTTGTTTACTTCAAACAGTTGCCTTTTTTTCTCTCCTAAAAGATCTATCAATCCTTCAAGAATCTTTTCTTTAGACACGGTCTTTGTGTGTGCAACGTATGCTCCTAACATCACCATATTAGCAGCTCTTTTGTCACCAATTTCAGAAGCAATCTCATTTGCTGGCACTCCAATCACAGTGATGTTTTTTCTCTTGACTTTGCGAGTGATCAAGGAACTATTCATTACTAGCACGCCCCCTTCTTTTAGCCGAGGTTCAAAAGCATCTAATGATGGATTGTTCATCACGATTAAAGAGTGAGGAGACGTGATAACGGGTGATCCAATTGCTTCGTCTGAAATGACTACCGTGCAGTTAGCTGTTCCTCCTCGCATTGCAGGACCATAGGATGGAATCCATGTCACGTTTTTCCCTTCTTTCATTGAACCATGTATCAGCAGTTTTCCAATGAACATGATTCCTTGTCCACCAAAACCTGCCAGTATGATATCTTCATAGAAAGGTGCTTTCATTCTCTTCTCACCCCCTCCTCCTTAGGAGATTTGAATTCGCCAAGTGGATAGTAAGGCATCATCGCTTCCTCCACCCACTTTACCGCTTCGCGAGGAGACATTCTCCAAGGCGTTGGACATTGAGATAAGACTTCTACTAAGGAAAAGCCCAAACCTTTCATCTGAGTTTCAAACGCCTTCTTTATTGCTTTCTTTGCCCGTATGATGTTTTTTGGATCGTTTACTGCCACTCGTGCGATATAAGCTGCCCCATCAAGAGTTGCAAGAATCTCCGACACTTTCAAGGGATAGCCTGCTTCTTCTGAAGTTCGTCCAAAGGGTGAAGTAGTTGTCTTCTGACCAATAAGAGTCGTTGGGGCCATCTGCCCACCAGTCATCCCGTAAATAGCATTATTGATGAAAATCGTCGTGATCTTCTCCCCTCGAGCAGCCGCGTGAATAATTTCAGCTGTCCCAATGGAGGCCAAGTCACCATCTCCCTGATAGGTGAAAACAACAAGTTCAGGATGCACTCGTTTACACCCCGTTGCAATCGCTGGTGCTCTGCCGTGAGCTGCCTCGTACATATCGCAACTAATATAATTGTACAGAAGAACAGAACAACCCACTGGTGCCACTCCAACTGTTTTTTCTAAAATCCCTAACTCATCAATTACTTCAGCTATTAAACGATGGACTATTCCGTGACCACATCCGGGGCAATAGTGAGTTGATACCGGGTACATGGATTTAGGGCGTTCAAAAATCTTCTTCATCTTAGATCACCGCCTCTTCTTTACGATTTTCTCTACCTCAGCTACGATTTCATCGTAACTTGGAACCATACCTCCGACTCTACCATAGAAATGAACCTCTGCTTTCCCACAAACCCCGAGTTTAACGTCCTCAATCATCTGCCCTAAATTCATTTCAACAACCAGTAGCTTATCCACTTTCTCAGCTACTTTTTCAAGAGTCTGATATGGAAAGGGAAAAAGCGAGATTGGTCTTACTAACCCTGTCTTGATACCTTTTTCACGAAGAATCTTGATAGCTGTCTTCGCTATTCTTGCAACCATCCCGAATGCCACGATGACAATTTCTGCATCCTCTGTTAGATATGACTCGACACGAGTTTCGTTTTTGATCATCCTTTGATATTTGCGCTGAAGCCCCAAGTTATGTCGTTCTAGGACCTCAGGTTTAAGATATAGGCTTTTCACAACGTTTTGAGCTCGCCCCTTTGCACCCGTAATTGTCCAATCCCTAGCTGGCCGATCAGTGGATGATCTACGCCTAAACTCTACCGGCTCTATCATCTGACCCAAGCAACCGTCCCCCAAGATCATCACTGGATTACGGTATTTATCCGCTAAATCAAAAGCTTCCATCATTAGGTCAGCTGCCTCTTGAACCGTAGACGGTGCAAGCACAAGTACGTGGTAATCTCCATGCCCTCCTCCCTTAGTTGCTTGAAAATAATCTGACTGGGACGGCTGAATTCCTCCTAACCCTGGACCTCCTCGCATCATGTTAACAATTACGCATGGAAGTTCAGCGGCTGCAATATAGGAGATGCCTTCTTGCATTAGACTGATCCCGGGGCTTGAAGAGGAGGTCATCACCCTCGTACCAGTTCCCGCTGCCCCAAAAACCATGTAGATTGAGGCTATTTCGCTTTCTGCTTGAAGGAAGCAGCCTCCAACTTCAGGAAGCCGCCTCGACAGGTATTCAGGAATTTCGCTTTGCGGGGTTATTGGATAGCCGAAAAAATATTTGCACCCTGCTTGAACAGCGGCTTCAGCTATAGCCTCGTTTCCCGTCATTAACGTTTTCTTGCCCATATTCCTACCTCCATCTTTTTCTACCGATAAACTTCTATAGCCACGTCAGGGCACATTATAGCACACAAAGTACATCCCGTGCACTTCCCTTCTGAATCAACGAATT
>JRER01002608.1_pt1 | contig 14003 bp, 16 predicted proteins | sample 210161 | NCBI WGS metagenome assembly JRER01 (sample SAMN03019618, study PRJNA260268) | marine sediment metagenome | biome: Marine; feature: Sediment; material: Clay; isolation source: clay from marine sediments 136 meters below sea floor depth collected from... | place: New Zealand: Canterbury...
CGTATGTAGGCTGCCTCCGCGACACAGGGAGCCTCGGCGTCTCCGCGGGGGTCGATCCCCGGCGGATCGAGGCTGCCCTGGAGGCGATCTTAGGGGAACTGGACAGGTTGCGGCGGGAGCCTGTGCCCGCTGAGGAGTTGAAGAAGGCCAAAGAGTTCATGAAGGGGCGCCTCCTTCTCCAGATGGAGGACTCCTTGGCTATGGCCTCTTGGCTGGGGAGACAGGAGATATTGGAGGATAGGGTCCTCACCGTGGATGAGGTCCTTGCGGCTATAGATGCTGTTACCGCGGAGGATATCCAACGGGTGGCTAGTGAGCGGTTGCGGGAAGAGAGCCTTAATCTGGCTGTGGTAGGCCCTTTACAAGAGGAGGAAAGACTAAGGAGCCTCCTTCGACTCTAAAGGGTGGATTCTCTTGCCCCCAGAAGTGAGGGTCGCGTCTTGAGAAATCAGATGCCTGGTGGGAAAATGGGAACTGATAATAAGAAGAGACAGGAGGGGAATGGTGAAATAAGCTATCTAGTTATGGGGGACTTGATCAACCGTCTAACAGAGACCGCTGTTCGTTCCGCGATTCGAGCCCTTCAACTGCCCCCAGGGAGTCGCGGATTGGATGCAGGGTGTGGGATCGGCAACCATACCTTGTGGTTAGCAGAGGCCGTTTCCCCCGGTGGACACGTGACCGGTGTTGATATCTCAGAAGAATGTATCGCTCGAGCACAGGAAACCGCAAGAAAGAGCAAGGTAGGAGAGCAAGTATCGTTTCAGATGGAGGACATAAGTAAGCTTCCTTTCGAGAACGATTCTTTTGATTGGCTATGGAGCGCGGACACTCTGTATCTTTGGCTCATGGGAACGGGAGGTCTCGCAGAGTTTTCATTGCCTCTGATGAGTGAGCTCAAGCGGGTGGTCAAACCTGGAGGGATCATAGCGATTCTCTTCTGGACTTCTCAAAAGTTGCTTCCTGGATATCCCTTGCTGGAGGCTCGGCTGAATGCCACTCGTGCGGCAAACTTCGTGGGTGCAACAGGCATAAGGCCTGAACTACATAGTTCCCGAGCATTGGGGTGGCTTCAGAATGCAGACCTGGAAGAAACTGAGGTTCGTACATTTGTGTTGGATATCCAAGTGCCTTTGAACGATGAAACCAGGGAAGCATTGAGTATGACCTTCCAGATGTTCTGGAGAAAGGCGAAGTCAGAGGTAACGCCAGAGGATTGGGGGGAATATCAGCGGCTCTGTGATCCGGAATCGCTGGATTTCATTCTAGATCTTCCTGATTACTACGCATTTCTTACCTATTCGCTATTCTTTGGTAGAGTAGAGAAATAATCAAATTCGAACGATACTAACATCGTGTTTAGATCAAGCCTTTCATACGCTTTGGCTTGCATAAGCTTATAGGTGTGAATCTTGTTGGCTGCGTCAAGAAGTGCTTTTCTTTCTCTATCTGTCGGTTTGTCCATTGCTTTTTCCCCCTGTTAATTATAGCACAGGATTTACTCGCTTGTATTCGTTCATTAGTCGTTTCCCCGAGGCCTTGATCTTCGCGGGACCAAACTTTCTCCATTAACCTTGTGGTTTCCCCTCTTGAACCCGGGTCGTTTTGTGGGCCAAGGCTAAGCGTGCTAGAATCTCCCCTAGATGGCGAAACTTAAGTCCGTTCTTAGAATACGGCTCATTGTCCTTCTCTTGGTTCTCCTTTTCCTATTGAGAGGAGACGGCGTCTCTCCCCGCGAGTTTTGGAGATACCAGGTCGACCCCTTCGTTGGCCCTTATCTTTTCGATTGGTGGGACTATGAGACGAGAACCATCCTCCAGAAACTGTCCTCGATAGGGGGGGCAAAGGGGCCTGCTGGCGAGGATATGGCGCAGGAGGTGAGGGGTTATTTCACTCTGGTGGCCGAGATCGACCGCTTAAATAGCGCTATCCAAGAGGCTAGAGCCAGGGGAGAGAGCACTGATGAGATAGCAGCCTTAGAGGAGGAACAGGAGGCCGGGGAAAGTGAACGCCAGAGGTCCGAGGATCTGGTGGAGAATATCCTCCGGCGGCAGGTAGAGGAGATCCTCATCGAGGAGGGGATAGCCTTCGATTTACCCCTGCTAGGAAGGCGGGTCTTCCCTCCGGTGGAGTTCGAATTTCAAACCTCACCTCATCTTCTGGTCATCTCCCCGCGGGAGAGGATAGAGACCCTGGAGAAGATCTCCCTTGTTCCCTCCATGAGGCAGGGGGAGATGGAGGGGGTGGAGCGACAGGTCGACGGTCTGGGGGTCTCCTCTTTGGTGGTGGCTACTGGAGGGATGGGCTCCTACCCTCCTATCATCATCGAATCCGGTTCTCTCTCTTTCGTCGTGGGAGCCGTCATCCACGAATGGACTCATAACTATCTCTACTTCTTCCCCCTGGGTCAGCATTATTCCGACAGTCAGGAGCTGATCACCATGAACGAGACGGTAGCCAGCCTAATGGAGGAGGAGTTATCGTTAGTCCTGGAAAAGAGATACTACCCGGAGATCTATGCCCAGCGTATGGAGGCTTCTAGAGAGGCCGAGGAAAGGGTAGAGGCGGGGGAGTTCGATTTCAACGCCTTTATGCGGGAGACGCGCTTAAGGGTGGACGAACTCTTGGCTGCGGGAAAGGTAGAGGAGGCGGAGACCCATATGGAGGAGAGGAGAAGGGAGTTGGTAGAGAAGGGGTACTATATCCGGAAGTTAAACCAGGCCTATTTCGCCTTCCACGGCTCCTACGCTACGGCTCCCACCTCGGTCAGCCCCATAGGGGGACAAATGAAAGAGTTGCGGAAAAGAAGCCCTAGCTTGGCTCATTTCTTGAGAACCGTGGCCCAGATGAAGAGTTACCAGGACCTCCTGGACGCACTGGCTGGTTACGAGAAGTCTTCTTCGTCGGAGTATTCCACCAGTTTGTAACCCTCTCCCGGGGAGGGGAGAAGGGCTTTCACTTTGAGGTCCGCCTCGTCCAGGAGTTGACCACAATACCTAACCAGTTCCATCCCCCTCTCGAAGAGGGTCATCGACTCCTGGAGGGTTAAGTCTCCCTCTTCTAGCCTTTGTACCGTGTTCTCTAACTCCTGGAAAGCCTCCTCGAAGGAGGGTTTCTCCTCGCTCATGACCTCTCCTAATCTACCGTGCCTTCGAACTGGCCATCGGTGACCTGCACGCCGATGCGATCTCCCTTGGCTACCTGGGCTACGCTTTTCACCACCGCCCCAGTGTCTACTCTCCTGGTGATGGAGTACCCCCGCTCCAACGTGGCTTTGGGGTTGAGACTCGTGAGTTGCAAGGTGCGACTCCGTATCCGTTCCCTTTGGAGCGCTATACTCTGCTCTACCTGTGACAGAGCCTGGCGGCCCAAATCATCGACTCGCAACCGGTACCTCTCCAAAACCGCTCTTGGGGATAGTCGAAGCAGGGTTTCTTGGGCATAGCGGAGATCCTCCCTCTCTCCGGCTATCTGCCTCTGTATAGATTCGGCTAGCCTTCCTCTCTGGCGCTGAAGGGTCGCCTTATACTCTTGGGCCTCGGGGACGGCGGCGGCCGCGGCAGCGGTGGGGGTGGGGGCCCGGAGGTCGGCTACAAAGTCGGCGATGGTGAAATCGATCTCGTGGCCCACGCCGCTGATCACCGGCACCCGGGAATCATAGATGGCCCTGGCTACCACTTCCTCGTTGAAGGCCCAAAGTTCCTCTAGAGAGCCGCCGCCCCGAGCGACGATTATAAGATCCACATCTATTTCACGGTTGAGGGCCCTGATGGCATCCGCTATCTCGCGCGGGGCTTCGGGGCCTTGAACCAGGGCTGGAGCCAGTATCACCTCTACGAGAGGGTAGCGCCTCTCTAGGACGTGGAGGATATCCCGCCAAGCGGCCGCTTGAGGCGAGGTGACCACGCCTATAGCGCGAGGAAAGGGAGGTATAGGTCGCTTCCGCTCGGGGGCGAAGAGCCCCTCCCTCTCCAGCCGATCCTTGAGGGCTAGGAACTGGAGGTAGAGAGTGCCCACGCCAGCTGGTTGGACGAGATCGACGTAGAACTGGTAGGCTCCTTGTATCTCGTAGACCGAGACCCGGCCGTGGAGGATGAAAGCCTGGCCATCAGCGGGAAGGTGGGTCTGCTCCTCCGCCACATCCCTCCAGAGGACACATCGGATGCTGGCCTCTTCATCCTTGAGGGTGAAATAGATGTGCCCCGCTGTGGAGCGGGAGAAGTTGGAAACCTCGCCTCGGATCCAGAGGTCTTGGAGGAGAAGATCCGACTCCAATAGATCCTTTATGTACCTCGTCACCTCAGAGACGGTGAGAACCGCGGGCTCCACTTCCCTATCAACATTCATACTTACCCGATTATATACCCCCCTCTACTCCCAGTCAAAGGCAGAGAATTCCATCGCCTATAGTTGCCGCTAGGGGATGAACGTGATATGATGGTTTTGTTCAAATGGGACGTACCTTATAGATGAGAGACATCATCTTCGATCTTCAGATCGAACACCTAAAGGCTTCTTTCGTGCAGGCAGGTAATCTGGGGCTAGAAAGGGTGCCCTAGCCGTAATATGAGGGGCCCTAACCATTGAAATGAAGGGGGTAGAGTTATGGCTGTGGTGAAGGTGATAGAGTTGATCGGCGCTTCTCCCAACAGTTGGGAGGAGGCCACGCGGAACGCGGTGGCCAAGGCGGCGAAGACGGTAAGAAATATAGTGGGTGTGGAGTTAGTAGGCCAGACAGCGGTTGTGGAGGGCGGCCGCATTACCCAGTATAGGGCTGATGTCAAGATCGCCTTCGTCGTTGAGGAAGTGACAGAGGGGTAACCTCAAGTAGGGGCGGAAACTTAAGTCTCCGCCCCTCGTTGCTGGTCTCCGTTTTTCCATAAATTCATCCCTTGGATAGAGATGTTTGATCGATTGAAGTGGGCGAGGGAGGAACATGGTGATTTCTTGCTCTTGGCTCTCCTTTTCGTCTCTTCTCTCTCCACTCCTTATTCCGACCCCGGTCCTTCCCCTTTCTTCGCTACGGGACGGAGTATCGCCTGAACGGCCTTCGCCGCACCTCTACCTGGACAGCGGGGGAGAGGTTACCGATCACCACGGACTCCTCTTACCCGCCGATATCCCAAGAGGCGAGCACTGGCTGGAGTGGGGCTATATGAGGCAGCGATGGGAAAATGGCCCCTGACGGAGAACGGCCAGGAGGACAGAGTCTTGATCGGCCCTATCCGAATTGTGAGGTAGGCGATATAAATGCTCCAAAGTACCTCTTTTTTTCACTCCCCTTTCGAGACGCTTATCTCGGTAAGGCTTATCTTTTCCCCCAGGACCTTTCCCTCTTGGTCTATGATGGGAAGCCACTCCCAAACCCCAAAGAGATGAATCCCCATCTCTATGCGATATGGGCCAGGGTGCACTTCCAGGGGGAGTTGTAGCCTGTGCCGGGAGGGGATTATCTCCCCCTCCTTCCAGAGGTCGGTGGCGTACCTGCCTGCGGAGGGGGAACCATCTTTGGTAAGAGGTGCCTCGCCATCTTTGTCGACGATTTGGAGGAGGAGCCAGTAATCTTGATGGATCTCTTTCAGCGCTTGCCAATAAAGGGAAAGGCTCAAGGTCTCTCCTGGCGCTAGCTCTCTAGTCTCCAAATCGTAGCCCAGGAGCCTGATCTGATCTCCAAAATCGAGATTCGTTTGGTGCCCTATCCTTTCCACTTCCGAAGAGGTGAGGGTACGGGGCGGCGCGTAAGGAGGAGCGATGTATCGGATGGGCGTGATAACTGCTAGAAGGAGCATTCCGACCCCTACCCCGTAGGCTAGAGCGGTATTTTGCCTTGGGGAAACCCATTGCCTCCATCCCAGAAAGAGGAACAAAACCATAGGTGAGAGGGCGGGGTAAAGGAGCCTGGCCTGACCTGCTCCCAAGACCACCGTGGTCCAGCGCAGGAGGGCGAGAAAGACTAAGAGGGTGTGCAAGCCTAGGAGAGAGAGCAAGATAGGGATAGGTGATTCAACCCCCCTTCTTTTCAGGATCAGCACCCCTAACCCCCCTAGGGAGATGATGACCGCTAGGGCGAGAATAGCATAAATCGCGGTATCGAGTTCGACCCCTATCCAGGCTAGCCAAAAGGAACGGTAGAGGCCGAGCAGGAAGTCGAGCCACTCTTCCTTGCCCAATGGTCCTTCCCTAAGGGCGTTTAATCGCAAAACTTGTGCCCAGCCCAGGGGATCACCGTATAGGGTTTGATTTCGCAGGAACCAGAGCCCACTAATCAAGAGGAAGGGGATAAACACAGTCCCGGATATCTTTGCTCCTTGCCTTAAGCCCAAACGGCGCGCCAACAGGACGATGACCACCAGCGCCGTGGGTATGAAAGCCAGGAGGCTCATCTTGGTGAGCACCCCCAGCCCCAAAAGGAGCCCTAGAAGGAGGGAAGATCGGAGGCTTCCCTTTCCTTTGATCAGCCTAACCATCAAGATGAGGATCAACGAGGAGAGCATAGTGGCTAAGTTGTCGTTGTTGGCCACACTACTGATGAAGAGGAATTGGGGGATAAAGGCGTTGAGGGCCGCGCTCCCCAGGGCTATGGATGGATCGCGGGGGAAGATCTCCCTGGCTAGAGCGTAAGTGGCTCCTACCGTGACAGCCCCCATGATGACCGAGAGGAGCCGCACCAGGTGCCAGGCTAGAGCCCAGCCTCTATAGGGGAAAGATTCTGCGCCGGTATGTAGGAGGAGGTTTTGAGGGGCCTCCGGGTCGGTGAAGGAGAACTCGGAGTTGGCTTTGATGACGAAATCATCGGTATCGATCCAGAAAGTGACCAAGGCCCCTAGGGCGTAGTAGAGAGGCGGCTGGAAGGCTTCATGCTCCTCCTCTCCTGTAGGGTATCCTCGCTCTTGGGCCACGTAGCGGATGAGGGAATAGTGGGGGACCTCATCGGGGGCCTCCCCCAAAGGTATGGTGATGCTATACCAGGAAGCCAGAATGAAGTAAGCGATGAGGATGAAGAGAAGCCCTTTATCTTTCTTCATCGATTGGCTCGGCATCTCTATCGGACCTCTATCAGCCCTAAGGGTATCCTATTATCGGGCCTTCCCCCCTCTAACACGGTGAGGTTTTGCATCGTCTCATATTCATACATACCGGTGAATATCCGATAGGATCCAGGGGGCGTTTCTTTGGGGAGCACCAGTTTGTGGCGGTCCACTATCAACTCTCCAGCCATCCACCGGGTAGTAGGGGTGAAGCCCAAGACCGGGTCGTCATCGTGTTGAGCCCATAGCTTGGCTTGTTCCTCGTCCATGAGGTGGACGAAGACTTTGTAATCCTCCGTCATCTCCTCCAAGGCGAGCCAATAAAGGCTCACCTTAACTGCATCTCCCGGATGGTAGGTGCTCTTATCCACATTGTAGCCTAAAAGCCTTACCTTTCCCTCTAGGTTGGCTTCCAGTTTGATGGGTTGGGTAACGAAATCGAAGGGCCGTAGGTGCCAGGCCAGAATCCCTCCTAATAAGAGTATAATCGAAAAGGCGACGAAGAGGTACCTTTTGGGGCTGTGTTTTAGTAAAGCCAGAAGGAGCAAGATAAAGGTTGCCAGAGAGAGTGCGCTGCCCAGTTTTCGCTCCCTCGTCCGCTCGAAGCGGAGGAGAAGTTGGTGCTCTCCAGCAGGCACGTCTAGGGTTACCAGTCCAAATTCTCCCCTTGGGTGGGTATCGACCTTCTTCTTATCCACGTAACCTTGCCAACCGGGAAAATAGAAGATATGAAAACGGAGGGTTGTGCTTTTCGCGCTTTCCACCCCCAGTTCGTACCAGAGATACCCTTCTTTGATGACCGCTACCTTTGGAGCCTGGAAACCTCTTGGATCTAGGGCCTTGGGAGATAAAGGGGGCAGGGAGATCTCGGAGCGATCGGCTCTCACCCAGACAGGTAGGTACTCCGCTGTCCAAGTAGTTCCGATCTGACGGTGAGCGAAATCCTCCTCCCACATGTGAGCCACGGTCACCTCCCTCTCCATCATCTCCAGCCTCTCCCCAGGGAGGCGAGCCAGGCCTGCGATAACCGATAAGGCCATCAAGGAAAGCCCTACCACATAACCCCAGACCACCCCCTTGCTTTCTTCCCTAGCCCAAAAAGTAACCCCTCCGGCCAGGAAGGCCACCCCTAAAGAGGCTATCCCCATGAACCGCCAAGGGTATTGGAGGGAGGCCAGAGGGGGCTCTAAGAGTTTCCATAGAGGGAGGGAATAGGTGAGGGTCATGAAGAAGGAGAGGGTGGCTGCTAAGAGGAAGAGGGCCATCTGCCAGGATGCTTTCTTCTCTCCTACCTTGGCCAGACGGAAAACGGTGGCCATGGAGATGAGGAGCAAGAAAACCTGAATCACACTGAGGGGATGTTCAGCCTTTACCACCTGGTTTGGGAAATAGCGGTAAAGAAGGAAGGGAGAGATGCTTTCCCTCAAAGGGGTCAGATGGTTGCGATAGCCGGTGGAGGCGAAGCCTGCGGCCAGCCCGACCCATCGCGCTTCCGTCAAAGCGGGGAGCCAGTAGAAGGCTGTGACACCAAGAGCCAGGAGGAAGAAGAGTCCAACCAAGGCCAGGAGTCTAAACTCCCTACTGACCAGTGTCCAAAGGAGAGCGTAGGCAAAAAATAGAGGCGCGAAGATGAGGGCAGTGAGGTTGTGGGTGAGGATCAGCCCCCCATAGGCCAAGGCGGCGACGACCGCGTAGGCGACGTTCTCTTGCTTGAAGAGCCTGCCTATCGCCCAGAGGGCAAGGGGCATGAAGACAAAGGCGAAAGATTCGGCCAGGGCTCCCCGCACATATGTGTCTGCCAGATGATAGGGCGCATAGGTATAGGCCACAGCCGTTACTAGGGCTGGAAATCGTCCCAGGAGGTCGCGAGCCAGAAGGTAGATAGCCAACCCTGCGAGGAGAAAACCGACAAGGAAGGCGAGTTTAGTAGAGAGTATATAACCGGCCCCCAGGAGATGGAAGATCTCCCCTACATAGTAGGCTAAAGGGCTATAGTAATTAAGGACCGGATGGCCGTAGCCGTAGGCGAAATCTGGAAACCAGCGGGGATAAATAACGCCCTCATGAAGCGCCCTATCCAGGCCCGCCAGACGGTACAGGTGGAAGATCCCGTCATGGGAGATGAGATAACCGCCCTTTAGGAGGGGAAGGCCAGCGGGCAACGAGAGGAGGGAAAACCAAAAGGCACCAGATCTGAGGAGGCTGGCGGTGACACCTTTGACGTTTCTCATAAGCCTCCCTCTCGCTCAATTTCCTTCATGCTCCCGGGTTCCCACAGGATCTCCGCCCCATCCTTTGACGGTAGGTAGGGGGCATCTTATTGGCTCCTGATATGCATATATCGGATCAAAGTGCGTATGTACTCCTTGGGAGTAAGCCTGTGGGGGTACATCCGGTTCTTCAGGGCGTAACCCTTCCATATTTTGTAGATGATCCAATAGAGTGAGTTCCTGGGCAGCCTGATGAGGGGTTTGACCAAGGGCAGGAGGAAGGGGAACTCGACGACTATGCCAAGAATCTTCTGCAGGTTCTCGATCTGTCGCTTCTCCAGGGGGCTCTTGAACTTGATTATCGTGTTATCGCTCACCGAACCGCTCAAGTCGTCGAAGGTTCCCTCCATGAGCCCTTCCCTGAAGGCCATCTCTCCCAGTTCCGTCTTAGGATAAGGTTGGTAGAGGAAGATGTTGGCGTAAGAAGGGCGGCACTCGAGGTTCAGCTTTAGGGTCTCGAGATCCTCGGCCAGGCCTCCCTTGGGCAGTCCTAACATGTTGTTGGTCATGAAGGCGATGCCTTGCTCCCTCAGGATGCGGGAGGCCTGCAAGATATCTTCCTTGCTCATACGACGGTTCAATATCACGTTGCGTAGGTAGTCATCGGCTGTCTCCAGCCCGAAACTGATGCTAGCACAGCCCGCGTCTTTGAAGAGAGCGATCTTCTCCTCGGTCACGAGATCCGCTCGCACCTGGCACCAGAAGGGTAGGCCTACCTGTGCCTTATACTTCTCTGCGAACTCCCGCAGCCACCTTATGTTCAAGATGAAGGTGTCATCCATGAAGATGATGAACTGCAGGGGATACCTTTTCCGCACCTCCTCTATCTCGGCGATGACGTTGTCCACGCTCCGCCGCCTGATGCGGAGGCCGGCACCCTCATAGAGGTCCGAATAGGCTTTGTTGAAGCAGAAGGTGCAGTTGTATGGACAGCCCCGCCCAGTGATGAAGGGTTTCACCTTGTCCTCCCGGCTGGCAGGCTGGGCTTGATAGAGGAGTTCCCGGTCAGGAAAGGGGAGTTGATCCAGATCCTTTACCAAGGGCCGCAGGGGGTTCTTAATGATGCGCCCCTCTATTTTGAACCACCAGTTGGGGATCCTCTCAAAGGGCTCATGAGCCCTCAGGGCGTTGAGGAGGTCTAGGGTGGCGTACTCCCCCTCCCCTCGACAGAGGCCATCCACTCCCTCTTCCTCGATCATCTCTGGGAAGAAGGTGGGGTGGGGGCCGCCGAAGATGGAGAAGATGGGGAGTTGGGCCCTGAGGTGGCGGTTCAATTCCAGATAGTAGCGCTGAGTCCCGGTGTAGAGGCTGTAGCCTACTAGGTCTGGCTTCAGGCGGAGGGCTGCCTCTACCGGGTCTTCCTCGGTGGCTACTACCATGCTCACCCCATGGCCAGCCTTCTTAAGGATGCTGGAGAGGCGTAATACCCCGTGAGGTTCGTTATCTATCTCTTTAAAGATGAAGAGGATATGCATGTTAGGATTTTATGCGCATGTAGTGGCGCACGATCTCGATATAACCCCGCAAGGAAAGGCGAGCGGGATGCACTCTGGTCCCCAGGGCGAACCCTTTCCAGAGTTTGTGGATCAGCCAGAAGAGCCTGTTCTTAGGTAGTTTGATCAAGAAGCGGATAAGGGGCAGAAGGCGGGACCACTCTACAGCGATGGCGAAGAAACGTTGCAAGTTCTCCATTTGGCGTTTCTCTTCGAATTTGAGGACGCTTTTATCCCACATGATTTCGCTCATATCGTCCAGGCTGCCCGCCATCCACCCTTCCTTTCGGGTGAACTCCCCCAACTCCGTCCGGGGGTAAGGCTGGAAGAGGAAGGCGTGGGCGTAGACTGGTCGGCATTCGATGTTTAGTTGTAGAGTCTCGAAACCGTCTTCCAAGTTGCTGGTGGGTAGAGCCAGCATGTTGGTGGTGGTGAAATTCAGCCCTCCATCGCGGGGGAGACGGCAAGCGTTGAGGATCTCTTCCCGGCTTCAATCCCCATACCTACGCAGAAAGCCCCAGCCTTCTTGAGCAAACGAACCTGCTCCTCTGTGACCAGGTTGGCCCGAGTGTTGCAGAAGAAGGGGAGGCCTATCTTCTTGGGGTATTCTTCTGCGAACTCCCCTAGCCATCCCTTGGAGAGGACGAAAGGTGTCGTCCACGAATATGGCGAACTCAATGAGGATAGCCCTCCTTTACCTGGCGTAACTCTTCTATCACATTGTCTACGCTTCGTTGGCGGAACCGCTTCCCTTTCCCCTTGTAGATCTCTGAGAAGGCGTGGTTGAAGCAGTAGGTACAGTTGTAGGGGCAACCCCGCCCGCTGATGAAATGTTTTATCTTGCTGTGCCTGTAGATGGGGTCTTTGAGGTAGACGAGATCCCTATCCGGAAGCCCCAACCTGTCCAGGTCATCCACTAAAGGACGCACTGGGTTCCTGATGATCTTCCCCTCTACCTTGAACCACCAGTTGGGGATAGAAAGGTCGAGCCTCCCCTCATCGAGGACGTTGGCCAGGTCGACTATCGCCCCCTCGCCCTCCCCGATGCAGATCCCGTCTACCCCTTCCTCCTCTATCATCTCCGGGAAGAAGGTGGGGTGAGGCCCCCGAAAGCGGAGAAGAAATCAACCTCCTCCTTGAGACGGCTGTTCAACTGGTAGTAATAACGGTGGGAGCCGATGATCCCCGGTTGGAACTCTTTAGCCACCCGCACTGGGTCCTCTAAAGCGTCCACCGCCAAGGCTATCTCGTGGCCTGCGGCCTTCAGCGCGCTAGAGAGATGCATTATGCCATGAGGCTCGTAATCTATCTGTTGCGTTACAAAGAGAACCCGCACCTCACCTCCTGGTTTAATAGTTTAACATGAGGGTCTCGGAGAGGCAAAGGGGTTACTCCTTGGGGCCTCGCATTCGAGGCAAGAGAGGAGCCAGGAAACCGCCCCATCCTCGAACTTGGTCCAAGGCCGCCTGCAAGGCCTCGAAGTCGGCTCTCCTCCCTTCCAGCCAGGTGCGACGGGCCGAGGTGGGATCGGAGAAGAGCTCTTCTAACCCTTCGGCATCCTCCTCCTCGAGGAGCCCCCTTATCTCCTTGAGCCTTTCGATGAAGAGATCGATGGAGCGACAGAGGTTATCTACGTTAGTGAGACAGATGTCGCGATAGGTATCTGGTTCCGAAGAGGGGAACTGGGTGACCCGCTCGAAGTTATGGGAGATGAGTTTAGTCATATCCTGCCAAGCAGGTGCCCGGGAGGCCATCCGGAAGAGCGCTGCGGCTAAAAGATAAGGTAGGTGCTCGGCCACAGCCATCTGACCATCGTGCTCCGCCGGCTCCAGATAGAAGGGGTTGGCTCCCAATGCTCGCACCAGGTTGTCGATAAATTCCACGGCCTTAGGGTGGGCCCTGGGCGAGGGGGTCAAGCAATAGGTAGCCCCATGGAAGAGGTCCGCCCGAGCGGCCTCGATCCCGGTCTTCGCCTGGTCAACGATGGGGTCGCCGCCGATGAAATGGGCCGTGGGGGGCAAGAACTCATCTGCCCACCCCAAAACTTTCTCCTTGGTGGTGGTCGTGTCGGTGACTATTACCCCTTCCTCTAGATAGTCGGCTATGGCCTGCATGGTCTCTTTCACCTCTAGAACGGGGATGGAGATGATCACCAGATTAGCGCGCTCCACGGCGGAGATGAGGTTCCATTCTGCTCTATCGATGGCCCCGATTTGGCAGGCCCTCTTGGCCGTAGAGGAATCTATATCGTGACCGACGATCTCGAACTCGGCCCCGGCCTCCTTGAGAGCCAGGCCGATGGAGCCGCCTATGACCCCCACCCCGATGATAGTAACCTTGGCTTGAGGCATATCTCCTCCTTGGAGGGCTAGCCCATCAAGAGAAGGAGGACTAGCCTGATGATGGGGTCCATCACTAAACCCAGAATGTTTATCCCGAAGAATCCCATGGCCAGGAGGAGCATAAGGAAGACAGGCCCGTAGGATTCGTATCGGGCTAGAGCATACGACCAACGGTAGGGAAGCAACCCTACCAAGAGCCTGAAGCCGTCGAGGGGGGCTATGGGTAAGAGGTTGAAGATGGCCAGGATCACATTAACCAGGATAGTGGTGGTGACTACCATCTCTAGGGAGGGGATGATATTTCCTCTCAGGCTGGGCATCACCAGGCCCAGACGGAAGGGCAGGGCTAGAAGGGCCGCGGTGATGAGGTTCGCCAAAGGGCCGGCGAAGGAGACCATGGCCATCCCGCTCTTGGGGCCGTTCCGCAGGTTGTAGGGGTTAACGGGGACGGGCTTGCCCCAGCCGAAGCGAAAAAACACCAGCATCAAGGTCCCCAAGGGGTCCAGATGGGCCAAGGGGTTCAGCGTGAGACGCCCTTGGTATCTGGGGGTGGGGTCACCCAGTTGGTCGGCCATCCAAGCGTGGCAAAACTCGTGGACATCGATAGCCACCAGAAGGGCGATAGCGTTAGCGATCAATTGCGCGATTATAGGTATCAACTCCTTTCTCTATTTAATTATAACACAGGTGGGGGGAAAGGTTCGCCACAAAGTCGGAGATATGATATAATGAGTGCCGTTGTGGTCATGGAGGTCCATCTAGGGGATGTGGTTCGGCTAAGGAAGAAGCACCCCTGTGGCAGTTACGAATGGGAGGTGGTTCGTCTGGGCGCTGATATCGGCATCCGATGCCTGGGGTGCCAACGGCGGG
>JRER01002031.1_pt1 | contig 13954 bp, 11 predicted proteins | sample 210161 | NCBI WGS metagenome assembly JRER01 (sample SAMN03019618, study PRJNA260268) | marine sediment metagenome | biome: Marine; feature: Sediment; material: Clay; isolation source: clay from marine sediments 136 meters below sea floor depth collected from... | place: New Zealand: Canterbury...
CGCTCCTTCTCAAAAGGAAGCCTTACTGGTAGGGGTATGACATTTTCATTTTGCAGAAAGGGTGACATAATTACTTTGCATTGACAGATTTTTTCGGGGGGCTTGACATTAAGTTAAAATATTATATAATAATAAGAAGAAGATGTAAATACATTAACACAGAAGGGTAAGATGAAGACCTTTGAATTCCAGAAGGTGGATAAGAACAAAGTTATTCCCCTTTATTATCAGGTTAGCCAGATATTGGAAGAAATAATAAGAAAAGGAAAAATCAAACCGGGAGAAAAGTTACCTCCTGAGGAAGTACTGGCAGATCAATTTGGAGTTAGCCGACCTACAATTAACAAAGGCATATCGCTACTTGTTAGAAAATCGCTAGTTTCTCAAGAAAGGGGGAAAGGTACTTTTGTTAGAGGAAAGGAGGTTAAGCTTACCTTGATGCAGGAGCTTGCCAGCTTTGGTGAGGCCTTTAAACGACAAAATATTGCCTTCCATACGGAAGTTTTAGCACTAAGGAAGGAAAAGGCAAATGAAGATATTGCTGATCGTCTGGAAAAAAAAGAAGGAGATATCGTAGTTTATCTTAAAAGACTTCGTTATGTAGAGAATGAGCCAATTTTGCTATCCGAATCTTACCTGCCCTATGATCTTTTCCCAGGTTTCGAGAATGAGGATTTTACTAAAAATTCCTTGTATTCACTGTTGGAGAAAAAGTACAAAATCCCTGTAATAAGGACCGAACGTTATGTCCGAGCTGTTAAAGCCCTAGATGAGGAGGCGCATTTTTTTAGAATACCCATTGGTGAACCGGTAATTCAATTAGAAGGGGTGGCCTTATCTACTAAGAATTTGAAAGTGGAGTACTTTAACACAAGATTAAGAGGAGATAAAGCTGTACTAAGTACCACCCTGTATCGGAAAAGGAGGAAATAATAAAAGTTAAAAAGGGCAAGGAGGTAACTGATGAAAGAGATGCTCGCATGTGAGGGAGGAAAACCTGTTGTCTCTAGTACTTTGAAAAGAAAATGGCCAATCATTACCCAAGAAGATATCGATGCAGTAGTTGAGGTTCTAAAAAGCGGCGAGCTTGGAAATGGACATTCCCAAAATGCCCTTGCCTTTGGAGAAGAATTTGCTGCTTATGTGGGTGTCAAGTATGGATTAGCGGTAAATAGTGGAACTGCTGCTCTACACTGTGCTGTGGCCGCTGCAGGCATTGGCCCAGGGGATGAGGTAATCACCAGCGCTTATACTTTTTTGGCTTCTGCTGCTGCAGTTTTACATCATAATGGTATCCCCATTTTTGTAGACATTGACCCTCAAACCTGCAGTATCGACCCATCAAAGATAGAAGAGAAAATTAGCGAAAGAACCAAAGCTATTATGCCTGTTCATATCCATGGGATGCCTGCAGACATGGACAAAATCAATGAGATTGCCAGAAAATACAATCTGCTGGTCATCGAAGATGCAGCACAGGCCCCGGGAGCTCTTTATAAAGGAAAGAAGGCCGGTAATCTAGGAGATATAGCTGGATTCAGTCTACAGAGCAGTAAATCCCTAACGGCAGGCGAAGGTGGTGTAATCATAACAAATAATGTTGAACTTCGAGATAACGCTGATCTTGTACGGATGTTTGGAGAAGTGATAGAAAAAGGCAAGCCTCGTGCCTATAATGCCTATACCTTGGGATGGAATTACCGCTTGCCTGAGATGTCCGCTGCCCTGGCTAGAACACAATTAAGAAGACTCGATGGTTATAATAAGATAGCTCAAGAGAATGCTGATTTCCTCACTCGAGAATTGAGAAAAATTCCAGGTGTAATTCCTCCTTTTATTCCTGAGGATCGCACCCATACGTATTATGTTTATCGGGTGCGATTGAATCCTGAGGAACTTGGTATTAATATGCCAATAGATAAATTCCGTTACGCTGTGCAGTGGGCTCTTGATGCCGAAGGAGTTACAACTTCTGAGTGGCAAAATGCTCCTGTGCCAGCGCAAACGTTATTCCAGGAAAAACAAGGTTATGGAAAGGGTTGTCCGTGGAATTGCAGTTTTTCAAGAGGTAAGAGTAAGATTGTTTACGACATTTATGACTACCCTGAGACGTTAAAGATGTTAAAGAGTTCCTTTGTGCTTGGAAGTATTATGGAAGGAAATGTGCGTCCTCCAAATACAATGGAGTTAATGAAACATTATGTTGAAGCTTTCCAAAAAGTTTTTCAAAGTCTTGAAAAAGTCCTCGATTTATATGAGAAAAGCGGTGAATATGTAGAATTTGAGAAGCGACAGGTAAGGCTATTTTAATAATATTCTCTATGACATGGTTCAATCTTCATTGAAGTTGTTTAGTGTTGTGGAAAATTATTACCTCGCGTTATATTCTAAGTAATTCACCTGTATAGGTCTATCTGAATGGTTTTGCTTCTTAGTTATATCCTTCTAACTTGTTGGGTTATTCAAAAATGCCTTAATTTCTCTACTTAATTGCGGAAGTTGGGCTAGCTCTTTCTTGGAATTAAATATTCCTCTTTTGAGCAGTTTTCGGGAAAGGATAGAGAACCAAGGCTCTATTTGGTTAAGCTAGGAAGTATGAGTAAAATGCAAGAAGATACGATTTCCTTTTTTTTTGAGATGTTCTTTCAGATTTGTGTGCTTGTGCACCTTTAAATTATCGACAAAAGGGAGAACTAGAAACAGGGCCAGAAAGGGGGTGAGAGAATAGGAAAATTAATAGGCCCATTAGTAGGGGAAAGGAGAGCTTTCTAAAAAGAGAGTGTTGAAAAATTAATTTCTCTGGTGGGAGCTCTCCACAGAAAAACGAATCAAGCTAAATAAAAATGAAAGGAGTTTTAAAATGCGTCTACACTCGTACGTAATAGAGGGGGTAGTAATATGCTTACTCACAACGATGTTGATTGCAACCAGTGGATTTTGCAAGAAAACTAGCTTGACATTGGTCCATTGCTACCGAATAGGCGGAGCAGCTACCGAAGCTTTTGCTGATATAGTATCCGATTTTGAAGTTCTCTATCCAGACGTACGCATCGAAGTAAAAATTGAAAATCAGCAGGTCTACGAAGATATTGGCTTGATCACCTTGCTTCAGAGTCCCAACCCTCCGGATATTTATCATCTCATCGGTCAGTGGGAACTGGCCGTGAAGGCGAGAGAAGGTTATGCAAGGGATCTCACTACAACCGTCGAGAGTTGGTTCAAACCTCGATTTTGGAAATTCACGTGGCCAAGTTTGATGTCTGAGGGGAAGATATATGCAGTACCTCACCGTATGGAGATCTCACCGACTATATGGTATAACGAGAATATATTTGAGAAGTACGCCCTGAATGCGCCACAAAAATGGCCCGAGTTCATAGAGATATGCAAAAAACTGAAGGAGAATAACGTCACTCCTCTTTATTTTGGGAATTCGCAGCTTTGGATGTTTGGGAACTTTAGTGGCTGGCTGGTGGCAATGATGGCAGGAAAAGAGCAATCTGGTAAGGTATTTGACTTGGAACCGGGAATGAAATTTGCAAATCCTGATTTTACAAGAGCCTTCAAGCTGATTGAGGAACTCCGGGAATTTGTTAACCCTGGCATGAATGGATTGAAACCTGAACCTTCAACCATGGCTTTCTTGCAGGGAGTTGGAGCCATGCATCCGACGGGAGGTTGGTTCATCACGATGGCAAAGAAAAGCGCCCCGGAGGGATTCAGGTACGGTAGCTTTGCTCTACCTCTTCCATCGGGCGCTAAAGGGAGTCAATACGTCCAAGGACAAACCGCGCATTTTCTCGTCAATACAAAGTGTAAAGACTTCCAAGCGGCGGTTCTGTTCTTGGAATTTTTTACGCGTCCCAAGAATCAAGCTAAAATGGTGGAGACAGGAAATATGTCAGCTGTGGGGGATGCCTATCTTGTTGCGGAGGAGGTGGACCCGCACCTGAAAGGACTGGTGAAAGCGTTGCTCTCTGTAGGAGACTTTGTGGGTGTTCCTGATGAGTATCATTCAGTGGAAGTGGCCGATACTTATTATCAGGGAGCAGCTATGGTAGTCGGCGGAGAAAAATCTGCAGAGGAAGCCCTCAAATGGATTGACAAGCAGCTGGAACCCGCACGAAGGGCGAGAGGATAGGTAAAACGGAGGATCTCCGGAGACAGTCCGCCTCCGGAGATCCATTCAACAAAAAGGCATAAAACCAATTCCCCAAACGGGCGGAATGTGTAAGGAACGAACATTAGGTTAGCAGCATAGCTTACACTTAAGCCTTGGGCAGGGACAGGTAGAATGGTAGGATTGCTTTTTGCATCTTCTGGCATCTGCTTCGCAGGAACGCCTGCAGGCTTGCTAAAAATCCCCGTGAATCATTTTTTTCCCCCCGGTATAGCTTTTCGGCTATCAAATATACCATAGGTAGGGAGGACGAGCTATAATCGCTTTTAAGGTCAGCAAAGAGCGGCCCCGGGATTTTTTGAAGGAATGGAAGATCCCGTGTTGAGAGGTGGGGCTGGTTGTTAAGTACGCTGACAAACAGCAATATCTTTCGGATTGGCTGGTGAAGGTTAGGAAACGTGAAGAAAGAATGGTGTAGTTACTTATTTGTGCTGCCAGCGGTGTTGTTCTTTGGTATGTTTATCCTATTCCCCGTAATACAGACCATTCACTACAGTTTTACAAGATGGAGTGGTTTGGGAACTCCCCAATGGGTAGGATTTTCTAATTATTTTCGTGCTCTTTTTGAGGACTCAATCTTTAAAAGGTCCTTTCTTAATACTTTCCTCTATACTGGGGGTACGCTAATTGTTGAGGTGCTGTTTGGGTTGGTAATGGCCATTTTGCTCAATCGCATACTTCCTCTCTTTGCATTGTACCGAGCACTGTTTTTCGCACCTTATGTATGTTCTATGATAGGTGTGGGCATTTTGTGGAGTTTTATCTATGATAATAATTTTGGACTTTTGAATGAGCTTTTAAAATTTATTGGCGCAGGTGGATTGATGCGAGCTTGGTTAGGTAATCCCTCTACGGCATTACTCGCAGTGACTTTTGTATCAGGTTGGAAGTATGCTGGTTTTTTTATGGTTATCTTTTATGCTGCACTTAGGCAAATTCCGCAAGACCTCTATGAAGCAGCCAGACTTGATGGAGCATCTAAGTGGCATGAAGTTTGGTATATAACTTTGCCACTACTACGGGAGACAGTAAACGTTGCTGTGCTAATATGCATAACAGGTGGTATTGCTACCTTTGATCTTTTTTTCGTCATGACTAATGGTCAGCCATACCACACCACAGAAATCTTATACACTTGGATCATAAAAACCGCTTTTGACAGACACTTTTTGGGCTACGGTGCAAGTCAAACGATAATAGCAATAATTACCGGTATTAGTTTCGGGCTTGCACAACTAATTTATACTACAAGAAAAACTAGACGGAGAATTTTTGAATATTGATCTTTTGACTCAGAGGGTGAGATGGCAAAAAGGAAATGGTTTTTCTCATTAAAAACGGTAAATTATATAGTTGTTCTTCTCGTAATAGTGGGTATGGCTTATCCTTTGTTTTGGATGGTATGCGCTTCTCTAAAAACGAATGAGGAGATATTTAGATCAGCCTGGGCTCTACCACAAAAATTTCGTTTTGATAACTTTGTAGAAGCATGGAAGGTCGGGCATTTTGGGAAATATTTCCTTAATAGTGTTATCGTGACTTCAATTTCAGTGCTAATTATTGTGCTAATAAGCAGTATGGCGGCTTATGCTTTTGCACGATTGGAATTTAAAGGACGAAAGCCCCTTTTTTATATGTTTTTAAGCGGATTGGTGCTACCCATACAGGTTCTAATAATACCTTTATTTATACAGTTCAGAGACATGAATCTTCTTGACACCTACCTGGCTTTAATATTTCCTTATATTAGTTGGGGATTAGCAATTTCTATTTATGTGCTACGAAGCTTTTTCTTGACAATACCTCGCGATATAGAAGATGCTGCAAAAATAGACGGTTGTTCTCTTTTTGCAATTTATTGGAGAATAATGTTACCTCTGGTAAGTCCCGCATTATTAGCTGTGGTCATCCTGAATGCAGCAAATATCTGGAACGAGTTTCTACTTGCATATCTCTTTATGGTTGATCCGAAAATGAAGACTCTACCAGCAGGTTTATTTTATTTTTCTAGTAAATATATCACAGATTTTAGACTTATATTTGGTGGATTGACAATAACAATCATACCTATATTGGTGTTTTATTTCTTATTTCAAAAGCACATGGTTGAAGGCTTGACTATGGGAGCAATAAAGTAATCTACCTTTGAATAATGGTATTGGAGTTTTTAAAGCTGGTCAATACGATTAGGAAGAGAGGAAAAAATGAACGATAGATCAAAAATTGGATTACTCAACAAAGCTTTGGAACAGGGAGAGGGAATTTTAAGGCTTGCTCCCACCTGGGTGCCTCGCACTTTCCTTACCCCTGGAGGAAGACTCAAACTGGACACCCGGGACCTCTACGCTCTTGGTGCAGAGAGGGGTGGCATTTGTGAGAGATGGTTTGCTTCTACTACCAATGCTGATAATGGCCCAGGAACTCCTTCTGATGAAGGTTTGAGTTACATAGTAATTGAGGAAAAAGCTGGGATAAAAAAGATACTTCTCAAGGAAGTCGTTGAACTTATAGGAGATAGATTTCTGGGAGAAGAGGTGATGAGCCAGCATGGAAGATGGGCGGTTCTCTGTAAGTTCTACGACTTTAAAGAGCCCCTTTTTCACCATATGCACCAGTCCGATAAGGATGCAGCCAGAGTTGGAACATTGGGAAAACCAGAGGCTTATTATTTTCCTCCTCAGTCAAATGTTAACCGGGGTAGTTTTCCTTATACCTTTTTTGGTCTTAAGCCTGGAACTACCCGGGAAGATATCATCCGCTGTCTTGAAAGATGGAACCAGGGAGATAATGGTATTTTGGACCACTCAAAAGCTTACAGACTTAAACCGGGAACTGGTTGGAATGTCCCCTCTGGAATCTTGCATGCTCCTGGAACATTTGTAACTTACGAGCCTCAGAGGGCAAGTGATGTTTGGGCCGTGTTTCAATCCATGGTGGAGGGAAGACCTATCTCCTGGGACCTTGCGGTAAAGGATGTACCTAAGGAACATCGCCATGACCTTGATTATATTGTAGATTTACTGGATTGGGAGGCAAACTTGGATCCTGAGTTTGCTAAAAATCACTTTGTTGAACCAAAGCCGGTTCAATCCATGGAAGAGATGCAGAAGATGGGGTATATTGAAAACTGGATTGCCTATCACTCCCCTTATTTCAGTGCCAAAGAACTGACAGTTTTTCCAGGTAAGACTGTAACCATCAAGGATAGTGCAGCCTATGGGTTGGTTGTGGTTCAGGGTCGAGGTAAGGTGAAAAATATGGAGGTAGAAAGTCCCACTTTGATTCGGTTTGGACAACTTGCAAATGATGAGCTTTTTGTAACTAAAGAGGCTTGTGGAGAAGTAAAGATTACCAACCTCAGCAGCTGTGAGGATCTAGTTATGCTTAAACATTTTGGGCCGAGTAATCCTGATGTCCCATTACTCGGTAAGTAGAATATTAAATGAGGTCAAAAATGAACACGTGCTCTAGGAGATTGGTGGGAAAATATGGAAAGTATTGAATGAGACAGATAAATCCTGTCTTAATTCTTACTAAAGGTTAGGTTATAGATTTTTTCTGGGAGGGATAAATGGAAATAAGATATGCGGAGCTGATAGCTCCTCGAAAATTTGTTATAAGAGAAGGAAGGCTGGAGATCGGTGATAACGAAGCGATGATGAAAATTGCTGCTTGTGGCTTGTGTAAATGGGAAATAGAGAATCATTATGAGGGGAAATTGGGAACATTTCCTCAGAGACTGGGTCATGAACCTGTTGGTGTAATAGCAGAGGTTGGGAAAAATGTTAAAGGCTGGAAAATAGGAGACAGGGTTACAGGACTTCTACCAGGGTTACTAAAACCAGAATCTGAAATGTCTCTGGAAGGTTTTGCAACTTATGCTACAGCCAACCCTCATTGGTTAGTAAAAGTGCCTGATAACATAGAACTTGAATATGCTATAGGTGAACCACTTAAATGTATTTCTACCATTGCAAGAGCAGCAGACCCTCAATTTGGTGATTATGTTTTTCTTATAGGATGTGGCGCAATGGGACTTCTTGTTTTAGCTACTCTAAAGGGAAATACTGCTGCCGAAGTTATCGCTGTCGATCTATTACCGGCGAGGCTTAAGTTAGCAGAAGAAATGGGAGCTACTATTATCTTAAATCCAAAAGAGTGCGATGTAGATAAGGAAATTCAGAGGATAACCAAAGGCCATGGTATAGATGTGGCTATTGAGGCTACAGGTAATCCGAAAGCACTACAGATTGCTAGTAGAGTGCTTGGATCTCGGAGACCAAAGCTGGTCATAGCTGGTTATCATGGGTCCTCTACTACTTGTGATATGAATGCTTGGTGCCGCCGGGGAGTAGAAATTCACGTTCCTCATCCTAACTATTCCTTGGATGAGATGGAGGATATGCGTCGAGCAATACGTGCTCTATCCAAAGGAATATTCCCCATGGAGAAGATAATTACACATAGGTTCAAGCTGGATGAAATACAAATTGCCTTTGAAACTGCTGCATCTAAACCAAAGGAATATATTAAAGGAATTGTTATCCCGTAGATATCCTTACTCTGATTTATGCATATTCTCCATTAGTGGTTTGTCGCAGAGCTTGTTCTTTTTCAAGCTTTAATTTTTTGAGGCCTAGTAGGCTGGTGAAAAATCCAAAATTTAACTTTTTATCCAAAAATTTCTCCCACTCTGAAATATTTGGGAGTTTTTCACCTCTCTCCTAGGAATTTATAAATTATTGGACGACTAAAGTCACCCCCACCCATAGAAAAGGTCCTTATTCTTTGGGTAGGGGAGTATCTCGCCTCCCTTTTCTTGAATTTAATAGTAATATAGTAAAAAGCAATGAGAGGAGGTAAAAAATGGATGACAAACTTGCAATTGATAGTGGAAAACCTGTAAGGACGAAGCAGTGGCCATTAATGTATCCTGGGGGTACATTTTATGGAAATGAGGAGGCTGAGGTAGCAATTGAAGTCATTAGAGCTCAATCACCGTTTAGGTATTATGGCGTTGACTTAAAAGAAAAAGTAAGCCAACTTGAGTCTGAATATGCCAAATATCTTAGGGTAAGATATGCACTAGCTGTGGGTAGTGGAAGTACAGCTCTCACTATAGCGATGACGGCATTAGGGATTGGGCCTGGAACAGAGGTAATTGTTCCTACCTTTATGTGGATTTCGGATGTCAATTCAGTAGTTCTTCTTAGAGGAATTCCAATTATTGCGGAGATTGATGAAACTCTTAATCTTGATCCCGAGCTACTTGAAAGCAAGATTACTCCTCGAACTAAATTAATTGATGCCATTCACATGGCCGGCTCAGCAGCTAATATGTATCCTATTTTAGAAGTCGCTAAAAAGCATGGGGTTCCGGTATTAGAAGATTGTTCTCAAGCGGTGGGAACTAGTATTTTTGGGAAGCCAATTGGCTCAATGGGTTTCATTTCTATCGCAAGCCTGCAATATAACAAAAACATTACCACAGGAGAAGGTGGTATTATTGCCACTAATGATAAAGCTCTTTACAAAAAGTGCCTTTGCATACAAGATATAGGGTTTAAACGAGGTGAAGACGGAGTGTCAAAGGCTGGACTTTCAGTTTATGAAACGTTTGGAATAGGGTCTAGGATGGATGAGATAAGAGGAGCAGTAGGGTGTGTCCAATTAAAGAAACTTCCAAAAATTGTAGGAGCAATGAGATCGAGACAATTAAGAATATGGGATGAACTAAAGGATATTAAAAAAATTACACCAAGAAGACTTGTGGACCCGAATGGGGATAGTGGAGCATACTTATCTTGGTTTCATGAAGATGCCGAAACAGCGAGAGTGTTTGGGGAGGCCCTCCGAGCAGAAGGAATACCTGCAAATCCACCCCACGGAGGCGTTCATCAAAGTCGTAATATACCCACATTGATAAATAAAACAGCTGTTACAACAAAGGGATGCCCATGGAGTTGTCCTTATAATAAATTTAGCGAAGTAAATTATCGACCGGAAAAAACATCTCGAAGCAATAAATTGTTTGACAGGAATTTAATGATACCTCTTCCTCCGATCATGACTGACAGGGATGAGGAGGATTTAATAAAGGCCTTTAGAAAAGTAGCGAATAAGATACTATAACAAAGAGAAAGGGTTGAAATATCAGTTTCTTTTTTGTGGACTTGTAGGAAAGAATGAACCATGGCTAAAGGGGCAAAAAATTGAAAGAAGAAAATATTACGGTGACTTACCAGTTAACCCCTAAAGTAGAATCCATTCACACGGCAGCTGATCTACTTTTGGCTGAGATGACAAGTGGGATGCAGTACATATCCACCCGCAAAGGGGTAGAGATGTACAAGTGCGAAGATAAGCTGCCTTTCATAGATGATTCAATTAAAGGAGAGATTCTCTCTATCGAGGAGCAAGATGAGGACAGCTATCTAGTTAAACTATCTTTTCCTGCTACCAATCTTGATCCAGGCTTGGGTGGTATACCTAATCTTTGGGCCATGGTCGCTGGTGAGGTATTTAGTCTTTACTTCATTGGGGGAGCAAGATTTGTGGAGCTTGAGCTCCCTCCCTCTTTTATGAATCATTATAAAGGTCCTCGGTTTGGGATTGATGGAATAAGAGAACTTTTGAAGATAAAGGATAGGCCCCTGATAGGGGCTATCATAAAGCCAAATTTAGGTTTGAATCCGGAAAGGACAGCAAAGGTGGTTTCTATTTTAGCTAAAGCTGGATTTGACTTTGTAAAGGATGATGAGGTATGCGTAAATCCCTATATCTGTTTACTAAAGCAGAGGGCAAAACTGGTGGCTCAAACTTTAGATAAAATTCAAGAGCACTCTGGAAAAAAAGTGCTTTATATGGCCAACGTTACCTCTGATTTTTCCACTTTAGGTAAGGCGGCAGAGATAGCTATCTCCTCCGGTGCAAATGGGCTGATGATTGACCCTTTCTGTATAGGTTTGTCCAGTATAGATTATCTAAAGAAAAACTTCTCTTGCCCTATTTATGTACACAGGGTAGGTTACGGTCTTTTCTGTTCTGGTAATTTAAGTATTTCCTATGAGATTTTCAGCAGGCTCTTTCGGATGCTGGGAGCGGACTTTTCTCATGTTGGGGGAATCTGGGGAAAATCTGAAAAAGCAAAAAATAAGGTGGCCAAGTATGTGGATATCTTAAGGAAACTCTCCTTAATAAGGGCTACCTGGCCTGTAGTTTCTGGTATCAGCCTCGAAAATATGGCCGAATACTATGATTTTTATGGAGATGATACCTTGTTTTTAGACCATATAGATATCTACAAAGATGAGGAAAGCTCAGCCAGGAAGTTCAAAGCCCTCAAGCAAAAGATGGGACTGAAAGACTAAAAAGGGGCTCCTGATGAAAGAGAAGATGATGGCGGCGGTTCTTCACGCGCCGGGTGATTTAAGATACGAAGAGGTAGAGGTTCCCAAAATAGGACCAAATGATATTCTACTTAAAGTAAAAGCAGCGGGAAACTGCGGATCGGACCTACACCGAATCATGGTAGAAGGAACCCATGTTTTTCCCTGTATACCGGGACACGAGTTCTCTGGAGAAATAGTGGAAATTGGGGATAACGCTAGCTCTTTTAAAGCAGGGGATAGAGTTACCGCTTACCCCTTAATATCCTGTATGAGGTGTGAATGGTGTCTACAGGGTCAGTATAACTTGTGTGAGGATTACGATTATCTGGGTTCTAGATCTCATGGAGCCTTTGCTGAATACGTTAAAATACCAGTGGTAAATCTAGTAAGACTTCCAAAAGAGGTAGACTTTGACGAGGGAGCCATGACTGATCCGGCCTGTGTGGCTTTGCATGGTATTAAACGAGCAGGAGGAATAAGGCCAGGTCAAAGTGTAGTTATACTTGGGGTAGGCCCCATAGGGATGCTGGCCTGTCAATGGGTTAAGGCCATGGGAGCAGGTAAGGTAGTAGCAGTAGATATCATAGAAGATAAGTTGAAAATAGCGAGGGATTTAGGGGTGGATGTTTGCATAAATGCAAAGAAGGAAGATGTAGTAGAAAAGGTTATGGAGGAAACAAAAGGTAAAGGAGCAGATCTAGTGATGGAAACCGCCGGTTCAACTGCCACCCAAAAACAATCCTTCCTCATAGCTCGCAAAAGGGGGAAAATTATTCTTATTGGCAGATCTTACTCAGATGTTTTGTTGCCAGATGAAGTTTTTACCAGAATCTTCCGTAGAGAACTTGAGGTTTACGGAGCGGTTAACTCCAATTTTTCTCCTTTGGACAATGAGTGGAAGATCAATATGCAGTTTATGGCCTCCGGAGTAATCAAGACAAAACCCCTTATATCTCACCGGATAAAGCTTGAAGACATTGTTGAGACATTTAAAAAGATGTATGAGGGGAAGATGATATATAATAAGATAATTTTCTCTCCTTAAAGGAAAAATGCTAAAAATTTTTGATTCTTCTAGGAGGTAACGTTTGAAAGCAGCCCTCTTAACCGGGGTTCGAAATCTTGAGCTAAGGCAGGTTCCTGATCCCCAGCCTCCCAGAGGAGGTCTTATAGTAAAGGTTGAAACCTGTGCAATCTGTGGTACAGATGTAAAAATGTATAAGTATGGTTACTCTGCAGCTAAGTTTCCTTTGATACCCGGACATGAGCTGGCAGGTACCATAGCCCGGGTAGGAGAGGGCATTCAAGGTTACCGTGAGGGAGAGAGAGTGGTGGTAGCTCCAAATATTCCCTGCGGGACCTGCTTTTACTGTCAAAGAGGTATGCAGACCTCCTGTGATAGACTGCAAACTATGGGTATTCACCGAGATGGGGGATTTGCCCAATATGTGATGATTCCAGCTCAAGCTGTCAAGCAGGGATGTGTAATACCTATTCCAAAAGGTATCTCCTTTGAAGAGGCAGCTTTAATTGATCCGGCTTCCTGCGCCATAAATGCCGGTGAGCTTTCCCGGGTAAAGGTAGGGGATGTAGTAGTTGTAATCGGGGCAGGACCTGCTGGATGTCTCAATGTGGAAGTGTGTAGAGCTTTTGGGGCACAGAAAATAATATTGGTTCAAAGGTCTTTACCGAGGCTTAAACAGGCTGAGTTCGCCGAAGCCGATATCTACATTAGCCCCTTTAGGGAAGATGTGATAAAAAGGGTCATGCAAGAGACCAAGGGGAGAGGAGCGGATGTGGTGATAGTTGCCTGTGGCTCAGGTGAGGCTCAAGAACAGGCTCTCGAGATAGTTGCTAAACGAGGAAATGTGAATTTATTTGGAGGTTTACCTAAGGATAGGCCTTTCATAAAATTTAACTCTAACCTGATTCACTACAAGGAAGTCTCTGTAATTGGAACTCACGGCTGTTCCACCCGTCAGTGCAAAACAGCCCTGGATATGATTGCCTCTGGTAAGATCAGGGCTAAGGAATATGTAAGCTGCCGGCTCAGTCTATCTGATTTTCCCCAGGCAATAAAGCTGGCCGAGGAAAGAAAAGGACTTAAAATATTCGTCAGCCCTAACCTTTAGGTTACAACTCTGAAAGGTAGAGCAGGTCATCCAAAAGACAAGAACTGAGGTCTGGGCCAGAGCGGTAGAGAACAAAATAAGGCTTTATTTGGATATTTTTGGATACCAGAATTTAGCCAGATGATTTTGATAATTCCTTTGGATTAAACGGGGGGAGCAGGCCCGACTTGCTCGAGCGAAGCGAGAGTCGGCTTTGCCGATCGGGCCGTTGAGGGGGGATGTTTCCCCCCTCAAATATCTTATAGAGGGTA
>JRER01000824.1_pt1 | contig 13908 bp, 16 predicted proteins | sample 210161 | NCBI WGS metagenome assembly JRER01 (sample SAMN03019618, study PRJNA260268) | marine sediment metagenome | biome: Marine; feature: Sediment; material: Clay; isolation source: clay from marine sediments 136 meters below sea floor depth collected from... | place: New Zealand: Canterbury...
TTTATGGCAATGACAGTCCATCCACTCCCGCGGCCCCGTCGAAGCCCGTCGAAACCGACACACTGAAGCTCAAAAAAGCCTGGGAAGTCGCCCTAGCTCCATCAAAACAAGTCCCTATGAATGCGATCATGATGTACATGTCCGGGAACAGCCTGCAAATCTTCAGCATTATGATGGTGTTCATGCTGTTCAAGGGCCCCATCCAGGGCCTGATCAACACCAACAGCGTGTTTGCGAAGTTTGAATCGGAGACGCTGCGGGCCAAGATGCTGTTCGTCAAGGTTGTGTACGTGCTCATGCAGTTTTTGCTGCTGGCGTTGGGAGTGTGGAAGGTTAATGCTATGGGACTTTTGCCGTATGTGCTTGATGTGTCTGTCTTGTGGGGGGTGTCTGCTAACATACGTGTTTATAGGACTACGAGATCGGATTGGCTGGCTTGGGAGTCGGAGCGGCAACCGTTGGAAACTGTTCACTTTGCTTTCGGCTGAACTTGGGGATATACTGTTGAAATGGAGGGTGTTTGGAGTGGATAATTTTATATTATACCTCGGCAAAAATGTTGGCTCTGCAAGTCGCTTCTACCATACCGTTTGTGTTCGTAAGAATAGAATGTATAATACAGCAGCCAAGGGAAAATCAGGCCTAGGCCTTAGCTTGCATCGCCGTACGGCAAGCTTCTAAGAAGATGTGACAAAACTGCCACACTTCCTCGTACGTGTTGTACAAGGGCGCGGGTGCAACCCTAATGACATCCGGCTTCCTCTCGTCGATCACTACCGCATGTTCCTCCAGTGCCACCAATACACCATCTAGGAGGCCCGGCGTCAGACGCAAACTGAGCTGGGCGCCACGTTCTGAGGGGTTCGAGGGTGTGATAATAGTGAAAGGCCTGTCGGAAAGTCCATCGAGCGGGTATTGTAGGAGAAGGTGTTCCAGGTATCCCGTAAGCTGAAGGGAACGTTGGCGAATCTCAGACATAGATGTCCGGTTAAATAATTCCAAGGACGCCACAACCGCATTCATATCAAGGACCGAAGGGTTCGACAATTGATAGCCTGCGGCGCCGCTCTGGGGGACGAAACCTAGGTCGCTGTCAGAAAATTGTACCAGGTACTGGAGAGTGATATGCATACGATTATCCATCAAAAACCGAGTAGCTTTGTCTCCTCCCCACCAGCCAGAAAGCCGGGGCCGGAGCGCCTCCAATTCTCCATTCGCCGTGTTTGTCTTCACCTCGCCGTGTTTCTCATGCACGAAGATGCCTGCCATTCCACCAGGACCACTATTAAGATACTTGTAATTGCACCACGCAGCAAAGTCCACGTTCCAGTCATGTAGTTGCAAGTCCACATTACCCGCAGCATGAGCACAGTCCCAGCCGACCACAATGCCTTTGGAATGAGCGTGAGCAGTAATCTTTTCGATATCAAAATACTGTCCAGTATAGTACTGAATAGCAGAAAGAAGCAGAAGAGCCGTGCTCGAGGCATGCTCGTCGATAACCGCAAGGATATGCTCGGTTTCGAGAATAGGACGCTCAGCGTTTCGAGGTTCAATAAGAACCATGGCATCTTTTGGCTGGAAATTATGGTGCCGAATCTGCGATTCGACAGCATACTAGGGAGAGAATAATCAGTTCACATCCAATATCACGAGTCTTAGGGGCCCTACGTGGTCACTCGGAAAAGCTTTCCCTTCAATGATAATCTTGTACCGTTCCTGTGTTGGCTGATAGAAACTAGCCATCAACAAGTGTAGGTTCGTAGTCAGACTGCCCATGACGGCCACTTCACTCTCCAACGCTCCGACAATTGGAGCCATGAGCTTCGCGCCTGCCGAGTCGACATCGACGAATGGCGGGACGAGCTCATCGTCATGATGAGTGAAATGCCCCGTTACGCCTTTGATGGCCCAAGTCCGCAAGTAGTACTCGATATACTTTCGAGTATTGCGGGGCTGAACGCCCAAAGAGTTTCCACAAAGATAGATGCAGCGGGCGTCCGAGGGGTCATCGGAGGCTAGAAAGATCAGCGGGGTACTTGCGTATCAGGTAAAACGGTACTTGCCCTGCGAAGGCTCCAGCGTCTTCCTTTTGAGGTCTTTAGCTGAAGGAATAATAAACTCGTCTCGGAACTTGCTCAGAGGGTCGTGTGCGTCTAAAGATGCTGCGTATTCTCTTGTGAAGGCCCTACTATCGTCCTGGTATGGGAGAGGTGGCGCATTCTTGATCTGCTGGGCGTGGAGTCTGGAACCCATGTTGGACCGTACTTGAGGGCCAAGATTTTAACTAAATTCTTAGAATGGATGGACTGTCATTGCCATAAACATTGAGAAGTAAGTTGTGATGCCAAATTCCCCGCGATATATCACTTCCCGCAATCGCTCTCCGCTTACGTAGATGACCACGTTCAGCTCTATCCACGTTTTACATACAAGAGCCCTACTCTTGCCAGGCCAGAGGTATCCAAGCCCAGTATCAACATATCGAGCTAGAGACGTCCTTTTCACAGAAAAGTTAGACAACCTCTTTTAAATTATACACTGCACAAAGGGTTTATGCATGTATTAGTAATATGACTTCATCCTCGGGAAATCCATTCTGCCGCAGTTTCCCGACACCCGCCGGCCAATCACGGCAAGCGGATTGGTGCTACTTTCGATGTGAATTGTATGATTATAAAGCCTCCAAGGTAGTTGTCGCTCAACATTCTCTGGAGACCTTCCAAACACCCTACCCAGACACATCTCCAGAATGTCACGTCCAGTTTTATCTTCCGCCGTCCGCCAGATATCTCGCCCTCGTCCTGCCCGGGCCACATTCTCTGCGCGCTTTTCCCCCGTGCCGAATCCGACACCGAGCTTCTCCGCATCATTTTGCCACTCTTCATACCGGACGCCGACGGTCCCTTCTGCGGCGAGACAACGGAATTCGAGAGTTCGATGCGCTGGAGACAGAACTAGAGCCTCAACGACATGGCTTACTACCGCTCAACCGCGCTCAGCGTTTTCCACTTCCGCTCCGATTTTCGCCCCTCAAGTTACGCAGAACCCGAAGGCCGGCGAGGATGGGGAGACGTTGATGGTGGGCATCTCTGAGCGAGCTGCAAATGTACGTTCTAAGACCCTGTTGTGTTCATGTGGTTTTTTGATTTAGTGTTTGTTGGTGTTGGCGCGTACGGCTGTGGCGAGGGTACGGGATGCCTGCGGGATGATATGATATCGTTCTTTTGGACAAAGAAATTGGGAAGCCACTGCGCTACAAAAGCAGTTATCAAAAGAAACCCAGTACATACGACCACAGGGTGTGGAAAACAGGGCTTCCCGTCCGCTCAGCCGTACTTAAGCCACACGCCGGCTGGTTAGTAGTATGGTGGGTGACCACATGCGAATCCCAGCTGTTGTATGTTTTTTGCTTTTTTGCTTCGTTTATATTTGCTTTTTCTATGCATATGCCGTTTATTTCAGGTTGAACGATGCTAACAAAACCAGCGCCTCCGTCAAATCACCGACCCCTCCTCCCCCTCTTCTACCACAAAGGAAGAAAACCCCTACAATCACCTGCGAATCACCGTTACTAGTGGCGGGTGCCACGGGTTCCAGTACATGATGTCGCTTGAACCCGCATCAAAGATTGACGCAGAAGAAGACACGATATTCGAGGCCGAGCCGTTAGAAGACGGGGGTTCGGCCGGTGGCGCCAAGGTGGTGATGGATGAACCCTCGCTTGAACTTTTGTCTGGAAGCACAGTTGACTACACGACGGAGTTGATTGGGAGCCAATTCAAAATTGTGGATAACCCGCGTGCGACGAGTAGTTGTGGCTGCGGGACGAGTTTTGATGTTGTTGATTAGGGGGGCCTTGACAATAAAGGAACTAGTCTTGTAATCTTCACTCCTGTATACCATGTTTATTAGATAGAATATTAGCAGTATATATATACTATACCATAGTATACCATACACACCGGTTGCATAGAACAATTGGTATCTCTTGATTTCAATTGTATTCTCTTCCTATCTACCCCATCATCTCCATACATACAGAAAAGCTGCTTTTTATATGCTGCGCAGATCAGAGTGCACAACACCCCCGACATGACACATATCGAACAGGAACAACCGAAGAAAACAAGCCCATGGAATCTCTGAACTTAAATCATTTATGATAAATAGGCAAGACAAGATAACTGAAAAAGCCCTCGCAAAAAAAAATCCTTTTGTGTCACTCCATCCAAACTAACTTAACTAGCTCCATACCGAAGACTAGCAAGCAAGCAAGTAAAACAACCGTGTAAGTGTAATAAAACTGAAATATCGAAAAAAGGGCAAGGAAAGGTCATGATTCTAGCTAGCAAGAGTAAACGGCCGTGTTTCTCTTCCTTTGATATTCATGGGGGTCACTTCAATCGAAATCCTCTTGTGGGTACCCCTGGTTCAATGTCTCCTAGCTTTGTTGGTGCTTGGTATGCGAAAGGACCGTACGGTCTACATACATAAGACGTATTCCATTCATTCGTAAATTGGTGAATAGCTCGCCATTTGTTTTGTCAACATCCTAACACACTTTTTTGCAAGCGCGTAAGGTAGCTTAGTAAACGCGAGCAAGGTTGCGGAGGTACCAGTCCACGAGGCGGCGGCCGGCCTTGGTCTCGCTAACGTGGATGAGGTCCTTCTCAAGAGCGTAGTCCAGGTCGTTGGCACTGACAATCTCGCCATCCAACAGACTACCCTCGGCCCAGCGGAGCTGGCGGCTGCGCTGCTTGTTAATGAGCAGCCAGGAGCGGAGCTTCTCGGGCTCGACCTCGAGGAAGCCAGCGAGCTTCTGTAGGTCCATGGTTGTGTATAGCTTGAGGTACGAGCGGATGGTGGGGTTGTACAGGGTGTTCTTGACCTCGTCCATGAAGATGGCGGTGTGGTGGTCGACGGGGTCGACGTTGAGGGCTGGGTTGTCGAAATCGGGGGGCGTAGGGCTGATGAACTTGGGGCAGGCGGAGCGGAAGAGTTCCTCGAAGAGAGGGAGAGCGTCGGGGCCGCCCTGCTGCAGGCGGTGGAGCTGCTCGCCGTACTTCTCGCGGAGAGCAGAGTGGATGGTGTCGTCGAGGCGGGTGGGGTGGAGCGCAACACAGATGGCGATCAGAGCGTACATCTGGTCGTTCTTCTTGGCAATGGCATCGTAGCTGTTGCCGCCCTTTTGGAAGTTCTTGGTTCGGGAGACGTAGACCAGGATGTGGCTGAACATGCGGATGGCATCGCCGTAGCGGCGGGTCATCATGTAGGAGAAACCAACGTAGTAGTAGGTGGTGAAGTGGGCAGCCATGACACGGGCGAACATGGCCTTCTTGTTCATCTCGATGTCGTCGAGGGTCTTGAGGGCGAGGCTGAAGTCACCGAGCAAGCAGTGGACGCGGAGCAGCCCAATGATGGAGAAGTATCCCAGCATCTTGTAGAGCGGGCGGGAGCCATACTCTCCAGCATACGCCACGGGGTCCTCACCACGCTTCATCGCAGCAAGCTGTTCGTTTATCTGCGACTTCTGGATGAGGGAGTAGAGGACGTTGAGAACCGAGTAGCAACCCCAGGTGTTGGGGTTCTCACGGAGAAGCTGAGCCTCCTCCTCGTTAGAGCCACTGCGGGCGACGCGATTACGGTAGCGGCAAAACGACTCGAACTGGTAAATGAACTCATCGATGACATCCCAAGCCCAGTAGTACTATCAAGATATCATATTAGCACGTCACGAACAAACACAAAAAAACACTAGCCCCGCCCACACAAAATGTAATGAGGATATTGAGCAGGAACACGAGGACCCCAAGATGTATTTTAAACGAAATAGAAAAAAGGGCAACATACAGAAGGAACCTCCAACTCCACCGGCCCATCCGAGTTCAGGATGTAGTGGAAAAGACTGCAGTAGTTGTCATAGCTCGCGAACTTGGTCTCCAGCGTGGCCTGGTACTCAAGAGGAGTAGCAGCAGCAGCCAGCTGAGCCTGAAGGTCCTGCGTCTGGGCAGCACCGCCCAGTGATGTAGTCCGGCCCAGCTCGCTCATGCTATCATCAAAGTTGACCTGCTCGCGGTAGTCGTTGACCAGCGCTTCCTCCTCGACATCGGACTCGTCGTTCAGGTTGGGGTGCGCATTGGCGCGCTCTTCGTAGGACATGCTGGGCAGAAAAACTCGTTCAGGATCTGTCCTGCTAAATTGGCGGCAAGAGAGAGGGAGGAGGGGCGGGGAGGACGACAGGCGTGACTCGGCGTTTCGGGGTGTGGGATTTCGACTGTTTCGGCGGCATCGAATTTTGAGGGTTTTCGCTTGGACGATTTGTGCTTATCTTATCTGTGCATACGGGCAGGCTGAGTCAGCTGTACAATATTATGCAGACCGCAGTCCAAACTGGCGGAAACCTGTTGGATGGAAGGAATGATGGAACAGTGCATATTATTGCAATAAGCGAGCTCATAAAATACGGCTTCTATGATGGCAAAGCTGGAAAAGTAGGTGATATCTTCTCTGCTGCTCGACTATTTGACCCAGTGCTATATAATCGCGCCCACTCTCCCGAGTGCAATTGATCGTTTTAATCCAACGAAGTAGGACGTAGAAACAACTTCGTTCCCAAGAGCGATTGCCGTGGGCAATTGAGACCAGTTCTCCCGTAACCCAAGCCAGGGATACGTAGTCACTTTGGACTTTGGAGGTCGGTAAACACGTCCATAGTTCGAACCGTATCCGTCCATCACGGGCTGCTCAACATAAATGCTGGCTAGCCTGCCCTGCGAAGGGCGCAGAAAACCAGGATGGACTAGGTGTCAATTCTTGATAAACGCCATATTCGGTTAATATTAATTATCTATTGCAAAATGTAGAATATAAATGAAAAACCGTCGCCAGGATTCTTGAAGAAGGGTGAAGTGGCAATGACAGGCTGGCCGACCTGTTGTTTGCCGCGGATCCTTTATCCGGAGCCCAACCAGATCATACCGAAAAGGGATTCCAGAGTTCGCCATCATGATTCACACATAACATCAAGTCTACCGACTCGCTCAGCAGTCGTTTCCTGTTCCAAAAGAATGCAGCTGCTTAGTCCTTTCTCCTACTTATGCACCTAGGTTAGCTCCTTCCTGCCACGATGGGATGTCTCACGGCTCGTGCATGTCTCTTTCATCGCCTTGACGGGAATTCAAGACCGCACAACTTCTGCATCTGAAGGCCATATGTTATCGACCGGAGCGAGGTCTCTCGTTTGGGCTTTGGCGTTGCTGGCGGACATCTCGGTAGTCGGCTTGATTGACTGGTTTGATGATTCTGCTGACTCTGTTTTCCAATCTTCGGCCGCTTGTTTCTGAATGTTCCCGCCGATTCGACTCCCTCCTCTCACCTCCCTGAGCCGTTACGGTCAATGTTTGGCTACCACCACGCTTTGCCGCCCAAAGATCCCCGAGTTATAATCTATATTCAGTCATCGGGTCCAAGGGAGACTCTATCGCTGTTTATTCATGCTTCATCATGTTTAAACGGTTGTCTGCGTGCCGTCCGAACACGCTCCTCCCAGCCACTACGAGTACTCTGAGTCTCGGCGGTCGGCTGCACCTGCAAGCTCGAAAGGTAACGAAGTGTTCGAGTCACGGAAAAAAGCATCGATCTCGCATTTCGTTGCATAGGCAGCCGGAAACCTCGCACTGAAGGCCACGAGGATGTCATAAAGCTCATTGAACGCGTTGCAGGCTGATTCGTCACCCAAGAATGGAAGTAATGCGAGAGCACTACTCTTCGCGGGCCCAAACATCAAACTTGGTGTTTGTGACAGTTCATAATGGTCGCGATATATTTGGAGATAGTGAGCGATCTGGATGGCAGCACGAAGCCGATTTGACTTGGCTTCCTCGATCGTCGACGACTCTAAAGAAGATGCGAGGTTCTGCTGCTCTAAAAGGGTCTCGAAGAGCATGATGATGACTTCGTTGCATCTGATACTGCGGGAGGTAGTCAGACCTTGTCGGGTGAGCTAATATCTTTTTTAACTTACTGCAGAAAGAGAACTTGCGGAACCGGTGGCGCCTCGATGTCCACTAATCTCTCGAGAAATACTTGAAGGCGCCGATGCAACGAACTCGCTTCCTTCCACAACTCGTCGATACTCATGCCAAGGTCGAGTGCTTTGTCAAAGAAAAGGTTCTGGATGTCAATGATAGTTTCAGTCAAGCCGACCAGTCCAACCATTACGTCGCGAAGGAAAGCCGGCTTCTTTAATAACTCGACGTCACTCGAGCGAGAGTGGTATGGTATCCAAAGCGCATCCTTTTCGAGGTGGTCTATTCGGTCGAGTGATAACCTTGGAACGCCGAGATTTGCGGTCTTGCGAGACTCCATGGACAACTGTCTACGAAAAGAGTCAGTGTGGTTTACACTTCTTGGGCCTGAGCCACATACGAGTTCAGGATAAAGATACTCCAAGCAGTCCGTGCACTAGCATGTCTGATACGTTCAGGTATTTGGTCCCAGTCATTATGCCTCGATTTGGGTATATCGAAAAGGCCGATGTCCTGCCCGAGCTGAACGGCTTGTCTGAGATAAAGCCAGCTAGCATTATCCTTCCCTTGGAGTTTCAAGCTGCGGTTGGTTAACATCTGGAGCTGATGTATAGCATTTTACGACCTTCGCAGAACAACTCACCTGTGGCTCATCAACGCCAGAGCTTGAATATTTGCTAAAGAAGGCCGGCCTTCTTCAGATTTCCAACGCGCCTCTGCTTCCTCGAAGAAATGCTGACCTCGAGAAGCTACATCACCAGGCACGGCGTATACCTCAGGGTAAGGAGAATATGTCTTGTCGAAAGTCAGAAAGGCCAGAGAGCAAACGGAAAAGGTTAAGCAACTTACACAGGCCACTGCGAGAATACTATTCACAAGGACAGGGCTGCAGAACTCTGAACTAAGATCACCAGCAGTCATATCGTGCAAGAACATTTCCTGATCAACCACCTGCATAAGGGGATGGTCCCACGTGAAATATAATGATACCAAACCAGAGACGAGGTGATCATCTTTCGTCACTTTACTCCAGGGTTTGCATGGCACTTGGAATAATGGGTTATCACACAGCTTTTCCACCGTTATTCTAGAGTCCTTGCGAACTCTATAGTCGTCTGAGCTGGTATCACTTGCGTCGACTGCCATGTCATCAACTGGTGAACCCTCGGCGAGAGCTGTCTGAATGATAAGGCTGATATTTTTCTCGACGTTACCGCCGGCGCGTATGATTTCGAGAATCTGATATATCCGCTCGTCGTTTGCCGTGCGCAGGTATTCCAGGAGATCCCACAATAATTTCTGGTAGCGTTCTAGGTCGACTTGCGCCTTCTGGGCTGCGATTTTTCGTCGAAGGTCAAGGTGTTCATTGAACACACAGTTTCCGTTGGTAGCCTCGCATGCTTTGCATGGAGCCGGTCGTCCAGTACACTGTAGTTGAGGAAAAACGACCGTTAGCTTACAGGCACCGTAATCGAATGTGCTGGGCAGTTGGTGGCGACATGGTTTACAGGGTATTTGTGGGAGTCAATGGGCTAGGTCAAGAAAGTTGGCCTGCTTCAAGGACCTTACCTTTCTCTTAGCCTGTTTACAAGGCAAACATGCGCTGGAACTCTTCTTGTTCTTCGTCAAAGGCCGAATCTCTCGCAATGGTCCGGGGCCGGGGGCTATTGAGGCAAGCTGTTTATCCTTGCTACTGGACGCCATCTCGAATGGGCCCTTCGAGGGACCATGTACTGATGAAGCTGATCAGGCGAAAAAGTAAAGAAAAAGGGCTGAACCGTCGATGGATGCCCTTGGTGAACGAGAATATCTTCAGGACAAGGTCTCCAGGAAACCAGAGCTCGTGGAAGCCAATGTACTCTGAGGCAGACAGATCTCCATGTGAACTCATTGAATTGAGTTCCTTGCCGCTGTTGCCCCAGGTTGCATTGGATTAGCTCATGTGTCCCTGGTCGGCTTGTTGACTCGCAGAAATTTCGCCACGCTCGAGGATGGTGTCACGGGTTGGAAGGAAGGTTGATTGGAGACGACGCCCTTGTCAAAGAAAGGGGGGCTGGAAAGTCGTGAGTCGGTTCGGTAAAGGAAACGTGAGTCGACGCGATATTACGGCACGATGCTTTTGATTATGGGGATATCCGATGATACAACGCCACTCAAGTGGAGGAACAGTGAAGCCTGGAAAAAGCACACTGACGGTTAGAGATAAAAGGTCGACGCTTTATAAGAATCAAAAAGCCATGAGGCAACAGATCACAGGGTGGTCAACATCAAGCGGGAGGCGCCAGCAAGGGTGGGAATCCGTCGATGCAAAGTGACAGCCCAGGGAACGTGGAAAATAAATCCAGAACACCAATGCATGCCTAGCTCTGGATGGCTGGGTGGAGTAGATCGAGGAGAGCAGCAACAGCGAGTGGAGGGAACTGACAAGACGAGGGTTGTGGGCAAGGCAGAAGCAAGTCCGGCGCGTCCCTTGATCGCACACGAAGTTATATCATTTGACGGATGTAGCATCCTTGCAGAACCACAGGGTGGCCAGGAGCTCAGCAGAGCTGTGGATTACCTGGGTTCGGGGTTCTGCAGTCTAATTCCATCTTGATGCCGGCGGCGGTTGAGTGACGGCGACTGAATTACGGCGGCCGTTGGTTTCTACCTCAGGCAGCCCCGTGACGGCACCTCTTGTTACGTGCGCAACCCGGCAGAATTGCAACCTGCCCTGCAACAGCAAGCAGCGCTCGCTCCCCTCCGATCTGCGTTCTCCAACCCGCCTTCTTGGGCGAGACCGAGAAATCCAGGGGAGCGACAGAGGGTGGGTAAGCAGCAATTCCCCAGGGTTCCAGGGTATCAGAATATCAGACCCAGGCTGATCGACGGAGCTCAAAGGCAAAGGACTCGATATTGACGCCGTCATGACAAATCAGAAACCAGATCCAGACACGTAATTGCGAGCCTTCCACCCAGTGACGATATCAAAAACAAGAGGCGGAAACCCCTTCCGACCATTCAGGCCTATCAGATCCCAGCATGGGTCGGTTTTCATGAGCGCGCGAAGGAAATTGCTTGTTGGCTTTCCAGTCGATTCACGGCCTCAAGGACCGACTTTTGAAACTTCGGACTACGGGGGGGGATGGATGTGGTGGTGGGTACATATATGATACACAATTACGGCCGTGAGAACCGAGCGAGTCGCTGGTGGTGGCCGCCCAAGCCATCCTGTGTCGAGTGGTGGGCGAACCGAGCGCATCTTGAGATTCTGGGTAGCAAAGGGTTGGGCGCACACTATTGGATGGATATTTTCGGTTTGGAAGATTGTTGCGACTTGCGAGTGTCCACAGGCGACGACCTGGGATTCGGCACCTGGCTGTCTATCTCGACCCGGTCGGGATTGATATCATTATCGAACGATCAGTGGCTTGTCATTCGGAAAGTGGCTCTTAACCCCACACGGTGCTCGAAAGATGGAGTATGGGAGTTTGATCAGGCCACTAGCTCCGTAGAATGCAGTGCTTCATAGGCTGGATGTCACTTCCCTGGATATGCGACACACTCTTCCCATGTTTCTGTGGGCCCCAACCATGGATTCCGTTCTTCGAGAAGCTCGGTAGTCTTTACCGACCATGGCGATGGCCTCTGCTTCTCTCTACTTTGGGTACACCGGTCTACCCTGTAAAGTAGTGCCCTGCTCTAAATCGGAAGGATATTTCCCCCCTTCCGAATGCAGGAAAGATCTTATAAGTATCATGATCCCGTATCGGACATGGATGAGGACCTAGAGCCGCCATCTCCAGGCTTAGTTTGCGACCGCCCAGTCACAGGCTGCGTACTAGCTGCCCTCCAGATTCATGCAGAGTATCCTCCTTACCTAGTATCATACTAATCAGCCGAACATACTGATAACATGCAGACAAAATATCATGATCATTTCTTCAAGACTCTTCTACGTACGGTGTATCTCCTCGGTGCTCTCGGTTAGCCTCGGCCAGACGAGGGGCAAAATGCAAGCGGTGGGGATTTTGCAGTAAAAATCATCGCGGACGGAATGAAGTCTCTTATATACTCCTGTAGCAACCAATTCTCCGGAGATATTTCTTCAATTTGCATCCTGACCTTCTCTAGCCCTGTGCCCCGTGACAGAATACAGTTGAGATCTAAATTGCCAACGGAGCGACATCGGGCGACCTCCAAGTTGTGTTATCGTGACTCATCGCATTCTGTCTATCTATAGTTAACTAACGGCGACATTCACCCGCTCGTTCCTCCCCATTCCAATCACCCTATCCCAATCTTGTTCATTCATTAGAACGGACACCGGAACTAAGCCGACCATAATGGGCTCCATTGCAACTTCTCCCGCCGAGCTCGACGCCTCGGTGGTCAAGGTCACTCGATCCACCAACCTGCGCCATGTCCCCGCGCCGGGCTCCCATGAGGAACTCAGTCACTCATACTGCACCGACCACATGGTCACCGCGCGATGGACCGCTGCGAACGGCTGGGAAGCACCTGAAGTGAAGCCATATCAGAACCTCAGCATCGCTCCGACCGCATCATGCCTGCACTACGCCACCGAGTGCTTCGAGGGCATGAAGGTCTACCGCGGCTTTGATGGGAAGCTGCGCCTCTTCCGACCAGACCTCAACGGTGAGCGTCTGTCTAACAGCGCCAACAGGGCGTCTCTCCCACGCTTCCGATTCGAGGAACTCAAAGAGCTCATTGCCAAGCTAATGCAGATTGACGGCCTCCGTACGTCCCCGACCCATCTTTACTGCATTGATCCCAAGTACCAGAGCTAACATACACAGGCTGGCTCCCCAAGTCCCAACCCGGCCGCTTCCTCTACCTCCGCCCAACTCTCATCGGCTCCGGTACCCAACTCGGTGTGCAAGCACCTGCCGAGGCTCTCCTCTTCATCATCGCCGTACCCTGGCCCGACCCTTCCACCAGACTCAAGACCATCCCCGGTGAAGCCATGGGCCTGAAACTCCTCACCTCACAACCAGACACCATCCGCGCATGGCCCGGCGGTTTCGGTTACGCCAAGCTCGGCGCGAACTATGGCCCTTCGCTTGCGGCGCACGGCCAGGCGCAAGCCCAGGGCTTCGACCAGGTCCTCTGGCTATTCGGCGAAGACCGCCAGGTCACCGAGGCCGGGGCCAGCAATTTCTTCATTGTCTGGGAGAATGCACAGACTGGGAAACGCGAGCTTGTTACCGCCCCCTTGGAGAACCAACTCATTCTCCCTGGTGTGACGAGGCGCAGCGTTTTGGAGCTTGCGCGGACGCGCCTCAACCAGGCCGTGGGTGATCTTGGAGCTGTTGAGGTTGTCGAAAAGACATTCACGATTAAGGATGTTGAGACAGCATGGAAGGAGGGGAGAGTTGTGGAGGCTTTTGTTTGTGGCACCGCGGTATGTTTCTCTCTTCTTATACTTCTTCTTTCGGAGTGGCGATTCTAACAGCTGTTACAGTTCTTTATTACCCCTGTCAAGCTTATCAGAGAAGGCGATGTGGATATCCAGCTGCTCAAGGCTGGCGAGACAGCAGCCTACGCGGCGCAGATCAAGTCGTGGCTTGAGGCGGTCATGTACGGCAAGGATGGCGCTGAGAACCACGAGTGGTCGTTCCGCATTGAGAACGAGAGCGAAAAGTAGATTGTATATGTATAGACGGAATGGTCCTAGTTCATAGATGTAAATGACCTAGACTCAGAATTAACGAATTGATCTGACGTTGTATTGGGTATTATTATCAAAGCACGATTAACTATCCAAATCCACCACCACAGGCGCATACTCCTCTTCCTCCTCGTGGTCAATCATCTCCATCTCCACCTCCTCCCCATCTTCCAACTGCAGCATTCCCCTCCGAAAGAAGAAGTATAA
>JRER01002180.1_pt1 | contig 13873 bp, 16 predicted proteins | sample 210161 | NCBI WGS metagenome assembly JRER01 (sample SAMN03019618, study PRJNA260268) | marine sediment metagenome | biome: Marine; feature: Sediment; material: Clay; isolation source: clay from marine sediments 136 meters below sea floor depth collected from... | place: New Zealand: Canterbury...
CGACGCCCAGCAAATCCTAAACGAAGCAGCCACGGTTGCGGAGCAGAAAGTAAAGAAGAAATTCCCAGAGTTACCTTCGGGGCCACTTATCTTCGGTGAGGCAGCTCGGACCGAAACTTAGCTACACTGAAAATGTAACCATGAGAGCGCGGTTTTCATATTCTCCCTTTGATGTCAGTCCTCTGGCAAATTTCACTCAAAATCTCTAAAACTTCCGTTCTCCCGATTTTCCCACGTTTTCGCCCAACTTGGGTTATCTCTATAGATTGAGTGTTATGTTTTGGATGAATGAGACCGTCCCGCTCTAATTTAGATCTAGCTTCAAGACGAACATATCCCTTCCAACCACTTTCTGTATGAAACCATTCAAGCTTACCTTTCAATTTATCAAGAAGTTCGATTGAGCATTGTATACAGAAGATTCCAGATCTATGTTTTCTATCTTGCTGGTCCACCTCAAAGAATATTAAACGTGTTCCCTCAATCTCTCTGCCGCAACGGTCGCAATCGTTATTCACTAGACCCACAATCAACAAGCCTTCTTCCACATTCCTCACATGTATAATGCTAGTTAATGCGATTTTTCCTTTTCTGCCCCTACAGCTTGGAGATATCACCCAATCTCCTTTTTTGGTTTTTCAAGTGCGCCCAAAAGTCTCCTCAAGAAACGGCAATTTTGCATCTGTGGTTACATTCAAGCCTAGCTGTTTCAGTGTCTTTTCGTTACCTTCGTTCATAACATGCGTAGTGTGCATCTCACAACCTCTTAATCTGACCAGCGCTTCTACACATCTGCGTGCATTCTTGTCCGTCACCGCGCTCGCAGCCATTGCATTAAGTATTTCCTTTACATCCAATGACGTGCTTCTCAACCCCATTTTATTCTTTAGTTGTATAATGCTCTGAATTACGTTTGGAGATATCACGTCGACTTCATCCGGTATCTTTCCAACGATCTTTGTTGCATTGAGAAGAGCCGCTGATTCAGCATATAGTAGTGGCGAATTCTTGCCAGTTACGATTGCAGCTTTGTCAGAGTCTAAAAAAATTTCGATCGCTGCGCCACAGAACACACATTTACACCCTTTTCCCGCGTCTTTTCTCTTTCTAGCGTCTACCGCTGCCTCTCTTGCTGGCAAAACAACAGAACGATCTTCGGCTTTAACGCCCGCCTTTTCCATAATTTTTTCCATTCTCTCAAATGTATCATACAGAGTATCGCCCTCTACAAATTCCCTGTGATATCTGAAATAGCGTCTTACAATTTCCTGCTTACTTGCTTCACGAACCACATTATCATCGATTATTCCCTTATCAACCATGTTGACACCCATGTCAGTTGGTGATTTGTATTTCGCCATTGGATCGTTTTTGTCGACTATCTTGTCGATTATTTTTTTTATTATTGCAAAATTTTCTACATCTCTACTGTAGTTAACTGCCGTTATTCCATATGCTTTTTTGTGGAACGTGTCTAAGACATTGTAATCTCCTATGTCGGCGGTTGCTGCTTCATACGCGATGTTTATGGGATGGTTGAGGCTTAGATTCCACACTGGAAACGTTTCAAATTTTGCAAAACCGGATTTAACACCTCGTTTTCTGTCATTGTAAATTTGCGCCATGCAGAATGAGAATTTACCGCTACCTGGTCCAGGAGCAGTGACAACCACAATCTTTTTCTTAGTATCCACATACTCCTGCTTGCCGTATCCCTCAGCGCTTACAACAAAATCCAAATCTTTAATGTAGTTTCGTATCTCATAATGTATAAAAACACGTATTCCTCTATTCTGCAGTTTCTGTTTGAATTTCTTTGCTGTCAATTCGTTGTTGAACCTATTTATCACCACAGCCGAGGTCGCTAAACCAATCTCCCGAAGATCGTTTATGTCTTTGAGTATTTGGTCATCATATGCTAATCCAAAGTCTCGTCTAATTTTTCTCCCTTCAATATCCTTTGCACTGATACAATGTATTATTTCAACATTTTTTCCCAGTCTCCGAAGCATCTGTGCTTTAGTGTCAACATCAAACCCTGGAAGCACACGTGAAGCATGAGAGTCATAACGCAACTTGCCGCCGAATTCTAGATATAGTTTGTCGAACAACGAAACACGATCAAGTATCTTTCTTATCTGCGTATTCAAGTATTCTTTTGTGTCAAACCCGATTCTTCTAATCATTTGACCATCTTCTGCTGAAGCAATCAATAATTCTGCATATTAGGTTTGTGCGCTCCTACATGCATGAACCTCTGCGCACGCAACGCTCGGTTTTTCCATTTCATTTCAAGTTGCTTTAATAATTTAGGTAGCAAAGTTCCGGTGTTCAGAAACAGTGCGGGGGGTGGGATTTGAACCCACGAACCCCTACGGGACAGCCGCCTCAGGGCTGCGCCTTTAACCTGGCTTGGCAACCCCCGCGTTTTGGGATAATTCCTCTATTCCCTAATTTTATGCCTTCAATTAAGTCTTGCTTTAAATAAAGCGAAAACTTCTCTTGGTTTCCACAATTCTCTTAAATTTAGTTGGCTATATTTTTGCAACAAAGCACTTATAATGAAACTGTTTAAATCTTATAGATTTTGGAGCGTAACTTGTTTGGCTAAGATAAAGGCGGTTTTGTTTGATTTACATGGAACTTTAGTTCATTCAGGAAAATCCGGTTAGTGTTGAAGAAATTTCAGAGCACCTCTTTAGCAGAGGTTATGAAGTTTCGCCGCAACAGCTTAGGGCGTCATGGATGTTCGTTGCATTCGTAGACTATCCCAAATATGGATATAGAAACGGGTATTCCTATTTTTCCCGCATTTTCTGGAGGCTGAAAGTCAAAGTGGACAAAAAAACATTAGGCGACATCGTTAAACTTCTTGAATCTAACCCGTACAAGCTACATTCAGACGCAGCAGAAGCAGTTGTAAAAGCAAAGAAAAGCGGATTGAAAACTGCCGTGGTGACGACAGTCGCTCACTTCCAATTTAAGAAAGCGGTTAAGCCAATCAAGAAATACTTTGATTTTATCATGACTGGTTATGAGGCTGGATGCGACAAAACAAACCCAAAGATGTACAGAAAAGTCTTAGAAATCTTGAAAGTCAAACCAGACGAGGCGGTTATGACCGGAGACGATATACAAGTGGATATTCTCTTACCTAAGCAGCTAGGTATACACGGCATACTTTTAGACAGAAAAGGAAAGAATCTGAAGTGTCAAGAAGCAAACGCTGTGGTAAATAACTTGCGAGAAGCCTTAGAAATCATTCTAGGGTCTCAAATCAGATAGGCTCATCAGCAATAAAAAAGAGAAGAACGTGAGGAGTATCGCTGTTTCTAAAGTAGGCGAAAGTCCTCTTTTACCGTGGTTAACACAACATGAGTGTTTGTCCGCTCAACGAAGGGCAAAGCCAACAAGCGCTTTGTAAATTTGCTCAGTTCCTCTCTGTTCTTAAACTTGGCGACAACCAAAGCGTCTATCAAGCCCGTAACATCGTATACGCAACACACGTTAGGAAGCCGTGCAATCTCATTCTCCATCTCCAAAAGTCTTCCCTTAGAAACAGTTACCTCGCAGACCACGGTTAATTCATATCCCAGTTTCTCATGATCTAGCAGCGCTGAATATCCGGTTATTATCCCCTCTTTCTCCATCTTCTTTATCCTCGACAAAACCGTGCCTATAGAAACGCCGCATCCTTTAGCTATCTGCCTAGAAGAAAGCCTAGCGTCAAGCATCAAGGCTTCCAAGACTTTGACGTCTGTCTCGTCCAAATCCATGCTCTTCACCTCCACTCATACATTTATTCAGCAAACAGCAAATCTATTCTACATTTGTCTCACATTTCGTCAACAATATTTTTATACTTACAGAAATAAATCTTTTTGCTGTAAACATGGCTAAGGCTGGAACATCTTATGGTAAGCCACAAACCTCGAACAAACCAAAACTTATCGACATATCTACGATTAATAGAAAACGCCGACTACATCCTCTTACACTTCACAGATTTACTTGGCGCCCTCAAAGGCAGAACAATTTCAGCAGAAGAAGCAGAGAACGTCCTACGAGAGGGAGTCGGCTTTGACGGCTCTTCCATAATAGGAGGAGTGGGCATAGAGGAAAGCGACATGGTTATGAAACCCGACGCCTCCACATTTGCTGTTTGCCCCCACTACTTCTACGATAAAGCCGTTGTTAGCTTCATTTGCGACGTTTACAGACCTGATGGAAAACGATTTGAAAGCGACCCGAGACACATTTGCCAGAAAAACACGGAAAAGATCTGGGCAAGAGGATATGAGCCAACGGCAGCCGCTGAACTAGAGTTCTATCTTGTGCAGAAAAATGAGGAAGACGCATTGTACCCAGTTGAAAACCACATAATAGATGAGCAAAGATATTTTGACATAGCGCCTGGTCGAGACGTCACAGAAACCTATCGAATGGACTTGTCCAATGCTTTGTTCTCTATGGGAATTACAGTAGAACGGCAAGGTCATGAAGTAGGTTCTGCCCAGAATGAAATCACGTTCAAATATTCAGATCCAGTCACAACCTCCGACAACATAATACGCCACAAGTTCGCAGCCAAAGCGGTGGCAGACAGAAAATACGGCTGGACAGCAACTTTTATGCCGAAGCCTTGGTTCGGCAAAGCTGGCAACGGCATGCATGTTCATCTGGGACTTTTTGATCGAAAATCTGGTGCAAACCTGTTTTACGATTCCGAAGGTTACGCGCATGTTTCGCAGACGTGTCGATATTTTATTGGCGGTCTTCTAGAACATGCTAGAGCGTTATGTGCTTTAGTGGCGCCTACGGTTAACAGTTATAAGAGATTGGTTCCGGGCTACGAGGCGCCAGTTTACATAGCATGGTGCAAGAGAAACCGTTCAGCCTTGGTAAGAGTGCCAGAATATTTCCCTGGAAAAGAGAATGAGGCTAGAATAGAGCTCAGAAGCCCTGACCCGTTGTGTAATCCTTATCTTGCGTATGCCGCTATGTTTGAAGCTGGACTAGACGGCGTCAGAAAGAAAATTGAGCCAGGAGACCCTGTTGACACGAACATTTATCACCTGGGCGAGGCCAAGCGTAAGCAACTCGGCATCGGAGTTTTGCCCGCATCTCTGAAAGAGGCTTTAGAGGAATGGGGCAGCGACGACGTCTGTATACGAGCTTTGGGTAAAGAGAACGCAGAGAAATATGTGGAGTTGAAGATGGAAGAATGGAAAGAGTATGAGCCGCACATGCCAAACGACAAGAACAAGGTAACGTTGTGGGAATTGCAGAAATATCTTTACGCTTAGCAGCAAACAGTTGCAGTTTCAGAATTAGCAGATTGTTTCTAACGTTTTATTCATTTCTTAATCAAATTGCAACAGTCTAAGCATCAAACCATTCTCATTCCCTCTTTACTAGAGGTGGGAGAGTCATCGAAAGTTACCGTTTCATGTTTCTCCCACATCAGCACCATTTCAGCGAGGAGGAGGTGTTTACGGCTTGGGTAAAGAAGAGACTCAACTTGTGCTCATTTAAAACTCTCTGCGAAACAGACTTCCAAAGAGTTCAGACTGGAAAGTGAAAGTGAATGAGGAAAAGTTGAGAAGAGAAATTCTTAGATAAATTAAAGTCTTAGAAGTTCTTCTATTCTAACAAAAGTGATTCATAAAGGGTTCCCCTTTTGGTTCCTATGATTCAAACTTTTGACTGAACTATCCACAACTTATATTAGACGTTAACGATTTTAGTTGATTTCGAGTTCAACAGAGGTGAAAGACAACATGGTTAGTGAAGGAAGAGGGAGATTGTTCAGAAGAAAAGATGGGAAGTACCTAATCTATGTTCCACTGAAATTAGCTGAAGACAGCATGTTTCCATTCAAAACTAAATCCTCTCTAAAGCTGAAGATAGCCTTCAAAATTGGAGACAACAAACTAACAGTTGAAAAGTGGAACGAATCTTAGACCTTGAACAGTCTCAATGTGACGAGTTTAAGCAACCAATAAGAGGACCATTGGAACAAATACGTTCAGAATCAAAGATTTCAGAACCTTAAAAGTGGGGCTTGGTTCTACCCCATTGACTTCTTTTTCTTAGGTTTCCATTTATCCATGATTGTTCCTTTCTTACCTTTCTTAGCGGAACGTCCATTAAATGCGCGCGCGCGGCGCGAGCTTATGGTTTCCCGACAACTCCCATAAAACTGCATACTTGCCTCTGGCAACAACACTCCAAATGAACAGAAAGTATCCAGCTCCTGTTAGGACGATGCCCGCAATCTGTACGTAGGAATCATGTTGAAACTGCAACTGCAAAGGAAATATGTTCAACATGGAACTGAGACCGGTAAAGGCAAGGAATGAATAGAGAATTGACTCCAAAAAGAAGAGTAGAGTGCCGAGCGCCGCGAGCGGTAATGTAAAGCTTTTGGGACGTCTTATTTCTGCATAAACCTTCACGTTCTTTCTACCCCCATGAAACTTCACAACATTATACAAATTAACTGCGAAAAAAGTCGCTAAACAAACGACAAGGAAACTTGCGGTTAGGGTTTCCGGCAACATCATTTCAAAATTAGAGAAAAGGGTCTATCTTATTTTCGTGTTTTAACCATGATTACTTGTGGTTGCTCCATTGAAAACACTTAAGAAATATCCTCGCTTCGTAACGCCAAGCTTTGAGCCATTCGACCCCGTAGAATTGGTGAAAGAAACCGAAAAAATTGTCACCAGAAAGGGACCACATGGACTTGAACGCAAATACGAAGCTTTTTATGCAACTGGCGTCTATGGCGGCATCGCAACCGGCTACTGTATCGGATGTTGTTTTCGCTGTGTCTTCTGTTGGGTAAGCTGGGGACGCGACTTTCCCGAACGATACGGCAAGTTTTACTCGCCAGTAGAAGCTTTCAACCAGCTAAGCGAAGCCGCACACAAATATGGAGTGAACAAACTGCGCATCTCTGGAGCCGAGCCTACGCTGGGTAAAGAACATCTCTTGGGCTTGCTAGAATACGTGGAACGATCAGAGTTTTCCCTATTCATTTTAGAAACAAACGGCGTCCCCTTCGGAATCGACAGAGACTATGTAAGGAAAATCTCGAAATTCACAAAGCCGCATGTTCGCGTGTCTTTAAAGGCTGGAACACCGGAGGCTTTCACGAAGAAAACCGGAGCCAAACCAGAAGCCTTCGAAATTCCCTTTCAAGCCATAAGAAACCTACTAGACGACAATGTGAGTTTTCATGTCGCCGCCATGAGCGCAGACCCCCGCATAACAACACCGAAAGAACGTGAAAGCCTCATTCGAAAACTGGCTGAAATCGAGCCTACTTTGCTTCTTAATCTTGAAGAGGAAGTTGTAGACGGCTATAATACAACTCTCGCCCGATTGAAATATGCAGGTTGGAGATTAGAGTGGCCGCTAAAGAGAATTTACAAGCCCGTTAAGAAGCTGGTGAGAAAGAAGTAACGCTGACATTGACAAGTATTGCTTGTTTCCGAAAGGCATTTCTACTTTTTAAAACAGAGCATCTTGCTGGGTGCGATGAGGGGTGCAGGCTAGATTCTGACAGAAGGATGATTGACAATCCGGGTGCCTAAGCAACCATCCAAACATAAATAGGAGGGCATAACGAATTCTAATGAAACATCCCGAAGTAGTGAGGCTCACATGTATATTGTGTTCATAATCGGAACAGCTGGCTCAGGCAAATCTCTTCTAACAGCCTCCTTTGCCGAATGGCTTCAAATCGCCAAACAAGACGTTATCACCGTTAACTTAGACCCTGGAGTCCTTACACTGCCCTACACACCGAACATCGACATCCGAGACTACTTTAGAATCGAAGACGTCATGAAGCAGTTTGGGCTGGGTCCAAACGGAGCATTGATTATGGCAGCCGACCTCATTGCAGAAGAAACAGATAGGCTTGGAGAAGAAATCACAGGTTTCAGATCAGACTTCGTTCTCGTAGACACACCTGGGCAGATGGAGCTTTTTGCTTTCAGAGCCAGCGGACCTTATATTGCAGCTGAGTTGACAAAGGAGCCCAAGGCTCTCATATACCTCTTTGACTCAGTTTTCTCATCTAACCCGCTTAACTACGTTTCTAACCTCTTTCTGTCAGCAGCCGTCTACAACCGCTTCTTCCTCCCTCACGTGCATATCTTGTCCAAATGTGATCTTCTTCCGCCAGAAGACATGAACCGAATCGTGGACTGGTCAGCCAGCCCAAAAGCGTTGGAAACAGCCATAGAAGAGAGACTAAGCGGAACCAAACGGCTGCTGAGCCGAGACATGATGCGCGTGATTTACCGACTGGGCCTAAGATTTCTACTGATTCCGGTTTCGTCAAAAACCAATGATGGACTGATTAACCTGAACGCTGCTTTGGAACGCATATTCACAGGCGGAGAGAAATACACGGTTTAGCCGATAAACGCTAAGCGCCATCGTTCTCAATTAGAGACCAAGCAGCCGCCAACGCGCCGTATTCAGCCTTATGCCAAGCATCAGCACTTCCGATAACAACCACATCGTTCTCTTCTAACAGCAAATGCTTAGTAATCTGGCTGAAAGCATCTTGAAAATCTTTGGCGACATCCTCACTAATTGCAGGCAAAACCAGTTTCTCCTTTCTGAAGAAGAGAGTTATAGCCCCTTTTGCGCCAGCAAGAAGAGCAGCATCGCGCTGTTCTAATCCGGACCTAACCTTATCCCCGCAACCCCTTACTCTGATTGCAACATTGCAAGCAGCTAAAGCTAATTCGTTCGGCTTCAGTTTGACTTTCTGAGGAAAAAACAACTGCATTTTGCTCCAGATCTTCTCTCCGCTTTCTGTTAAAAAGCAGCCTTGCTTAGAAACTATAATCAAACCAGCATTTCTTAGCCTCTCAACAAGGGTGCGGATGGCGCCTTCGCCAGTTTTTAGCTCTTCTGAAAGTTTGCCTCGGCCAATTGGACCTTCCTTTGCGATCAGCTCTAACGCCTTTATCAGGTGAAATATGGAGAAGGACAAGTATGGTCCTGGAGCCTTCTCTTCTAACAGGCTTTCTAAAAGCTTCTTCAAGTTTTCTGCTTCCTTCTGGCTTCTGCATGGCTTCTTATTATGCTCAATGCGCCTGTGACCCCTTGGCCAACACTGACTGCAATCTGAAATTTTCTTCCACAGGTTATGTCGCCTGCAGCGTAAACTCCAGGAAGACTAGTACGCATTTCGCTGTCAACCTCTATGCATCCAGAAGAATCGGTTTTCAAACCAGCGTCTGCAAGTATTGCACCTACGGGTGTTTTTTCTCCGGCAACAAAAACTCCTTGGACATCAAGTTCTTCTGTTTTTCCATCTGCACTTCTTACTTTTATTTTTTCAACGGCTGACTCACCTGTGACTTCGGTTAGTTTATGTTTAGCTAAATGCTCTACATTTCCTTTCGAAAGCAACTTTTCAAGACGTTGTTGCTGAAATTTCGGGGTTTCAATGCCAGATATTAAGTATATCTCATTAACCAGACCAGACAGATACAGACCCTCGGCTATTGTCTCCTCATCGTTCCCGATTAAAGCAACATCTTTTCCTCTGAAGAAGCTGCCGTCACATATGGCACAATATGAGACACCCTTACCTAGGAGGTCTATGGCACCTGGAATTCGCAGTTTCTTCCGTTGAACTCCCATGGCTAAAAGAACATTTTTTGCAGGGTATTCTCTTTCTCGTGTCCGCAGAATTTTAGGTTCTCCATGTAGCTCGAAGCCTATAACTCTGGCTGGAAACAAAATTTTCACGCCAACAGTCTCTGCGTGCTTAACCATGCGCTGAGCAAGCTCCATTCCGCTGGTTGAGGGGAAACCAGGATAATTCTCTATGAGCCGTATAGCGTTAAGTTTTCCGCCAGGCTTTTCTGCCTCCAAAACTAGGCTTTTCAGGTTGGCTCGCGTAAGGTATATGGCGGCTGCCAGTCCTGCCGGACCAGCACCAACCACTATTGCATCGTAGGTTTCTCCGAGCCCTTCAAGTGATGGAAAAGCAACCTGCAAGCTCAAGGATATCACATATCATGTGTAAGATAGTTAGATTTTTAAGTCTTCGTAAAGCCTAAGAGATGACAGGTGGTCACGTTTGGGTTTAATTCCAGAAGAACATAAACAGCATTTGAAAAAAGAATTTGAAGCAAAGCTGAAAGATGAAGTTCGTCTCGTCATGTTCACGCAAGAAACAGAATGCACCCACTGCAAAGAATCAAGAGAACTCGTGCAAGAAATCGCCGAACTTTCCAACAAGATTAAGGCGAAAATCCACGACTTTGTCAAAGACAACGAAAAAGCCAAAGAATACAAGATAGACAAGGTTCCAGCCATAGCCATAATTGGAAAAAAAGACTTTGGCATAAGATATTACGGCGTACCTTTAGGATACGAGTTTAAGGCTTTCACAGAGAACATAATCAACATTTCGAACGGAGCAACAAACCTCACAGAAGAAACCAAAAGTAAACTGGAGTCAATCAGCAAGCCAGTACATATTCAAGTTTTCGTAACTCTAACCTGCCCCTACTGCCGAACTGCAGCTAGTTTAGCTTACAAATTCGCTTTGGAAAACGACCTCGTGCGAGCTGATGTCATAGATGTCAGCGAGTTCCCCCATCTGGGACAGAAATACAGCGTCATGGGCGTGCCTAAAACCGTCATAAACGAACAAACAGAAATAGTAGGCGCAGTCCCGGAAGCTCAATTCGTTGCTCTCGTCTTAAAAGCTCAAAAACCACCAAGCGTACACACGTGAGAAGAAACTGCACTCAAGCCTTGAATGAAATTGTACAGGCGTTTTTTGGGTTGGAGCCTCTGACTAGCACCGCAGACTGTTCGACAGCTTAATCAGCCTACCCTACGGAACCTCCTACAACGCCTACCTCGTTGTCGGGAAAGAACAAAATAGCCCTAATCGACACGGTCAGGGATGCTTCTTGCAGACTTGCTTCTTTCCACAATTGGGAATTAGATGAACAAATCTTTCTCTCTCTTTCTTATCAATTCCTTTGCTTTGGCTTTTTCAAACTTTGGATACTGATATCCTCTAATGATTGCGACTGGTATTCCTTCGTTTGTTTGTCCGATGACCAGTTCGGCTGCAGACGCTAGTTCATCGGCTATTGCTGTTCTTTTCACTCTTAACGTGTATCCGAAGAGGTCGGTTTCTCCTATTCGAGGTCGTATAGGCTTCATGCCCGCGACTCCTATGGCTATGTTGATTTCACCTTCACGTAAGGGGCGCCCATGAGTGTCAGAGATAATAACAGCCACATCTCTTCTAGTTAGTTTCCTTATTTTTCGTCGAATGATTCTGGCTGAGCGGTCGGGATTTCTGGGCAAGAGCGCCACATCTCGTTCGCCTGGCACATTGGATTTGTCGACGCCTGCATTCGCGCAGACAAGTCCATGTCGAGTTTCGCATATTAGATGCTTGTCACCCATCCGCACGATGCTCTTAGACTCTCTAAGAATTGTTTCGACGAGAGCAGGGTCTTTTTCGACTTGTTGGGCTACGCTTTTAGCGAATTCTGATGGCGTGACTTCGTCGAGATTAACGACGTTGCCTTCAACGCGTGAAACCACTACATGCGTAACCACAATGATGTCGCCGTCTTCAATTGGGGTTCCTTGACGCTCTGTTGCGGTGCAGATCAGTTTGGCGAGGTCGTCTCCCTTCTTAATGATTGGTAGATCTTTAACTCCGATTATTTGTACTCTGCTCATATACAAGATCTCTCCAACATTATGGAAAATCATTCTTATAGTTCTTCTAAAAGGGCACATTCAAGTATTTTGTTTTTGTTGTGTTTGCGTTCTTTGCACATCTGAGGGTGGTTCTCTGTAACGACTTCGAAGGAATATTATTGACCCTGCAGGTGCGAGTGTTGAGAGACTGATTAGGCCGAGTATTAATTGAAAGATATTTATCCATCGTTCTTTTAGTGAAAACATGACGCGGCTTTCAGTGTTGCCATTTGTGTTGCCGAAGTTGAAAGTGTAAAGGTCATCTGCTGGGTCTATTGTAAAGCTGAGATTTTGGTTTATGTAGACATCTTTGAGTTCCTTTCTGTTGTAACCACTTGCCGTAAAATAGATGCCCTCGCCTTCAACTGATATTTCTCCAATTAAGGCTGATTTGGTGAAGACCACGGTATGATGATAGGCCCCATTTTCATAAGGCCCGTATTTTTTGCTTGGTTCTATAACAAAGGAAACTTCTATCACTGTGTGGGTTTTAAACATATACACAAGCGATAAGAGAAATAAAGCCAAGCCGAGCGTTAACAAGGCTAAACCTAAAAACTTCCGCATTCCGATTACCATGTTGAACTACAAAAATTTTATCTTCTTAAGGATTCTGCCTTTTTCAAGTCTTCGAATGTGTTAATGTTAAAGAAAGTTAACAATTCTGAGTCTAACTTCTGCAGAACCACCGTCGAGATATATCGTATGCCGCGCAGATATTTTATCATGGAAAGCATGTCCATTTTCCCCTGGTCTAAAGCCTTTTTCGTGGCTATTATTGCGGATTTCGTATTATACACAGCTTGAAGGGGTTCAATCCATCCGTTGGGCCATCTTGGAATGGCTGCCTTTCTTCCGATGCAACAGTCGAGAAGTAAGGCTGCTATTTCGCTGGACAAGAAAGGAGTGTCGCATGGAAGCAGCAAGGAGAATTCGCTTTGCACGGTTTCAAAGCCTGTTAAAGCTCCAATTAAAGGACCGTGCCCATCATAATTATCCACAATCACGTCTGCCACATGTTCAAACAAGGGCGAAAACACATCTCTTTGGGCTTCTGAACTTACTACGATGACTTTTTCGTCCACAACTTTGGCAACTTTTTCAAGAAGATACATGACAAGTGGTTTGCCCTTTAGCTTGACTAATCCTTTGTCTCTTCCAAATCGCTTTGAAAAACCGCCGGCCAGAATGATGGCAGAGCTTTTCAAGAGGGCACCACAGACGTTAGTAGATGATTCGTTCCGGGTAAGTTAGAACATTTAGGCGGTTTCCTCGCACAAAGCTAACTAGGGTTATCCCTGTACGCTGAGCAGCCTCAACTCCGGAGCTGATGGCTGCGGTCATAGAAGCTAATATCGGAACTCTCATTCTTGCCGCCTTCACCACGATGTCGCCAGTGAGTCTGCCGCTTGAAGCAATGAAGCATTTAGACAACTCCATATCTTTCAAAGCTGCAACACCTATTATCTTGTCTACTGCGTTGTGGCGTCCAACATCTTCGGCGTATGTTAATAGTTCGCCCTCTGCAGAATACAATGCTGCAACGTGAACCCCACCTGTTTTTCGAAAGATTTCTGCCAAAGTGTTAAGTCGCCTAACAGACTCCAGAACAGCTCTTGCTTCCACTTTTAAATCTAAGGGCAATTTGGTGAGCTCAAGTCTGTCGATTAGTTTGGAAAGGGGCCAATAGTCCGATGAGCCACAGGCTGAAACAACAAGTCGAGCGAAGGGTTGTGAAACAGAAATGCGTTTTTCCACGTTTACAGTGGGTTTTAGCCTTATTTGACATTTTCCGCCCTTTTCTAAGCGTATTTCTTGTATTTCTTTTGTTGTTTTTAGCACTCCTTCTGAGAGAAGGTTTCCAATCGCCAATTCTTTTAGCAATATAGGTAAGCATAGGATGGTTGCATAGTGTGTTTGGTTCAGGAAAATGTGAAGCGGTGTTTCTTCGGCTACGTAGTCTGTTTTTCGTTCTAACTTTTGCGCTTTTACGTCTATGCGTACAATTTCTACCTCTTTTATGGTTTTCATTTAGGATTTCAACTCCGAGAGAACGTGTTTGACGATTTCTTCTGCAATATTTACAGATGTGACCGATTGC
>JRER01004523.1_pt1 | contig 13827 bp, 14 predicted proteins | sample 210161 | NCBI WGS metagenome assembly JRER01 (sample SAMN03019618, study PRJNA260268) | marine sediment metagenome | biome: Marine; feature: Sediment; material: Clay; isolation source: clay from marine sediments 136 meters below sea floor depth collected from... | place: New Zealand: Canterbury...
ATAATTAATGTATATTCCTATATATGATATATTATGCCGTCAGTTATATCCTGTCGAGAAGCCAAGAATTTAATCAAGCGCAGATGAGCTGTGGAGCTTACCCGGTATTATACTGCAGAGCGCCGAGCCTAGATTCTAGATTAGATGCAGTATATTTCACATTTTAGAATATGATTTCTTTGGGAGCACTCCTTTTTAAGTTTAACATTCCAAGATTGCTATAGACAAGTCTTATAGAACAAGCTTAGAGAGGATTTGTGTTGAAAGAGGTCTTAGAAAGTAATACACGCAAACGCAGAGATCGGTTGCATATAATAGCTGACATATTAAGTATCGCAAGGAATGGAAGTCTCAAAACCCAGATTATGTACAAAGCGAATCTAAGCTTCGCTCAACTTAATGAATACTTGTCTTTTCTTCTTGAAACAAAACTCATTGTATCTATCACACAAAATCAAAAAACATTTTATAAAGTGACTTCTAAAGGAATGAGATATCTTCGAAACTATGCGAAGATTAGAGATTTGTTAAAGTCAGAGAACGCGCGTAAGATTGAGAACAATTCGCCAGTTTACGCTATGGATGGAAACTGTTACAAAATACAAGAATGAGAACATGCTTCATATTCTAGGCCATTCGTTAGGCAATTATGCGTCGAAAAACCTTCATACTAGTAGTTTATGTGTGTATGTATGAGTTTTTGAAACTTCCTTCTGTAAGCCTATTTATAGTAGACGAGAAAACAAAACAGAACCTTCTCAACCGTGCCTCTCCATCGACAACCTCTTCCTGATTCAACTTGAAATCCTTAACTCATCGCAAGGAGAGATGGAAAAGCATTCTGAAAATGAACGCTTCATATTTTGCGAAATCTTCTTTCTTCATCTCCAAGCGTGATCCCTCTTTTTTTTGGGTTCATCATTTGTTGGCTCCCACGGCTCCCAAGCATGGTGTAGTACTTCATCAAAGAGAAAGGAGAAAGCGGTTTAAAACCGAAATACCAAACCATGCATTCCTCGCTGCCTGGGAATCTTTCAACCTCCCCCAACATACGTATGTCTTACATCGTAAGACAAAATATATAATATTCACCCGTCCTATAAAAAGTTTTTTAATTAACCTTCGTTGAGCAGCATGTTGTTATGGAAAAGTGTCGGTTACGCTATAGTTGGTTCTGGGAAGCTGATTCTGGTTTTATCCTATTGCTAAGGCGCCTTCGAAGATTTTGTCTTCTGGGACGTTTAGCTCCCTTGACAACCATATTTTCAGTACTCCTGAGTCTTGTGGGAATTCTCCAGTGTAGGTGAGGATTTTGCCTTCTTTCAGTGCGTCTGCTTGGAAGACTTTTTCTTCTTGCTTATACAGAAACGATATAGTTTCTGCGTCGGCTGCAAATGCTTTGAAGTCTTCCCATTGTTTGCATCTGACAGTTACTGGTGGTCCGTGAGGGATGTAACTTGTTGTTTTCTGTGAGGGGGAGATATAGTTGATTAGTTTGCTGATTTCGGTTTGCATGTTTGAGAGGCGATCCTCTACTCTTTCGATTTTCGTGGTTATTTCTCCTGTTTGGCTGAATTTTTCTGTTGTTTTAGATAGTTCGGTGACTAAGCGGTCTAGGTCTTTTTCGTGTTCTTTGAGGATGTTTATGATGAAGTCTAATGCTTCTAGGGCTTCGTCCTTTGTTGGTCTTTTTGCCATGTCTCTTTCCTCAATTGTTTAGCGAGTGTGCGAGTGTTGTGCAACTTAATATCTAGGGGTTGATGTAGATAAACATAGCGAATCATGAAACAGTATCATTGTATAGGCGTGTTTATATTAATTCGGAATTCGAAGTGGTAACCTATTGATTTATCTGGATGGTGTTTTGTTTGTTACGTTATTTGCGTGTTTGAATAAATCTTTATAAAGACCCGGGTGAACTCGTGGCCATCTCTCTTCCTTCCCTCCATACATAGACCTCTTACACACGCACACACAAACTTTTGCCACGATTTACACCATGGACGCAAAACTGAATGCTAAATCCATATTTCGAATTCATAAGATAGTTAAATCCAAACAAGCCTAACACCCTAACAGAATCAAAACGGAGAAATAATGAATGAAAAAAACATATACACAATCACAACGAGAAAACCTTGAAAACAAGCTAATAGACGCATTCAAAGACGAAATGAACACGCTTTCAGAAGAACTTCAACAAATATTAGCCGATGACCTAATCACAGCCTTTCAAAACCGCATAACCGTATTCCAGCGCATCCAAACAAAAGCGAAACTACTAACGCCAAAGCCGTAGCCAGAATCCATAAATCATTTATACGTATGCCACAGAAAATATGAAAAAGAGGATTTGGTCATGCGAAGGTCTAAACTCGAAATGTACGTAGACATCCTCAAAGTTCTATCACGTAGAGGGCCATTAAAGCTAACTCATATCATGTACAAAGCAAATGTAAACTGCAGCGTACTAAAACAGTACCTAAACTTTCTAATTGAACAAAACCTGGTAGAAGAACAAATTGCAGGCAAAAAAAGAATAGTCTACGCCGTCACAGATAGAGGTAGAACTGTACTCAAATACTTCAGAGAACTAAGAGCCGTACTTCCAATCGTCGAAGAAGCACGCGCCCGAATTCCTCCATCACTATACTAATAGACAAATATAGAACCTGCACCCTCCTTTTTCCGCCTTGTTTTTTCAATAAAGCTAGCCATGCTTGGGCAAAATCCCGCATGCATCGCTTACAGAAATATTTCCCTTTCGAAACACTGCTTAAAAATAATGTTAAATATAAAAACCTTAGATGAACTGAGTTGTTTGAAGAGACCGCAATCTTCGCCACCAAAACGCTCCTAGGGCTATTCTGGATCATAATAGTTTTCATCATGGTCGCGGGAGCCATCTGGGCGAAGACAGACATGCCTAAAAGATGAACGCGTCTGACACGGCGTTTACACTCTTAATCTCAGGTCTCTTAGAATATGTATAATTATATCGTAAGACTTAATAGTCTCTATATTCTCCACAATAGTGTAGATGCGTCAAACACATTCGGAGATAGCAACGGTGACATTGTATAAAAGCTTACAAGGAAAACCCATTCGAGTGTTAGAGAAAATAGCGGACAGCCTTAATCAGCTGAACGAAAAGGTGGATGTGCTCATAGAGTTACAAAAACACAGCCGAGGGGGAATTGTAAACGAATCGCTGACTGATGTTTTAGACGTGATGACGTTGCTGTCTTTGCCTGATCATCTTAGAAAGACGGCGATCACTCTTTGTAATCTTGGTGAGGCAACCGCGGAAGAGATTGCGGAGCAAACGAAGCGAGCGAGGGCTGTTGAAAGCGGCTATTTGAATCAGTTGGTGTTGATGGGATATTTGAAAAAGGAGAGGAGGGGACGTAAGGCCTATTTTTTCGTTGAAAAGGGAGATCCAGGTGAAAAATGATGGGAAAGATTATCGCATTTCACTCCTATAAGGGCGGAACAGGGAAAACGTTGCTCTCAATTAATCTAGCAGCGACCTACACCAGAAAGGGTAAGAACGTTTGTTTGTTAGACTTGGACTTCCGTGCTCCAAGCCTCCAAGCTAGGTTTAAGGCTAATGGAAATGGATACTGGTTGAATGACTATTTGAACGGTGCTTGTGAAATCAAGAAGGTTCTGATCGACCTTTCGCACCTTCTTAGTGGGAATGGGAATGGAAAGTTCTTGGTTGGGCTGGCGAATCCTTCTACGGAAGCCATTCGGGAGATGACGGCAAAGGATAGAAAGTGGGAGATGAGGGCTTTGGGACGTCTATTGTCGCTTAGGAACTCTCTTCTCAACGATATGCATCTTGACTACCTGATTTTTGACACAAGTCCTGGGCTTCAATATTCTTCCATAAATGCCATTGTCGCTGCGGATGTTGCGCTTGTGGTGACAAGCTTGGATACGTCTGATATAAGGGGGACTCAGCGGATGACTAGTGAGCTTTATGATCTTTTCGAGAAGAAAACTGGAATCGTGGTGAATAAGGTGCTTGCGGATATATTGTCTTCTACTGCTGGGAAGGAGAATTTCTCTGAACACTTTCATAACACGCATAATCTTCCTGTTTTGGATACTATTCCTTGTTTCTGCGATGTGCTTCGAGCAGGAGGAACATGCATATTTGCTGAGGAAAAACCGGAGCACGCATTTGCCAAGACTGTGGAACGAATAGCCCAAAAAATCGAGAAACTTTGATCATCTGTTTACTGCTGCGGTAATACGATCTACAAGTCCGTGTTAATCCAAAGTGTCCATGAGAAAAACGGAGACACCGACTAGACTACGTTCGTCTAAGAACTACAGAGTTATCTGCTGCTTTAGTGAGTTTTTCGTAACCAACAAAAAACCCTCTGGGCACATATAAAGTTATGAAGGGCTTGTTTTCAGGTGCTGTGGTCTCGTTTGCTGTTTTCCTTTTTCTTCTAAATATAATATAGATCACAGCTCCAGTTAACCCTGCGATGCCCAAGGCTGTCCCTGCGATTAAGTATAGCGGCCACCCTGATGAGCCTTTCACAGTCATTGTGGCGCTTGCCGATGACGATGTTCCGTCGTCGTCGGTCACGGTTAGGGTCACCAAGTATTCTCCATTCTGAGCAAATGAGTGATCTAAGATCACACACATAGTAGCGTTGGTTCCGTCGCCAAAGTCCCAGAAATAATTGAGGATGAAACCATCGGGGTCATAGCTACCCGATGCATCAAAGCGAATCAACTCATCTACATCCGCATTCGTCGCATCGTCAGTGAACAATGCTATAGGTGGTCTATTTGAAACTGTCTTGACAGCGCTCTTTGATGCAGTTTTATCATCATCATCAGTAACAACTAGAGTAACAGTATAAACGCCGTCATCTTCGTAGGCGTGGTTCACCGTGACGCCGGTTGCATCAGTTCCATCACCGAAGTCCCAGAAGTAACTGATGACTGAGCCGTCTGGGTCGTTGCTACCGGACGCATCGAAGTGAATAATCTCACCAGTAAACACCACCGTCGCATTGTCAGTGAACAATGCTATAGGTGGTCTATTTGAAACTGTCTTGGTAGCACTCTTTGATGTAGTTTCACCGTCATCATCGGTGATGGTCAGAGTGACGGTATAAACACCGTCATCTGCATACGCGTGATCTACGGTTACACCAGTGGCGTTGGTTCCGTCGCCGAAGTCCCAGAAATAATTGAGGATGGAGCCATCGGGGTCATAGCTATCTGATGCGTCAAAGTAAATCGCTAAGCTGGTTAAGACGATTTCCGCGGACTCTGTGAAAATTGCAACTGGAGGCCTATTAGGCACGGTGACGATAGCAGAAGCTGTGCTATTTAACCCCTCATTATCGCTTACGACTAGTGTAACTGTGTAAGTTCCGTTATCAACGTACGCGTGATGTGCAATTTGGTCTGTTGCATTGAGGTATGTATCGTCTCCGAAACTCCAATAATACCAAACAATATCGCCGTCTGGATCGTAGCTCCCTGTTGCATTGAACATTACTGTTTCATTAATGTACGGGGTTAAGGGTGAGAAAGTGAAGCTGACTATTGGTGGATGTGGATATACACGCACAGTGTCTGTGGTAGCGTTCCATAACCCCTCGCTATCTGTAACATTTAACGTGACGGTGAAGTTTCCATAATCCGCGTAAGCGTGCGTTACGTTTATGTTAGTTCCAGTCGTTCCATCTCCAAAGTCCCACTCGTAGCTGACAATATCACCGCCGTCAGGGGTTGAAGCTGATGCGTCAAAAGTGACGTTTTGGCTCAAGAAGGGATCAATAGGCTCATAGGTGAAACGAGCCACGGGTGGAGCAAGTTTCGGGTTAATAGTAATTAACGTGGTGGCCTTGTTGTTGGTTAGGTCTTCGTCTTCTGATAGGACGGCTTCAGCCGTGATAGTATAGTCATCTGCAGTCAGGCCTGAGGTGTCCCAGTCAAAGTCTTCGGTTGTAGTGGCTCCTGTAGCGAGGAACACCGATCTGGTTTCGATTAAAGTTGTGTCGTAGGTGACTTTAACATCAAAGGTTTCGTTGAAGTTGCCTAAGTTAGCCATGTCCACGCTAATGGTTACAACATCTCCCTCTGTGACTTCAGCTGGAGCGTTAACGTCGGTAGCAGCCACATCATGCTTCAACACTGGTGACACTGTGACTGTTCCGTCTATGAATAGGTTGTTGTCAGGGTGGTCGTCTACGGCAACAACTGCCTCAGCGCTTATTGTGTATGTGCCTTTAGCGATGTCGGTGGTGGACCAATTGAACTTTAGGGTGGTTGAGCCTCCAGGGTCCAGTGTTCTGTTAAGCATTGTTCCAACGACGATTTCGTCGCCAATGACTGCGGTGTCTAGGTCGGCGTAGGCGTAAACATCGGGGGTTTCGCTGTAGTGGCCTTTATTCTCAACGGTCACGTCGATGTCTACGTTTTCTCCAACAGTCACTTCGGTTGTGGATAGTGCAATTTTGGTGATGTTTATGTCGTGTACTCCAACAACCTCTACGGTGGGATAGGGCGGGGGGCTTTCAGCTGCGTATATCTCGCCTATCCAAGTTGCTTTAAGCTCGTAGGTTCCCATTTTTTTTGTGTTGTTTACTGTCCAGATGTATGAGTAGTGGCTGGTTGCGTTTGTTGTCACGGTTGCAAGGATACCCCACGGTTTTCCAGTCTCCCTATACCAGATTGTTACGGTCTCTCCTGCGCCCGGAGGAGTGATAGGTCCGCTGATGTTTCCGCTGATGGTGGTGCTCTCGCCAATCATGATGATTGTTGGAGAAGCCGTGATAGAGATTGAACCGCTCAATTTCCCAACGCATGCATACACCATGATTAAAGTGAAAACAAGCACATACGTTAATAGTAAAGCAGTAAAACACGTGATTGACCGCTTTCTCAACTTCGGCCCTCTCTCTTTGAGCTTTTACTCCTTTTGCCAAATAACACTTGTGCAGCCCTTTTATTAAATTATTCTAGTCTATGTCTACTTCTTGATCTTGAAATAAATGGGGTATTCCCTTAATGGTAATATTCCAAATGCAGATGAATCTTAACTCTACAAGTACACGTGCACATAGGTGTTGTTCACAAAAAGCTTAGAACGAATAGCTAAAAAATCGGAAAGTTCTAACCCTTCACATGTTTTTCCTTAACTTTCTTTGCTTTCTCCATATACTTTCTAAGACGCTTAAGCTCAATCTTCTTCTCGGGCAAGGTCTCAGGAGCCAATAATATGGGGAAAACGGCTAAGAACAGGAAGAGACTGGCCAAGGAAAACGCTGCTGAGATGTCGATCAGTTTGGCATAAGGTGTGAATAGTATTTGTATGTAGCTTGAAATGAGAAACGGTAATACACCCATTAAGTAGTATTTGTCTTTGATTCGGTTTCCAGCGAGGTCCGCCCATATGACCAAATAAAATATCAGTGAAAAGATACCCCATGCAACGCCGTCTAAGATGAAAAACAAATACCCTGAAAGAATGATCCTTGAAAAAAGCCCCAACACAGCATACCCAATGCCCAGAATTATGAAGCCAAAGATAACTACACGCTTTCGACCAACTGAATCAGCGAACCAACCACCTATCAATGCAACAAAACCGCCAATCCCAAATTCTATAATTGACATAAGAAAGGCAAAGTCTTCCCCTAAAAAGGTAGTTACTACAGGTCTTTCAAGAAAATTTACCAAACAGAACATAATCCATGGAACAAGATACAAGAGAAAAGATCTGTCAAGCAAAACTGATCTGTAGGAGATCTCCATCGTAGTTTCTTTGCGACAATCTTCTTTTGATCTGATAAGAAGAAAGGAGAGCAAGCCAATTCCTCTCCACGCAGCAAGTATCAGTGCGCCGACAACTAGAGTGGAGAAACTGAGGAGCAAACCCACAAAGAACATGCACAGACACGATACAAAAAACGTGATTCCCCCTAACCGTCCTCTATTTTCCTCGATACTACAATCTCCGAAATAAGCGAGGCAAGAAGGAAAACCCAACCCTAACGAAATCCCCAGAAGAAAAGAAACCAGTAAAACGTATGCCATATTAAATGTCTCCAACGTAACCATTAATGTAGAGGCTATGATCCCAATGAACATCCAAACAGACAGGAATGCATCACGACTTGGAAATCTCTTCACCAAAGCCATGCCTACTATTGCAAAACCAACAGCCGCCGTACATTGAACTCCGAATGCCGCTAACAAGAAAGTGGATCCCATTTGAAATTTTCCTAAAGCACTCTCGAAAAAAAGATACAATGGAAAATACCATGAAAAGGCATTTACGATAACAACAAATACAGCAAGAAAATCTCTTCGGAAGAGAACACTGCTTATAGCAGAATTTCTAGCCATTCTCTTACAACTCAATTCCTCCATAATACATTAGAGAGATAAAATGTTTGCCAATGCAGGTTCAGTTGGCGCCAGAGACATTCGAGAGGAACTGTGCTTGTGTTCAACAAAGCTTATAAGCCATGTGTAGCACAATAATACAATTGGAGAAAGATTATGGCAACGAAGAAAAAGAAGAAAAAAAGGAAAATAGAGCTTAACCGATTGCTTTTTTGGTAGATCTGTGCATTGGATCCAGTCCATGCACGCATCCAATGGCCACTCATAAATCTTCGATCACGCCGTTAATTAGTGTTTCCATCTGAGAAGCCAAACTTTTGTTCGGTATACCTGAGAGGGTATTGCGAGTTTCTTCAGCCAAACGCTTGACTTCAGTTCTAAGCGTTTCAACATTCTCTTCCTGAAAGATAATGTCAACTATTCTTTCCGCATCCCTATCAGAGATTTCTTGTTTTGGAAGGTAATCTAGTATGATCTTTTTGGTCTGTGGATTTTTGAAAGCATAAAGGATGGGGAGCGGCAAGCATTCATTCCTAATTCGGTTCTGGAGCTCTTCGGGTTCGAATACATCAATGAAGTCCTCTCTTATGCCGATTAGAATCCCCAGTGTTCTACCGTAATTACCCAGTAAGTCAACAATTTCTTGTTCTCCACCTCCTACAATGGCCCCAATGCGCATGTGAGCTTCGGAGGTTGAAGCTTTCATTTTCAGAATCTGTGAGTACTCCTCCACAGAAACATCTATGTTGCCTTTTAAAGAAGCTTCGAGGGCCTCAGCGTCTCCCATCTCAAAAAATCGACTCTTTATTATATTCCAGATGGCATCCATCTTTCCTGTAGGGAATTGCACCTCCAACTTGTGAAGAAGAACTAGAGCCTTTATCAAAAAAGCATCGCCTACAAGAAGAGCGATTTCTTTGCCAAACCTGGCGAAAACGGTGGGCTTTCCATATTTTGTGTTTGACTCATCGATTATATCATCATGTATGTCAACCGCTGCAGTTAGCAACAACATGACAACTTGTATCGGGATTGACTTGTCAACATCTCCTCCTGCAGCCTCACAAGCAATTGAAAGCAACCCAGGATGAATAACGTCGTTCCAATTTTCTGCGTAGTACTCAAAAGCATCATTGATCTCCTTGCATTTCATTTTTTCTTGCAGAATCTCCTTTTTTGCGACATCTAGAGCCCTTTTACTTCTTTCTTCCAGAAATCTTTGAACTTGTTCAATTAGCTTCTCGTTGGCTTTCATTTTAGTTGTATGCATGCATCTCCAACCTTTTCTTTGCTTCGAGTCCCCAAAACGCTTTTCCAGCCTCAATCTCCTTCTTCAAGTAGGGGACGCAAGAGGCTACTGCAAAGGCTTTCAGATCCCCGTTTTTATCAATTTTTTGAACAATCAAACATGCATCTTTGGCAAGCTCGTTTAGGATTTTCTGAGACCCCTCAAGTCCGCCTGATCTAGCCGTGTTTTCTTGGATGTTCTCTACATCCCTCTTTGTCAATGGCTGCCTACAGATCATGGAGACCAGTTCGGATCTTGTTTTATCGGATTGCAGAGCGCAAAGTATCGGCAACGGCAAACATTCTTTCTCAATTCTATGCAAAGTCTCCGCGTAATCGGTTGTGTCCAGTATATCATCTCTCAATATCAGAATCATCCCCAAAAGTCTTCCATAGTTGCCAAGCTTCTCAATCTCCTCATCTGATCCGCCGCCTAGAATAGCGCTTATTCTCGCGAGGGCCTCAACGTCAGCTGCCTTCTTTTTCACTACATTGAGGTATTCTTCCGGTGCAACATTTACCTGTCTTCTAAAACGAAGCTCCAACGCTTCCGCATCTCCAAGCTCAAAAAACATTCTTTTAACAATGTCAAGAACAATCGAGACCCCTTCGGTGGAGACCCCCTTTTCAACTACATCATGTAGCAACGTAAGACCCTTTAATAGAAGCGCATCTCCCACAAGCAGTGCTATGTCTTTGCCAAACTTTCCCAGAACAGTGGAACGAGACCTCTTAGTCTCTGACTGGTCGATGATGTCGTCATGTATGTCTATGCCTCCGCTTATCAACGATAAAGGAATAGCTATTGGAATCGTTGCCTCAGGATCTCCTCCCACAGCTTCACAGCACAGAGAAAGCAGAGCCGGCCTAGCCAGATCCTGCCAGTATTCAGTCATAAAATAGTTTAGGGCTTCACGAACCTCTTTACACTCAATCTTCTCCTGCAACATTTCTTTCTTCGCCATTTCCAGAGCCTTTCTACCTCTTTCCTCCAGAAGTCTCTGCACCTGCTCCACTATCTCTTCTTGACTTCTGCCTGCTAGCTTCATCTTTCTGTCTCCTAGCCCTTAATATCATGCATTTCCAGTTGTTCGCTCAAAAACTCGTAATAAGCGCTGACGAATTGTATCCCTCTTGACGTGATTTCATACACTTTTCTCTTTCTTCTTCCATGAACCTCTTGTTTGCTTCTGAGAAAACCGTTAGCCTCCAGCGAATTGAGAAGAGGATATATGGCTCCGTGTCTAAGCTTGATTCCAAACAACCCTTCCGTTTTCTTAATAATCTTGTATCCCCACATGGGCTCGGTCTGAATAAGCCTGAGTACGAGTATGTCGAGAAAATTTTTGGAGAAGCGTAGTACAATTCGGTCTTTGAAGGTTTCAGTCAATTTTTCACTTCCAAAATTGTTCTATATTCATGGTTGGATGATTTGGTTTATTTAAATTGCCCAGATTTTTACGTGTTTTCATATGCTTAGATATGCTTTTGTATGCTTGGGATACGTGCAAACCTTTATATCTTGTGTCGTGCCTATAAAGACTTGATATGTCCGAATAGGGACATATTGTATACACGTACAACGTGTAAACTGTTCAACAAACCTACAAAAAGAGATGAATTAAATGGAAAGACAACTGAGAGAAGTCCAAAGTAAATTGATGAGAGGCCTCCTAGACCTAGTCATCCTCCAGTTCCTAAAATCACATCCCATGCACGGCTACCAAATCATCTCAAGCATCCGCAAAAACTTCGGAGTATACTTCGGCCCCAGCACAATCTACCCGCTTTTAAGTCTCTTAGAAGAAAAAGGCTACGTCGCAAGCAACTGGGACCTAACCAATCAAAGACCAAGAAAAGTGTACACACTGACCGGCGAAGGCGAAGGCTTGTTAAGCTGCACTGAGGATTCTTTGAGCATTATCTGCCACAAGCTTGCGTCGATTGGAATGGGTAAGGTGTCTCTTAACGACATCTTCGGTAAACACATTGGTGCGACAGTCAAGGGGCCTAACGGCCGCTAAGGCTCAGACAGAAAGACACCGAGAGACGGGATGGCCTCCTCTGATACAGTAGACTGTGTAGGCCGTGCCAGAAACTGTCACCCACGGCCTACTATCTAAATTCTGTTAGGCTCCAATTCAGAAGCCATATGCTATCACGCAATTCTTAACATAATCGACAGAAATAACAGAACCTTCATTAGACACAGAACAGAATACAAAGCCAAAAATACAAAGAGAACACCTTGCCGGCCCTCCTCTCTATAGACTCTTGAAAAAAATTATAGGGGGGCTATATATAAGGGGGGTCTAAAGAGAGACACACGCAAACAACGTAACAAAGCTTATTTCTCTAATCGTATCTTGACCTAATAATCATCCTACGAAAACGTTGAACATCCTCTGAAGCAGATTTCAGTCGTCGCAACTCCTCAACATCCTTCAGCAACTCCGCAACCTGACGCCGAATCTCTTCAAGCCGAGTACTCATAACACATCGAAAACAAACTAAGCTCGAACTAAGAAATCATTTATGAAAGCAAAATCAATATTCAAAATCAACAACAAAAACCTTAACTGCAAAGACAAAACACCAAAACTAAAACAGTAAACCTCCATCATCAAGGTGAAATCCTTGGAAGAAGTAGACATAATCATCCACAACTGCACCATTCTCCCAATGAATGGTAGAGACGCCATAATAAGAAACGGATTAATCGCCACAAAAAAAGACAAAATCCTCTATGTAGGAAGAGAAACAAAAGCACCTAAAATAAAAACCGAAATCACAATAAACGGCAAAGGCAAAGTCGCCACGCCAGGACTAATCAACTGCCACACCCACCTACCAATGACACTTTTCCGAGGAATAGCAGAAGACCAGCCACTCACAACATGGCTAACCCAGACCATATGGCCCCTAGAAGCAAAACTCACCCCAAACGACATCTACCAAGGCGCACTACTCGGCTGCCTCGAAAACATCAAAAACGGCACAACCACATTCGCAGACATGTACTTCCACGAAGAAAAAATAGCAAAAGCCGTCGAAAAAGCTGGACTAAGAGCCGTACTAGCACAAGGAATCATAGAAGCAGAAAACCGCGAAAAAGGAGAACACATGCTAAAAGAAAGTGTAGAATTCGCTCAGAAATACAACGGATACGCAGATGGAAGAGTAACCACTCAACTAGGCCCCCACGCCGTCTACACATGTAGCCCTCAACTCCTAACCCAAACACGAGAAGAAGCCTCAAAACTCAGCATAGGCATACACATACACATAGCTGAATCAAAACAAATGGCAAAACTAGTAAAGAAAAGGCACGGTCTCACCGAAATCGAGTTGCTGGAAAGCATAAACTTTTTGAAATCCAACGTTCTCGCCGCACACTGCATACACCTCACACGGAAAGAGATGCAGATAATAGCTAAACACAACGTAAAAGTTTCATACAACCCAACAGCCAACATGAAAATAGCCTCAGGCACACCAAAAATCAAAACTCTCACAAACCTAGGCATAACCGTGGGCATAGGCACAGACGGACCAGCCAGCAACAACAACCTCGACATGTTTGAAGAAATGAAAACTGCTGCTCTTCTGCAGAAGATAAGGTACATGGACCCAACGGTCTTGCCGGCACAACAGGTTGTAGGAATGGCTACAACAAATGGAGCTAAAGCGCTCGGACTAGAAAAAACCGTGGGTTCGCTGGAGGTTGGGAAAAAAGCCGACGTCATATTAATCGATTTCAGAAAGCCTCATCTAACACCTTTACATGACCCATACGCAAACATCGTCTACTCAGCCCGTGGAAGCGACGTAGACACGGTCATTGTTGACGGAAAATTGTTGATGGAAGGAAGAAAAGTGAAAACGCTAGATGAAGAGGAAGTTATGCAAAAAGCCCAACGAACCGCCTCCAACCTATTAACAAGATGAAGACTCGTTTACGTAAACATTTAATAACTATATTCGGGACCTCTTAACAAGATATTACAGAACTCACCGGTGAAACATGATGTCTCAACCCGTCATAAACGTCTCCAACCTAACAAAATTCTACGGAGACTTCAAAGCATTGGACTCGGTCTCCTTCTCAGTCAGCAAGGGCTGGGTATACGGCTACCTCGGCCCAAATGGAGC
>JRER01001243.1_pt1 | contig 13825 bp, 13 predicted proteins | sample 210161 | NCBI WGS metagenome assembly JRER01 (sample SAMN03019618, study PRJNA260268) | marine sediment metagenome | biome: Marine; feature: Sediment; material: Clay; isolation source: clay from marine sediments 136 meters below sea floor depth collected from... | place: New Zealand: Canterbury...
GAGAGGGTGAAAGACTTAGCTATAATTTTTGGCTAGAAGTTTTAAGAGCCGTTCATCGTCTCCAAGTGGAGGTTTTTCTTCTTGTGTGACAGCAATGGTGCCTTTTTCTCTGTTTATTGTTGCCCAATGTTTTTTGGTTAGCCAAGCCAACGCAACAGGAATAGCGCCCGGTGGTATGTCTACTTCATGCGGGATGTCTGAAATTGGGATTTCGCCTCCTCTTCTGTAAGTCATTTCGAGAGTTCCGCGTTCTGGTAACCCCTTTTCTGCGTAGAGTTTCCCTTCTTGAGTTAGGGTGACGATTCTTTGTTTTTGTTCGTGAACTGTCACCAGTTTCCTTTCGACAAGTGTTAGCGCCGCTCGCATGACTGCTGCGTGCGCTAAGCCGCTAGTTCCTATTATCTGTGCAACTCTTGCTCTTCCTTTCAGCTTTTGTAGGGCAAGCAGGGTTTTTTGTTCATGTTCTCTAAGATAGACCATGTGCATGTCTTCCTCCATAATTTATGACGAGCGCAATTTTAGGAGCGGCATAATGCCGTATAGTGTTGCAGTCACACCGTATAGAAGTTTCTGCTAGTTGAAAATGCCCTACGCTAACTAAACGCGTGTTTAAAAGTTGGATTCTGGAAATTGGTAGGGCATCACTTCACCGCACTTTGAATTAGGAAAAAGGTTATTTATGCTTATCTATGCAACTCGCAAGATTTCTCTCGCCTTGTCTACGTTTTGCCGCCTTTTTCTTCGGTGTTCCTTCACAAAGTTTAACACAATCTCGATGAGTCGTTCCTTGTCTTCTCCACAAAGGATTTTTCCGCTTTTACAATCGTGATACAGTCGAACAACATCCTTGTCCTCTTCGAAGAAATGAAACATGTACATTTCATAGATGGGGCAGATCTCTGGAATTCCACCGAGTTTGCGTTGCTCCTGTGCTGTGGGTCTTCCACCTGTGAAGGCGTTAGAGATTTTTTTCACAATGCTTTTGGGTTTCTCTTGAAAGGTGAAGTAGCTCATGGGGTCTCGCTTGCTCATTTTGGGGGAACCATCTAAACATTTTATGAGTTTGTGATAGGTAGAAGACGGCAAAACAAATCCATATTTTCTGCGAAACTTGGAGGCTAGGTCTCTGGTTAGGCGAAGATGGGGGTCTTGGTCCACGCCGACTGGCACCACGGTTGGTTTTGGTCCACCGAAGTCTTCAAGTTGAGGCATAAGTATGTCTCCTGCCTGTATTAGGGCGGATATGTAGAGTCCCATGTGGCGTTCGCCATAAATCGCCTTCATGGTCGCCAGAGTTACGTTTCTGCCAAAAATTATAGCTAAGTCTTTCACCCTCTCGTCTTTTGACTGCCTATAAATGTAGCCTCGTCTTGGGTCGAATCCTAAAGCGAGAAGGTCGGCAACATTGCCCACGGCGTATTTTTCGCTTCTCTCGAATGGAATCCTATTGTCTTCGTAGGCTTCAACGTCGGCTATGCAGTAGAATGCGGTAGCGCCTTGCTGTTGGAAGTATATGACCTCTCGGGCTGTCGTGAGCGTTCCAAGGTGGAATTCTCCTGTCGGCTTGATGCCGCTCATCACGGCGAATTCTTCGTGGTTTTTCATGGCGTTTAGAATGCGTTCGAAGTCTCTGTGTCCGAAGATTACGCCTCTTCTCATAGACATGTACGGCTTAGGTATCTGCTTCAACAAAGGCTTGAAGGGTTGAATTCCGAACTCCTCGTATAGGCGTTCGTAGTCTTCCACCACTGTCATTCCAAAAGGATCAATTGTGGTCTTACCCGGAGAAGACCTGGTCAATTTCTAACGCCTCCTAAATCAGATGTTCGGATATCATTGAAAAGTTTATTTGTCAAGAAAATGGCGACAACTAGAAAATCGTGGTTGAATACCCTTTTCCGGCTTAACCCCAGTCCAAGGCGTTCACCTTGCTATTTTTAAAAATACAAAGACAAATACTTAAAGTTTAAGGATTCCGTTAAGAATAGAACTTTCTTTCCTAATTTGGTCTTTAATAACTTCATTGCTTTCTTTTTCTGCTTCTGGAACTAAAGAAATTGCAATTATGGCGTTTTTAGTCAATTTAGGCTCCTCATTTTCTAATAATCTAGTACAGTTACCTTCTCAATTCGCTTTACATACGGAATCGAATTGATTTCCTTTTCTATGTCAGCGTTCGTTTTACCCTTGTAGGCTTCAGGGTCTTCAATCAGCCGGGCGAAAATGAAAACTACTTTCTTCTTTTTCATTTTAGTGCCTCAATAAATATACGAGTAGAAAAAACATAAGAGTTGTGCTCACAATGTGATCTAATTGTGATACGGAAAAGAACGTAGTTTGAGGTGTTACATTGTGATAACAAAAGAAGGAAAAGCCATGAAGGTCGAGAGAGCAAAACTAATAAACAGACCAACCACAACCAAAGGTAAGAAATATGAAAAGTTCTTTGTGTATCTTCCGACTTATGTTGTTAGAGACAAAGATTTTCCGTTTAAAACTGGAGAGGAACTTGTAGTAAGAATCGAAAATGGAAAGATAATCATAGAGAGGGCTTAAAATTGTTTAACGTGGTTTGTCTATGGCTAAGCATGTCTCTGTAAGCTAAAAGTTTGGAGGAGCCCTTGTTGCAGGTTAGAAAAGTTGAGGTTGATCTATCTCGTGCCTATCGGTTGTTGCATCCGAGGAACGTGGTAATGGTTAGTTGCATAGATAAAACTGGCGGGGCGAACATTGTAACTTTAGCTTGGTCGATACCTACTTCTTCTGACCCGCCTTTAGTTGCGATAAGTGTTTCTCCACGACGTTATTCGCATAGGTTGATTGAAGGAACTAAGGAGTTCGTGGTCAATGTGCCCACAATTGAGATTGCTAGAGAAACCCTGTTTTGCGGGAGGGTATCGGGCAGAGAGCATGAGAAGTTTAAGGAGGCACCTTTAACCGCGCTACCAGCCAAAAAGGTTCAAGCGCCAATCATTAAAGAGTGTGTGGCACACTTGGAATGCAAACTTGTTCAAAAAATAACCACAGGCGACCACACAATTTTCATAGGTGAAGTCTTAGTAGCACATGTTAACGAAGGAGTTTTCGACGACAAGTTTGACATTTCAAAGGTGAATCCGATTTATCATCTTGGAGGAGACGATTTCGCAACTTTATCCTCAGAGGTTGTTACTCCACGTCTTTAGAGTTCATTGTGTTCCAAACTTTTTTAACCTTCAACTTCTCTAAGGGAATCCGTGTTGAGCTATGGGTATTCCAGAAGAGGCTTTTCAAAAATATGTGAAAGCTGGAAGAATCGCCGCTAAAGTTCGCGAAGAGATGCGACGGACAGTTTCAGAAGGCATGCGTATAATTGACGTCTGCGAGAAAGCTGAATCGTTAATTCGAGAAAGCGGAGGAAAGCCCGCATTTCCATGCAACGTTTCAATCAACGAAGTTGCTGCTCACTACACTTCTCCCCCGCAAGATAAGAAAGTTATTCCTGAAAACTCCATTGTTAAAGTGGACGTAGGCGTACATGTTGACGGCTATATTGCTGACACCGCCGTAACGGTGTGCTTTAATCCAGAATACGAGAATCTTGTGCGTGTTGCTGAAGAGGCGCTAGAAACTTCCATTAAAATGCTTCATCCAGGATTATCTGTAGCGAGATTCGGCTCAGCCGTTCAAAAATCGATTAAGATGCGTGGGTTCAAACCAATCTCTAATCTGACTGGCCACCAGATAAGTCGGTATTCGCTGCATGCTGGCAAAGCTCTGCCAAATGTGTTTCACTTATCAACATCTAGAGTGAAAGCGGGAGAAATCTACGCCGTAGAACCCTTTGTAACCATGCCTAACGCCGCTGGTAAAGTCAGAAGCGCAAAGGAAGCATATATTTTCAGGTTTATCAAACATAAATCTTTAAAAGTCGAACATGCAAAGCGGCTTCTCAATCATATCGAGAAGAATTTTCGAACATTGCCCTTCTCGGAGCGTTGGCTTCAAGGATGTGTGCCTGCTAGCCATTATTCGACTGCGTTTTCAGAGCTTCTCTCTTCAAAAAGTTTGATGGCTTATCCCGTGTTTATCGAAGCAAGCGGGAAACCAGTGGGACAAGCAGAACACACGGTTGTCATAGCGAAAGATGGTTGTCACGTGTTAACCTAGTCGGGTTACTTTTCTCTTCTCTTTAACTTCACGGTAAATTGATGTGATTGACATTTTTTCATTACATTTCGGGCAGGGTTCCACTTCTTTAAATATGTAGTCTCCCCGCTGGAAATCTCGAACGTTTTTTAGGCCACATTTTTCGCAGAGTATCGTTGTGTTTATCGGCTGAGTTTTTAAGGCTAATTTTAAAATCTTTCTTCTTGTTTGGAACAGAACGTAACTGGATAAAGCCAAGGTTGTGGCTCCCAAAATCATGTAAGTGCTGCCACTTTCAGCATCTCCGCTTAAGTGGGCATCGACTCCTAGAAAAATGGAGAAAATAGACAATAGGAAGGTTACCAGCAGAATTGCGAGGAGAATTGGGGAAATCTTTTTTTGAGTGGCAAAGGGGTCACTCATTGCTTTTCACCTATTGTCCTATGCCTATTGTGTTGCCGATTCCGGCGATTATCACACTGTCGCCTTCTTTGCTTCGCTCAAGAATCAACCGTTTGATTCGTTGAATTGCATTGTCTATGGCATCGATGATTTCTTTTCGCATCGGCGAGACGGCGTCTCCTATGTCTTCTTTGATGATAATTGAGTTAACTGGAACCTTATGTTTGAGGGCGACTTCCTCAACTTTATATCTCTCTACTCCGGGCCCACCTAACGCGACGCCGACACCTTCAGCCACTTCGCCTGGTTTCTCTCCTTCAAGCTTTAATCCAGCATCTATGACAATAGCTAAGGCAACTTTTCCGTCGTTTTCCTCAATTATGCGCTTCATTGCTTCACCAGGCTTTCCTAAGTTTCCACCCGGGCCCTCAGCCTTTATGACATAAGCGGTTCGTCCTTCTATTGGCACCTTGGCCATGACCACATCTTTGGCGATTTGGGTTTTTTCATATCCACGCATTAGTTTGGCAGCCACCAGCGCGCCTGCTCCGTCGCCAATGGGTTGGCCAAGGGTGAAAGCTTTTAAGGCGCTGGCGTAGGCTTTTGCTTCTCGCATTATCAGGGGTAGTATCATTTGAAGTTGCATGATGATGTATAGGCTGAAGGTTTTTTTGCCTAGGATATAGAAGTGCCTCATTATTTTGTAGATTATGTTTAAAGCCAGAGCTGCCTCAAGCATGTTCTCCAGATTATTTGTCTGAATCTTATCTGCTTGAGGTGCCATAAGGCGCACGTCGTCTTTGAATCGGATGTCTCTTACGTCTAAAAGATGCTCCAATCTCCAAATGATGCCAGAAGGGTCAAGGTTTACTGGTGCTATGGCAAAATACTCAAGAAACTGGTCAACGCGTTGTGTTGGGTCGGTTGAAGGCTTACCTATTTCTTTAACAGTCTTTATAGCCATCTTTCTGCCTTTGTCACGCATGAACTTTAACCGCATTAGGGAGCCTTCAACGTCTCTTAGCATAATGTAAATCTGAATTCGCTGTCCATAAAACATGAACACGATGAAGAAGCCGAAGAACATCAGCTGGAAAATCCAGCCTATAATGTTGTCCCCGGTTGGAAGCAACTGCGAAACCTGCGGCGTTATCAATGGAAATCACTCTATGAAAAACTGTAAAGAGAGGGTAATAAACTTTGAGGATTTTCCCTCTATTTATGTTATGTTGAGTAGTAAGATGTAAATTAGAGCAGTTTAGAGAACGATTAATTTAGCTAGCAGAGTTTCCGCATGTTAGAGCAAGATTAATTCAAAGGGAGTATTGATGCGCGCGTAGTGCCTAACAATTAGTTGGGCTGCCGGCTTTTCTGGTTTTGCGCGGCCGAAGACCGCACTACCGCCGGAAACGGAGCGCAGTTTAACTTCTGAGTTCGGAACGGGTTCAGGTGGATCCCGCGCCCTATGGCCGGCAACCCGAAATATCACGCTTTTTAGGTGAATATAAACATGACGGTGAAAATTTTCTTTGCGTTTCAAGCAATTTCAGCCTATCTGTCTTGTGTTGCCAAGGAAAAATTTTATTGTGGCACAACAAAGTTGAGGAGTTTTATTTGTGGTTCTGGAAAGCCTTATGTTTATCCTTAAACTTTAACTTCTGAAGCCGCATAATTTCACCTGCACATCTGGAGGATATGGCTTGAAAACTTTTCCAGAAAGCGAGTATCACGTTCCCTTCTTTGATGAAAGCGGATATGTTCGAAAGTTGTGTCCAGTCTGTAAGGGATATTTCTGGACTCAGAATTCGGACCAAACAACCTGTGGAGAAGCCACTCCTCATGATTGTGCACCTCTCACGTTCATAAACAATCCGCCAACCCGCAAGCGTTTCAGTCTTCGTGAAATGCGGGAGGCTTTTCTCTCCTTTTTTGAGAAGCATGGTCATGAAAGAATCAAGCCTTACCCTGTTGTTTCCAGATGGAGAGACGACCTCTACCTCACCAGCGCCAGCATTGTAGACTTTCAGCCCTATGTCACGAACGGAGTTATTCCCTCGCCTGCTAATCCGCTGGTTATTTGTCAACCCTGCATTCGGTTAGTTGACATAGACAACGTTGGTCCAACATTTGGGCGTCACTTAACGATGTTTGAAATGGGCGGGCATCACGCCTTCAATTATCCAGACAAAGAAGTCTACTGGAAAGACCAAACGGTTCGGTATCATCACGAGTTTGTTACAAAGGAGTTAGGGGTCAAGTCTGAAGAGGTTATCTACAAAGAAGACGTGTGGTCGGGCGGGGGAAACGCTGGACCCGACCTTGAAACAATTGTTCGGGGACTTGAACTTGACACCTTGGTGTTTATGAAATTTAAGGTTGTTAACGGCGAATTCATCGAGTTGCCCATCAGAACCGTTGACACTGGTTATGGAATCGAAAGATACGCATGGCTATCACAAGGCTCAGTTAGCTGTTTTCACGCGGTGTATGACACGCTTTTAGACGAGATTTTGAAAATGGCTAGAATGACTCAAATCGATGAAAAACTGCTGGCAAGAGTAGCTAAGTTTTCTGGGATAATGAGTTTAGAGAAAACTGCAAACCGTACGGAAGCGCGACAGAAGATTGCTGAACAAGTGGGCATGAGCGTTGAAGAATTAAGCAAGGCTCTGCTTCCCATGGAAAATGTCTTTGCAGTTGTTGACCACACAAAATGTTTAGCCTTTATGCTTGCTGAAGGTGTGGTTCCATCAAACGTCCGTGAAGGGTATTTAGCCAGACTGATGCTACGACGAACCCATCGGCTGCTTAGAGCGCTCGGTATAGAGGGAAAACTGCTCGACGTTGTTGACATGCAGATTACGTCTTGGTCCAGAGACTACCCGCACTTAAAGGAGATGCGAAACGAGATACTGGAAATGCTCACGGTGGAGCAACAAAAGTTTAAGCAAACCTTACAAAGAGGAGGCTCTCTTGTTAGGCGAATAGCTCAAGAACTAAAAGTCAAAGGAATAACCCAGATCCCAGAAGACAAGCTGATGCAACTCTACGATTCGCATGGTCTCCCGCCGGAAGTGGTGGCAGAAACAGCTAAAGAAGAGGGCATTACAGTTCACTTGCCCGAAGACTTCTACGGAATGATAGCGAAAAGCCATATTCAAGCACCTATTAAGGAAGCAGAACCCCTCAGGGAATTTGCAAAACTTGCACTTTCAGGTCTCCCGCCAACAAGAACGCTTTACTACGAGGACCCCTACCTACGCGAATTCAAAGCCCGTGTCCTCCGAGTGCCAAACGACAAGTACGTGGTGCTAGACCAAACAGCCTTCTATCCAGAAGGAGGAGGACAACCCCCAGACCAAGGCTTCTTAAAGTTTAACGGCGGACAAACCGAAGTTGTAGATGTTCAAAAAGTCGGCAACGTCATTGTTCATGTTGTCAAAGACACTGTTCCTCAACAAGGAAGCATAGTAGCTGGAACCATAAACTGGGAGAGAAGAAACAGCTTAATGAAGCAACACACGGCGACTCATGTTCTCATGGGAGCCGCAAGACGAGTCCTAGGACAACATGTCTGGCAGGCAGGCACGCAAAAAGACGTAGACAGATCACGACTCGACTTTTCCCACTTCAGAAGATTAACCCTTGAAGAAATGCACAAAATCGAAGAGCTAGCCAATAAGGCTGTGACACGCAACCTTCCTGTTGAAACCTCATGGAAACCCCGAACAGAAGCAGAAAAACAATACGGCTTCCGCCTATACCAAGGCGGAATTGTCCCCGGCAAAGAAATCCGCGTTGTAAACATCAAAGACTGGGATGTTGAAGCCTGCGGAGGAACCCACGTAAAAAACACGGGCGAAATCGGGTTCATAAAGATCCTTCACTCAGAGCGCATTCAAGACGGCGTAGAAAGAATAGTCTTCAGCGCTGGTCTCCCAGCCTTAAGAGCAGTTCAGCAAAAAGAAACGTTGCTGTGGAAAATTGCGGAAAAACTGAATGCCCCTCTCGAAAAACTTGAAGCCACCGCCGAGCGTGTTGTTACAGAGTGGAAGCAAACTCGACGGGAAAGAGAGTATCTGATCAAAGAACTCGCGGAGTACAAGGCTAAAGAATACCTAGAAACAGCCAGAGAAGTTCATGGGCTGAAAATGATTATTCATGCGGTTAAAGAAGTTAACGTAGACAACCTGATTCAAATCGCCAGCGAAACAGTTAAAATGGACCCCAAAGCTGTTGTGGTGCTCTGCACATCTAACAAAACCGCGAGAATTGTAGTTATGGCTGGAAAAGAAGCGTTAAGGCGTGGCATAAACTCGCGTCAAATTGTTGATGAAACAGCATCACTGCTTGGCGGAGGAGGAAGCGGCAGACCCGACTTTGCGCAAGGAGGCGGAACCCAGACCGAAAAAGTGCCAAAAGCCTTGCGGAGAGCAGAAGCAATCATAAGAAAACAAACAGAAACAGATTAAAGCAGGTTTCACGCATCTATATGCGGTGCTACAAATGAGGGATCGATACCTCAATAGCTGACAAAACATTTAATAGCACACTGCCCAATCCAGAAACCTCTATGGAATTTCTAAAACAGATCGAACGCAAATGGCAGAAAAAATGGGAAGAAGCCAGAATCTTCGAGGCAGACCCAGACCCAAAACGGAAGAAATTTTTCATCACATTTCCCTATCCATACATGAACGGACCTCTGCATGTTGGTCATGGCTTCACAGCCACTAGAGTGGACATCTACGCTCGTTTCAAACGAATGCAAGGCCACAACGTTTTGTTCCCTTGGGCTTGGCATTGGACTGGACAACCATTAGCTGGAGCAAGCGAGAGAGTTAAAACCGGCGACGTGGAGTTCATAAAGGCTCTAACAGAAATCGACGGTGTCCCAAGAGAAGAGCTGCAAAAATTCGTTGACCCAGTATACATGGCCTCCTACTACACAAACGAAAGCCGCGAAACAGCAAAACGAATAGGATTTTCAATCGACTGGAGAAGAGAATTCCACACAGTCATGCCAACTTTCCAAAGTTTCATTCGATGGCAATACGAAAGATTACGAGAAAAAGGCTACGTGGTTAAAGGAACCCACCCAGTTGTTTGGTGCCCCCATGACGAAAGCCCAACAGGAGACGCTGACAGACAAGAAGGCGAAGGCGTTTCACCAGAAGAATACACACTGATCAAATTCAAGTTCAACAACGCCTACCTGCCCGCAGCCACCTTCCGCCCAGAAACAATCTATGGTGTAACCAACCTTTGGATTCATCCTGACGCCGTATACGTGGAGGCACAAGTAGACAATGAGCGCTGGATTATCAGCGAGGAAGCAGCTCAAAAACTGAAGGAGCAACAACGTAAAGTTCAGATTGTCCGCCGATTTAAGGGACGAGAATTAATAGGTAAACACTGTGACAATCCTCTTAATGATAAGAAGCTTCACATATTGCCCGGCTGGTTTGTAAGTCCAGACCACGCAACCGGGGTTGTCTACAGCGTACCCGCCCACGCTCCATGCGACTGGCTAGCACTGAAAGACCTGCAGGCAAAACCAAAGGCTTTGCGGAAATTCGGCTTAGACATTACTTTAGTGAAGAACATTCAACCGATTTCAATGATTCAAGTAGAAGGCTTCGGCAACTACCCAGCCATAGAAATAGTTAACCGATTAGGCGTCCAAGATCAACATGACCCAAAGGCGGAAGAAGCCACAAAGCAGTTGTACAAAAAAGAGTTTCACAGCGGCATCTTAAAGAAAAACTGCGGCGAATACGCCGGAAAAATGGTTCGAGAGATCAAAGACCAACTAATTCAAGACTTCAAAAAGAGAAACATTGCAGATTCCATGTACGACCTACCTCAACCAGTTGTCTGCCGATGCTTAACACCTTGCATAGTGAAGATACTGGAAGACCAGTGGTTCCTAAAATATTCTGACCCCTCTTGGAAAGAGAGAACCAGAGAGGCTTTAAATCAAGCTGCCGTCTACCCTGACACGGCGGTTCAATGGTTTCTAAGCGTTATTGAATGGCTAAGAGAATGGGCATGCGCCAGAAAAACAGGCTTAGGCACACCGGTTCCTTGGAGTCCAGGCTGGATTGTAGAAACTCTAAGCGACTCCACAATTTACATGGCATTCTACACCATTAACAAACACATCAGACAACACAACATAAAACCAGAACAACTGGTTCCAGAAGTGTTCGATTACGTGTTTCAAGGCAGAGGCAAGGCAGAAGACGTAGCCACTCTGTCAAAAATCAAACCTGAAATCCTAGAATCTATGCGAAACGAATTCCTGTACTGGTACCCCGTGGACCTGAGAAATTCAGCCAAAGAACTTGTGCCCAACCACCTGACTTTTTTCCTGTTTCATCACGTGGCGCTGTTTCCTCCAGAACAGTGGCCCAAAGCAATCGGTGTCAACGGAATGCTGATGATTGAAGGAAAAAAAATGTCGAAGTCAAAAGGCAACTTCGTTACATTAAAAAGCGCAGTAGAGGAGTATGGCGCCGACGCTACACGCTGTGCCCTGCTATTAGGCGCCGAAGGCATGGACGACCCAGACTGGCGAAGCGAGAGCGTTGGCGAGTTAAGGAGCAAACTTGAAACATGGCATCGCCTGATTGAGAGCATCATAGAATCTGCAGAAAACGAGAAAACCGGGCACTTAGAACACTGGCTAATCAGCACACTACAACGTCGCATTAAAGCCGTGACCGAAAACATAGAAATAATGAAGACACGCACAGCCCTAGACAACGCCCTCTTCGAAATCTGGAACGATTTCAGATGGTACCTGCGAAGAAAAGGCAAAGCTGATGCCAAAGCCCTTTTAGAAGTGTTAGACGTTTGGCTGCGACTAATGGCTCCTTTCGCGCCTCACATATGCGAGGAAGACTGGAACAGAATAGGCAAGAAAAGCTTCATTTCACAGGCTTCATGGCCACAATACGACAAAACAAAAATTAAAGTAAAAGCTGAAGAAACAGAAAGCCTAGTCAAAAACATGTTAGAAGACACCCAAAACATCATACGCGCTACCAAAATCACACCAGCAAAAATAATGTATTTTGTGGCAACACCTTGGAAATGGAAAATCTACTTGACTGCACTGGAAAAATCCTTGCAATCTAATATTACAGTTAGTGAGCTAATGAAAGAGCTAATGAGAAACGCAGAAATTAGAAAGGTAGCTAACAAAGCAGCGAAATTCGTTGCTCAAATTGTTGAGGAGATAAATAGAGCAGCAAGGGACAGAAAAAGAAGACTTCTGGAAGCTGCAGTGTTAGATGAGAAAGCCATATTGGAAGATGCAAAAGAATTCTTCAAAAGAGAATTCAATGCTGAAATCCACGTTTACAAAGAGGATGACCCAGAACGCTATGACCCTAAGAAAAGGGCTCAGCTGGCTAGACCTTACCGCCCAGCCATTTACATTGAATAAATGCTTACTAGGAAAACACTCCATTTTTCGAAAGCCTTAAAGCCGCAAATGAAGCAACAAGACAGCTCTGTTTCTAAGCTAATTAAATGAAAGAATTATATCTCAGCTATCCCAAGACTAACGCGGTTCATGAAAAGGGGCCCGTGGCGCAGCCTGGATAGCGCGTCGGCCTTCTAAGCGAGACGAGGTAAGCCGAAGATCCGGGGTTCAAATCCCCGCGGGCCCGCTTGTTCCACAAGTCTATTTATAGTTTCCCTCATTTTTTGTGGGTTTTAATGAAAACTTATAAATCCTCGAAGATAAAATACAATTACTGCTCTTCAAGATTGCTATATTGTTGTATAAATGAGATGGTGCTATGAGTACTCATGCGGAAGACCTTAAATTGCGGTTGATGACAATCGAGCTGCTTCGAACAGCGAAGAAGCAGTACACGTATCGAGAGTTGTCAGGCAAGACGGGGTTACCCGTGACCGTTCTAAGTCGTTACGCTAAGGGTCACGTTTTGCCTAACACTGAACGTGCCCGTCTTTTGTGGCGAACCTTGTCCAAGATGGTTGGTTTACATGTAGAGTTGAGACGCAGGATAGTATTCAACAAGGAAGGCTACTTCGATAATACTAAGATTATTGGCGACTTCAATCTTTTGAGACAGGCGTCGCATCATGCTCTTGCAACTTTTGCGGGAAAACGCGTAACCAAGGTTTTAACAGCGGCGGTTGACGGCATACCTCTCGCTACCATGGTGTGTAACTCGCTTGGCGTCAATTTAGCAATTGCAAAATGGACCAAAGAGGTGGGAGTGCCCGCTTTCTTAGAAGAGACTTATGTGTTGAGAGATTCAGGCGTAACTATGACGCTTTACCTGCCTAAGGATGCAATAAAGAGGAGAGACAGCATACTCATCGTAGACGATATGATCAAAACTGGAGAAACTCAAGCCGCACTTGTTAATCTTGTTCATAAGGCAAGAGCTGAAATCTCTGGAGTCTATGCGCTTATCGCGGTTGGCAACGAGTGGCAGAAGAAGATAAGTCTGCCCAAGGGTTGTCCGGTTGAAGTTGTAACGAAGCTGCGCTCAAGAGAGAAGAGCTAGACGAACTGTTCAGAACCGCATTATTTGCGCATACGACGCCCCTCTTTTCTGCGAAGGTCTTTACCATAGCGTAACAAAGCTGTTTCGAAATTAACGAAGGATTTTCCAGCAATCTTGTTTTCTCTCCAGAATGCCTTCAGTTCTCTTAATGCTTGTTCTGGATCTTCCGTCTCTACGATTCCCAGTCTTTTGGCTGCCAAAATGACAAGCGGAGTGGGTTTCGAGTCAGCTTTGCGCCACACACCTCGTAGATCGCGTAGGAAGATGCTGACGGTTACGTCTCCTATGCCCTTTCCCAGCTCTTTTAATCGCTCTTCTAGGTCAAGAGAGTCCGTTGCATCGTCGTGAAGTTTGCTTAGGCTTCCTCCATATCTTGTGTTTAAGTTTCCCATGACATCTAAGAGTTTGTCTGCTGTTTTGAAGTCGTAACGCGTATAGCTTCCTTCGTCGAGTATTTGGACCAGTCCATTCCATCCTGTCTCAATAATCTTGTTCGGCGTCAGCACTTCTCGCTTCTTGAAGCATCTGTAAGTCTTAATCACAGAGGTCTCAGTTATGGGTGCGCCAAACAAAACCGATGCCAGAAACCATTTGAAAATCTCTTTGTCGTCTTTACTGGCTAGGTTAATCTTTAAAACTTCGGAGTACCTCTCGCCAAGACTTTCAACTAAGGATTCTAGGGCTTTCCTCTCCATAATAAATCACATCGCAAAGACAAAATTCATAGATAAATAGGTCCTATAAAG
>JRER01000480.1_pt1 | contig 13823 bp, 17 predicted proteins | sample 210161 | NCBI WGS metagenome assembly JRER01 (sample SAMN03019618, study PRJNA260268) | marine sediment metagenome | biome: Marine; feature: Sediment; material: Clay; isolation source: clay from marine sediments 136 meters below sea floor depth collected from... | place: New Zealand: Canterbury...
TGAGTTTTTGTTCTATTATCCAGAGGGTCCGCCGCTTTAAAACGGGCTCTTTTTTTATTTCTCTTGACATTTTGATTAAAATAGGGCAGGGTTGAAGTAGCGGAGGTTCCTTAACAATTCGGTGCTTTCCTTGTGGCGGTGAAGGCGACCCTGAGCTATAGACTCAGTTCGGAGCAGCTAACCGGAAGAAAAGATGGATTGACAGCTACCACCTTTCTCTTGAAGAACTCCGAGAGAAAGAACTCAAGGAGTTTGCCTATGAATAAAGAACAGGGTGATAAGTATTTTTATGCCACCAGTTTCTATGTAGCAGCCTTTTTATTTGCCAAAGGATTAGAATTAGTCAATATAGACCGAAAGAAATGGTCTATTAACTTCCAAGTTGTGCCCAGTTGTAGAGTTTGTCGGCAAAAATCCAGAGAGTATTGGTTTTTTGAGAAACTATCACAAAAGCGACAACAAGGACGAGGATTATTAAAAATATCAAAGATATTTTTTTTAAATCAGAAACAACGATTTCTTTTGGGGCGATTGACAGAGTAGTGCTGGCAGGAGATTTTTCTTTTTTGTGTTCTGGCTTAGATTCTCGCTCGGCTTTTTGAGGGGTTTCAGCTTCGGCAAGGATTTGTTTTAATTTTTGTTTAAAGACTTTCTTTTTCTTTTTTGCCATTTTTCCTCTTTGGAGGCGTCGAGCAGATTTGCACTGCTGTACGAGGCTTTGCAGGCCCCTGCCTAACTTCTCGGCCACGACGCCTTGGAGCGGGAGACGGGAATCGAACCCGCGATCTTCTCGTTGGCAACGAGACGCTCTACCACTGAGCTACTCCCGCTTACCTTTGCTTACCTTTAATTTTAACCCAACAAAAAGCAAATTTCAAGTCACCCACTTGACTTATAAATCTCTTTGCTATAATATACCTTTTGTATGAAAAATATTCTTCCTGTTGTCCAAATTATCTTAGCTGTTTTGCTTACCGCTTCTATCCTGGTTCAACATAGAGGAACCGGTTTAGGTGGCGCTTTTGCTTCTGACTCAAATGTTTACCGAAGCAAAAGAGGAATAGAGAAATTTCTTTTCTATTTTACCATTGTGTTGGCTGTTGTATTCGTCACGGTTGTCATTGCCAACACAATCTTAAAATGAGTATTTTATCAAATTTATTTTTCTGGACAAAAGAGAGGGCTAAAGCCCTTTTTAAGATTATAGATTATCTTAGCAAAGCTGAAAAATACATCATCTATGCGCTCTCCGCGGTTATCTTGGTCTGTCTTGTTTTATCAATCCGCGAGCGATTTTTTGTCCAAAAAGTTGAGGTTCCGGCCTACGGCAAAACGTATACCGAAGGGACAGAAGGAGAAGTTCGATTCTTTGTGCCTATCCTAAAGCAAAGCGAAGCCGAAAAGGACATTAACAAGCTAATTTTCTCTTCTTTGATAAAATTTAATCAAAATGGCGAAGTGATTCCTGATTTAGCAGAGAAATGGGAAATTAGTCCTGACGGTAAGGTATATAAGTTCTACTTAAGAGAGGCAAAATGGCACGATGGGCAAGAGCTAACAACAGATGATGTAATCTTTACCTTTGAGCTTGTTAAAAACGAAGAAATAAGAAGTCCATTTTGTGAGATTCTAAAAGATGTTGAAATTAAAAAAATTGACCAAAAAACCCTTGAATTTCATTTACACACACCACTTGCCTCATTTTTATCTTGCTTAGACATTCCTATTTTACCTAAACATCTTCTTGAAAATATCGCGCCTTTAAATCTTTCTACTTCTTGGTTTGCTAAACAACCTATTGGAAGCGGACCATTTAAAATCAAAAAAATGGAGAAAAATGGCAGAAAATCTTCCATAACCCTTGAGCGAAACGACGACTATTTTGTAAAAAAACCATATCTGTCTAGCTTTGTCTTTAAAATCTATTACGACGAAGAAGAGCTTGACAGAGCTTTTGATGAGGGTAAAATAATCGGTCTTCTATCCCAAACCCCCAAAGAAAAACACTTTAAAGTACTTCTTCCTCAATACACTGGCGTTTTTTTCAACTTAGAGCGGCTAGAAGATACAAACCTAAGAAAAGCCCTGGCTCTTGCTGTAAATCGAGAGGAGATTATTAAGGAAGTAGCTGGCGAGAAAATTTACTTTCCTATCTTGCCTGGTTATTTAGGATATAAAGAGGCAGAAAAATACGAATACAATGAAGGGGTAGCTAAAGAGGTTTTTTCAAAGGTCAAAGAGCCGCCTGCCGAACTGACACTGCTTGCCAAACAAGGAGAACCCAATCAAAGAGTAGCTGAGGTATTACAAAAACAATGGGAAGCTTTGGGAATAAAAATCAACATTGTGGTAGAAATTAGCGCCTATTTTGATAAATTAATAGAAGACAGAGATTATGATTTGCTTTTGATTGGACTGGACCAAAAACCAGATCCAGACCCTTATCCGTTTTGGCACTCCAATTTTGCTTCAGAGGGGTATAACTTCTCCGTACTTACAAGCAAAGGCATAGATAAATTACTTGAGGAGGGACGGAAAGATATGAATCAAGAAATAAGAAAGCAAAAGTATGAGCAGTTTGTCGAGCTTATCCAGGGTGTGATACCAGCCGTTTTCTTATACCGCCCTGTTTACTACTTTAATGTTGATCCTGCCGTTAAAGGAATGCAAGAACTAAAAACCGCTTCTAAATCAGACAGGTTTTGGAATATAGAAGAGTGGTATATTAAGAGTAAAAGGGTGAGGGAATAAGCCGGAGTGGCGGAACTGGAAGACGCGCCACGTTCAGGATGTGGTGGAGGTAACTCCTTGTGGGTTCGAATCCCACCTCCGGCATTTTTTATTTTTAAAGTTTTCACAACATAAGCATTGACGAACCTATTGTGTATGATATTGTATGATAGCGTATGTAAAGGTATCAGATGACTCGTTTAAGATTGTGTATAACTCTAAAAAAAGACCTTCTAAAAAAGATTGACTCTCTAGTTGATGGTTTTAAATTGCGTACCCGTTCGCATGCTATTGAATATCTTCTTTCTCAAGCCGTACCTTCAAAAATCACTAAAGCTTTGGTCTTGACCGGCGGCAAAGGCGTTAAGATGCGACCATTTACCTACGAACTGCCCAAGGCAATGCTTCCAGTAAAAGGACGTCCGATTTTGGATCATGCTTTCGAACTTCTAAGAAATGCTGGCATAAGAGATGTAATTTTATTAGTTGGTCCAAAAGGCGACAAAATGCGAAGTCACTTTGGGGACGGCTCTCATTATGGAGTGAATATTAGTTACTTGGAGGAAGGTAAACCCTCGGGCACAGCTATCCCCATCAGTAAGGCAAAAGGACTTTTAAATGAGCCCTTTTTATTAATTTATGGGGATGTGCTCGCTAAGATAAATCTAAGAGAAATGATTGACTTTCATGAAGAAAATAAACCTTTGGTGACAATGGCAGTCACTTCGGCGGAAAAACCAGGCGATTGGGGAGTAGTTAATTTAAGAGGGAATAAAATCATTTCCTTTGCCGAAAAACCAAAACGTCCGGGACTTTCTAATTTGGTCAATGCTGGAATCTTTGTTGTCGAACCAGAAATCACAAACTATATTCCGGCTAAGAAATTCTCTCGTTTAGAAAATGATGTTTTTCCCCGCTTGATTAAGGAAGGTAAAATGGCTGGTTATATTTTTGAAGGCAAGTGGCTGGATGTTGGTACCCCTAAAACATACGAAAAAGCGATTAAGGAGTGGAAGTAAGTAGCGAGGAATCTGTCTTCTAGGCCTTGGGGTCGATTGGCTTAAAGGACAGATAAGCTCACTGCTTAGGGAGGTGTTACTATGGAAGGCGGACTTCCACAATTAGAAAACGAGCTAAGAGCAAGATTAACGGCAGACCATACGCTCTCTGAAGGCGCGGTAGAAGAGAAAATAAAGAAAATGCAGAGAGCAAGAAGGAGTAATGAATTTAGAGGAAGATTAATGGCAGATCATACACTTTCTAATGCTGCTATAGAAGAGATGATACAGAAAGCAAAGACAGAAAGAGGCAAACATGATGATTAAACCCATCCAAACACGAGAATTTCAACTAGTTGGGGTTAAACCCCCCAAAATCGAAGAAAAAAGTGAAACAATTACGGAGGTTCCAAAAGGCCATTGTTTAGTTGAAACTAATGTCTTCGGTATTTGTAGTGGTGACCAGAATTATTTCGCCGGCAAAAAAGATAGAAAAAAGCTAGCAAAGCGTCTGCCTCTTGTTCAGGGACACGAAGGAACAGCAACAGTTTTAGCTTGCGAGGATGGTACATTTGATGAAGGAGACATTGTAGCAGTGATTCCCTTTCAAGCGTGTGGTAAATGTTCGGATTGTAAGGCCGGAAGGGAAAACTACTGCAAAAATCGAGTAATGATGGCAAGCAATGGACCAGGACTTGCTCGTACGCACTTTACCTATCCTTCCTCTAAGCTAATACAACTACCGCCCGGTGTCTCTCCATTTGTTGGTGCACTTGTCGAGCCAGCATCTATCGCTTATCGGGCAATCCAGTCTTTTAAAAGTAAAAGAAAAGTTGCTGTTTTTGGCACTGGAGCAATAGGTTTTCTGACAGCGGTTAATCTATCTCATTTTAATGGTCTGCCGGAAGACAAACTCTATGTCTTTGGCCGAACTCCTTCAAAACTCAAACTGGTCGAAGACTTTGCTACAGCTGTTGTTATTGATAAGCAAAGCATGGCTCAGCACAAAGCAAGTTTTGACTTCGTCTTTGAAGCCGTCGGTAAAGAGGAATCCGCACAAGGAGCATTAGATCTCACCAAAGAAGGTGGCACCTGTGTCGTGATTGGTATCTACGACGGTCCAATTACCTTGCACTCGGACTCACAAACTGAAACTATCGAAAATCTAACTGAATTTGTTAACAGTGGCGGAAGTATGGAAATAAATGGAAAGCATATTGAAACATCTGCCTTTAGTTTAACGAAAGACTATTACGAAATTGTCGCGGCAATGGATGATTCTGGCTATAGAGCTCAGCTTTCTAAGATGGTTAATAAGAGACGGATTGTTCCAGTGGAAACAGCAAAAGATTTAAAGGATGCATTTATGTTAAACGAAAGAGAACCCCACATCCAAAGAGTTTTTGTGTCCTTGCAGTGACGGGAAGAGGCCAAAATGAAAAAATCACTCATTTCAGCTTCTATTATGTGCGCCAATCTCCTTACCTTGAAAGAAGAAATCAAGCATCTTGAAGAAGCGGGCGTTGATTGGATTCATGTTGACGTTATGGATGGACATTTTGTGCCTAATATGGTTGTTGGCTGCCCGGATTTAGTCAGAGCCATAAAGCCAAGAACCAAACTGCCTTTGGATGTTCACCTGATGATTGACAAGCCCGAGAATCATATTAAAAACTTTACTGAAGCTGGTCTTGGTGCTAATGATCTTCTGGTTATCCACTGTGAATCAACTGACCCTTTTCAGGTTCTTCCGCAAATTAAGGAGCTTGGCGTTAAATCGGGAATTGCCTTAAGACCATCAACAACCCTTACCGCAATAAAGCATCTACTTGACGCTGTCGATATGATTTTAATTATGACTGTAAATCCTGGCTTTGCTGGGCAAGCTTTCATTGAGAAAATGCTTGACAAAATTGCAGAGCTAAAAAAGATGATTGCAGGTAGTCCAATTGATATCCAAGTTGACGGCGGCCTAACTCCCGAACGAATTCAAGAATGCGCCGAAGCAGGCGCCAATGTCTTTGTCGGCGGAACCTCAAGTATCTTTGACAAGGACCCCCCTGGTGTCCGAAAAGACGCTGCCAGTATCATTGCCAAAATCCACAAGACAAAAGTAAATAGATAGCTCACCGCCTTCCACCTTATATCTATGTTGGCCCCACAAATGCGGGGCCTTTTTCTTTTAAAAATGATAAAATAGAAAAGATGTTGAGTAAAACGAAAAAGATTCAAGCTTTAGTTTTAGCCGCCGGCAAAGGCACAAGAATCAACGCAAATGAAAAACCAAAAGTGCTTTATCCTGTTTTAGGCAAGCCAATGATTTTGTATTCTTTAGAAGCATTAAAAAAAGCCAGCTTTGAAAAACCCATTGTAGTGATTGGCTTTAAAGGGGAAGAAGTAAAAAAATTACTCAAAAACAAGGCATCCTATGTCTGGCAAAGGAAACAGCTTGGCACGGGTCATGCGGTCTTAAAAGCAAAATCGGCTTTAAGGGGAGTGGAATCAGTCTTAATTATCCTCGGAGATATGCCTCGCTGGAGCCCCGAGACATTTAAACACTTAATCAAAGCTCATCAAAAAACAAAAGCAATTTTATCTTTGGTCTCTGTAATTTTTGAAAATCCTTCTTTTTTTAAATATGGTAGAATTATTAGGGACGAAAACAAAAATGTCTTAGGTATCGTAGAAGAAAAAGAAACAACAGAGGCACAGAAAAAAATCAAAGAATGTAATCCGTCCTGCTACCTTATTGAAACTGACTGGCTTTTTAAAAATCTGCCTAAAATTAAAAAAAGTGCCTCTCAAGAATATTATTTAACAGATATTTTAGCCCTAGCTGTAAAGCAAAAAGAAAAAATAAATGTTATACCTACTCGCAATTGGAAAGAGGCGATTGGAATAAATACTAAAGAACAACTGAAATTGGCAGAAAAAATTCTTAGAAAATAGTATAATAAATTAAGGAGGGATTGTGACTAAAAGAAGTGTAAGCGTAAGCTTTTTCATCCTTTCTCTTTCAAGTGTAGTTATTGCTGTACTTGATTCCTGGAACGTGGATGTCTGGCTTTCGGCTACCTCTTGGCTGATGATTTCTGCCATCTTTGGCCTCTGGGCAATCTATATAGCTACTTATAAATAAGTTGCAAGCCCAAAAAATCGGCTCGTGCTCTTGAAGATTGAGTATAATTTTGGTATAATGCTCCTTGAGCCCAGGTGGTGGAATTGGTATACACGCAGGCTTGAGGAGCCTGGCTCATTTTTGAGCGTGCGGGTTCGAGTCCCGCCCTGGGCAGAAAGGGCACTTGGCGCAGTGGCTAGCGCGACTGGTTTACATCCAGTAGGTCGGGGGTTCGAATCCCTCAGTGCCCAGTCGAATAAAGTGAGTCTGGGTAGCTCAGTGGTAGAGCACGGGACTGAAACTCCCGGTTGTCGGCAGTTCGATTCTGCCCCCAGGCACCACAAGGGGGCCATTAGCTCAGTGGTAGAGCAACGGCCTCTTAAGCCGTGTGTCCCGGGTTCGAATCCCGGATGGCCCTCGTAAGGTCGAAAAAAGGAGGATTATGAAAAAATTTGCAAAATTTACAGCGATAGTCCTTGCTTTTTTGTTTGTCTTAAACACCTCCGCAACACTTGCTGCAAGAAATAACGAACATCACGCCTATCCAAAAGCAAAAGAAGAATGGCAAAACAAAAGAAACGAGCTTATCAAAAGCAAAAAACTGATAAGCGAAGAGGTACGAGGGCAAAGTTTTGAAAAAGCAAAAGCAATGGTAACAAAAGCCATTGAAAGAGCAATCACTCGACTTAAGAGAATTGTCTCAAGAATTGAGAAGATGAGCGTAATCACTGACGAGAGAAAAACCAAGTTAACCGAAGAAATCAACACCCAAATCACCACTTTAGAAAACTTTAAAGCCAGGGTTAATGCCGCAAGCACCAAAGACGAACTTAAGGCGATTGTTTCTGAAATTAAAGCTGAGCTTACTGGAATCCGTCAAAATGTCAAGAAAATTGTTGCTGAAATTCTCGCCTCTCATATTGACAAAGTGATTACTAAACTGAACACCATCACTTCTAATCTAGAAAAAGCAATTGCCGAGTTAAAAAACAAAGGAGAAGATACTGCCGCAATGGAAAAAACATTAGCCGAAGCCAAAGAGCTGATAACTCAAGCTAAAACTAAAAATGATGCTGGGGAGTGGAAAGGAGCCAGAAGATTAGCGGAATCTGCAAGAGCTAAACTGGCTAAGCTGGTTGGACAGATTAAAGCAGCCCAGGCGAAATTGAAAGGAGGGGAAGGTGAGTAAAGCTTTTGTCATTACTGCTTTTATTGTCATAGTAGTTGGCTTGGGTGCTTACAGTTATGTTTCTTTAAAAGAAGAAAAAACACCGACCACAAAAACCACACAAACGTCTAGGCCAGCAAGCAACGAAAGCCAACTTAAAACCGTTGAAATAAATCTTAAAGAACTAGATACAATTGAAACAGAATTAGATATTTCAGAAATTGAAGAGCTTGAAAAAGATTTAGATCCGTCACAGTTTGACGTCTTGTAAGTTGAAATAAACCGTTATTTGTGCTATTTTATAGGAGCTGCATTTGTGGCGCCGTCGTCTAGTTGGCCTAGGACGCCAGCTTTTCAAGCTGGAAATCGCGGGTTCGAATCCCGCCGGCGCTGCCATTTTTTATTTTTAGATACATCTTTTGATATAAAGCCTTGCTTTTTCTTTTTTGTTTAGATAAAATTAGATAGAGGGATACATCCCTCTATCCCTTGTGTTAGGAGGTGGCACAGTGACAAAAGTTGGCGACGCTATCGTCAAGCACCCAGGAGATGAATTGATAGTACCTTGCCCGTGCGGCGAAAGCCACAGATTCTTTACTGCCGAAGATAGAGGAAAGCTCGGCCTTCATGTTACTAATATTTCTGGAGCAGAAGTTCATCATCATGAACAAATGACGGAAATTTATTATGTCTTATGTGGGGAAGGACAGATTGAGCTTGATGGCGAACTAGTTGATGTAAGGCCAAAAACAGTTATTCTTATTCCGCCAGGCGTTAGGCACCGTGGCATCGGTACTTTTACAGTAATCGTAGTCTACGATCATCCCGAAGCTCACCAGTCCGATACTCATCACTAGTCAAATCTACAACCGCATTTTACAAGCCCTTCGGGGCTTTTTTGTTTCAACAAACTAAATCAAAAAAGCCCCAACACCCAAAATATAAAAAACAAAGGTCGTATAAGTCAAAAAGTCGGCCAAAAACGTGCCCAAAAAGAATCCAACAAAAAATGCTTCCACTTGTTTCCCCTACTTAATTATTGTATTATCAAATAGACACTAAATACAAAAGGGGTTTTATGGATCGTCGAGCTTTACTCCCTTGGATTTTATTCATCATTCTGGTTATTCTGGGCTTTGTTATTTTTGCTGTCGGCTCATCAATTAAAAATAGAAGGGCGGAAGAATCCGAAAAAGTCATCCCCGAAAAAACGCAAGAAACCACAGAAAACCTGACCAATCTTACACCATCTGACTTTGACGCGAAGATAAAAGAAAATTTGGACATGGCTACTTCTTTAGCTCAAAGCTGGAAAGCAGATGCCTATTTGGTTCACGCTCAATTCAAGTTTGATTCACTTACCCCGGATGAAGGAACGGAAACCTACGTCTTTGATTCTAAAAGCGAGCCGGAAGTTCATTTCACCTTTACAATATCGCAAAAAAACAAGCGTTTCATCCGAGCGGCAATTCCTAAAGTAGATTATCTTGGCCATGACCTCTTGCCAATCGATTTTAAATACTGGAAGATAAATTACGTAACTGCCTTTCAAATCGCGGAAGAGGAGGGCGGCAAAGAATTTAGAGAAAGGAATAGCGATTGGTCAACAGAGGTAACTTTTTCTCGGGGGCAACCTAAAAACTGGCTTTGGTGTGTGGTAGAATATAAATCAAAGTCAGGAGATTCGCTTTCGGTAAAAATTAATCCTTTTTCAGGCGAAGTTTCTAAATAAACGAAAGAAGTTGACAAATCATAAAAACTTTCTGATAATGACAAAGGAAGGGGCAAATGATTAGTTTAAGTTGGAACCTGTTTATTATCCTCTGCTTTGCTATCGCCACTGTTTATGGTTTTATTTTGCAAAAAGATAGACTGTCAGTGGTTTTATTTGCTGCTTATGCAGCTTTAGTGGTTACGAACACCTGGGGCGATACGATCTACAATATTATTTCCGGAAGAGGTCAGCTTTTGGGTCAGTGGGCGGCTAATGCTTCTTTGTTTACTATTTCGGCTGGGCTTTTTGCTTTCTTGATTATGCTTTTATCTTTAAGGAGCGGGCTTTCTGCCGAAAAAGGACGAGAAAGTGTTTACAATTCTTTTATGATGGCAGCTGTAGGCTTTTTTACGGCCGGATTTATTTTAAGTTCACTAATATCTTTTATGCCAGAGACAATACGTGAAGGATTAATTTCTTCTTCTCGCCTGGCTTCTTTGGTTTGGAAATATCATCTTTGGTGGATTATATTGCCGGCGGCGGCTTTGGTTTTCAAAAGTGTATTTAAGAGATTTTAATATTGGCACTTTTATTTAGGCGATGATTTAGTGTCTGCTGTTGAACTCGCCTCTTTTTTTATAATTAAAAAGCCGCTTTAGGCGACTGGCTTTGAGGGCCCGGTGGGGATCGAACCCACGACACACGGCTTAAAAGGCCGTTGCTCTACCACTGAGCTACGGGCCCGCATAATGTATATTAAACTATTTCCTTCTTAAAATCAATATTCTACCAGGAGGCCTTGACTTACGCGCGATTTTTTGGTATACTAGTATAATTCACCCGAGCGGAAAGATAAAGCAAAAAGAGGGGTTATGAAAATTTTACGCTCGGGTTTAAAATTAGTCGTCATCTCCGCATTAATTCTATATTTTCTTTTTGCTCAAACTGCGTCTGCCTCACCTATCACTAATGATAATATTATTCAATTAACAAACGAGGCGCGAATTGAAAATGGATTAAACCCTCTTTCTGTCTCGCCCAAATTAAATACAGCCGCCCAAAATAAAGCAACTGATATCGCAGAAAGAAACTATTGGTCTCACCAAACGCCTGAAGGAAAACCTTTCTGGTATTTTGCTGAACAAGCGGATTATAACTGGTCTGTCTTGGGAGAAAACTTAGCCGCTGATTTTATAACTGCTGAGGGTACATTTAATGCCTGGCTTTCAAGCTATTCTCATAAAAAGAACATTCTTAACCACAAATATGAGGAAATTGGTGTTGGTGTAAACGGAGATATCGTCGCTGTTCTTTATGGTAAGGAGAATCAATCTGTGATACTTGATTATCTTAATAAAATTCCTACGCTTCTCTCTCAATTTTTGATTTTTAATTTGTAAAACTTATCCCCAATACGTATAACTTACAACCAACAGCTATCTTTAAAAAGATAGACGCTTTTTGTTTTTTGGCTCTGGAAGCGGATTTTGATGGCTATTGACGTAATTTTCTATCTTGATAAGCTAAAGTCAGAATCTATGGGGCCAAAGCTCTATGGATTAATCACAAAAAAACCTTGTCTTTGGGGAAGCCTAAGGACCTAAAAAACCACATTTTAATTAACAATCTAATCTTTTTGGTGGTGTAATTTTTAGGTTCTCTACGGGCAAGGTTTTTATATTGTATATTGATTGAAAATAATCTTTGACTTATATATAAAATTATGGCAAAATAAGGAGAACGAAATGAAGAATAAATCAATCAAAAAATTTATTATCTGGACAATTTCATTGGTCTTTGTTTTAAATTTGTATCCAGCAAGTTTAATTAACCCAGAAAAAGCAAAAGCGGCAACAGCCGGTAGCGTAGTCATAAACGAGTTAATGTGGATGGGCTCAAGCATTTCGAGTTTTGATGAGTATTTAGAACTAAGAAACTTAACCAGCCAATCTATTGATCTAAACGGCTGGCAATTAACTAAAAAAAGTTGTGGCATTGAAACCTTTATGTTAACCATGCCTCCAGGTACAAGTATTCAAGCTAAAGGATATTTCCTGATAGCTGATTATGATGCAGCAAACTCAATTTTATCCAATGATGCCGACTTTATTGTAGGAGATGGACCAACAAATGATCTAGATTTTGATTTAGCGGATACTCAACTTCAAATTAAGTTGTATGACGGCCAGTGGGATGGCGGAGGTTCGTTAATTGATACTGCTGATGATGATAGCGGCGCTCCTTTAGCGGGTGATTCAACTAATAAATATTCAATGGAAAGAAATTTTGACCCAGGAGATGGAAGCTTGTCTTCTAACTGGCATACTGCAGTAACTTCTATTGGTTTTGATCTCGCTGCCACTGAACAAGGAACCCCTAAATCAGGAAATAAAACCGAGACTGAAACACCTACTTTTGATATTGCTATCTCGCCCGACCCAGCTAAAGCGGGCCAAGTAGAAATCGTAGTAAATGTCTCGGAAAAGTTAGCAGAAAATCCGCAAATTTCTATTAAAGACAGTACTAATGAAAACATTAATTACAGTGACCCGACTTTAATAGGCACCACAACCTATATTTATGAAGTTGAAATAACCAAGAGAACCGGCCAAGGAACGGCTACTTTTAACATTGCGGGAATGGACACATCTTTTAATCAAGGAAATGCAAGTCAAACCTTCTTAGTAGACAGCATCGCGCCTCAAATTACAGACTTAATCCCTGCTGATGGAACAATCACTAATGATCCTGGTTCAATTCCTGTTATTTCAGCCAGAATTACAGAAACAGGAACCGGACTAGCCAGTAACCCCATAATGGCGCTAAATGGAAACCCAGTTGGGAGTTATAATGCTGCAACTAAAACTATTTCTGCTTCAGGACCTTTTTCTGAAGGAAGTTATATTGTTGAAGTTCAAGCAACCGATCTAGCGGGTAACCCTAATTCTGTCACCTGGACCTTTGAAATTGACACTAGCCCACCTGGTGATCCCGGTGCTCCATCTGCCAGCGTAGAAGATAGCAATGTTATTCTTTCTTGGATGCAAGTCGCTGGTGCCGACCATTATGAAATTTGGCGCGCTGCTTCTGGATTTGAGCTAATTGCTACTGTAGCCAGTGATCAAACTTCTTATACCGACACCAATGTTGAGCGAGGCAAATCATATCAATACAAAATTGTTACTGTTGACAGAGCGGGTAATAAATCAAGCGGAGCACTAATTTCAATTAACATTCCCGCTCCAGTCATTGTCTTTAAACTTGTACCTAAAGCCAAAGCCGCACCAGCCGTCCCTGCCGAAGAAGAACTTCCTGCCCTAGAAGAAATAATCGTCCCTCCTGCAGAAGCTGAAGAAGTCCAGCCGCCTTCGGGTGTTGAGGAAGGTAAGATTTTAGGCGAGGAAGAAGGAGAATTAAGAAACTGGACCCCTATCATTGTTCTGCTTAGCTTGCTTATTCTTTTTGGCGCCGGCTACTACGGCTATAAATGGTACGCAACTAAAACTCCTACTGACCGTTGGTAAAAATTTACTCTCTCTTCTATAATTAAAGGGGTATGAAAAATTTTAGTCAACAACCTTGGCTTTATGTTTTGGGTGTTTTAGCGGTACTTTATTTTACTGGATTAACCGGCCTAGCTGGCTATAGAAATTACGAAACTAATCAACAAATCAAAAAAATCAAGCTAGAAATAGAAACCTTAGAACTAGAAAATCAAAATCTACAGAACTTAACTGCCTATTATCAAACAGGGGCCTTTAAAGAAAAAGAGGCAAGAAGAAAGCTTGGTTTAGTCAAGCCAGACGAAAAATTAATCGTTATCTCGCAAGAACAACCGCCTAACAAAACAACAGCGCCGCCGCTTTCCGAAGAGCCAAAAAGACCTAATTATCAACTCTGGTGGGAATTTTTCTTTAAGTAGCTCTAGGCAGCCCCAAGCCCTTGTTTTTCTATTTAATATTTGGTATATTTTATAGTGCTACTTTAAAGGAGGGATTATGGCAAATATTTAGCGGGGTGGAGCAGTGGCAGCTCGCCAGCCTCATAAGCTGGAGGTCGTAGGTTCGAGTCCTACCCCCGCCACCACACTTCGTC
>JRER01001531.1_pt1 | contig 13783 bp, 13 predicted proteins | sample 210161 | NCBI WGS metagenome assembly JRER01 (sample SAMN03019618, study PRJNA260268) | marine sediment metagenome | biome: Marine; feature: Sediment; material: Clay; isolation source: clay from marine sediments 136 meters below sea floor depth collected from... | place: New Zealand: Canterbury...
CCTTCCGCTTTCCCCTCCCCCACCTACTGGCATGAGATAGCAGGGAGAGTCTACCACCGTTATCAGGAACTCTTGGCCACAAACAAGGCTCTAGATTTTGATGACCTTCTCACCAAGACCGTGGATCTCTTTCGAAATGAGGAAGATGTTCTGGATAAGTACCGAAGGCGCTACCAGCATGTCCTGGTGGACGAATTCCAGGATACGAATATGGCTCAATATGAACTGGTGAAACTATTGACCTTAGAGCACCGGAACCTCTTTGTAGTAGGGGATGAGGACCAGAGCATCTACACTTGGCGAGGGGCCGATTTCCGCAATGTCCGCCGTTTTCGGAAGGACTTCCCAGAGGCGAAGACCATCCTCCTGGAGCAGAACTACCGCTCCACCCAGAACATCTTGGACGCAGCCCACGCGGTCATCTCCAAAAATGAAGCGCGGGTGGAGAAGAGGCTCTGGACAGAGAAAGAGTGTGGCCTCCCCCTCACCATCATCGAGGCCTACGACGAGGAAGAGGAGGCCCAATACGTCCTGGGCGAGATACAACGCCTAGAAGCACGAGGGATATGCGATCTCGGCGACTGCGCGGTTATGTATCGTACCAACGCGCAATCTCGAGCCCTAGAGGACGCCTTCGTGCGGGCTGGCGTGCCCTACCGTCTGGTGGGGGCCACCAGGTTCTACGAGCGGCGGGAGGTGAAGGATATCATCGCCTACCTGCGCCTAGTCCATAACCCCTATGACGCTCTTAGCCTGTTGCGGATCATCAATGTGCCTCGTAGGGCTATAGGGAAAAAGACTCTGGAGCAACTTATGGGGTGGTCTAACCGATTGGGGGTCCCTATATACACCGCCCTAGGTCGACTGTCCGTTCAGGAACTAGAGGAGACACCCTTTCACCCTCGTAGTAAGCGCATCCTCTCAGAGTTCGCCAATCTCCTGGAGGAACTAATCGATGCCGGTCAAAGGTTGGATCTCCTTGAACTTTTCGATCTCGTTTTGGAGAGGACAGGATACGCCGAGTATATAAGGGATGGCACAGAGCAAGGCGAGGAGCGATGGAATAACGTGATGGAGTTGCGGAGCGTAGCCAGCGAGTACGCAGATCTCGCTCCCCAGGTGGGGTTGACGACCTTCTTGGAAGAGGTGGCTCTGGTCTCCGATGTAGACAATTATGATGAGCGGGCTAACGCTCCCACTTTCCTCACCCTCCACATGGCCAAAGGGCTGGAGTTCCCAGTGGTCTTCATTGTGGGCTTGGAGGAGAGGGTCCTCCCTCATAGCCGTTCCTTCGATGATCGGGAAGCGATGGAGGAAGAACGTCGCCTCTGTTACGTGGGGATCACCCGGGCCAAGGAACGGCTTTACCTGATCCACACCTTCCGCCGCACCCTGAGAGGGCTCTCCCAGGTGAATACCCCTTCCCGCTTCCTCCTCGACATCCCCCCTCAGTTGGTGAGGGGAAGCACCGAGTATGAGGGCGCGACTCGGTTCCCGAGGGGTCCTGCGGCTGTGGAAGTGGGCCAGTTCAATCCTGGCGACAAGGTCCGCCACCCCCAATTCGGAGAGGGGGTAGTCGTCTCCAGCAAGTTGGTAGGGGACGATGAGGAGGTGGTGGTGGCCTTCGTAGGGATGAAGCCCAAAAGGCTTCTGGTCAGCTTCGCCCAAATGGAGAAACTACTCTCCACCAGGGGCTAGAGACAAGGCGAGAGCCCGAGCCAGATCGCGGAGCCTCTGGCTGGTGGCGAGATCTTCCCCCTGCCTCTCCAAGAGAGTTAAGATAAGAGCCCGTATCTCCTCATCGTCAAAATCTTGCAGCCGCTCCCTGGCCAGTTGCACGTTCCCATTAAGGCCAAAGGAGTCGGCCACCAACGAGATATAGGCCTCCTGGTGACTCCGCCGAAGGTCAGGAGGATCGGTGTTGTAGTACTCCACCGGCCATAGAACCCACCCTATGATTAGCCAGCCTAAAAGCAGCCCTAGGCCGAATATGGCAGCCCCCTTGAGCCAGGAGATCCGATCTAAGGAGAGAAGATAGGCGACCGGCTTCCCTTCCTGGAGGTAGTGGGGCAGCCAGTTGGGGCCCAGCATCGCCCATTGCAGGAAGATGAAAGCGCCCAGAGCCACCAGGATATCGCCAGGGCTGAAGACCTGGGCCCAAGGCAAGGGGTACCTCAAGACGATGGTATCCCCCAGAAACCAAAGTTTGGTCCCCTCATTCATAAGAGCCACATGTCTATTGTGGCCCGTAGTCTGAAGAGCGGCTATCACGTCGAAGCGCCCCACCCGGCGCACAGCCTCGACGGAGATGGGCATGAGGCCGCCGTTGGCCGCTATCACCAGGAGGTTCGAAAGCAACCCTAAGCCGAGGATTTTGATTCCAGAGAGGTGGCGATTTAGCCCCACCGCCAGGAGGAGCAGGACCAAGGAGGCGAGGTAGAGGTAATTGCTCCATGGGGCATCGAGGGGCTCCCAACCGGAGAAGGCCACCAACTGCAAAGCGAGTCCTAGGAGGATAAGATAGCCGTGGCGGATATGGAGTTGACCGAGCCGTGGGAGACTCCCCCCTCTGAGGAGGGCGACTATCAGAGAAACGATGAGGAAAAAACTCATCTTTTGCCCGCTTCGGAGGAAGCCTCTCCCAACCGGGGCTGGGCCCTATGGGGCATGTATTCGCTTTCTTCTTTCCTCGCCAAAGCGGTGAGGAAAGCCTCCACCACTTGAGGGTCGAACTGGGTCCCGCTGGCCGCCTTCAAGCGGGCTATGGCCGTCTCCTTCGACATAGCGCTCCTGTAAGGGCGATCCGAAGTCATAGCGTCGTAGGCATCGGCTACGGCCAGGATCCTGGCCCCTAGAGGTATCTCTTCGCCTTTCTTGCCGTTGGGGTAGCCCCTACCGTCGAAATGCTCATGATGATGACGCACGATGTCGCGACCCACGCCGAAAGCGGGGAAATGCCCCACCAGAGACTCCCCGATAGAGGGATGCCGCTGGAATTCCCCCCGCTCCTCGTTGGAAAGGGGACCCGGTTTGTACAGCATCACGTTGTCCATCCCTATCTTTCCCAGGTCGTGTAACCGGGCGGAGGTGACGATCAGTTCGACTTCGTCATAGGGGAGCCTCATCTGGCGGGCGGTCATCTCCGCGTACTCAGCCACCCTTTGGGAGTGCTGGTAGGTGCTGGAATCCCTAGCATCGATGGTGTCCGCTAGGGCTATGAGCGCCTGTCTGGTCTGCTCCAGCGATTCGCGGACCAAGGCCATGGAACGGCGCACGGTGAGAAGGGGAAGCAGGGCCAAAGCGATGCTCCAAGGGGCCGCTGTCCAGAGCAAGGCAAAAATAGCGCCCAAGGGGATCATGGTGAGGTTGTGCCATGCTGTATCGCGGAAGGTGATCTTCCAAACCGTCAGCAAGGGGAAGCCTTGATCCAGGGCTATAACCACCGTGACGAATAGATTGTTCATCGTGTAGTAAGACAAGCCGGCAACTATGAAGGCCATGATGTCACGAAACGAATCGAAGGGGATGGGAGTCTTATCAGCCAAAGAGAGGTAAGCGACGCTTACTACGCTGATGGTGATGACCATTTGGGAGACGTTAAAAGGTACCCTATTCCAAGGGCGCTTGAGGATAACTATCCTGTAACCGATTTCCCCCGCCAATGGGCCTAGAAATGCAACCCAAATAGCGACGGCGGGGCCAAAGACGAGAGCGGAGGCGAAAAGAAGGGCTGTGGAAACCGACACCTCTCCCAACTCGCCGGGCATCGCAATGGGGAAGAGGTCCGCCAAGGCTACCATCAGCGCAAATATGGCTATCGTTCCCCAGCCGATAGGGGTGGCTGGCAAACCAGAAGTGGACCAGACGATTAAAGCAGCGGCCGCTAGTACCAGCGCTAGAATATAGATATCTCTGGACAAAGACCGCAACTTTTGACCCCCTCATCCTATGACAAGGAGCCTCACCCGGAGGCTCCTCTCCCTCACTTTGATCTCGTCTTGTAGCTCCCCGAGGGCCAACGGAGAGCCACTATTTAGCCGGTGGAGGGTGTCTGCAGTGAACCTCTAACGCCACTTGCACTGCGCGCCGCTGGCGAGTGCGAGAGCGGCGATAGTAACCAGCACATACAACGCTCTCAGGTAGACGGTGCGCCATTTCATCTCGGGGAATCTCCTTTCGCTCATTTTGGGCCCCTAAAGAACCCAAGTTAGATTCCCCTTCTCTCCGCTTCAGGCTTTCGCCTACACCTCCTTAGAAGAGGTTGGGCCACCCAGACACACCTCTCACCGGCCTAATGCATTCTACCATATCCTGAAAAGAATGTCAATGCCCTGTTAGGACTAGAAAAAAGAACCTCTTTCTATAAATAGGAGAAGATAAGTAACGAATAGCGCTGGGAAAAGTTAGGAGAGTTTGATCACCGGTAAGCGGCGGTTCACGGCATCTAAGGCCGCCCTTGCGCTGGCCCCCCTCTCTCCCTCGCCTCCGATGAAACTAACTCCCAAAAGGGTCTCTTCGCCAGCCGGGAAGAGAAAGGAGACCTGCACTACTATGATCTTCCTCCCTCCCAAATCGAACCGCTCCACCTCTTGTAGAGCCAGTTCCGCCTTGGCTCCCACTACCTGCTGGAGAGCGTTGAGAGTGGCCTGGGCCACCAGTTCCGCTTCCCCTACCCCCTCACCCTCGGCCAAACCCACATGCAGCCCCTCCGGGCTCCCGATTTGAACCTCCGCCTCTACGCCGACCGGCCCGGCCTTGCAATGCACGGAGATAAGTTTGAGGCGGGAGAGGCCCAGAGGTAAAATCTGTTCCTCCCCCAACTGGACGAGACTTATCTTCCGATAATCGACTCGAAAATCGAACTTGACGAAAAGCAGCGACTCGATGTCCCTGACGATCTGTTTTGGAGCCCGCTCCGTGGAGGCCATGACATGGATCTCGGAGAGGCCACCCTTATCACCGGGGACTACCCGGTTAGCGACCACGCCTTGAACCTGATTGATGGCCCCCTCCAACTCCTGGGGGTCGAGTGCGCGGCTCTGTTGGGCCATGAACGACCTTTCTCTTCCGATCCTCTCGCCTATTATAACCCAGAAGTCAACCCCAAGCAACGCCTTCGTTTCATTGCCTCTAGATGGGCGGATCTCGCCACCGCTCCCTCACATCTCCTGGCGATAGAGGATGTAGCGTTTTTGCTCCTTAAAACCGACCCCTTCCTACAGACGGGTGGCGTCGGTGAGGCTAGCAGCGTCCACATCCAAAGCGGCCGACTCCATCCCCTCCTTTTTCAAAACACGAAAGCCTGCCAAGAGAAGAGCCCTGCCCAGGCCTCGTCGACGATAGGCCCGCCGCACAGCCAGGGTATCTAAGAGGCCTTGGCCTCGTAAACAAAGCGGTTCATTTCTCACCTCTTCTCTACTGAAAAGACCGCGGGCCTAGTGCGCCCGCGGCCAAAACTTACCATAACTTATCGGCGCATAGGCACACTACGACAAGGAAAAACGGCGATGGTACCTATTGAATCGTAGCGTACCTCTTCACCTCCTCACAGAAGGTCGTACTCATTATAGCGGAAGGGGTGATAGTTGTGAGAGTGTTGAAAAACGGCCTCGAAATCAGGAATGTGGTGCAACATGCTATCCATCCAGTGAGACAATGACTCCCTTGTATAATTCTGACCATTGAAATGGCGAGAATTCTTAGGCGCCTCCCCACCAAAGGCTCACAGATTGACTTTTTCAACACTCTCGATAGCTGTCAAGGTTGAAGATCATCTCTTGATATGATATTATGGGTTCTACCATTCATGGGGAGGGAGGATACCGATGCGAAGGCTCGTGGAATGCGTACCTAACTTCAGCGAAGGGAGAAGAAAAGAAGTCATCGATCAAATAGTGGCCGAGATCACAGAAGTTAGGGGGGCCCAACTCTTGGATGTCCAGATGGACGCCGCTCACAACCGGGCGGTGGTGACCTTTGCTGGCGAGCCAGAGCCGGTGGAGGAGGCAGCCTTCCGCGCCGTGAAAAAGGCGGCGGAACTGATAGATATGGAAGAGCATCAAGGAGAGCACCCTAGGGTCGGCGCCACGGACGTGGTGCCCTTCGTCCCCCTGAGAGGGGTCACTATGGAAGAGTGCGTCCAGATGACTAAGCGGCTAGGGGAGCGGATAGGCACCGAACTCTCGATACCGGTCTACCTCTATGAGAAAGCGGCCACCAGGCCAGAGAGAAAAGATTTGGCCTATATCCGCCGTGGCGAATACGAGGGGCTCAAGGAGACGATCGAGACCGATCCGGATCGAGAGCCAGACTACGGCCCACGACATCTAGGCAAGGCCGGAGCCACGGTGGTGGGAGCCCGCGACCCTCTCATCGCCTATAACGTTTACCTGAATACCGACGATGTGGAGATCGCCCAAGAGATCGCTAGAGCCATCCGCCACTCCTCTGGAGGCCTAAGATATGTGAAAGCCCTAGGAGTCTATATCGCCCAGCGGGGACTAGCCCAGGTCTCTATGAACATGACCAACTACTACCAGACGCCTCTCTATCGCGTTTTCGAGATGATCAGACGAGAGGCGGCCCGGTACGGGGTAACAGTGGTGGGGAGCGAGATCGTGGGGCTGGTGCCGGAGGGAGCCCTCCTAGAGAGCGCAGAATACTATTTGCGACTGGAAGATCTCTCCGAGGAACAACTCCTGGAGAGAAAACTGGAGGTGCCAGAGGAGGCTCCGGTAGCGGAGCCTAAAGCGGATATGAGGACCTTCTTGGAGGAGGTGGCAAGCCCTTCGCCCACCCCGGGGGGAGGGAGCGTGGCCGCCCTCTCCGGGGCTTTGGCCGCGGCCCTGGCCAGCATGGCTTGCCAAGTGACGGTGGGGAAAGAGGAGCACACCGAGGCGGAGAAGGAGATGAAGGCGGCCTTGGAGCAGACACGAGGTCTTCAGAAGGATCTCTTCGCCTTTATCGAGGAAGATGCCCAAGCCTTCGAGGCGTTGCTGGCGGCCTCCAGGCTGCCTCAGGATACGGAAGAGGAAAAAGAGAGCCGGACGATGGCTGTTCAGATGGTCCTCCGTGGTGCGGCCAGCGTCCCTCTGGCCGTGGCCGATAGGGCGGTGAAAGTCTTAGAGGTCTTGCTCACGGTGGCCGAGAAAGGGAACCCCAACGTCCTGCCCGACACGGGGACGGCGGCCCAGATGGCAAAGGCTGCGGTGCGCGGCTCAGCCCTCAACGTGCGAACCAACGCCACCTCCCTCGCCGATGACGAACTGGCTAGGGCCTTCGAGGAGCAGATGGGGAGCTTCGAAGCGAGAGCAGAGGAACTGATGGCTCAGATCGAGGGGTTCCTGGAGGCTCGCCTATAACCGCTTTAGAAACCTATGGGGAACGCAGTCGGCGCTTTGGAGTGGTGACCAAAGCTCCTAGGTTGCTTTCCGGCTTGGAATAGGGTAAAGTTGTGCCCAGTGAAACGAAGATGGCAAAAACAGTCCTAGCGAAGCAGGCCCATTGGTTGACATTGTTGGCGGTAGCGATGACAATGCTGCTATTCTCAGCGTGTCTAAGTGGCAGCGAGCCAGTGCCGATTCGCCCTGAGGTGCTGAGCGATGGCTTCGGTGGGGTTATCGTTACTTGGGTGCACAAAGGCAAGATATACGCAAAGAGGCTGAATGGCGAGGGAAGGCCTTTGTGGTCTGAACAGGGAGTGGCCGTGTCCAGCAAACCCGCCCTTCCAAGCTTCCATAGAATGGTAACCGACGACTCAGGGGGAGCCATTATTGTCTGGATGGATTGGCGCGCACGGGATGAGAAAGGCGAGGATCTCTATGCCCAGAGACTAAGTGCAGACGGCACAATTCTGTGGAAAGGAAGCGGCGTGCCGGTGTGTGTTGTCCCTAACCACCAAGCAATCGCCGACATTGTAAGCGATAACTCAGGCGGTGCCATTATCGTCTGGGTCGACATGCGCAATGGGCAGCGCGAAATCTACGCCCAGCGGCTGGATGCCTCGGGCAATCCTTTGTGGCAGGAGAACGGTGTACCAGTGGTTGGGACCGGGGCTTATATAGACCAGATAAGGGCAGCAAGTGATGGTTCAGGTGGAGCCATCATAGTTTGGGTCGATGGTCGTGGTAGCGAGTATGACATCTATGCCCAGCGCATAGATTCCCAGGGCAGGACTGTGTGGCAGGAGAACGGGATCCCGATGAGTACTGCTCCCGGCTATCAAAGAAATCCCCAAATCGCAAGTGATGGGGCGGAGGGCGCTGTCATTGCTTGGTACAACGGCGATACTAGCCCTACTAGCATTTCTGCACAAAGGGTCAGCTCTGAAGGTAGGACCTTGTGGCGAGGAAATGGGGTGGTGCTAGCCACTGCTGACGGCGCACCGAAACTGATAAACGATGGTCGGGGGGAAACCCTCATGACCTGGCTGGAGATGCCGAAGCCGACGGCGGCCTTTCCCGGCCAGTGGGCGCTGCATGCCCAGAAGCTCAATTCTGAAGGTAAAGGCCAGTGGGGAGAAGAACTGGTGGTTCTTAGCCCTGGAATTGACCACGGGTTGGATGCGCAGATCGCAAGTGATGGCTTCGGCGGAGCCATCATCGTTTGGAGGCTTGGGAGCACTCCCCACAAAGGGGGGACGATCTATGCCCAGAAGCTCGACTCCAAAGGAAATCCGTCATGGGTGGAGACTGGTGTGACAGTATACCCCGTCTCCGCTTTCAAATACCAAGGGTTTCCTTTGGTCGTAAGCGACGGCTCAGGGGGAGCTATCATCGTGTCGGTCCTTGGCCGCAGTCCTGCTGCCAAAGACCTGATCTATGCCCAGAGGATAGATTCTGAAGGCAACTGTCTATGGTCAGAAGCGGCGGTACAGGTCTATCCTTAGTTGTTAAGGTATGTGAGGCCGGCGAAGATATAAGGAGTTCGCCGGCCAAATATTTGGGCCTGGCGGAGGTTTTCCAAGAACTCCTGGGGGTAGAGAAGGGGGCTATCTCGATGCCTGCTCGCCCGATCTCCCAGGGGAAATGAGCATCGCTCCCTGCGGCCACGGCGATGCCCTGCCTTCGGGCTATCTTTTTTGCGTTCTCGTTATCGGATTTATGACGGATGCGGGCGTTGAAACCCTCGATGATGTTTATCCTATCTATGATCGACCCCTGGCAGCCTTTATCACCCTTTCCAGAGACATCCGGCAATCATAGGAATAGACGGTGTGCACGTGGAGATCGATTCGCAACTCAATCAACCTCCTTGAACCAGCAGCGCCTTTAACCCCACCCGCAGCGCCGGGTGATCATCGGTCAACAGAACACAAATGCTTTAGAGCGTCGGCCTTCTTGTTATTATCACCACCATTCCTCGCTCTCCAGCACATGGCCATTCGCATCCAACAACTCGATACGCCGCACTTCCAGGGTCTCCGGACGCGCCAGGAGAAACGAACCGGCCTTCAGGGGCACAACATCAATTTGCTCGTCAGACCATACGATGCGAACAGCGTCGCCACGATGACTGAGCCCAGAAGCGGTGGTCAAACTGGTGATGTTGCCCCCCACGGTGTACCCCGCGACGAATGTATCGGCTGGGATCTCACACCCAAAGAGAGGCGGCTCCCACGAGGAAGGCAGCTCCTTTGGCCGTATGGTATGGAAGCCTGAAGCCTGTGCTCGCCAGCCCTTTCCTTCCGGCGTGACAAAAGTAGTGGCCAAACAGTATGTGTCTGTTTCCTGTGATTTGGGACTCTGCCAACGGTACAGCAAGACCAAACCTCCCGCCACTTCTTGTTCCTGTAAAACCTCGACGGACTCCTCGACATACCTATCAGCATGCGTCAACTTGCCAGGGAACTCAGTCAAGGCATCCAACGGGGTAGGATGAAACGGCCTGAGCCAGCCACTACAACTTGTTACGAGCAACACAATACTCAGAATCAAGGCCAGTCGGCACCCGCTCGTCGTCCAAATCGTCCGCTTTACTTTCATCTTGCCTCCTTGGGCCAGACAGGTTGACCTCCCTTGAAGACCTTGGCCACCAGGTTCCCACCGAAGCGGTAGGCCAAATCTCGGTAGTCAGAGGTGTCCAAGATGAGGATATCGGCCTTCTTTCCCACCTCCAGGCTCCCCACCTCCGCTCCTTTTCCCAGGGCATAGGCCGCGTTTAGGGTGGAAGCGACGATGGCTTCGGCAGAGGTCATACCCATCTTCCTCGCGGCCAAGGCGATGACGAACTGCATAGATTCGCACCAACAAGTTCCGGGGTTGAGATCTGTGCCCAAAGCCACGGGCAGACCCAACTCTATCATCCGCCTGGCAGGGGCGTAACGTTCTTCCCCTAAGCCGAAGGGGGTGCCAGGGAGGAGCACGGCGATGGTCTCGGCTTCCGCCAGAAGCCTCAATTCCTCTTCAGGGGTAGAAATCAGATGATCAGCGGATGTCGCTCCCAGTTCCGCCGCCAAAGCCGCTCCCCCCAAGGTTTTGAACTCATCGGCGTGGATCTTCAAACCCAGGCCCCAGGCTTTGGCTGCTTCCAGCACCCGCCGAGATTGGGCGAGGGTGAAAGCGCCCTCATCGCAGAAGACGTCGCAGAAGCACGCCCCCTCCTTAGCAGCCTGAGGAAGCATCTCCTTTACCACATCTATGTATTCTTCACTTCGCCCCTTGTATTCCTGGGGGATGGCATGAGCGCCGAGAAAGGTGGCTACCAAGTCGACAGGGTGGGTTTCATCGAGGCTCTTAATCGCTTCCAGCATCTTTAACTCCTGGGCCGTGATAAGTCCATACCCTGTCTTGACCTCTGCGGTGGTGGTTCCATAAGCCAACATCCTATCCAGTCGCCGCCGACTTTGAGCCAGCAACTCCTCCAGGTTGGCCTGGCGGGTGGCCCGCACGGTGCTCATGATCCCCCCACCGGCAGCCATGATCTCTAGGTAGGTGGCTCCCTTCAAGCGCATCTCGAACTCGTCGACCCGGGAACCGGCGAAGACAAGGTGGGTATGGGGGTCCACAAAGCCGGGCGTAACTACTCTACCGGAGGCATTCAGTTCTTCCTTGGCCTCCACCTGAGCCCTGACCTCTTTACTTTTGCCCACCAGGGCGATGCGCCCCTCTATGATGGCTAGGGCCCCATCTTCGATGAGGCCCAGATCGCTCATGGCCGGGCCGGTCTTAGAAGCCGGAGAGGCGATGGTGAGAAGTTGCCTAGCACCGTGAATTAATAGATCGACTTCCAACACCTTCCCCTACCCTAAATGTGCCAAGTAGTGCGCGGTCATCCGAGCCACATCTTTTCCTTTTCAGGCGTGTCCAGAACTATCCAACCCGTGCCCACACTTCTTGCCCTAGGCACAATCGGTGGGTGGACGCCCTTTACATCCTCCAATTCTACGACCGTGGCATAGCGACGTCCACGCATCGCTTCCCAGAAATCATCCAACTTATAGAGCGAATAGCCCTTACACAACTCTCTGACCTCTTCAATGTCCCTATACTCTAGCGAGGTACTTCGCCGAACTTTGGCCATTGCAATAATTGGGCCACCGGTCCATTTCAAAAAGACTGTATCTCCTGGTTCAACACGCTTAAATGGTGGAATGGCCCGAATCGAGCATCTGCACAGAACATCCTTGTCAAGAAGATCACCCACCGTCCACTCAGGACGTTGAATTGCTACGTGCAACATTTCACAGCACCTCCAACGGGCTGCCTAGTTACTTCATCATCGGTATCTTGAGGCCGTGCTTCTTGGCGGTCTCTATCGCCTCCGGATACCCGGCGTCCACGTGGCGGATGATGGCTGTCCAGGGGTCGGCGGTGAGGACCCTCTCCAGTCGCACCGCCGCCTCCGGCGTCCCATCGGCGACGATCACCTGTCCGGCGTGCTGAGAATAGCCTATCCCCACGCCGCCGCCATGATGGAAGGAGACCCAGGTGGCGCCGCAGACGGCGTTCAAGAGGGCGTTCAAGAGGGGCCAGTCAGAGATGGCGTCGGAGCCATCCCTCATCCCCTCCGTCTCTCGGTTGGGGGAAGCGACGGAGCCTCCATCTAGATGGTCCCGCCCGATGACGATGGGTGCCGATATCTCTCCCCGACCGACCATCTCGTTGATGAGAAGGCCGAACTTGGCCCGCTCACCATATCCCAACCAACAGATGCGGGCCGGCAACCCCTGAAACCTCACCTTCTTCTGGGCCATCTTTATCCAACGCACCAGATGCTCATCGTAAGCGAACTCTTTAGTGACCACCTCATCGGTCCGGTAGATATCTTGAGGATCACCGGAGAGGGCCACCCAACGGAAGGGGCCTTTCCCTTGGCAGAAGAGGGGCCGGATATAGGCCCGCACAAAACCGGGGTAGTCGAAGGCCTCCTTAACCCCAGCATCGAAGGCCCGCTGGCGTAAGTTGTTGCCGTAATCGAAGACCAGCGCACCTTGGGCTTGCATATCGAGCATCGCCTGGCAATGGCGGGCCATGGATTCCATAGAACGGCGGGTATAGTCGGTAGGGTCCTGCTCTCGCAACTGCACCGCCTCCTCCAGGGTAAGAGTGTGAGGCACATACATCAAGGGGTCATGGGCCGGGGTTTGGTCGGTGACTATGTCAGGGATCACCCCCCGCGCCACCAAAGCGGGGTAGACATCGGCAGCGTTGGCGATGAGCCCGATGGACTTGGGCTCCCCCTTATCGAGGGCCTCCTCCACCAACCTCAGGGCTTCATCTAAGTCCTCCACCACCAAGTCTATGTAGGATGTGTCCAGCCTCCGCTGAGCCCGCCGAGGGTCCACCTCTACGATGAGCCCCACCCCCTCATTCATGGTGATAGCCAAAGGCTGGGCACCCCCCATCTCGCCTAACCCGGCGGTGAGGACCAACTTCCCCTTGAGCGATCCACCGAAATGCTTCTCGGCTGCGGCCCCCAGGGTCTCATAGGTCCCTTGCAAGATGCCCTGGGTGCCGATGTAGATCCAACTTCCAGCGGTCATCTGGCCATACATGATGAGCCCCTGCCGCTCCAGTTCTTCGAAATACTCCTGAGTAGCCCAGGCGGGAACTATGTTAGAGTTGGCCAGAAGGACCCGAGGGGCATCGGAGTAGGTCTTAAAGACCCCCACAGGCTTCCCCGACTGCACCAGTAGCGTCTCATCGCTCTCCAGTTCTTTGAGGGTGGCGATGATAGCCTCGAAGCACTCCCAGTTGCGAGCCGCCTTCCCTCTCCCACCGTAGACGATGAGGTTGTCGGGGTCGCCGGCCACATCGGGGTCCAGGTTGTTCATCAGCATCCGCATAGCGGCCTCTTGCCCCCACCCCTTGCAGGTCAAGGTCGTGCCCCTAGGAGCCCTAACCAGCCTTTTTATCTTCGCCCCCATCTTGACCTCCCTTAAAACTTCCGGCTGTAATAACCGCCCCTTCTTTTACCTTCTTGAAACCATGGTTTTTGGCCTGATGTGAACTATATTTGACCATCCGACATTGTACTGCGCCGCCGCTCATAGACGGCCATTAAAGCCTATTCAGTGCTTCTGAAACTCTGTTTACCAACTCGCCACTGCCTACCAATTGTCGTAGGGCCTCAATATAGGGATACATAACCGTGTCTTTCTCGATGAAAGGCACGAGTTCCCTGATGGCTTGATAAGCAGGGGCAGTGCCTTGGCCTAACTTGAGGGCTTTCTTTTGACGGCGGAAATCTATAGCCTGGCCCGCAGCCATCAACTCCAGGGCCAAAATAGTCTCCACATTGCCTGTGACTTCTCGAGCCTGGCGGGCGGCGATAGTCCCCATGC
>JRER01000169.1_pt1 | contig 13632 bp, 18 predicted proteins | sample 210161 | NCBI WGS metagenome assembly JRER01 (sample SAMN03019618, study PRJNA260268) | marine sediment metagenome | biome: Marine; feature: Sediment; material: Clay; isolation source: clay from marine sediments 136 meters below sea floor depth collected from... | place: New Zealand: Canterbury...
CTTTCTTTTTCCAGTTCTGTGTTTATGAACACGAAAACTTTCACTGAATTCCACCTTAAGGAAGCACTTGCTTCTTCACTTAATGATCTGGAAATCGTCTTTACCTACATTTAGACTTATTTGTATACGAAACCTTGTTCTTGTAGTTTACGCAGAAGCTTGTTAACTGCGATGTAGACCTCTTGTTCTTTCTTGGTTCCTGTGCAAACAAGCTTTCCCGACGCGAAGATGAGGATGACTGCTTTGGGTTCATTCATTCGATAGATAATTGCTGGAAACTGTTCGGGTTCATATATTACCCTGCCACCACTACGTTTTTCAGACTCGCAAAACTCCACAAGGTCAATTGTTCTCCCAAGATCAGCAGTCGCAACAATGTTCTCGATAGCTATATCCGGCTTACCTGTCATGAGTATGCCGCCTCGCTTCAACTCATTGATAACTTTTTTGACGGCTTTTTTCGCTTCTTTTTCCGATTTAGCCCCAACACAAACCATCTTACCAGTTCCAAAAAGTAGCGTAACAGTCTTAGGTTTCCTCAACCTGAAAACCGCGCCTGGAAACTGTTCACGACGATACTCTACGGAAGGAAACGCTTTCACAATGGCTTCTAAGTCAAGCTTATGCTGCAGAGTCACTGAAGCCACAACATTAACAATTTTCACCATTGGTTCAAACTTTGACATTGCAGACGTACACCTCGAGGAGTGCATCGTTAAACGTAAATTAGGCTTTCATATATATACTGTATTATTGAGAACGCCCGAAAACGAACTTACAATCACTAGCAAGCTTAAAGAATAGTAGGTCTATGAAACACTTGATGAGTCAAAGTTCACATATTCAAATAGCCAAAGAAGTGGGCGTCGTTAAAAACGAGGTCGGTCCCAGATTGTTCTTTGTGGATGACCAGACTTTAATGAAGATTGTTGCGTTGTTCGGTGAAGAAGCAGTTAAGGTAGTCCGAGTTCTCAAAGTAGTGAACGAGCTTACAGATAATGAGATAGCAGATAAGACTCAAATGAGCATCTATATGGTTCGTAAGGCGCTTTACAAACTTTATGATCATTCTCTTGTGGTGCTCAGGCGGTCACGCGACAAGGAAAAAGGCTGGTTCGTTTACCATTGGAGGCTTCAGCCTGATCAGTTCGCTGGATTTATCACATCCATGAAACGGCGTGTTCTTGAGAGACTGAAAACCAGGCTTCGTTATGAGATGAAACATGAGTTTTACACCTGCCAAACACCAGGATGTAAACGATACACCTTCGAGGAAGCGATTGAGTTCCTCTTTAAATGTCCCGTATGTCACAGGCCAATGATACACCTTAGCTACAACTGTTTTATCAAGGTCTTAATACGGAAAATAGAACAGATAGAAAGGGAGCTAAGCGAGTAGCCTATAGACGGTCGCGTCTTAAGTCCTTCAAAAGCCGACTATTTTCACGAGTAATGTATAACCAAATATCACTGTTACTCCAATAATTCCATACTTTGTCGCAGTTTTCTGCATGTTAATGACGGTTTTTGTTGAGGGTTCCCTTAACACGCCAGCATAACGCTTGATGATGGGTACGGAAAGGGGAAAGAGTGCAAAAAACAGCAATAAATGTGAGTAAGAGAGTAAACCAAAAGCTGAATAGATGAATGGCAACAAACCTGCCAATAGAAACATAAGTCCAGCCACGACGACGCCATTTTTCCTTCCAAACCTAACAACAGAAGTGTGAACCCCCATTTTGCGGTCTACTTCGTAGTCTCCAACAGCTTGAATGACATGGCCACCACAGTGAATCAGTATTAGCGGCACGACACCTAACATAATTGATGAAATGTCCGAGTTTGGCTTGCCAGTTAACTCCAACCCCATTAAGAATGGCATTAAGCCAGCGCCTACACCTGAAACCATGAAATCTACAACTGGTACACTTTTCAGTCTGAAGGGAGGAGCAGAATATGCGGTCCCAAACACAAGATAAATGAGAAACAAGGACAAGAGATTCATATCAACCAAAACTACCAAGACCAAACACAAAATAATTAATGAAAAGGAAAAGACTAACGCTGTCTGAGGCGCCATTCTTCCAGAAGCAACAGGCATGTTAGACTTAAACGCGTTCTCCTGATCTTCCTTTCGGTCGAAATACTGATTTAAAATGAAGATACTAGCTGTAGCACAAGAGAAAGCAAACAAGATAGCAACGAAGCGCTCAGGAGGGGGTAAACTTAGAAAGATGCTTCCAAAACCGAAACTAAAAATCCATCCAAGCCAACTCCCAACTCTCGCAACCTTAAAGTATTCCACAAGCGCCAAGAACCTGTAGAGTTCCTGAAAAGTTTTCACCAACCCTCACAATCTAAACCCTAACACCATATTCAGTGGATAATACTTAAAAGATTTTGTTTAGGAACTTCCAACGAGTTTTCCAGCAGGCGCTACATCCATCAGCATTCATTTCTATACATCTACCAATATCACAGCGTATTTGTGTGTTGATATCCCGACGTTGGACACCGCACAGCGATGGTTTTTCCATCTTTACTTATCCAGACGATCTTAGCTCTCCCGCTGCCACATTTCGGACAAGGGTGCTGCTCACCGACTTTGAATCCCATTTTTCCATTCCACCCTGAAGAATAGTCAAGTTGGTTTCAACTGGCAAAAAAGGTGGGTAAAAGCCTGATGGTTGAAGGCTTTTCTACTGTGTCATGTCAACGATTTCAGCTTTAGGAGCGTTTTCCTTAATTGACGCTATTCCGTTCTTGCATCCGTCTTTTGACTCGTAAGCTTCACCAGAGGCTATGATTTCACCGTTAGGAGCTTTCAATCTAAATCTGAACTTTCCAGCAGCATCTTTGTAGATTTCAAATTTTGGCATTTTTTCCGACATAAAATATCGCCTTACGGTTAATGTGAGTTATTCTTTAAATGCTTCCTTTGACATATCCGTGTGCATCAATTTAACGTGAATAATCAACGTTTTCAAAATCCCATAATGATTATAAAAGTTCTTTTTAACATTATAATGTAGCTCTCAGTGTCTCCAAAGTGAAAAATTGAAACAAATAGTGCGCGCTAAGATGGATAAAAAAAGAAGGACACAACAGCCTAGAAGAATTTCACAGGGCTTTAATAGAAATAAACGGCAACTGGGACCCCGAACAGATTGTTACTGTTTACGAGTTTAAGGTCATATAGAGGATATTGGAACCCCTCCGGATTTGAGTCCACTCCTGTCGACTAGAAAGCGCACACTCCAGAAAAATGGACTCTATACTGGCTCCAATAGTTAAGGGATCATGCCCTCTTTTTGGGAGTTAGCTAAATACAAGTCAAATGACACTAAATCGCTACGTTTCTATTTTTCATATGATTCAGGAGCGAGCTGGCCCCTATCATTGCCGCCACGCTTTGCATTTAATTCAGAAATTTTTTGGGCAAAACTTGGCGCAGCCAAAACAGGAAATCGGTGGGTAACCATAAACCATTACGCCACACAACTTGTCTCTACCCTTAAGACAGGCAATCTTCAGAAAGAGAAATATGAAATACTAAACTAAGAGCGAGAACATAGGAAAAGGTTTTTAGTTTAGTTGTTGTATGAAAGTGTGCAAGTGAGTTTAGGATACATTGAGGTAGATATTTAATGTCTGTGTTTGCGGCACCAGGGGCGTACGACCGTGCAATAACCGTTTTCTCACCGGACGGTCGGCTGTTTCAAGTTGAATACGCAATGGAATTGGTTAATCGAGGAGCAACAATTTTGGGGATACAATGTCGTGAAGGAGTGGTTTTAGGGGCAGAAGAGACGGTTGACCCCCTTGAAGAAGCGGAATCTTCTTGGAAGATTTTTAAACTTGACAATCACATAGGAGCAGCCATAGTGGGCTTAAGCTCAGACGCGAGAGTCTTAATAGATAATGCACGGGTATACGCCCAAAGTAACAAGTTAACATATGATGAGCCAATAGACGTAGAAGTGGTAACGAAAAGAATATGCGACATAAAACAGCTTTACACACAGCATGCTGGCGTGAGACCCTTTGGAATTTCAATGATCTTCGCTGGAGTAGATAAAACTGGAAACCACGTGTTTGGTACCCATCCAAGCGGAACATACAGGGGCTATAAGGCTAGAGCAGAAGGCGCGGGAAAAGAAACGGTAGTCAAAATACTGAGAGAGGAATACAGTGAAGAGATGAGCCTTGAGGATACCATAAAGCTTACAGTGAAATGCTTGGTGAAAGCCTTAGAAACTAGACAGTTGCCGCCTAGAATAAAGATAGCGGTTATTCCTTCAGCAACTAAGAAAATGGAAATGCTCAGAGACGACAAGATTGGAGAGTACCTGAAGGAATTAGGTTTAGGCAAGTGAAATGGGGATGGGTGAAAAATACACAATTGCCCGTTTTACAAAGGATAATGGGCACTTCGAGGTTCTCGTAAAACCCGAAAAAGCATTACAATATCGCATGGGAAAAATACTGGCAATAACAGAAGCCTTGGCTACTGAAACCATATTTTCAGACGCAAACAAAGGTACCAAGGTTTCAGAAGAAGCCCTGCGCAAAGCGTTCGGAACAATAGAACCACTAAAGGTTGCGGAAACAATCCTGAAAAAGGGAACAATACAACTTACAACCGAACAACGCAGAAAAATGATTGAGAACAAAAGAAAACAGATAATAGCTTTCATATCAAGACAATGCGTCGATCCGAGAACAAACCTTCCACATCCACCATTACGCGTAGAACAAGCTATGGAACAAATCCACTATTCAATAGACGCCTTCAAACCAGTGGAAGAACAAGCAAAGGAAATAATCAAACTGCTACGGAGTGTTCTACCATTAAAAATGGAGCAGATATCAGTTGGAGTTCGTATACCAGCAGAATACGCAGCCAAAGCCTACGGAACAGTCAAGGGATTTGGAACAATAAAACGTGAAGAATGGCGTGGAGACGGTTCATGGCACGGAGTCTTAGAGATGCCAGCAGGTTTATATGGTCCATTCCTAGAAAGAATTGGAGAAATAACTAAAGGAAGAGCAGAAGCGAAAATGCTCTCCTAAAAATGGTTTATTACGAATGTATGGATGTGTAAATTATGCCAACCTTTTTTGAAAGAAGACAGCTTGTAACGCCTGGAGATTTGCTTGCAGAAGGAACATATATTGCAGGCGAAAACACATACAAGGAAAATAACAAAATTTATGCTTCAAGATTGGGGCTTGTGGAATACGAAGACAAGAAGGTAAACGTTGTTGCTCTCAGAGCCTTTTACATCCCAAAGTTAGGCGACACGGTTATAGGAACCATTGTGGAAGTTGGTTTTAGCGGGTGGATGCTAGACATAAGCTCGCCATATTTGGCTATTTTAAGGGCTTCAGAGGTCTTAAGCAGGCCTTTCAGACCGCAGGAAAACGACTTGTCCAAAGTTCTTGATGTAGGCGACTTGGTAATCGCGAAAATAATGGCCTATGACAGAGCGCACGATCCACGACTAACAGTTAGCGAACCTGGACTTGGAAAAATAACCCGTGGACAAGTTGTAAAAATGACTCCGACAAAGATCCCCCGCGTGATCGGCAGAAAAGGATCAATGGTGTCCATGATAAAACAGGAAACAGGCTGCCACATCATTCTTGGACAGAATGGAGTTGTATTAATTACTGGTAAAAGCTTGGAAGATGAACAGTTGGCAATGATGGCTCTTCGTAAAATTGAGGATGAATCTCACACATCTGGTTTGACGGACCGCGTAGCCCAGATGCTTAAGAAAGAAAAAGCAAAACAGAAGGAGGAATTAAAGAATGAGTCAAAAACCTGAAAAGTTAATTGATAAAAAAGGTTTAAGATTAGACGGAAGAAAACTAGAAGAATTAAGATCAATAAAAATTGAAGTAGGTATCTTACCGAATGCTGACGGTTCAGCATACATCCAGCAGGGGAAAAACAAAATTTTGGCTGGCGTATTTGGTCCAAGAGAATTGCATCCTAAACATTTGGCACTTCCAGATCGAACAGTTCTGAGATGCCGCTATCATATGGCACCTTTCTCTGTTCAGGAACGCAAGTCACCAGCACCGTCGAGAAGAGACGTAGAACTTTCAAAAGTCATTCGAGAATCTCTTGAACCCGCGATTTTCCTTGAATACTATCCGCGGACAGGCATAGACATTTTCGTTGAGATTTTGCAGGCTGATGGAGGAACAAGATGTGCAAGCATTACAGCAGCATCGTTAGCCTTGGCAGATGCTGGTATTCCAATGCGAGATCTGGTCGTTGCTTGTGCAGCTGGAAAAGTTGACGACACTATAGTGTTGGATTTAATGGATACTGAAGACAAGAAAGGAGGCGCTGATGTACCTGTGGCTTTAATGCCGAATCTTAACGCAGTAACATTGTTACAGATGGATGGAATTTTGACGTTTGAGGAGTTCGAAAAAGCGGTAAATCTAGCCCTTAAGGGATGCAGAAAAATCTACACAATGCAGAAGGAAGCATTAAAAGCCAAATATGAAATTGTTAAGGAGGTTGAAGAATAATGTCATCGGTAATTGTTCGTGTAAAGCAAAAGCAGATTATGGATCTAATCGCGAAGGGAAAAAGGCTGGATGGTAGAGGTCTAAAAGATCATCGTGAAATAAAAGTTGAACAAGGACTAATTGAACGAGCTGAAGGCTCAGCAAGGGTTCTCCTCGGAAAGACAGAAATCATGGCTGGAACAAAAATTGAAATTGGCAAACCATTTTCAGACACGCCTGATGAAGGCGTTCTAACCGTAAACGTTGAGCTTGTACCGTTAGCGTCACCAACCTTTGAGCCTGGACCACCGAAAGAAGATTCTATAGAACTTGCCAGAGTTGTTGACAGAGGAATAAGAGAATCAAAAGCCATTGACTTCAAGAAGTTATGCATAAAACCAGGTAAGAAAGTATTTGTGATTTTTGTGGACATTTACGTGCTTAACCATGATGGAAACCTAATTGATGCCTCAGCATTAGCAGCTCTCGCCGCTCTGCTCAATACGAAGATGTTTAACTATGAGGTGGAAGAAGATGAAGTGAAGATAAAACCGGGTTACACCCCGCTCCATGTAAGTAAACATCCGATTGCCGTTACTTTTGCGAAGATAAATGACAAGCTTATTGTTGATCCATGGCTTGAGGAAGAGCAGATAATGGACGCTAGACTGACTGTGACAATTGATGATGACGGAAATGTATGTGCAATCCAGAAGGGAGGCAGCGGATACTTTACACCGAAACAAGTATTAGAAGCCGCTAAAATGGCTATGGAGAAGGCTGAGGAAATTCGAAAGAAACTAAAGTGGTGAGATACACGTGGGAAAGCGAACCAAAAAAGTGGGACCGACACGGGGGTTAGGCTCCCGATACGGAGCCATGGTCAGAAAACGCTACATCAAAGTAGTTAAGGAGATGAAGAAGCCCCACAGATGTCCGCAGTGCGGGCTTCAACGAGTGAAGAGGGTAAGTGTTGGCGTTTGGAAATGCCGGAAATGTGGGTTCACGTTTACTGGTGGAGCCTACACTCCGATTACTAAGCTTGGAATAGTGGCAAAGCGTGTAGCTAAGGGAACAGTTGCGGAAAAGGCGGTAGCAGCCGAGTAAAAACCAAGTGACAGCTTTTTTCTAACATCGTTAGTGATTTAGACATTGGTTAAAAAATCGTTTATTTTATTGACTACTTCGCGGAGACCAGTAAAAAACACGAGAACATTTTGCAGAGATCTTTCAAACATTTTTCTAAACGTTGTGCGGATAAATCGTGGCAAATTGAGCCTTGGCGGAGTGGCTGAGAAAGCATTAGAGCTTGGTGCAGAGAAGGTGATTATTATTGGTAAATGGAGGGGAGAGTCGGGAAAAATAGAGTTTTTCAGAATAAGTGCGAAGGGGTTGGATGTTATTCCGCCATTAATTTACGTAAAAGGCGTAAAGTTGAGTAGAGACTTCGAAGAGAATACGCCTGGAAGAAGGAGAATAATGTCTGTTGCAATTGCAGCTTCAAAGACCTCTTCATTAGAGGTTAAGAGGCTTGAAAATGCTTTGTCAGAATTCTTTAACATTCCAGTTTTCTCGCTTAAGGAAATTTATAATAAAGAATTTGATGCTGCAATGCAGATCTCAGCAGATCCATCAAACCGTATAATTGTCACGTTTAAGCTTATTCCAGAGCTTGTTGAGATTGGTCCGCAGATTAGAATATCGCATTTGGTTTGGGAGCTGAATCGATGAAAGCTAATGCTGTTTTGCGTTTGAAGTTTCCTTCACACAGGCATTTGGAAATCATTTTTAAGGCGTTACTACCAGAGGTTAGAGAGCCTCCGACGATGCGTTCCCGAGCATTTTTGGAGAAGGAAAACAAGTTTTTGATTTTGAAGATTGAAGCTAGGGATACAACGGCTTTGCGTGCAACAGTAAACGCCTATTTGAGATGGATAAACTCGATAACGAATGTTTTAGAAGTTTTGGAAACGCTATAGTCGCTTGCTCATTTTGATAAAGTCAACATTCCACATTCTTTGTGTAAATAAGCCTCAGGGACAATGAGCATCACACATTTAGATTAGTGTCACTAGAAAAGTAAATATTCAATCGTTATAAGCTACCTAGTCAGAAATGCTTAATTAATGGCTTTTAAAGCTGAAGGTGGCGATTTCTCCCGCAAACTCCCCTTTTTTCTGTCTCTCTTTTTAAACATTATTTCATCTTCGTCAATATTAGTTACTGTTACTATTAACGATAACCCTAGTTCCCCGTTAGCACACACTTTCATTCCCGATTCTTAAATTTTGAGAATGAACTTAGTCATTTTCGCGTGTGTAGACAATAACATTTATATTACATGTATATTCGTTATGCTTGTGGACATAATACATATATATCCTTATTACTTTTTGCATGGTACAACTCCCTCCCTTGGGGGGCGTGACCTTTCTTGAAGTCCGTAATGACTTATCGTTCGTCCAAGAGATCGAGACTTGAGATAGAACTAGATATTCTCAAGGCTTTAGCTCGCCACGGCTCCCTAAAATTAACCCAAATCATGCATGAAGCCAACGTAAACTGCAATACCACCAAAGAACGCTTAGACTTCCTTATAAAAGCAAACCTAGCTGAAAAAAGAACCATAGGCAAAGGGAGCATAGTCTACGCCATAACTGACAGAGGCATAACGGCCCTAAAATGCTTTAGGCAACTGGAAACCATAATATACACGGAAACCATGTGCACGCGCCTAAGACAGCCACAAAGCATATTCGCTAAATCAGAAGCGGCTGAAATACCCTCACCGCCACAGAAAACAATTGGCTCACATCTTTCAGACTTCCAACCTAGACCAGAAACGAGAGTAGAGAAGAAAATTGGGGAGAAAGCAGGCGAGACCTTAGAGAAAAATCTGATGCTTCCAGACATTTTTGTTGGAGAGGAAAAGTCGAAGCAGTGGGGGATTTTAGGACGAACGGATGAATCATTAGTAGCGGTCGACCTTAACGCCCCGCACATCATATTTATCTGCGGTAAACAGGGCTCTGGGAAAGGATACACAATCAGTGTCCTCTGCGAGATGCTGTTATCTCAGTCGATACGTGGGGTCTCTCAAGTCATTAAACCAGCTACGATACTGGTCTTCCATAACCCAAGAGAGGACACAAAATCAGAGTTCTGGAGCATAATTAAGGAAAACACAGTGAGAGAAGAGGTCAAGGTCTTAGAAGAAACCTATAACGTTTCACCTCGGAAGGTGATTTCTAAGGAACAACTTAAAATTTTCATAGACCCCTTCATATACGAGCATGAGAAGGTGAAGTTTGAGAGGGAGTATCAAACCCAAACCATACATCCTATTGGAATTGACCCCGCCGCGCTCACTTCCCGAGACTGGGGAATCGCGCTATCCCTTAAAAGAAGAAATGGCGCGCTATACGATGATAAGATATTTCAGATCATCGAGGAAAAACAATTTGACGAAGACTTTGGCCTCATGAGCATCAAACGTGAAATAACTCAATCTGACTTAACAAAGTCGCAGAAGAAGTTCGCCCAGATGAGACTGGATATGCTGGGCAGATATCTAGAAACTCGTGACTTCATAGAAGATCTAGAGATTGGAGGAGTAAACATCTTCGACTTCAGAGGGGTTATGAAGAAGCCAGAACATGTCTTCACGGTCATGACGCTCATCTTGAGTCTTCTTCAAAGCAGGGAGAGTCTCGCAACAGAACCGCTCGTATTCGTGATAAATGAAGCCCACGACTATCTAGGAAAAGGCCTCTCCGAACAGTTCGTAGACTACATTGAGCATCTAATCAGGCGAAAGCGGCACGGGTTCAACTGGTTGATTCTAGACACGCACTTCCCAGAAGACGTTGACTCCAAAATATTAAAACTATCTGACTTAAAGATTCTTCACAACTCTGATGTTCTGCTCAGATCACATATTCTCAAACCTATAGTGGACAGGAGTAAAAAGGAACTCGACAAGTTAAGAACTGGAGAGGCTATAATATGTGCGGACAAATCCTCGATTGGACCGAATGAATGTCTCTTGGTGAATATCCGACCCAGATTGACGCTCCACGGCGCTCCGACAAAGATGGCTGTATAGATCACTGGAGTAAATCTGATGAATTGTAGCTTTCACATTGAAACATGCTTGAAAACCGTATTTGGAAAAGATTATAAATTTTTCCGTTTTCTTTTTCTGTTATTAGGCTTACTGATTTTGCGTATTCCATGAAAGCGTAGCGTAGAACTTCGCTTTCGTCCATTCTGAGGCTTTTGCGTAACCTTCAAGAACCTTCTTTTGTTCAGGCGTCAAATAAACCTTGACAACTTTCCTCCATGCACAAGCCCTTCTAAAGCACCATGCAACATTTCAATTCGTAAAACCTTTTCCTCTTTGTTAGAGGCCCTTATGGGTTGTGGTTAAAATTCCATGTGAACAAAATATAGAGCCTTAAGATGGATAGATGTTGACATCAAAAGAAGCATACGAGCAAACTTCTTCATTCAGCGAAAGAAAATAGCGCAGAAACTTGGAAATCCAAGATTACTGAAAATAAGCTTTACGACATTTCGCCATTGGAAAGGCACAATGGAATACTTCACGTTAAAGAGCTGCTTTGACATAGAAAAATCGACAACACACTCTTATACGTTCAGCTTGAAAAAGCATTATTCAACGAGCCGAATGACGAGTTTCGCTTCGCAGCCGCCAAAACAGTTGAGGAAGCTGGAAAGCTTATAGAGGTGGGCTTTGAATACGTCTGCCACCACGAAGGAGTAATGCTGTTCAGAAAGCGCAAGTGAAAGTTATAATTAAAAGGAAAAATGCTTAATTAATGGCTTTGACGTATTGCTGTGCAGACGGAAGGATAACAAAAGTGAGTGAAGAAATTTCGAAACTTCCACCTCAAATTCAAGAACGTTTACTAAGACTTCAGCAGCTACAACAAACACTCCAAACAATCTTGGCACAAAAACAGCAAGTAGAACTCGAACTAACAGAAATCGAACAAGCCCTAAGCGAATTACAAAAAATAGCAGACGACACAACCATATACAAAGCAATAGGATCACTACTAGTAAAAGCTGAAAAAACAAAAGTAACCACCGACTTAAATGAACGGAAAGAATTACTTAACGTGCGAGTTCAAGTTCTCGGAAAGCAAGAAGAACGCTTACGAGGACAACTGAAGGATTTGCAGACTAGACTTCAAAAAGAGTTAAGCCCCATTTCTCCCTCGTAGCCTCAAAAACGTTTCTGGTGGAAAACTGTGGAAATAGGGATACCAAAGCTGAAAAGCGAACAAGTTGAAGAACTCTGCTCAATTGTGGAAAAAACCGCCAGAGAATACGTAATATCGAAGCTTTCTCCAAAAAGAATAGAAGCCCTAAACATAAGTGTAGAAACTGAAGGAACAAAACCTGTGAGGCTCACGGTTGACGTTGACGTTTCTCTGTCACCACTGATGAAAAAATTTGATGTGCAAAAGCTTGTTGACGAAGCAATAGAAGAAGCTTTCACTTCAGCTGAAAATTATTTAAGGGGACTGAAATGTCATTCGAAGAAATAACCAAAATCCTACATGAATCAGATGCTAAAGTTGCTGTTTTATTATGTCACCACAACGCTGACCCAGACGCTATCTGTTCAGCCTACGCCTTCAAAAGCCTACTAAAACATTTTAAACCCAATCTTGAAGTTGAGATTGGAGCAGCTCACGGAATAAGCCGACTTTCAAAACATTTACTCAAACATTTACCTATAAAAGTGGAAACACGACCCAGCGTGGAAAATTCTGACGTGACAATCTTATTAGACACCAACACAATCCAACAACTAAATAATCTAGCTGAAAAAGTGAAAACCTCAGAAGCGCCAATCATAGTTATTGACCATCACGCACCCCACCCAGAAACACAACAGCTAGCAAAACTGTACATAACAAACGAAGAAGCCTCCTCAACATGCGAAATCGTCTACGACTTCTACAAGCAGACTAATGTTAAACCAGGAGAAAACGAGGCAAAAGCACTGTTTTTGGGCATAGCCTTTGACACACGCCACTTCATCATCGCCAACTCATCCACACTAAAAAAAGTCGCAGAACTAGTTGATGTTGGAGTAAATGCCCAAGAGACTATGTCTCTGCTCTCACTCCCCATGGAATTTTCAGAACGAGTTGCAAGACTAAAAGCCTCCAGAAGAATCAAACTCGTTAAAATCAACGAATGGATTATTGCGTTTTCACACGTCAGCGCCTACCAAGCCTCAGCAGCACGGGCAATAATCGAATTAGGCGCTCATGTCGCAGTTGTGGCTGGACAGAAAAATGAAAATCTAGAAATCAGTTTGCGTTCAGCCCGCGAATTTTACAAAAAGACAGACATCCACCTTGGCAGGGATATAGCTAGACCTCTAGGCGAATATCTGCATGGCATGGGTGGTGGACATTCCACAGCCGCCGGAGTAAACGGAGCAGGAGACATTCAAACCGTGTTTAAGCGTTGTTTACGGCTTTTAAAGGAAAAGTTAACCAAAAATTAAGTAGCTACTCTTAAATGAGAAAATGAACCCGCTTACAAATAGGCAGGCACCAACAGCATGTCAATAATAGAAACAGAAAACCTCACATACACTTATCCCAGTGGAACAAAACCGTCAATTAGAGACGTTTCCATAAAAATTGAGAAAGGAGAATTCGTCCTAATCACAGGCCCAAGCGGATGTGGAAAAACAACACTCTGCCGATGCTTTAACGGATTAATCCCACACTTCTACCAAGGTGAACTAAAAGGCGAAATAACAGTCGCAGGACTTAGAATTTCCGAACAACCAATCTATGAAATGGCAAAACATGTAGGACTTGTTTTCCAAAATCCGGAAAACCAGCTTTTTGCGCTGTCTGTAGAAAAGGACGTGGCATTCGGACTTGAAAACCTCGGGGTCCCAAGAGAAGAAATGCGAAAGAGGGTGGATTGGGCACTCAACCTAACGGGAATATGTGACCTAAGGGAAAGAGCGCCCCACGAGCTTTCAGGCGGACAACAACAACGTGTAGCAATTGCGTCTGTTTTAGCCATGCAACCAGAAATAATAGT